>Ga0163217_1057653_pt1 | contig 12697 bp, 4 predicted proteins | sample SynspAceP_FD_185933 | JGI IMG/M metagenome (GOLD analysis project Ga0163217, IMG submission 185933) | Saline lake microbial communities from Ace Lake in Antarctica - Synechococcus sp. Ace-P (PacBio error correction) | ecosystem: Environmental > Aquatic > Non-marine Saline and Alkaline > Saline ... | reverse complement strand
AACCAAAGGTGCGTCTTGCACAATTTTCCTGTGGTTTTTTTAGATTTACACCCTGACCCAGCGACTTGACTAATAATTACTGTTGACAATCATTTGGGTGGTTTTTATCTGAGCTTTAGTAACAAACCAAATACGCCAGCGGCACAATACTAAAAACTGGTTAAAGTAGAAAACAGTAAGCCACCAATAATGGCGATTGCCCATGGGGGGAAATAGGCGGGGGCCATTCACCGCCAATTCGAGTTGAACCCAGGGCTAACGGCACCAGTCCTAGATACGGTAGTTGCAACGGCTTCATTAATATGGTTTTACCCGAGTTTAAACATGCTTCTATTATGGCCTAGTTGTTACCGCGTAACGACATTGGAATGAAGCTTGATTTATCCTCGTCTACCAGTTTTAACAATGCCATTGTTACCACTATGCCCATTAAAATTTGAGCATGGCCTATCATGCTCATAATAGACATTGGGCAAAACCGGTTGATAAACAGCGCCCAGAACACACCTGTCATTGGAAAACCAGCAAAGAAGGTTAAATCACCGCAGTGGCAAAACAATAGTGACTCAACAAGCAGCCATCACAATGTAAATCATGCAAACCGCCAACAACATATTAGTTTGCATGCACTTTCATTTTTAAGAATTTGACGGGTAAATACCGCCATACAAATGTCCAGCTATAACCACTGGGATAATTGCATGTAAGCCATGAACGGCTAGGTGATTTTTTCTTGGGCTTGTTCCATGGTTAAACCTTCACCCAAATTGGCTCCGATAGTGACCGAAGTTTGCGATAACTGCCGATTTAATTCTGCGCCAAAGCGCGGCTGATAGTCAGAGTTGCCACCCATGTCGAGACTCCACATTTTGACCCGCTTCGCGATTGAGGGTTGAGGTTTTTTAATGCCATATCAATGGAGTCTGTAAGGCCTTTCAATCAAAACATTCAAACGATTAGGCGACTTCACCACATTTACGCTGATTCCTGAATGTACGTCAAATTAGTGCCACACGTAGAGCAGATGGCACCACACTTGCAATATCATCACTACTTAAAACCAAAGCGGAAGGCTTTTTGGCGATCAAACTTGATTTGTAAGCTCTTCTTTTCTGAACAAAACAACAGAAAGGGAAGAAAAAGGGGAATGCGTTATCAGTTTTACTTCGCTTAGGCCATCTGATGTTTGGCGATAAGCTGGGGCCGAAAATTGTTTGGCTATTTGATTGAGTGTTTCAGAAGAATCGCGCCTAACAATGTGAGTTGTATTGCCTTCCGCCATTGCCTGTGTTCCATTGAAATGAGGGTTTTGCACGAGCAAATTTGGCATAATTTTCGGTGAATCAACTTTTTCACCTCAAATTGCTTTAAAGGCAAAATATCCTCTTAAGGTAATACCCGATACTGCAAATTCCGGCGTGTAATAGCTATATACTTGTTTAATATTGGAATTTTTCTTGATTGCGGCATAACAACATAACTTTCCATTTTAGCCACGGTTTTTTCTACTCTTCTAGGTGTAGCTGCTCTGAATATCGTAGTTCATCCCACACTCGTTTTGGTCATTGTCGCGCTGCATCAAACAGTTGGTCACAGTGCCCATTGGGATAGCGGCTTACTGAGCCAAAATTGCCACGGCAATGGCCACAGGTTATACCTTGATGGGCGAGGGACCAAAACGTAAGACCTTTTCGTAGGCGAGGGCAATTTTTACCCGGGAGTTTAGGTCTGAGGCTTTTTTGTCGACTAATTTTTTTAGGCGTAATTTTGCTACTGAGCAAGGGATCAACGTTTGAGAGTTAACAAAGAGGCAAACAAAGAGATGCAAATGGCAATAGCAAACATTTGCTCTAAAAAATACGGTTACATTAAACTTTAGCCCCAACAATCATTAGGCAAAAATACAATGGCGGTCGTCACAGTGGCCCCGGCGCATAACCGCCTAAGCTTGACTTTAGCCACTCCCGCTTTAGTCGCGGCAATAGGATCATCATTATGTTGCTTTTCTTGATTGATACTCTCTGTTTACAAACCAACGGCTTATCCACTAACATACCCACGGCCAAACATCAGGCCCATCATTGACAAAATATTGATGGAGTAGCCATAAAATACGTAACCTCAAGCAGCCGGCCTAGTGAGTGGATACAAATTGAAAAAAGGGACAGATAACACCACCAATAAGCGTACTGGTTGATATTTACGTAGAAGCATACAGCCACTAACAGTCCCATAGTCAAGTAAAAGAAACTAACAAGCCTAAAGAGCCAACCCTTAGAAAGGGGTCCTCCGCCAAAAATGAGTAGATCTTTAACGCGCGACTTCCTTCTATGCTTCCCTCCTATTGCATGATATTATAAAAGATGACAATCCCGATTTTTAAGCCGGATTAACGTCGGCCTCATCCCAATTAAACCCCATGACCCCGCTGAGCCACTTCAACCACTGTTGCTATTGGGATGCACGTAAGAATATTAAAACCCACCGCATAGGAAAATTATCTAAATGGCGCCTTCAGTGCGTTTTAGGGGTTTCAAATTTTATTTCGGCGTTATCTGACAAGCGCACATTTGGTTTTTAACAAAGATGTCGCAGGATTTCATTCCAAACTCGACATTTCACCAAGAGGCGTTAACGTAATTTTTGCTGCAGATCTCGTTCAATTAAATTCCCTGCACCAATTCACTCCAAATCAACTTGACCCTCCACGCTACCTATTAATCCCTATCACGTACAGTCATCTGGTATTGACCTGCAGCGCAAGCCATGAGTCCTGAATCTAAATACTGGTAATGGCAATTTGCTTTTGTAGTCACGCTTTCGTAGAATCGATGACTTACCTTCGAGACGGACTTTCGCTTGCACCTTTCGATTGTGCAGGGCATCCTTTTGAGACTTGATTGCATTTAGTTAAGCTTTGCTTAACACCCAAATCTAGATAGAAGTAAGTGTAGCCATTGTATAAGTGTTTCTTGATTTCCGGTATCCATCAAACCAATACAAGCCTCCTAGGTCGTTTGGACAAAATCCGCGCTTCACCACTTCCCGCAAGACTGCAGAGATGGAGATCAGACTCGCAATTGGCACATATCTTAGCTCTGCTATGAATCTAATAAACCTTATATATTTAGCCTTTAGATGACCCTTGTCAGACAATACGTCTATAGTGCAGTGCAGCTTGTGCCGGTGCGTCTCAAAAACTTTGAAAAAACTATTTCACCATATTTTAAAATGCCCGGGTATTGGGCATCTATATTTATTCCTCCTCTTACTCCTCTACGCCCTTAGTGTGCTCTCTCAGAGATTGTGTACAGCTCTTCAGCGCTCATAAATTCTAATTGATCTCTATAGTCGCCCCATCATCGATTCATGTAGTTAGAGGCTCCGTGTATGACGGCAAAATCCCTCTCTACTACTCGCCCTCTCATGCTGGATGACGTTGACTACCGAGTTCGTCCCAAATCTCACCGGGCGGAATAACCACGGTATTTACCTAGAAGTCGATGTTGTTCTAAATCATCAATATAAAAACCGCGCTGATCTGTGGCCCCACTTCAGGGTAATGCTAGTAGGCTCTTATTTCTTGGGAACTAAACGGTCGCCTCGTTGCACCTCATAATTAGCATCTTTCTATTTTTTGATTAATTTTTTGATTGTCTAAATCCGCATCTCTGCTTCGCATTACAACTGGCCGAGAACCTGTGAACCCCATAAATACCGCCATACTGAAAATTTCGTTCTGTTTTATGTAAGGAGCTAGATTAAATTTTAATGTTCGTGTTATCGAGATTCGTCTGATAGGTTTTATCAAGCCCAATATTATATCTGGCGTAGACGAATCGTGACTAAGACAGCCTTATGTTGCACAAATAATAGGGAATGCAACTCTGTCTCGTGCTAACATGTACGATTGCTTTGGAAATATATGTGACTCCAAAATCCGTGGCTATCATCTAATAGTGGCTACGCTATACATATAATCCGACCATAGAGGCCACCAACAGCGGCGAATAGGATGGAAGAGAAATAATACATGGCCAGATTACGGAGTTACCTGGGCTTGCGGAGACTAGCAACTGGTGATAGATTCGTGTAATATAGGTGCTCTCCTACCCGTCAGCTTGTGCATACCTTGATACTCCATAAGACCTCTATGCGCCTGCGAACTCAGTGTTCGATACGTTACAGGTGGGAGCTCCTGTGGCGGGCAAAGTTTTTCGGCCGGCTCAAACAAAACTGTAAATGAAAGAACTGGTTTATATACAAAAGCCAAGGGTATAAGGAATACAAGTGGGTTGGTGTGGCAATAATGGATCTACTCTATGAGAATACGATCCGAACATCTGCAATGCCAACTGGACCCATAGGGTCGTCAATCGTCTATTTTCACGGCTCTGGAATTCCCATCTGCGAGCTCTATGCAGCCATATCGCTCGAATAGACTAAGTATGAGTGAGACATAACCCCTGATGAAGATTAGATGGGTACTAATCGCGGTGCCGCGAAATCACATACATGAAGATCGACGTAGAAACAACCATCTTGGACACCACCCGTAAAAGATTCCAGAACTTTTGCCTATGCCCTAATGTGCTAAGGGCGCTCTGCCCTCGTTGTCGAGGAACCCATCGTCTTGGACGCATCAATTTAGGCCTAGAGATATAGTATGGCGCGCCCAAAGTAGCTCCGTATTTGAATTACAATTAGTACAATGGCTTCTATTTGCACGTTAGTAACCAAGTAATGCTGCCAGGATAATTTGATCCAATAATTTTACGTTAAACGAATATTTGGTCTCAACCTTACATATACGCCGGCGAAGCATTATTACATCCTATCCTTAAGCCAAATAATATACACTCACGCTGAGCACTCTCGTCGTAAGGTGCAGGAATACAAAACAACGTGGCTCACGACTCTGAGACCTGACAAGGTCAGGCGCCTACTCGAGAGAAAATAGGCCGCTGCCGACCATCATGCAGCGCGAGGACTGCAAGCCTAAGAGAATTACAAAGTAATTGCTAATCGAAGCTCATAAACATTTATGATAAACACCAAAAAAGTTTTATGGCAGAGGGTTAAGGCAAAATATAAGTGAAAGATAAGGCTGTATATCCTAGTCTTCACTGGTGTGCCTACGCAGCCGGATCACCCGACTCGAAGCGACTGTTGTGCGATATTATGAGTGTGTGAAAATAAAGCTCGCTCCATGAGTATGATGGTTGTTTGCTTTAGCAATTTAATTACATGCCGCAATCATTATAAATCATCCAACTGACACATAAAGGATGCCCTGCTAATCCGGTTAATACAAGCAACACAGATATAGCTGTTGCGCCGATCCTCGGCGGAGTAAATTTCACTCGGCAGGAACCCACGGGAGACAATCGAGGTCGCTTGTGCGCAATACCTGCGTAAACGCGTGAAGCTATGACTTGTTCAGGCATCCGAGGGGTAGACAGAGATTAATGTTGGTGAGTACCGATTCTAGTCGAACGTGTGAAGTCACGATTGCTTGTGTTGCTGACTGTGGGTCTGATCGTGCCCTTTAAAGGTAAAGTATGTCGTGCATACTAAACTTACATTTCGATCTTTACGAGACTATAATAGATGTTGTATATTGGTGACGAGATATTCAACCACTCAGAGAATAATATAAGGAGAGACTGAGCCGAATCAATCTTATGGCCAACATCGAGCGCGACATTCGAAGAAGCCTCTATTATACTCCTGAGATCTATCGTAATTAGAAATTTGTAATTTTAGTTCTGGTGGTTGACGCACATATCTTGTAAGGTTGGTAATAATAATAATATCAGGTCCAGTCGAAACGTGCCGAGCGCCTGCACATTAAGCCTGTTTGCAAGTCTTTGAACTAATTAGCCATGTCACGTATACCTAGTTTTCCAACAGAATGATAAACTATAGCGCACCCTGATGTGAATCAATGCTCTAAGACGAGCAGCTGGCCATCGTAGAGATGAGGCCAGGTTGTCACAACCACTATAACTCTCGTACTACCAGCTTGCTGAGAATTAAAGTACTCCCACGCTTATCTAATTATCCTAGCATATGTAACCAATATAACTGGTGCGGTTGCACTGACAAATCAGTACTTAAGGGCTCCTACTCACACAGCGAATTTCCTAACGAATCTCGCCAACGTATTACTGCCGCCTGTTAATGTCGCTGCATTAGGCATTGCATTCAATACTGTTACCCAACTTGCCGAAGCTCTAAGATTTAGTGAAATAAGTCCGCGCCCCGAGCCACAGGCGGTAAGTGTCTTACAGGTAGAGATGCTATGGCGCACTCGTCTTGTGCGTAATTAGACCGCAGTCGGTTTAGTTGTCACCGTTGCCGAAGGCCCTGGCAACGAATAACCTGGGCCAGGTCTGGTGAGAGGTATAGATCAAGTCAAACATACGACTCAGCCCTCTGGGCCATCAGTAAGTCAAGGGAAGATCCCACTCACAATGTGTCCAAATAATTTGACGGGTCCATAATAGGCCTGGAAGACTCAAATCGCAGAGCGCAACACATTGGAATAAGTTCCAGCCAGAAAGCACCCGAGATGTGGCGCGGCCTGTGTCATCCGATTATGAGTCAAAGACCATGTAGAATAGGTACGCAACCACGCAGGTCTTAGACAGTAGGTTTTCGTAAAGACCAGCCAGTCAATTGACACCAACCACCCAGACAAGGTGAAGGTTAATATATACAACGTAAGCACTTAAACCCTTTAGGTCTGATGTACCCTAAACCTAAAGCCTGGCTCAGTAAATAAAGGTAAATAAAGCAGAAGCTTCCTCAAATAAAACGCACAATGATTGAAAGATCTGTATAATAGTAATAGCGCTGAGACCTATGAAGCAACAATAACAAGGAAATATGCAGTAGCAGGCTTCAAAGATTTCATGGTGCGCGCGGTTGGGGAACTCCGGTATGCGCATTGTGCAGACCCGTCGAGTTGCTTGTACATAGTTTTAAATAACCTAATCGTCACTAGCGTAGCTAGTAGTGTTAATTTGCTACGTGTGACTCGCGCGAACATGCACAGAAGATGAGATTAAGGTAAGGCTATACAACATTGCAGGAAGCCTGCATAAGCGAGAATCGTCACGCGTTAATGTCTAATTAGATCAGACACGAGAACTGTACAATGTGCCCGGACAACTCCATTCAACAAGAGATATACTCGAGCAACGTGCAGAGAAATAAACTACCGCCCGTATAAGGTCCGTAGAGATTTGAAGCGAGTGAATTAGCATTCGAAATCTGTCTTTTCTGCCAAGAAAGGGCTAGCAGCCAATTCACTCATATAAGTCATGATAGTGTGTTCTTGCTTGTATATGGCGTCGCATGTTTTCTAGAGAACCAAACATCGACTGCTTGAAATCGCCATCTAACAATAAACCTGTCCGATGGCCAAGGCCTAGAATAACCGACCCAATTGCTCAAATGATATGTCTTTATAAGCTGACTATACGTGAAAGTCATAAACGCATTAAATTAAGAGAGGTTACGGGCCAATTAATCGAGAATTACTAACAAGGTATGCGCATATATGGAAATAATAGAAGTTATTAAGGGTGTTAGAGCCAAAGGATTTTTTAAGTTATATATGAGAGATACTAAGGAACAAAAACTAAATCCCGGACCAAACACCCAACTGTGCTACAGATATTAAAGCGGCTGAGCTCAAGCGCTGTGTGTACTTCAATCGTCTTATAGCACTCTCTAGACGAATAAAGCGAACTATTGTAGAACATCTCACTAGACTGTTCTTGTAGAGATTGATCCATGAGCTAGAGATTTCTTGCGTGTTAACTGCGGGTATCATCTCCTATAGAGGGTTTATGTCTTTGCGTGACTTCGACAGTGTTGGCATCACCTATAAACTGGTTATAAATGAGAATTGCGACCCCTTCCCGAGACGCGCAAACCGGATAATTGAAAGATGACGATGTCGTCTTAAAGGGCATTATACTAGCCACAGCAATTAAGCGTCGGATACGAAAACTAATACCCTAAGACGGATTAACCTTCCACTGATGTGCACAGTAATAATACTAATCACGGATCATCTATAATACTGTTCCAAATTAAAGTTAAGCTGCAGGGACTAAAAACTCCTGCGAAGCTCTCTTCAACTCGGGTCCGCCCGATTTATCCGTCATTTTGACGTTATATCTTACCTTTTAATACGTTTGATAATTCTTATGGAAGCGCTCGATTATCTTGCCGCCGTGTGACCCTAATGGACGGATATATGTCTTGGATCAAACCAAGCACTTGTATCATTCATTTTTCTAAGGCCGCCACCTCTTGACCAGCCGAAGCTAATACACCAGTGCCCCAGCTGAGAGTTACGAAAGTTGACGTTTCTGAGATCTAATAAGCTCAATTCGAGCTATTTATATATACGCCGAGCCGATTTGATAATTGCCAGTATAGCCTATGCTCGTCACCGCTACAGCCGCCTTTTGTCGGCATGGTGTTGTGTGTTTATTAAGTCTTGACTACTTGGGTGTCAGCCACCAGATACACCTCTCCGTTCCCAATGGTAATTTTCGTGATATAACGATGTGATTACCGACAAAAACCAAAAACGCGATAAAATAGAAGTCAAGGGCTGGCGCCGAATATAAACGCCAATTCTAAGTATCGTGCTTGTGTTAACGTCTAAAGGTCAGTTGCAATTATCATAAGTTTCTCACGGACTTCGAGACTGGCTAAAGTCCATATCCGGTGCCCCATGCAAATCAAGGTAATACGTCGAGACGACTTGGCCTTAGAGGTAGATATTTGACGGTAAGCGCACGCCTTTAAACAGACGGCCTAATTTGTTTCTTCAATGGTTCCTACCGATACTAGTTGTTCAAATTCGGCCGGTTTTGCAGCACCGCATATAGCAGTGCGGATTCGGTCAGAGTCGGTTATGACAATTCAGGTAATAAATTTAAGGCTAAGGCGTGACAAACACCATGCCAACAAAGAATAATAGCAAAAGGTTAAAACATCCACACAGTACGGGGCGTTTAACCGCAATATCTACAATATTCATGAGCTTAGCCTTTAGTGGCAGTGCTGTTCGGGGTTAGGATGAACGGTGCTGGCGCTACTTTATCCCCGTTATGACGGATTTCAATAGCGCGGCCTATCCCGTAAAATTATGACCTGACCCGGTACCACAACCACTTGTGTTCGATTGCCGCTAAGGCCTGCAAGAAATACTTCAAACAAACTCACCGTTGTTGATAGCCAATTTTGAATCGGAAGTTTTACTGTGCAAATGCCGTCTTTTACAACAAAAAAAAACGTTGAGTGCTGTTGTCGATAGCAGCAGGGCTTTGCGACGGCGGTAGCAATTACCGCATTATGCGTGGGTGTCATTAATTAAGTGAACTTGGGCAAAACATTTACCTGCATTTTGAGCAATGATCATGATTGGCACACGCCAAAGTTACTTTGAAAGTACCGGTTTTTAGGATCGATGACCGGGACTGATACGCTCAACAAAAAGCTGCAATGTCTGAGCCGCACAGGCCGTTAAATCAAGCCATAAGCTTTTTTGATTTTTTTGTGGGTACTCGTAGATTAGTTCTTTTGCAGGCAACAATATACATAGGCCGTAGAGTTGCTTTGTGGGTTCGCCACACGAGTGTTGAAACATTTCTAAAACGCCCAGTTGAAACGATTCAGCTTAATGTAACGCCGTACCCTTTGGCCATTGCGTTGGCAATATAAAGAGCCTGAGAGTGGTGTGCGCGTAATACGTCAAGCTTCTATTTTAGAGTCAGAGTTCGGCGAGTGCTAGGGGTGGTGCTGTGAGGGCACTCTGGTCATCTGAGCGTGTTAGTAGGTACTCACAAGGTAATCGTCGCTCACCAGTTTATTGAGACTAAAATAGACCTTGTTTATTATTTGCTTAATTCTTTTTTGAATGCCGACCATTTTCAGCCCGAGCACGGTTTTCTAAATTAAGGTGGTAACGCTGGGGGCTTCGTATTTGCGCCGAGAGTTACTTGTTCTTCTTCAACATAGGTCACCTTCTTTCCACATGATATTTGCTTCAAATAATGCCTGAAGCCACGTGGTACCACAAATGCTTCTTCTTTAGCTTCGGAGATTAGGCGGTAGTGGCATAAGTTAGAAGAATAGTGCCTTGGCTGAGCACCGCAACTTCAACCCGGGTACTGCAATAACGAGCTCTTTTTTGTCTGTCTCAACAATGGGCTTCTGCATCGCGCAGGCAGTGAGTAAAACGGGACGAAAACTAAGACGGCACAAAGATGCAAAAACGGCTCAGTGGTTGATGTAGTTTTAACGATTGATTCATTGTGGTTCTTGAAGTGTTTGCGGCTCAAACGAGCAAATGAAATCTAATTTCGACGAGAATTGCATTGAACGTGCAAACAAATAAAAGTCATATAAAACAGTTCTGATAGCTGGTTTTTGGTTTGTTTTTTTCAGCACTTAGTTGTTTTTAGTTTAGTTGAAATGACCCACAACTTGGCTTATTTGCTATTGGTGTATGGCCGTAAACGCCATAAAATAAATTGAAAAAATAAAACCCTTGGCGCTCAGTTGAACCGTTGATAGCAATGAAAGCAAATCCAAATTATCACCGTAGGGGCAAACATTATGAAAAAATCGGAAAAAATGCAATAACAAGTCATCGACTAATTACCCCGTACTCCACCATATTCGCTATTGTGAGTATGTATATCTGCTGTTCGTTTGAACCAGTCAGAAGCTCTCCAGACGGTATGGAGTGAGGAAATCAACGATACAGATAAACAGTGAAAAAAGATTGAGGCAGCCACAAACAGTTGAAGCCTTGCTATTCATTGACGGATGCAGCACAGCAGCGGGAGAGAACTGGTTCGATCATGCAAACTCAGCAATACAAACAAAGGACCAAACAGCGCCTTGCAAAGATGTTTTGACTTTTGCGCCAAGTTATTCAATATGAGCAACAAGAAACCTACGGAACATCAGCTAGAAAAACGGGGTTAAATCAGTGGTGGTGGAGCCGGTATCCACCTTTTCAATGATGTGATACTGGAAGCTATAGCAAGTACACGCAAGAATGCTGAATTCAAGGGGTATTACACGGCTGATGCAGTGCAAGAATAGAGGAGTTATCAACTATTTTGATTATCACTATGCCAGCCCTGAAGCAAAACAGTGGGTCTTTTAGCCGTGGCAGACTGATTATTAGCGGTGTCACCATGGTATAGGGAAAAACACTATTAGGGTGCGTTGCAAGGTTATTGTGCCTGATATTGACCCTGAGCTGAGGTTCGGAATTGTGTTTTTATTAGATGTATCGGGCTCCATGGATTCGGCTTGATAAATTACCCTTGTTAAAGCCGTTCCTTGAATTTGCTGAGTCGCCAATTATCGGCCAAGGATAAGCGTTGCATCGTGGTTTATGCCGGTGCATTTCAGGTTGTGGTACTTCGAACCTACACCTGGCGGATCAATATTAAGCAAAATTCAACAAGCCTAACTCAACTCAAAGGCGGGCGGCGCCACCACATGGTCATGGCGGGATTGAGTTGGCCTATAATTTGGCAGAACAAGCCCTTTGGTTTAAAAACGGGGCTTAACCGGGTGATTTTGGTGCGACTGACGGGTGACTTTTAACGTGGGTATTGACGATCACCAACAAGCTAGTCGATTAATTAAAGACTAAAAAAAGAAGCTGGAATTGCACTCACCACCTTATGTTTGGGCAGGGCAATTTAATGATCACTTGTTGGAAAACAATTTAGCCGACGCGGGGAACGGTAAACTATTATTACATTTGATTACCATCATTGAGGCCCTGGCAAAGTATTGCGTTATGAGTTAAATTCAACTTTGAGATCATTTGCTTAAAGATGTAAAAATCAAGTGAACTTTCTCCCTATCCACTCAAGCTAATGTTACTCCGGCAAGGAAATACCGTTTAATAGGCCAACCCCTGTTTCGAAGCCAGGCAGTGGGGGTTATTATCCCCGCATAAAACTTTTGACCGTTGTTAAAATAATGGCTCGGCTCCATCGGGTCGAAATACAAGAAGGGATTTGTGAGATAAGATGCTTGACCAAACTAAATCCAATTGGCATTTGTCTTGCACTATTTTTCTGCCTGAAGATATAGCTTCAGCCGCTGCATTTGTTGTGTGCGAATTACTCGGCAACCAAAATTGGAGAAATTCTCGCTTGTGCGGTAGAATTTCAATTTGCGGAGAGGGGCAAGGTAGACTCAAAAAATTCTCTGAGATAAAGCCAGAAGCTTAACTTTTTTAGGTCACGTCTAACCCCACCCTTTTTGAGTAAGACCGGATATTGATTAACAGTTTCTGGTCGTCAATACTGTGAGGTTTTTATTGTTGCCTTTTTGTCGTTTGCTCTATTGCGATAATGAAGTATAAGCACTATAATATCCTCCTGTCAAATAGGCCGTTAAATCCCCAATCCTATTAAAAGTAGTACTCCAAATGCGCCTTCCCGACGAACGGCAAGGGGAAAGATAGTGCGACCAAGCACCCGCTCACAGGGCCCAGTTCGCCACGTGAAATCGGCTTTAGAGTGTATGGCAAGGCAGACTGCCGGTTGCAGATACCGCCGCTGCTGAGCTTAAACTGCGACTTGAAAGCAGAAAGTCCAACATAGGTTTAAAAATTTGACGAAAAATGTAAATG
>Ga0163217_1039893_pt1 | contig 12697 bp, 12 predicted proteins | sample SynspAceP_FD_185933 | JGI IMG/M metagenome (GOLD analysis project Ga0163217, IMG submission 185933) | Saline lake microbial communities from Ace Lake in Antarctica - Synechococcus sp. Ace-P (PacBio error correction) | ecosystem: Environmental > Aquatic > Non-marine Saline and Alkaline > Saline ... | reverse complement strand
AGGAGTAATGACTAGGGTCATGAAAAACCACAGGCTGGGTGGTTTTTGGGCTTGCGGCTGTTGCGAAGGTGGAGCGACGTGCGAAGGCCGCGTTTGGAGAATGGTGCATGCGGGGTAACGGCAAGGAGGGGCTTGCAAAGGATGGCCAGGCGAGCGCCGACTGACTTGTGGAGCGCGGAAAGGGGCGGTCGCAGAAAGGGACGTGCTTATCCTAGTGGACTTGTGTGTTTCCGGGGGTTACTGAAGGTGGCCCCGAATTTGGCGAGGTGGGATGTGGATCTGTAGCGGTTCGATTCGAGGAATTGACGGGGAGCGTTGTTGCGGTCTGTGGTTTATTTCCGGAAAGTAGGTTAAACAATCCGTTATTCACCATCACGGATCGCACAAGAGAGGGGTTTGGGGCGGGGGGCTACCAGGATGATGCGGAGATTAGGTGCAAAGCACGTTGGGTGTGGGGCTGGGGTCAGACCAGGCACAGCGATTCCTCCGAGTGGAGGTTGTGTATAGGGGATCAGAAACTGTCGGGTGTTCCAAGATCAAGAGGTACCGGATAGCTGGATTGTAAGCCGCACGTTAGGGTGGCCGTTTGCGTTTCCTTGCAGGTTGGGAGTCTGGCCAAGTATCGTCGGTGGGATCCGGTGGGTAATCGGGGAGATATCGTCAGTAATTTGTACAGGAGTGTTCCGGACGGGGGTTTGGTGGTGATTTATTTTCGGGCGCTAATGCCGGTTTTTTCGTGGGTTGCGGCTTGCGGTATGGTACCCGGAAGGCGTTCCGTATGAGGATTGGGATTGGTGGCGCATGTCGGAAAGGTTCTTTCTGTTTAGGGTTGGAGTCAAGGAAGATTAGTTGGTTAAAGGTGGCATTCATAAAGAACGTTGAGTGGAAGCGGGTGGGGTTTTGGGGATTTTGGTGTGTGAGGACGTTGTCCGGACTTGGGGGGAAGTGGTTTAGGGCGAGTTTGGCCCGAGGGGGGCGGAGGTGTGCTGGGGTTTTTTTTCCAATAATCGTCAAAGGTTTGGTAGTCTGTAACGACTGATTTTGGCGTTTGATTGGTAAGTGTCTTTGCAGTTTACCATATTTGGATAGCGCGATGCGGGGCCCTGCGTTAATGCTTTTGTGGTTTCTTGGCGGAAGTGGTGATTGGAGTGGTTTACAATATACTTTTGGTGGGGGGGGGGTGTGGTGTGTTGTAGTTACAACAACAAAAAAATCTTTTGATAACAAAATTTGAAGTCATAGTTTTGGATTTATTATTATCTGGGTACCAAGAGGATCTTGATCTACACATCTACCCGTTTGTCACTGATGCCAAGGCAATGACCCCGGGTTTTTGACCTTTTCAATTATTAATTCCGCATGAGTTGTTAAAACGCGGGTGAGGCTTTTGTGTGGTTTTAATAAGTTGAAATTTTTAGTTTTTTTTGGAGTTTCAATTGTTGTCCGGCAGTTTGTTTTGCAGTTGATCAGAATCCAAGTATCGGTTTTGTGATCGATGACCCGAAATTTGAAATGTTGTTGTTCATAATTTGAGTGTATTTGCCGGTAGGTTTTGGCCGCGAAAACTTGTTACTCCTTTTTTTTTTTTACCCAGCATGTTTTAGGTAAGAAGCTGCACGTGTATCGGTTTTTTTGGCATGGGAAGTTAAATCTGTTGTGTACAGTTCAATGAGTTGGAGATTTTTCCCACATTTTTCTTTGGGGATCCTTCGAGATTCAGAAGGTGCGTTTGTGTTTGGTAGTCCGGATGTGTCTTAGGGTTTAGTTCTCACAAATGGGGTTTTTGCTGGATAGTATTATGTGTTACGCAGCTGGGCTTTTTGCATAGGGCGTGACTAGATGTGGTTTCCAGGTTGTTTCGTCAGGACCGGTGGACGGGTCAGTTTGCGGGGTGTTGGTTTGTTCATTTTCCGTGGTTTTTTCAGTCGTTCCGGTCATTCTCGCTAGACCTTGTGTAAGCGTTGCAGGGTCGATTTTGCTTTGCCCCCAGACTTTTCCAGAATGTCTTGTTCTCGGTCGTCAGAAATAGACCGTTTGCCTTGGTCAGACGGTACGCGGGGGCCAGGCGGAGGTAGCGGTGCGGGTCGTCATGCCGGCGCATTGGGTGTAAAAGAACGTCTGGAGGGGATTGGGCGTAGTCCGATCGGTTTTGATGTGTTTGTCCATAAGCGGAAGGTTCGTTCAGACGATTTGCTGCAATCCGAGCCAAGGTCGCAGTCGTTATTCGGCATGGTGGTATTCAGGTTGCGAGGGACCGCCCGCATTTTTTTTTTTCAGCAGCGTTGGTTTAGCGGTTTGCGCGGCCCTTTGCAGAGGAGCCAGAGTCGTTGTGACAGCTCCGGTGCGTTTGCCGGGTTTTTGGAGTAGTTGTTTAGGCGAGCTTCTTGGTGGTTTGTGCGGGGCGGTTTCTTTACTGACTTATTTTTTTGGGGCCGCACAGAAAATCAAGGATGCGGGATTTGATCCGCTGCAGCCAGTTGTCAATGTGGGTGGCGGCTTTGGGGGTGCCAGCCATTGCGTCTGCGGCGGGTGGGCAGCCGGTCCCTTTGTTGGGCGATTCAGGTGGGTAAGACGAACAAGCGACGCGCGGTATAGTGTGTCGCGGGTGATGGTGGGGCCTTTTTGTTTCCGTTGCAGTTGCGCATGCCCGGCTTTTGACGGCCGTGCAGATCGCGGACAGAGCGGCTTCGTGGTGCCGCTTCGGGGTGGATGGTGTTTACAAACGAGGGATGAAACCGTCGCGGACGGGTCCAGTTGATGACCCCATTGACGTGCGGTTGACTTCTCGCGAAGTCGACGGGTGCGCCTTGCGTTGAGGGTCGTCGATCTTTTTCTAGTTTTTGTTCAATAGTCCGAAGGCCGCCGGGAAGTGGAAACGTGCCTTTGGGTTTTGGTTTGTTTTAGCGAATTTCGACGCGGAAACAAATAGCTGAGACGTGCCTCGGAACAGCGCGAGGTTGAGCTTGATGCAAAATTGGGGTGGTGTTTGAAGGTGACAGTGCCGCGCCGGTTGGGCCCGCCGCCGTTTTCGAGCTGCCTTGGGGGAGGCGCGCCGAAAACTCATCGCCCCGAAAGCCGCGAATTGGGTGGACTCGGACCGCGGTGATGGATCAGGCGTTGACCCACCATGACCGACGTGCGACTGCCTCGAGGTTTCATACGGAATCGCTCCTGGTTTTATTTGCCGCGCGCATTCAGCGTACAAAAGATGAATCTTAAGGCGGATTTACTGGGTCTTTGGGGTGCGATGGGGGATGCACGCCCCGTTGTCCCCGGCACGGTTGACATGGGCCGTTTCGTGCAGTTCCAGTTCAATCCAGGGTGGCATGGCCGCGCGACCGCTATATGAGTTATCGATTGATTTTCCGGACTATGTGGCAGCGGCCGGTCGTCCTTCCCGATGTCATGCGGGGCGTAGGCGCGTGCTCTATTTGTAAACTGAATGGTTGAGGTCATATTCTGGCGTTGGTTGGCACGGAAGAGATCGGAATTGGGGTGCTGTCTGTTGCTTTTGTTGAGCCTGCACTATGAGGCGCCATGGTCGGGGTAGTGCGGATGACCGTGCAAAGCCCCCGGTGTTTCCTGGTGTGCCTTTGGTTCTTGGTGCACGAAACGTCGGAGGCACCATGGACGTTTGAACATGTGCCCCACCTTGCGTGAGTGGCCCTGACTGGGTATATTGGGCAGGATGTGACGAGCCCTGTACGTACTTCGCAGGGGCGCGCGGTCCAAAAAGCACCAGCGCAAGCCGCGAGGGCCCATTGCGCGGCTGCTGGCACGGCAAGCCAAGTTGCCGCCTTTGCCAACCGCTGGCGTAAACCGTGACAGAGCATCCTGTGCGTCCGCGTGACGAGCAAACAGGGACGGATAGTTTGGCAGCCGGTGCGGTGCGCTGGATGCGATAGCCCTGATCTAGCTGGCAATATGTAGAGGAAAGTCCCAAAGGGTGACCAAACAGGTTATGCCATGCCCGAACTGGCGGGGGGCAGGGCCGGTCGTAGCCATGATTTTTTGGTGTCGTGTTTTGCGCCCGGGCTTGCACTATGTCGCTGCCATAAGGGGATCCACGAAAGCTAGTGTGTCTCGCGGCGCCCGGGTGGAAACATCAGGAGCGTATATGTGGCCCGGTCGATATCTGTTACCGCGGACATGCACGGATCGGTGGGGACCCGCGAGCGGCCGCTGCTGGCCTATGCGTGGATGGGGGTCTGCAGATCTGCACAAGCAAAAGATTGGTGTTAGCCGCGCCGCGCAAAAAAGAGCTGGCGGGGCAGCGCTGGCCTAAAGACCAGTCCGAGGATCGTTGGCATTCCCTCTGGTTTTTGTGTGCAGCCATGGTCGGCCGTCCCGATTGTGAGGGGTTCAGTTTGGGTATGTAAGCGCGGGTCGTTTGCGGGCAGCGGCGTATCGTCGTCCCCGAACAAAGGTGCGGCGCGGACCTGAAAAGGCAGGTTCCAAGCTAGGGTCGTTCAATCGCCTCCGGCTTGGTCGCCCAGGTTAGCGGTGAGCGCCGGTACCAGTCACCAATCCCGGCAAAACCCCGTGGCAACGCCATGGCCCTTGGTACCCCCAGGTGTCCCTTGGCAGCCGTCATTTCCATATGCGGGAAAACAGCCATCAAGTTGTGAATCATCGGGGCAGAATATCCTCCGACCCCCCGTGCCCGCGCAGGAAATGGATGTATTGCGACGGTGTCTGCGCGCCCTTGCCCGTCGCGATGGAAGGAGGCGGGTGGACGTTCATTGATGACAGTTCGACACAGATCAGCGCCGATGGTCCAGCGACAAACATAGGCGACAAGAGGCCCAGTCATGGCCGAAGAAGATCACAGGTTCATCCGTCGGGCACATATCCGACCGTTTGCCGTTTATAGTGCTACCCTTGTTCGCCCAATTTGGACCTTAGCGCGTGGTCCGGGGGCCGATGCCAGTGAACGGTCGGCCCGAGCGGGGCCAGATCGTTCAGCGCCGGGTATTCCGAGGTGCCCAAATAGAGTTTGGGGATCTGTTTCCCAGTGCGGTAAAGAACGGTTGCGTTCAGTCTGGGTTTGGCAATGGGCGGTCATCAGTTTTTTCATACTTTGGGAGGTGCGCGCCCCGATACTTGGTGCCGCTGGCGTGGTTGCGGCAGATCCGTACGGTTAAACGATTTCCGTTGACGGCTGTGGCGCGCGCGTCAGTGTGCCAAGGTCTGAGGCGCCCCAAGGCATCCGGCTTTCCCTTGCGGGGTCCGGGTAGGAAAAGGGGTGAGAAAAACTGAATATCCGGGCCACGGAGATCATGTGATGGGGTTCCCGTTGTGGGCGGATTGGGCAGATCGGATCCCGGGGTCTTGATCCGTTATGGGGGTTGCGACCAAGCGTCCGAAGCGTTTGTGGCTGTGACTCGCCGACTTTTCTTTTGTGTGTGATCTTTGGCTGGTTTGGATGGGGCGTTGATGCGTGTCGCGCTTTGAGCCCGAAGGAGACGGATCGGCTTGCCCGCCCGCGCCACCGGTCATGGGCATGTGGGTGTCCGATGGGGCTTTGCCCCGTGCTGGCGTGCCGCTGATGATTGGTCGGCCATCCATTGGGATGGGAGGATAGGCGCTGGCGATATGGGGTGCGGATCTGTTTATGAGGCTGGGGATTTCCGGCTGATGGTCATGGTGCTCAAAGCTCTTGCCGTGGAGGGATTAGGTCGTGTGTGGTCACCGTGCTGCAAGGGTTTCGTGTGTTTTTGGCCCCCATAGCGTTCTCTGTGCAAATGGGGCGGCCGATGGGGTGCGCCCAGGTGCGGTTGCTCTGTACTGCAAGGTGTCGTGGTCGCCGTTGTGTTATGTTTTGTGGATGCGCAACAACAAGTTTGTCCGTTCTCTGGGCCCGATTGGGAGATGTGGCCGGTGTTTCCCGGTCGTGTGCATCGGTTCCACGGTCTTTTTTTTCCTTTCGTTTGTGGTGTTGAGAGATCGGTGGAATCCGATGGGCCGAGCAGCGAACAGCGGCCAGCATTCCCTGGGGCGCAGAGACGACAAAATTGGTGTTGCCGCATTTTCCACAAAAATAGATCACACGGACCAGCGAAGCTTGGAGGTGCAGAGGCAGGGCCGCGACGCCCAGTTCGGGCGGCCCAGTTGCCAAAGATTGAGCCGAGTTGGCAATCACATTCGGCGCTGGAGCGTGATCCATGCCCAGAAGCCCGATGAGGGTCCGCTGAGGGAGGTGGCTTTTGAGACTGACCATCAGGCGGGAAGATGCCAGCTGCAATAAAACCGATAAGGTCCACATATCGACGCTGATCTGCCAATGCCGGCGCATGATGGGCGCGACGAGTATCAGCGGCGAGGCCGACGGCAAGCCATCGACAGATGCCTCATACGCGTTGGGCCGGCCAGCCATCTCGTTCTTCGGCGCAAGGCCCGGGGCAGGGATTCAGGCCATGCCAAGCGAGCAAAGATCAGAGTAAAGAAATAGTGTGGCCGGGTACGAGCAAGCCGGGTCCCGACGCTGAAACGCCCACGGGCCATTTTTTTTAATTTTGTTTTTTTTTAGCAGGACCCGATGCCGATCTGCCAGATGCGCCCACAACCGGAAGCCCATCACCCGGTGGATGGTCGGCGGTGGAGCGATTATGTCAGTGTTTTTATCGCTTTTCTACGCGGGAGCGCCGAAGGAAAGGGCCCGATGGCTTGGGGTGGCCCGTGAGCGGGCCTTGCCACCGTGGTGCGGGGCCAAGTCGGTCAACGGGCAAGGGTCCGTGTTGACCGTAGCGATCTGCGAGCATCGGGGGGCAGCAAGTATGGGGAGGCCCTGCAGGACGGTGATGAGAAGACGTATGACCGCATTGGCCCCGAACACCCAGAGCTGAAGGAACGTTTTTATCCGATGGGAGATAAGGTGGCAATGCTGATGTTGCGGCCTTCGGAATATGCGGTGGAAAGATGTGGGCTGTGGCGAACCGTTTCATGATCGCCACAAGGGGTTTGGTTAAGTTGGCGACCAAGAGTAGAGCATAAACCGGCAAGTGGTGTCGGTATGGTGGCCTATCGGGGTAACCGGTGATTTGTGGGCTGGACTGGGGGGGTCTGTACGCTATGCCCCGTGACATCGGGCGTGATTGGTGTTCTGAAGCTGATTCATCCATGAACCCGGCACCTGGTTCGGCGAGTTGCAGGGGCGGAGAGGAGGTCGAATAAATTTGGCGCGCGGTTCGAGGTTTTCTGGCGGATGATTTCCGAAAGTGATGGGGTGTTTTAGGCATATGGATATTGTGGGGTGCAAGGGACACGCTGGCCCGGGGTAACAAGGGGGCATGGCGTGATGAGCGGGTTTGGCGGGGATGGGGATGGGTACCCGGTAGCTGGCTGGGACCAAGCGAGGCCCGATTGACGACGCGTGAGCTTTGATTGCGGGTTGCAGGTCGTGCCCGACTGTTGGTCTGGGGAGGACGATTACGACGTTGTGCGAACCGCGCGGTTGGAGTCGGCCCGATGACGCGTGCAATGACCGGGGCCGAATGGCTGACCCAAAGAACAGAGAAGGGCCAGGCGATCTCCGATGGCTTTAGGCCCGCGTGCCGGGGCCGGCGTCATTTGCGGGGCGGTGAACACCATCTTTTGTGGTGAGATCTGCAGGATCGCCATCCGCATAGGCAGAGCGCGGTTCGCGGTCCACCACGTATCCGGTGGATGTTCGGCGGGTTAAAGATCATGCGAGCGGGACTAGACGCCTGATGTTTTCGACACCCGCGCGGGAGGACAACGTAGCTTTCGGTGATCCTATGGGATGGACGGGATAGGTGGCAAGCCCGGAGCCAAAAAGCACGACACCCAATGTATTGGCTGACGCGGCTGGCCCCCGCAGTTCCGGTAGGGCATAGCTGTTGGTCAGTTTGGGGACTTTCTTCGTAGCCGTTTGGCGTAGATCATGGGCTATCGGATCCCAGCGCGCGCACCGCGAGTGCAGACGTTTGCTTCGTCAGCGCGCGACGCAGATTTGCTGCTGTCACGGTTTACGGCCAGGCGGTTGCGAGCGGCTCGCGTTGCGGCGCAGCCGCCGATGCGGCGGGGGCTTTGCGTGGTGGCTTTGATTCGGTCGTGCCCTGAGGGAAGATAGGATACAAGTCGTAATTTCGCATTATATAGCGCCCAGTCAGGACGTTCACGCGGGTGGTGGGAAAGTGGTGTAACGTCTGTGGGGCCGCTTCGACGGTTTCGTGACGATGATAACAAGCACAGGGCAGGAACACGCTTTGCGAGTATCGCTTCGACCTGGCGCTCTGCATAGTGGCGGTTAACCAAAGCAAAAACAGGAGGCAGCCTACAGTGGATTTTTCGTTGGGACCACGCAAGGATATGATGCCTCATTCAGTTTGGATATTGGGCACGTTGCGCTACGCCGGATGTACCATTCCCTGGGAAGGCCGGCGCGTGAAATATGGTGGGAAATAGCCGATAACTCCGATGGATGGGCCGGTCGCGGCATGACTGGAGTTGAATGATGCACGAGAACGCCATGTACGTTGCCCCGGACGAAGGCGTGCATCACTCCGACACCAAAAGGACCCAGTAATCCGGTTGGGATATCTGTTGTTACGTGATGCGGGCCGGCAATTCTTGGGCGGGGGGGGGGGGGGGGGGGGGGGGGGGGGGGGGGGGGGGGGGGGGGGGGGGGGGGGGGGGGGGGGGGGGTTTCGTATGAAACTGGCGGTCTGCACGGGTGGTATCGGTGGTTCAGGCCTGTGAGTCACCTGCGGGTCGAGGTGCACAGCATCCGGAGTTTTCGGATGGAGTTTTCGGGCTGGATCCCCAAGGCAAGCTCGAGAAATCGGGCGCCCGACGGGCGGCACGGTGTACTTTCAACGACCGAATTCTTTGGGCCCGTCGAAGCTCACTGCGCGCTTGTTCGCGATGGGCACGGGTTCCAAGGCTATTTGTTTTCGGGTCGATTCCGTGGAAAATGCCAGACCGAGGCAGAGCCGCAAGAGGCGGTTTCCACGTTCCGCGGGGCCTGTGGACTATCTGACGAAACGGTGAAGGTCCGAGACCTGGACACCTTTGGGGGTCGGCTTTGCCGAGAAGTTCAATTGCGCCGGGCCAGTCGAGATGTCGATAGCATAACTGATAGCACGTTGGGGCCTGGAGGTTTCAGTGTGCCTGCCAGCCTGTGTCGGTGATAGACATCGAGTCCTGGAAGGTGCATTGACCTTTGGGGCTTGGATTTCTGGAAGGGTACCGACCGAAGCGGTTTTGAGGGGTGGTGGGTCGATGTTAGGGCGTACGGGTTTGGAGGACGAGAAGGGGGGTATGCCGAATGCGGACAAAAGCGACACCGGCGGCCGATGATTACGGGCTGTGGTTCGGTGTGTGTTTATGGAGGTGTTGTCGGCGACAAGGACGGCTGGACGGTGACGCGAGGATGGTGAAGCGTGAGCGCAGCTGAATGGCTGGAGCCGTAAAAGATTGGCGGGGATCTTGATTTTGGTGCTGGGGAAGAGCCCTGGGGGTCGTAGGAAAAGGAAACGCGAACCGAGAAGTGGCTGCCGGCAAGCTGACGGGATGTTAGTCAACGGAAGGCACCGGTGTATCGTGAGGGCCGATTGTCCGGTCTGGAGGGCGGCCGTGCAACCGCGAAAAGCCCGGTTGCCGTGGAGGAGATCTTGAACTGGTGGGGCGGTCGGGAGCGAAACCCCATGCCCGAGATTACGTCCCTGTGCGAGGCGCTTGGTCCGGGTGGGCGCAATTTGCGGTGCTGGAGTGCCCTGAGCTTGACATTTATGACCCCGATGGGACGTGACGGGCCATATCGCGCTGTAATACGTTCTTTTAACCAGTGGCCGATTTTTGATGAGCGGACTTCTGGAGGTGTTAGTTGACGCCAAGGGCAAAGGGTCTATGTGCTGCGCGAGAGAAGAAATGGTGGGTGAAAAGGTCTGGCCGGAAGAGAATGTACTTTGACGTTTAAGGGTTGGGCCGAGATGGAGCGAAGGATGAAAGAAGCGATGGATCAACACGAGTGATCGGTACGGAGAGAATGCTGGAGAGAGCATAGTGGGGTGAGTGGCAAAAGGCGAGACTGGGTAGTTATAGGGAAGCCCAGTTTTGGAGAGGCTGGAGTTGACTTAGGATCAACTTGTATAAAAAGTGTGGACGGTTTTGGAATGGAAGATGGAAGATTGAAGTTGTGAGAAATCTCAATCATTGGAATTTCGAGCGAGAAGAGATTTATTCAGTGGAAAGTAATGTAACGCTAATGGGAGTTCTAATCTGTGTTGTAAAAAACAGGGGGGGTTGAGTTAACTGACTTGTTTTGCGGCGGCCAAGAGCTAGGGATGAGTAATATCGGAAACTACCGAGCTTTTAGAGTTTGTCAGCGATAGACTGTACTTGGGTTTTGTTACAATGCGGATTTAAAGAGAACGCCGGGAACGAATGAAGGTATCCTCAAAGTTGAAAAACTCTTCAAGAGTTTTTGAAAGAACAGAGCTACCGTTTTGAAAAATCATTGTGGGATATTAATACGGATGGATACGGGTTGTAAAAAGGGTCTGGCTTTGGGGTCAGGTGAAAGTATTGATGGGTTGTAATGATAAGTATTCTTGGCGTTTACCCAGAGTTCCCATCCAGCGGGTTAGGTTGAAATGTTGTTGGGTTTGGTGATATAGAGTTTTTTTGGTCGTTTGAGATATAAAGCCAAAGGGTATATTGTAACTCAAAGAGTCAGCTGCAAGGAAACAAAAGTTAGAGGGATGTGCTAATTGATGGTTGAAAGTGGCAAATTGATGATCATTACCGGAATGTTTGTCGCCAAAATCAGGCGTTAGGCTGAATGGAATGGACGAACTTTTTTACGAAGTTTTGATTTGAGGAATAGGTACGGCTGTAGCGCCGGCCTGTGGACGCGCTCGGGGGTTGGTTGCTGATTGGAGGTTTGGCGGGTTCACGCAATAGCTTGATCACGTTCATCAAGTTGTTTATGGATGGCTTCCTCTTTATGTTATTGCTGTGGGGGGCCCGTTGAGCCGATGAGGTGTTTGCCCGGTGAATGATTGGGACGTGATTATCCAGGGTGCGGCGTGAGTGACGGGTGCCTTGCGGGGGTGACCCCGATGGGCAGGGCGGGCACGATGGGATATTTGGCCCAAAAAGTGGGAGGTTGTCCACAGGGGTGGCGCTGTTGGACAGGTGTGTTTGAGAGATGGTCTGGGATATGCCGATTACGAGGATGGGTGAATCGCGACGGTGATCTTTGCGATTGAGTGGAATATTGCAATGTGAGAACGCAAAGAGAGGGTGAACAGCTAGTGGGCTTTGAGCTGGAGGGCTGTCGTACTTTTGTTTGAGCGAACCGTTTTGGATTTGGCTGATGAGCGAAGGTATGTGAGGATTGTTGTTTGGTGGTTGGACCAAGCGAGACGCCTTGATGGTGATTTGAGGGTTGTGTAGCCCCTGCAAAGGGTTGTGTGTCGATGCGTGGATGGTTGAGTGAAGGGATTTGTGGTAACGTGGATGTTTGCGAGATAAAGCACGGGACGGTGCCGTCGGTTCATTGTGTCCGAGATGACTACGAGAGTAGCCGATGCTCGCAAGTTCGTAGTTTAGGTGAGAGGGAAATATTATCCAGGATGCATATATGGCAGGTTTGGTTGGGGAAGCCGGTGTCGGAGGCAGGTCAGGTGGCGCCGGGTGGGGCTGATGCCTTTGAGGGCGTGTTGGGTACGGCGTAGATGACGCAAGTTTGCCGCGAGAAGGGCTTGGACGTCGGGGGTGGGCATCGGTTGGCGGATAGGGAGAACAGGGGTACCCGGGGCTGTGGTGGTTTTTGTCTAGGATCCGGTGGTCATGGGAGAATTGTTGCCCTTGAGGGTTTGTATGTTAAGATAAGTAATTGATTATTGGGTATAGGAACTTATGCATGTGTTGTGGTGGCGGGTTGGATTCCCGTTTTGGCGGTGAACGAGGTGGCAGGGTGGGTTAACTGCGCGTGGACGGTGGTTTGTGGTGTTACGCGGTCCGTGGTGGTTGGTGTGGGGACAGGGGTTTGGCGCGCGGCCAACATGTGTGGGGTTTTTTAGTGGCGTTTCATTTGTTCGATATTTATGCGCCGATTTCGGGTGGGTAAGATGTGTTTTTGTTTGGTGGGCAGCTGTTCCCAGCGCGGTGATGAATTTCGGCCTGTTGGGGGCAGGTGTCGCTTGGTTGGGGGCCGGGGTATCGCGGTGATGTGGCGGCGTTGTGGCTGAACAGAAAGGGCTGGATAGAGGTAAAGTTGCCAATCGTGGATCGAGCCGGATTTGAGGTCATTCCGCGGCAGTTCCAAGGTTTGGGTCGCGGATGAGATGCCGTGCCGCGAAGGTAATCCCAGCCGAATGATGACCGGGTTGTCGGGGTCAAGGTTGCGGTCGGTTCATGCCAAGCCAAAGGCGGGCGGGATTGGAAGAGGGCAGAAAGGCCGGACGTTGTGTTAACGGAAGGCAGGGGTGGTCGGCACGGTGGGATACCCGGAACCTGTTTCCAAGAAGGACGGCAGGGGTCTGGGCAATGGTTGGGACACGATTAAGCAGTGTGGCAGGCGGTAGTTTAGGGAAAAATGGGCAGAAGGTGGTTGGGGAAAATGAATGGTAAGATTGGAAATTCGGAGCGAGGGTGCGTTGGATTCGGGATTGCCGTTCATATGGTGACGATTTCAATGTGCGTCGGGGTTGAGTGGATATGATTTTCT
>Ga0163217_1038689_pt1 | contig 12697 bp, 21 predicted proteins | sample SynspAceP_FD_185933 | JGI IMG/M metagenome (GOLD analysis project Ga0163217, IMG submission 185933) | Saline lake microbial communities from Ace Lake in Antarctica - Synechococcus sp. Ace-P (PacBio error correction) | ecosystem: Environmental > Aquatic > Non-marine Saline and Alkaline > Saline ... | reverse complement strand
CAGTCGCTTCGGGAATAGGGCTGAGCAGCCGCTGCGGTACTTCGAGAAGTCGGCCGGCACCGATCACCTCCAGATTGGCGTTCAGAATCCTCAAGCGCGGCGATGTCAAGCGGGAGCTGGGGGGTGGCAGCAAATGAAAGCGCTTGAGGGCCGGTATACGCACTGTTTCCAGCGCATGCCATGGGGCTGGAGAGCAGCCTCTTGGCCAGCGTCGTCTTAAACAGCTGGCCCGCTTGGGCTTTGCGTCGCTGTCGGGCAGGCTTGAGCCTCTTTCAGCAGGGCGAAACACGCGTTCCTCAGTTCCACTGGCCTGGGCCTCCACATGCCGTGTCTCCCGCTCCTGGACGCTTGCTGCGCAGATCGGCGATCACAGTCCTTGCGGAAACGCCGCACGATACAGGTCCTTGATGTCGTCCTTGGTGTAGGCGCTGCGGTGCAATCGCCGTTGGATCGAGCATGTTCAATGAGGGCTTGCGAAGCTCTCCGCTTGGCGTTCATGGCGGTGTGGGCTGAGAGAGATCAACTCTCTGAATTCGCGTCGCCAGGGCTCTCTGCCAGCCGCGCCGTTGGCTTTGTCTGGGTGCCACGCGGGCCCGCTCCGCCACGTTTCTGGCACTCATCGATCCACGATGATTGTCCCAACTGGCGTTGTGAGGTAAGAAAGAAAAAAAACGGTAATCACGGTCGGTTTTTGAGCGTGTCAACGAGACGATGGCCTTTGTCGTAGAGTGAAACGGGTTCTGGTTGGTGGGGAATGTGCTCGCGGATGCGCTGAATTGCCAGCGAATCCAGCCGCACATTCGTTGATGGAGAAGCGGGGGTCCAGGAACTCCTTCTGGAACTGCACCAGCATGGCTTTTGGTGGTGACCACCAGGATCGCTTGCCCCGGCCGCGGCGGATCAGTCGCTGCAGAGGATGCCGTACTCGAGCGTCTTGCCCAGACCCACCGCATCGGCGATCAGCCAGCCGCTGGCGTCGCCATGGCCAGGCCTGGCGGCAGGGCTGGAGCTGAAACAGGCGCGGGTTGCCATGCCGCGGATGTGCCCCACCACCAGCGCTGAATCGGTGGGGCACCGTGCGGCGCAGGTGCGCCTCACATGAACAGCAGGCTGTCGCGGTATAGGGGCGAAGGATCCACTCACCAGCTCGGTTGTCTTTCGCTGCAGCACCTTGAAGCTGCCGGCGCCTGCTCCACCTCCACCAAGAAGCGGGCTTCCTTTCTCCCGCCAGTAACGGCGAGACGCCCACCACATCCACACCTGTTGGCCCTCGGAGCTGCGGACCCAGGCTGCGCACCAACCACTCGGCCGCTGCGGCATTTCATGCGGGGCCCGGGGGCGAACGGCTTCAGCATGGTTTGTAACCCGTTTCACCGGAGCGCCGGGCTGAGGTCTGTAAGACAGGCGCCCAGCAATCACCAGTCTCCGGCCAAGTCGATCCTGCAGCCCTGATGGGTAGGGGCTGCCATCAGCCAGTATTGGCACAATGGACGGGTAGTTTGGCCCCAGGGTCTGAGCCCCGTAGGGCCAACACACGCAAATCCGGGGGAATTTTCTCTGCAGAAGCAGTATCCAAAACGCTCCGGTGGCGTTGCGCCAGGGAAGTATTTCTAGGCCAAGCTGGTTGGCGCCTCGTAACCCATGCCCTTCCGCTTCCGCCGCAGCTGCGCCTGGGCCCGTTATGCGCTTCAAACTTCGCCAAGGAGCGGCCTGACTCGATCTCAATCGGGGGCCGTGGGGCGTCGCTTCACAACCATTCCCAGTGGCACGCTCCGGGCAGTGCCGCACCACGCTGGGGCTGCCAGGGCACTGGCCTGAGCTGGAGCGTCGAGCCAGCGGGTGGGCCAAAACCGCCCACCAGCAGCCATCACAGCTGGTCCTGCCAAAAAGGCTGCCCAACAGCCGTCGCCCAAGGCCGGCCAGGCTCCGATGCGCCTTCAGCAGAGCTTGCCTGTCAGTGCTGCGCAGAAAGCTTCATCCAGGCCCGGCAGCAGCACCCAGCAGCCTGGGAGTTGGGGCCTGGTGAGCCGCCTTCTGGCGGATTCCGTCGATCGCCGCCCGCACCACCGGCCTTTGCTGGCTGTGATCGAACCCAAGAAGCGAATGGAGGCCTACCTGCTGCGGCCCAGGGCCAGAACGACCTCAAACGCGGGCCTAAGCGCTTGCATCGATTGCCACGAAGAAGCTTTTGCGGCTGCAGGGGAGCGGGCTGGTTGAGGCCATGAGCAACTGCGATGCAACGGTGTGGCGGCGGCCCTTCCATCGGGTCCGCCCCGCGGCAGGCGGGTGCGATCGCCTGGCGGCCGACCTTGCCATTGCGGTGCGGCGGTGGGGGGCGTCCCCGCCTCGCGGCCATAGGGCGCCTGCTGCCATGCCCCGTCCATCCCAAGCGGCAACCGATCCCGTTGCTGCTCCTCGCTCAAGCTGCGCGAGGGCCATACCGCGCCGTTCTCTTAGCGGCCCGAGGCCCACACGGGCCCTGAGCTCCCTTCTTTCAACAGTGAACGGCACTTCCTGCGGCAAGTGGGCGTGCGGCTGATCGAGCAATTCCTCAGCGCATCCAGCAGATGCCGCAGCGAGCAGGAACAGCAGCAGTGGGAGCGCTTTGCGGCAGGCCCGGGTGAGGCGGCCGGGCCCTCCAGCGGTTAAGCTGAGCCGTAGCCTCACTGCCCTTGGCCTAACGGGCTGATTGATCAGCGATTTGGCCGCCGGTGGCTGGCAGCCGCTCGAGCAGCAGCTTCCAGCTTGGCGGTTCCTGTCCTGCAGCAACTCCCAGGAAAATTTGCAGCGGTTCACGCCCACACGCAAGCCAGGCCAGGCGAGGGTCAACAGAAACAGCCCGCCAGCACTCCGGAACCAGCTACTGCGCCGAGCAACAACCGTTTGGCTTGTCTTCTCTGCGGGTGTGTCCTTCCACTTGCAGATTGAGGACCGAGCTATTCAGCACGCTTCCGGCGTCACCGGGACGATGGCGTGAACCCGGTGTTGGCGATGGCGGTGGTCTCCAGCAGTTCCTCCGCAGCGCATGGCAATCCGCCGCCTTGCCCAGAACAGTCCCCAGGCTCTGTGTGCGCTGCATACCACCAACGCTCGGGTCTCACCGTCCCTTTACGCGCAGCTGGGAGGCCTTGAGCAGCGACCCAGCTCCGGGCCAGCCGCCACGAGGGATCAGCCTCCAGCAGCAACACTTTTCCGTTGGGGATCACAGGTGAAACCGGTTCCACACTTTCAACGCAAAGACGTCGACATCTTGGCATTGCACCAAGAATCGCTGAGCCTCGCTCCACTCCGTGCCACGAACACAAGGCTCACACCGTGGCGTCGCAGGCAGTTTTTGACGAGGCTGGTTTTTCCTGCACGGACCCTGGCAGGCAGTGGCAATCACGCTAGGCGAAAGTTGTTCGTCGCACCAACCGCAGTGGAGGCCTTGACGTCAGCCCGTTAACAGAGCTGCACGCTCGGCCTCATCCTCGTCGTCGACCGCACAGCAGGAATCAGCCGGGAATTCTGTTTCTTGCCAGCTTGATCTCCGAAATTTATCATCGCCAGGCTTGAGGTCAAGCAGGGCGGTGTAAGCCTTGCCCACCAGCAAATTCCGTTTGAAAACTGGATTTTGCGGTGTTAGCTCAAGCTGCGCCCACCACTGCCCGCGTCCTTTGCTAGTGCCATCACCAAGCTTGAGGCCTTTGGCCTCCAACAGAGGCTTCGAGAAGGCCGTTGAAGTCAGGGCGCTCACTGCCATCTTTCTTGGTTGCTACGTAGGCGGCAGGCTTCGCACCAGGATCAGATTTGGAGCCATCTCCAAGTTCTTTGGACTTTTGGCGAGCAGTGCAGATCCGGTGAGGGCCATCGATGCTAGAGCAAGAATGGAACCACATAGCAAAGTGGAAGAAATTCCGGTGCCAAATGGGCGGCAACCGTCATCTTCAAGGGCGTAGCAGTTCCTGGGCGCGGGCATAGGCGAGCCGATCTCCACTTTGCAGCATAGCGCGGCCAGCAGGAACGGATCTGGAATCAGCAGCAGATCGCGATGATTTCTTCTGCTCGCGTTCGAAGAAGTCCCAGGGCCTGTTGGTGATTCCGCCAGGGCACCCGCACACGCCATAGCGGCGCCGGCTGGGCCCTGAATTCGCATCGAGATAGGCCTTCTCGTCGCATTTGGCCGAGGTACTTCAGAGTAACGCAAAGGCCATCCCGTCTTCCACCATCGCCAGGTTCAAGTTGACTCCCCGATCACTTCGGCCACGGTGCGGGCCTAGCCGATCCACGGTCTGAGAAAGGAGGTTGCACCTTGCTTGCCGATCTTCAAACCGGCTCTGCAGATGAGTTGCGGGCCTGTTCGCCATAGGGAGCCTGGGGCCAGCTCCTGGGCGTCAATGCAGGCCCAGGCGCACCCGTATCCGCTGGCCGCCTTCGATCACCCGGATGGTTCCCATCCACCGATGGAGACGACAGTGGCAGTGGCGCGGGCCATCGGGGGACCGCGCGAGGGCGCAGCCGGCCAGCAACGAAAGGCCAGCAAGGTTGTCAGCAACACCTCTCTCATGCCAGCTTTCATGCAGGCTCTCATGCAGCTGGACTCTCCAAGAGGCTCTGGACCCATCACATAGGGCATCCACGTAAAACCGAGTTGCCTGTGGCGAAGAAAGCCAGGCAGGGTGCGATTGGTGCGAAATCCATTGCGCTTCAGCAACGGATCCCGCGGTGTTGGTATCACCACCAGGTTGAACGTGCATGGATCGAAACCCCAGCCGCCGGGACGCCTCAGCGAGTGCTGGCAGAGGAGGCTTAGCCGAGCCTTCACCCGCGTGCCCTGCAGCCACATACACCGGCATTTGGCCACCATGGGCGCCAAGGCACAGGCATTGGGCTTGAGTAGTAGTGCCCACCACCGCCTCCATTCCGCCATTGAGCTGCACCATTACCGCCTGGCTCTGCTCCACCCACAGAACTCTCGCCTCGGCCTCGGTAATCGCCGGGTCGTGGGGGGAAGCTTTCGCCGGCGCGGAAGACAGGCCCAGAGCCGCCCACACCCCAGGCCAGTCGGCGGCTCACATGGGCGGACTTGCAGGGGAAGAGGGCCATTAGTGCAGGAATGCGATCATCAGATCTGAGTTGTCTCGCCCCTGTTGCGCCAGGCGTGAGTTTGCTGCCACTTCGCAGCCATTCGACCAGCAGCTGGTGAGGGGACATCACCCGACGGGCCGTGACTGCCGTGGTTCGTCGCAGTGGTGGGCGTTCCGATGTCTGCGTGCACGTCTATGCCAAGGCGCGACAGCGGCGCGTGATGATCCGGAGAACTGGGGGATGAGAGAACGTGCAGGAGGAACGTGGATCGTGATCGATTTTCTGGAGCCAGCAATCCCAAGCGGGGTGTGGAAAGCACGAATGCGCAGGGACGGCAATGGTGATTTGCCCACCTCAAAAAGCCGGCCTGGTGGGTCCATCGGAAAACGATTTCCGTTGTTCGATGGGAAGGCTGCGGCCTCTTCGCGGCTGGCAGAACATTGCTTCTTCTGCGAGTTCGACGGGCACGCGAGTCCGCGCAGCTGTGGTGACGGTGCTGGCGACCGCTGATTTGTTTGCGCCGCTGCCTGGCGGATCTTGAACACGAGCCAAGGGGTCCGATCAGGGATGGGGTCTGGGAATCGCCGATGACAGGCCTTGTCGCCAGCAGGCAAAAAGAAATCCACCTCTGGAAAGACTGAATCAGGCGTTGATCGAGGGCTGTGTTGGGGAGGCCAGAGTCCGATCTCCCTGTTGAATGCCCACAGGGCCTGGATCGCCCGCCGGCCGCATCCTACATCTGCAGCTGCGGGCCGCTCCCGCCAGGGTGCGTTTGCGATGGTGCCCTCGGCAGCGGACTGCATTGCTCGTGGAGGTGGTGCTGGCGGGAGCCAGGGCACGATGCAGGGTGTTGCCGCTGCGGCCGCTCTCGCCCGCTATCCCCTTTGCGCATGGAAAGCCATGGGCGAGCGGCCAGGAAGGCCCTGGTGGAAGTGAGTTGGCAAAAGAACAACCCCAACCGTGGAAGACGCCTTCATGAGGAGCCGTTGCCCCCGGGTGAAGTCGATGTCGGATTCGCGCCACAGGACTTGCCGTCTCCGGTGGGCCGTCCGAGTTGTTCACTTATCGGTTTCGGAGGCCAGCGAATGGATGACCACTCCCCCGGGTCAGGTGCCAGAGAAGCGCGCTGACGATCCGGTCCCTTGCTCCAACATCTCGACGGTCCACTGACTTCCCAGGCGTGTGACGTTGTCCGCCGTCCACTGCACCGGTTAAAGGCCTCGCCTCAGGTGCCCCGGACCCAAGGGAGGTCCCACTTGTCAACTGGCCAGGCGCGCGTCAGCAGCTCCGCCCCAACAAATCAAACTGCAAAGCCCGGTGGCCTTGTCATCTGGGCTTTGTTCATGACTTGCCCCAGCCTGGGGCGCAACCAGCTTAACACCTCCCCAGGGCGCGTGTAGTCATTCAAGGCCAAACTTGCCACCGGTCGGAGAGCTTCCGTTTGAAGCCGTACCCCGCAGCGGCCCAGGCAACGCTCCTGCAGTTGCACATTGACCACCGGCCCAACGCCATGGTGAAACGTGGTGCCAGGCACGGGGATCAGCTCGAGCAGCGTCAATTCCGGGCCAGGCGGCGGCATCCTGCACACGCGGGGCCGCGATCCGGCTGCAGGGACGGAGATGGAGTCCAGCGGCCTTCAAATTCATTTGGTGCCGGGTGGGTAATTCGGTGGGCGGTGATGTTCATCGCCCGGCGAGGCCGGGGTCATTCCACCACAATGCACCGGCAAAGCAAGCGGTCTGGCGGATTTCCGCAGGTGTCCTTCTCCCGATCGCGCCCGGCACGATCGGACACCATTAACCAACCGCGGGCTGATCATCACGCATTGAAGAAAACTGAACGGCGCCAGGTTGGCTTGCCCCTCGCTTGGGTGAATCGTGTCACCCAGGCCAACGGCGAGGCACACCCACCATGGCTGGTGCACAGCCAGTGCGTAGAGGCCGCGCCATCAAGGGTGCCTGGGTCGATGGAGCGAATCGGCTCCGGGTCCGGGCATCGGACGAGCCGAGATCAAGGGCAACTTCATGCTGCAAGCAACACCGCAACTGGCCCTTCCTGGCGATGACTTCTTTCTGGGAAGCCAGGGCTCAGCCGCTGAGCAGCTGCGGAGGAACTGATCGCTTAGCGCCACCGCCGTGGGCCCAGTTCTCCGCTCGCTGAGCCGGAGCTGCGGGTGGGCTTGAAGCTTGTGGTCACCGCTGGGGATCAGCGAGTTGCACCTTGCGGCGAGAGGCTGTAGTTCACCTCCTCGCGGCGGGACCGAAACGTGTCCCGTTCCCCCTGCAGGATCAGGGGGACGTCTGCAGGCGCTCAGGTGTTCGGTGCGCGCTGCAGCGGTTTGCCGGGCGGGTGAAGGGATAGCCCAGAAACAAAAAAAAAAAGGGAGGGGGGGGCCGGGGGCCCCCCGCCCCCCGCCCCAAAAAAAAAAAAAAAAACCCCCCATCGCTGGCGGTTCAGTCATCGGCCAGGCAGGCTGCGCCCCGGCCGCCCATCGACTTGCCGCGCATGAACAGTGGCCGGTCGGGTGCTCCGTCTGCTCAAGCCGTGCCTGCTGGCGAATGCCTCCTGCAGCAAACCGGCATCCGATGGGTACCTGGACCACCTCCCAGGATTCGCTGCCGGGCCATGTACGGAAACTCGACTGCTTCGCAAACCGCAAACCCGACTCCTATTTGCTCGGCCCGCTGCTGACCTTCCAGGGACGGATCAACCGGCCACAGGCGGAGAGGCACCGCCCATCCGAGGTCTGATCCTGCCTCCATCCGGCCTTGGAGCGGGATCCCCGGTGGACACGCCAACGGATGGCCTCAGTGAGATCGAGCCCAGCAGCTCTAGAGCAACTTAACCCATGGCGCGGAAGCAAAGCATTCAGCGACCTACTGGAATTTTTCAGAGCCAAAGCACAGGGACTGCAGCCAGATTGGAAATAACTTGTTCGGCCGTTTTCTTCCTTAGCTATTGTCGCGCCCCCTTCTTGGAGCAGCTTCGATTCGCATTCTGTATCCAAGTGAAACACTCGGGTTTGCGGGTCCGCATAAGATCAGGACGTTAAAGGGATTTGCCTCGCCAAACGTTTTGCCAGCCAAAGGCGTGCTGGACCCTTGGGCACGAACAGGGACAGTCGTGTTCTGCGCCGGAGGGCACCTCAGCGGTGGATATCCGGACCCGCCTAAATACTATTGATAGACCGGGTTCTTAAGATTGTACGGGTGTGTAGGGATATTCTACGGCTAAGCCAATCGCTGGAGCCGAACACTCCTGCTAGCCGAACGACGTTCGGTAGAACTGCGCGTTGCGGCCTCAGCTCCTAGTAGCGTCACAATCACCGTCCACACCCAAAGGGGCACATGTCCCAAATTCAGCGAACTTTGGCCAAAGCGTATACAGATTCACGTGCGTCATACTTTGACTATCGCGATAAAGCTATTCGTTTGCGATGGACATGTGATTAATGTTGTGTGAAATTCCTTGGATATTCCCACAGGAGAACACTCGCTTTGTACCCTCTTGACATAGAGCCAAACAGCGACACCACCGTACACAGTTGCACGGCGCAATGCATTTAAATGAAGAACACCTTCTGGCACCTTGGCTTCCAGATGATTCTGTTACTCTGCTCCGAAACGTATTTTCGCTCATCAAGCCGTACTTGCTAGGCATTCCAAAGTTCAAGAGATCGGAGGATGCATTTCAAGTAAAAATATCTGCGATGATAGTGGACACCAAAGTTCGACTTGGGAACGCGCAGATTTCGATTGCGTTATTTGTTTTTCTTCAATCTCAGATAGAAAAGCAGTTCGAAATGGATCTCCAAACATTTCTGAGAGTTCAGCCTCGACTCGCCAGATTGGCTTCATGCGTAAGGGACGTCTAACAGAACTTGTATTCTGGCCGCAGTTTCATCGAGGACGGCAGCACCGCGACCGCATTGAGAACACCCGGAAGTTTGCCAACGGTTTAATCGGCTGGGCCGCGCCAGAACCGCCGCCGATGCAGTTCATCAATGTGTCGGTTAAGTTCTCAATACCATGGCAGGAACGACTACAGTTTTTTCAACTGACATCGATGAAAAATCGTCCAAGCCCAGCCGAACCGAGGCCTCCAGCGCAGAATCCTGGGCAGCTGGGCACCATTGCATCGAGAGGCAAGGCCTTCAATCGGACGCCAAGTCAAAAGAAGATGCTGAGGAAGTCGTGGGCTGTGGGCAATGCCACCGCCCGCACCATCGCCTTACAAGCGCGACATGAAGGAGGCTTTCCTGAATCCGGGCAGACGCATGGTTCTTTCCCATTTCGTGGGCGGGAGCTACAGTTCCTCTCGCAACCGGCGCGCAACCTGGCATCACGTGTCCTGTACTCCTACAACTACACCGGTGTCACTCCGGCGATGGCGTTCGAAATGGTGGCGTCGGCTCGCAGTACGTGATGGCGGACCAGCGGCGGCCAAGGGGCATGCCGCTGGAAGTGCCAAGGACCTACAAAATTCAGCTTCCATCCCGAAAGAATCCCGGCCCAAAGACTTCTGGTCCTGTTCGTCGCTTATGGACAACCAGATCTTCTCAATGCTGCAGACGACCAGCATTTTTCCGAGGCATCGGCAGCAAGGATTAAGGACATCGGTCATCAATTTGCGACGTGTTCGGTTAATGGTCTGGTTTGGACCCACGGTCCCCAAAGGTGCATGAAACAATTGGGGTTAAGACCGCTTCCGGCAGGGGGCCGGTTGCGTGCTGGCTGCGCCTGTAGGGGGCCCGAGAAGAGCTGCGTTCGACAAGATTGGAAAGCTGAGTGAGTTAGATTTCAATAGGAATTTTAAGTCGGCATCCCTCCACTCCTCACTGCCGGAACTGGATGCCCGAAGTGGGCCAGGACGCCGAAGCAAAGCCGTGAACCGGAGCACGGCAACGTTGAGCAGATTCAAGTGACAATCTTCGGTCACGCCCAGGTTATGGCAAGGCGATGCGGGGGGCGGCAAACAGCTCTTCGCTTCATAATGCGTGGATAGCTCGCATAAGCTTGTCATTTGTACTTTAACTCTCTGCGCCCATACACAGCATGTCTACCACAGAACTTGACCACGCACTGACCGAGGCCAGAAAACACGCTCAAGCGGATCGTTTAGATATGAGTTTCGGCGAGCTTATCAATATGTATTGACTCATGGTTGAGTTAATAATCTGATTCCAGAGTTTCAGAGGTCGATTTTAGATGGGGTGTAGGAGCAAAAGGGAACCGATTCATGAATCAATCTTGGTGGGCATTCCGGTCCCATCCTTATTCATGGCAAGAAGATCAGGATGGCAAGTGGGAAAGTGTGTTGACGGCCTTCAGAGACTCAGCACTGTTCTTTCCTTCTTTGGCAAGCTGCAAGGCCACAAGTCAAGTGAGAATCACTGGCAGATGGGGGCAGGAATATTGTTCAGGAGCGATGCAAAAAGTGTAGACGATTCTCCCCCTGAAAGTTTCAAGCTCAAACATCAAGAGAAGCCTGTAAGAATTGAAGTTGTAAAGTGGGATTCTAAGTATAGACATGCCGGTATTGGAACTCTTCAATCGCTTTGAACACTGGTGGCCACCATTAACGATCAAGAAGTGCGCAATTGCATTTTGCGAGGGAACAGGTAATGATTGGTTCAAATGAGTTCACGGGCTCGCGTCCAACGAACTAGCTCGTGGAATTGGTGGCGCCGAGCGATCGCAAAAAGCAGGGATATATTAGAAATATGAGTTGGTCCTTGAGATATTATACGCATTGCTCTGGTCGCCAAGCACCACGAAATAATCTTGGCGAGCACGTTGACGAATACAGAGGGCTGCATCTTGAAAGGCATGAGTTGTATTCCAAGCATGAAAGAATTATTTTTAAGAACTCTTGATGCGCTATCTAAAGCAGGCATTGAGAAGGTTTTCCAAGGGGCAAAACTATCAGTTCTTCCCATCAAAATACAGATGGGATTTATGATTTGGCATGCAGAGGAATATCGAGCACTTGCGAAGGTGATTCATCATTCGTTGCTGTGCGGATTAAACAGGCTTAATGCAGGACAAGTGAATTTAAAATCTGCGGGACGGGTGTGGGGTCAAACTACAAGAAAGAGTCAAGAAGAGATTGGAAACGCGCAAAATCTGTATTTACAATGGATCTGATCTACGCGAGGAGTTATTTGAAGTGATTGACCGCCGTCAATCAGATTATAGCCTTGCCAAAGATCCATATGCCTTGCCGAAACCGAGGCCCAAAGGAGTTTACTTTTCAGACATGTACTCTATTGATATATGCGGTCTTCGAGGGTGGCTGCAAGGAAATGGACTAGCTGCCTTTGCTTTCAAGGGTTGCCAAGACTCGACCAATATCTCGGACTTGGCGACGCCTTTCCTGTTTTTAGCCATTCAAAAGATTCTTGCCGCATAGGCGAAGCTGATTCTTGACTTACAAAAGAGGCACAAGCTTGCCGAAGAGCGTGAGAGAGGCGGTTTCTGGGGCCGGTCAAGATGCCAGGCTCGATCAATATAGAGTTCTAACCTGCCCCGAAGACATTGATGAGAATGTGCCAGTTCGCTGATGATTAATATCCACGGGATAACCTTGCGCGAAACAGGAATTAAACCGCTACTTCGCTACCGTAATAACAATCGCTCATGGGTGATCAGAATTATGCCAATTGACATTGATGCGGATCGATCAGTTTCAGTCATATTGCTCAAGTTCATACTCGTAGAAGTAAGCTAGTGAAGTAAGTGACTGCAGTGTCAACGCTTATTGGGAGGCGATGAGGCGCGTTGTCTCTTTGCCCACCAATAAGCCCCTCAAGTGGACAGGCCGCCGCCCGATCTTCTGTTTTCGCCACCTCCAGGCTCCTGCCTGCCAACTCAGGGGCAACGTTAATTGCTTCTCAGCATCCCTAGCGAACGTCCTTTATAGGCGGTCTAGTTCTACCACGTCCTCAGTAACTTATTCAGCCATTTGGATTTTATGCTAACGCTAGGGGCACTTTCAAGATCCATAACTCAACCGAAGACTGCGATTCTGATTCCAGCTCACAAGCAATGGTCTCCAACTGACTGGGAAGATCAAGAACAGTGATTATCGAGGTGGCCCTTAAGATTGGCTGTTTTTTCTACTTGCCCGTAACTCCGGGAAACGTGGCTTCGGAACGTCGCAGTTTTTGGCAGATCGTGCACCACCACATAGGGGATGGCCAGTGGATTGCGCTTCACAAAGCATTGGTGTAGGCCTCGGCTGGGAAGGAAGGCGGTCGCTGCTCTCCCACCACGGTGGCAATTGGCCTTCTCCCGAAGCTGCCGGCCTGGTTGAGCTTGCTCGATTGTACTGCCGCCGGCCAGCTTCTTTGCAGCCATGGGGATCGGCCGTTTTTAAAAGATTCGGCCGAAGCGGTTTACTGCCTCGCCCAAACATTTTTCGGGGCCCCTGGGCGATTTTCAAGGGCTCAGGGTGGGGGTCGTGGGGCCACCGCGAAGAAAAACCCCAACCCTTTTTCAAGCAGGTTTCGCCCCCCCGTAAGGCTTTCACCTGGGCGGAAGTCGTTAAAGGTTGATTGCGGCATTGGCCCCTTCGGGCATGGCCCGTTGGCTGCGCGGCTCACTATCGGCGTAGCGGCTGGTCCTCCTCT
>Ga0163217_1115856_pt1 | contig 12698 bp, 17 predicted proteins | sample SynspAceP_FD_185933 | JGI IMG/M metagenome (GOLD analysis project Ga0163217, IMG submission 185933) | Saline lake microbial communities from Ace Lake in Antarctica - Synechococcus sp. Ace-P (PacBio error correction) | ecosystem: Environmental > Aquatic > Non-marine Saline and Alkaline > Saline ... | reverse complement strand
TGCCTATTTCTTAATACGGTTACCTGGCTATCGACGAAATCCCTGACCTTATGCCGCAGCGCGCGCGCAAACGGGCACCAATTAGCGTTTTTGATCCGAATTTGCGGCTGCGCCTGTGGGAAAGTTTCCAGAAACAATGCGGCAAACGGTGATGGACTGCCGCAAGCCTCAAGCGACATTCCTGGCTCCCCATCATTCGAGGGATGAGGCGACCTCTTTTGCGGACGCAACGCCGGATGGTACCGCGCGCCGCTTGCCGGTGCGGCGCACGCTTGTTGTGGTCAAAGAATGGCGGCGCGGACGTCTTGTCTCTGTCCAGCGGGCAGATCGGCGCTTCACCCCGCCGAAGGTCGAAATTGTTTGTTGACTCAAACCGCTGCTGGCGGACAGCTTTCATGCGGCATTTCCTGCGAGCATTCTGGACCAGCACCGAATCTGGACACGGCAAATTCGGGCCGGCTCAGCTCTGCCGCCAAAGGTCATTACAAGCGTTGGAGCCCTTGGTCGAACTTTTGATGCTGCACAGCCACCGCAATTCCGATGCGTTTTGGACGGGCAAGCGGCCAAATTCAACATTGGCGGCACCCAACTAGGCACCGCCAATGCATTGCTTGAAGCGGCTTGGAGCTGAGGACGTCGATGCGCTGTTCAGAGCGTTTGGCATCCCCAAGCTCCCCAAACAGGTCAGATGTCTGCAACCCACATCCTTGACGCTGCGCGCCAAAGACCTTCGATGCCAAGTTCGACGGGGACATCGCAGGTTTGGAGATATTGCTGCGGTTCATGGCCCATGCCGACGCCGGGAGATGTGCCGGTGGAGATTGATGTCGCCCGGATGCAGGGTTTGAAAAACTGGCTGAGATAGCTGCTGATCAGATGGGCGACGCCATAGACCATGGTCCTGGACGAGCCGTCTTGCATACGCTTGCCGTTGCATCAGGCACATGCCGAGGCCCTTGCGGGTTCTTGACACTTCATCCGGGTCACCAGCCAGGGGCCGGTCGGCCGAAATCTGTCGCAGGAACTTGCCCTTGGTCACTGCCTGCCCGTCAGTCTGAAAGGCACGCTCGGAGGACGTCATTGATGGGACGCATTAGCGGCAAAGCTGAGCGATCGGGCTTCCGAAACATATTTGGCATTACTTGCCGATGACCACGCCAAGTTCAACTTTCCCAATCAGGTTTTTTCCGCCGCCGCGGCCGATTGAATCGGGTCATTGGGACCGCAGGATGGCGCTGGTTGGCCTTCATTGGAAGATGATCGGCTCCCGGCGGGCACCTGTGCTCCGGTTTCAGCAGGCGTGGTTCGGAATAGTTCAGGCGATGCAGATGGAACTTGCCGTTTCGGGCAAGCACCGGTCCCCAGACGCGCGAGCCCGACACCAGCGGGGGCAGGCTCTCGATGTCGACGGATTGAGCGCATCAAGATCGCTCAGCACTGCGCCCGACAGGTCGAAAACCTTTGCCGGAAACGATCACCGGATATTTGCCGTGTGTGGTCCAGAATACCGGGCTTCTTCTTGGCCCGCTTCACAAACGCACGAATTTCATTACCATTCTCCTGTTGAAACACAGACCCTTGCTGACGCTTCTGACCAGCGCTCCTCCATGATGACGTTGCCCGCGTTTGCAAAGCATGGTCCGAACGCCGGCACCTGCCAGCAAAATACCACATTCTCCATCGTTTTGCAGGTACGGGAAATTGCCTCCTTTATCCGCAAAAAATTCTGGTGTCAGAGTTTTAAGTGGTCCAGCCGCCATCAATTACGTGCAAACTGGACCAGTTGGTGAAGCCTGCCTCATCGCCCTGAGATAGGTGCCAGTGCAGCGATCTCTCGGCATTTGCCCAGACGGCCCATCGGCTGGCGATCCAGAAACGCTTGCGGGCGGTTTCATAGTCGGGCCATGGCGCGCATCCGGTCTCCAGCGGGAGCTTTCGACGGGTACCCGGGCAGATCGCGTTTGCAGCGGATGGCCTTCTTGATGAAATCGGCCGCGACGATTTCGTAGCCCGGCGACGGCTGCCTTTGGTGGCGCTGTAGGTAAAACGGTTTTCGGCGCCCGGTCACGGGCACCCGCAACCGAAGGACATTATTGGACGATGGACCCGCCGCCTGCAGCCCCGCATGCCCGGCAGCAACGGCGGGATTCATATGAAACATTCGACTTTGACGTTCAGATAGGCGAAATCATTCTCTCGGTGGCGGTCGGAGGATCGCCCCCCATCCTTGCATGGACGAAACCGGCACAATTGAACAGCACAATCGATTGGCCAGATCTCCGCCACCAGTTGCTGCAATTGCGGCATTTGTCCGGCACGTCGAGACGGCGGGTTCGATTGCCCGGTTCTCGCGTTCAATCCAGCAGCACCTTGGTCGTTGATTATCGGTGGCGATGACCCGTCGCCCTCCAGCCCCATGCGCAATGCCGTGGCCTTACCTCGATGCCCCTGAAGCGCTCGCAGGTCGCAAGAACGGTCTTGCCTTTCAATTCTGGCATTTTTATCTCCAAAAAGCTTGGTCTACGCAGGCCGAAGGAGGCAGGCCCGATGGGTCAAGGACTTGAAGGTTCAGAATGAATTCAGGTATCCAAGTGCTTTTCCAATTTGGTCGCTCGGCCCGCAGCACATTACCACAGTGTCATAGATCTCGCGGGCCGAACGCCAGGGCGTCGATCAAGGACTCGGATTCATTTTCCGACACTGACAAGTTTAGTTCTTGTCAATCCCAACGACTGGTTGATCCGCCCTTGCTAGGGCCCATCGGAAAAATGGTGAGGCCGCTTTGGAAATTGCATTCGAGCCGATTGTTGATAAGGTCCGACATACCCATATGGAACTATTCCGATCTTGTTTGGCACCTGTCCCCTGACGGCCGCTTCCGATTGACAGGCTCGAACCCATTAGCCGCCAGCGCCAACACCGAGGGAAACGGGAAAGAGTCAACCCAAGGAGATGAGGGTGGTAGTCATAGATACCAATCGCTTTACGCTTGAACGCCGAGTTCGCTGACAGATCGGCCATTGACAAATTCCATCCCTTTAGTCGCACGGCAAGCTTGAATATGGTCCGTAATCCCCCTGCAATCGTTCAAGGCCCTTGCGCTTCAGCTAGCGGTTCGTCTTCGCCTTGCGGACATCAGATACCAATCTTCTTCAATCCGATCAACGCATCGCGCTCCGGTTTATGCTGATCACGGGAAATTCGAAGCACGTCTATCAGCGGGAACCGAACATCGGGAACGAGGAATTGACGTTAGCGGGTGTGAACATTTAAACCACGTCCCATGATCCTCATTCGCAGCGAATTTCCAAAGTTCCGGTACCCTGAGCAATCGACCAAGCACCAGGGATCTTCGGTCTCTTCATATTGTAAGGTTCAATCTCGCTGCATCAACGGGGATGGGGGTACCCCGAGCCCGGAAATTGAACAAGGGTCCGTGTTCAGTATCCCCGCTTTGCTCTATTCTGGTAAATTTGCTTCCGTCTCGATGACTCTATTAGGCCGGTGATAATCGAGACTGATTCCCAAAACAACAACCAGGAGCCTCAAAGCTCGGATCGATTGTATGATTTCTTGCAGACAAACCCTCCGCGCGCACTGAATTGGCCGGCGATATTATTACCCACGCATCGGACTTCTCAGAAATGCATGCCAAAATGGCTAGCCCTTAAAGTTATCCGTCTTGATCAAGCTACTTTTGGGATCCCATTTTCGGTTCTGCCTGATGAGGTATTGGCACAGCTCGATCAGCTTTCGCATGAGTGGCTGTGAGCGCTACTTTCGCGGCTTTCAGCCTGGGATTCATGGCTTGGGTATTCCGGTGCAATGTCCGGATTATAGCGGCGCGACGAGTGCGGGGCATGTAGAGCGTGTCGCGCATGAACTTGCGTCCGCCCTGGATGAAGGCCTTTGCCGCGCCACTGACCTGATTTGCCGGGTCATCGGTGCGAGGCCCAGGCTATGCGATTTGTTTCGGGTCATGGTGACTGATTTCTCTCCGGCTTCGAAATGAAAGAACATGAGATGCGGAAGGTGTGACGTTCTGCTTTTTTAGGGCTGGACACGGAGCCATCTCCAACGATATCGAGAATTCAAGGGCCGCCGTGCGGGTACCATCAACCATTTGAGGCCACCCCGAGCCGCGACCGAACGCCAGAGAGCGTCCGATCAAAGGAACAACCAGTGTGGCTTTATATCCGGACACGACACCCCCCTGTTCGACCTCGCCTCTGGCGCAGGCGTTGGCGGACTGGAGCTCGGCCCTCCACATTGCAGAACCCGATACCGGAACTGTTTGTTTTCGTCGAACGCGAAGCGTTCGCCGCTTCCACCTCGTGGCGCGGATGCAGACAAGGCGCTGGATAACGCGCCTGTGTCTGGGATGACCTTAAACCTTTCGAGGCCGCCCTTGCGGCGTGCCCCCCCCGGCCCATGGCAAGGTTTCTGTCATCACTGGCGGCTCCGTGTCAGCCGTTCTCGACCGCCGGGCTCCAGCGCGCAGCAAGGACCCGCGCACCTCTGGCCGACATTTGCCCGCATCATCGGCGAGTGGTCGATCCTGAATGGTGTTTTCTTTCCGAAAACGCGAGGGCCACATCTCGATTGGGCTCCGCCGGGCGTCATTCAGACCTTCGCCGCATGGGCTTTAGCGTTAAAGGCGGCCGGTCTTTCTGCGGCTCGAAGCGGCGCGTCCACCACAGGACGGACGGACTGTTTCATTCTGGCCCCACGCGACCACCGGATTTACTCGAACAGGGTCGAGATCGAGCATCACCGCGGCGGGGAATGAAAATGAGGAACGACCGACGATGACTGGAAGCCAGATTTCGCGCGGCAACACGGGAAGCCTTGACGCTGGCCTGGTGCTGGTTGGCGGAGTTTGGGTGAGCGCAGCCGGTAGGCACCGTGGAAATCCCCGTATTTTGCACCCGCTCCATTTTTGAAGTTGGTCGGTGGGGCGAGGTTTCTTGCGCACGAACCTGACCTTCACCCGAACTTTTCGGCTGGGTGAGGGCTGGGCCTTCAAGGTGGACCGAGCCTTGCACAGCGGTAACCGGGGTGGTCAGTCTGGTTACAGCGCATGCGTGGCGAACTTCTCAAGGCTGCCATTTGTGCGTTTGGAATCCGGTTTGGAAAGCGCCTTCCAAAAGCTCTGAAAGGCGGCGCGGGGCGTGCTGGCAAGTGCACGTGATGTTGCGCGCTGCAGCGCATTCTTGATTTTGCGCGCTACATCACCCATCGCATCTATGCCCCGCGCTTCTCACCGTGAATAGCCCTTAGAATTTCATAGACGCCTTCTTCCCTAAATTTGGGGCAAGGAGGCCATCATGAGCACAGCCAAATTCAGTGACGATATCAAAACGCGATGCTGTTCATCAGATCGGTTGAGCGGGGTTATCCGGTTGCGGAGGTTTCGAAAACGATTGGAGTGTCAGTTCCCATTCGCTTTATTGCGTGGAAGAAGCGGTTCGGGAAGTCAGGGTCCCGCGATGGTTCTGTCAGAAACAGGCTGCCGAGTTTCGCGCGGCTGAAAAGCTTGAACTGGCGCGTTGTGACGGAGGAGGCGAGGACGTATCTAAAAATCGTTACGGCCATTGTGTGTCGTACTTCGCGGGAAGCTCGCAAGTTGACGAGGTACAGTAGATATCGTAGCAGGCATCGCCCGCTGTTCTCGGTGAGCGATGAATGCGCTCCCTCGCATCCAACCAGCGCTTCTATGCCTTGGTATAAGAAGAACCCGGCTGAGCAATCGGTCTGAGCCGGGAAGGACGCCCGTCGACACAGAAACTTCTCAGGTAAGGTGTTAGGCGAAGGGACAGCGTAAGGTCTCATGGCTTATCGCAGCTCACGATGATTTGCTGATCAGTGTGAGACGTGTCTTGTCCTCCGAACGCGATATAGACAGTCTGGTCAATTTGGCGGGTATCAAAGCGCAGATCGGTACAAGGCGTCGACCTGGCGCTATGGCGGGCACACCTCTGTAGTCGTCCGGAACACAAACACGTGGGACGCCACGTTCGACGTGGCAGGCTGCCGGACAATGGTCTCGGGGGTCACCGACATCATTCCGTACATCAAGCAATGAGGGTTCGCCTATCTGGCCGTCGTGATCGATCTCTACTCCCGCCGCGTCGTCGGACGTGGTCGATGCAAGCCGTCAGGACAACGGACGTCGTGCTGAAGGCATTGTCATGGCTGTGTGGAGACGGAAAGCCGCACGAGGCAAGGTGTTAATTCATTCAGACAAGGCTTCTCAGTTCACCAGCATCGACTGGGCATTGTTCCTAAAGCATCACACATCTGCCAACACTCAAAGAGCCGGCGCGGGGAAACTTGCCATGGACAATGCCGTCGCAGAGAGTTTCTTTTCAACCTTGCTCAAGCGGTGAACGGGATAAGACGTAGGACCTATCGGACCCCCGAGAGAAGCAGGGGGATGTGTTCGACTACATCGAGATGTTCTAACAACCCAAAGCGTAAGCTGGTGAGAAAACGGGATGCTGTTCGCGCGCCGGAGTTCGAACGCCAGCAGAAAACGAGGGACGGAAGGGCGTCTAGAAAACTAGGGTATTTCACGCAGGACGTTTGATCGTTCTGGACTAAACACTTTCTTCATTTGGGATATGCGAGACGGCCGGAAGCTGGCGGACACCCTGATGGTCGATCGCACGTTTTCTTGGCGACTTCATCGACATGGGGATGCCAGACGCTGCAGGTGATATCTGTCGTCCGGGACCATGCAACAGGCATGGGCGGCCATTGCCGTGATGGGCATATGAACTGAAGGCACTTCTCTTACCATGAAAGAGGGCACCAATTCCGAGAGGACTGGCCGACGGGTTCATGCGTGCACATTCCGCCAAGAATACAGCTCAGCCAACCAGAACATCTCCTATTGATGACATATCCTTTCTGGACCAGTCAGCGACACGGGAAGTGAAGACTGGTTTCTGACCTTGCCTCTGTTTCTGGACCTTCCCGGGCTGCGGCTTATCCACCTTAGAGCACCAAGGCTACGGGTACAGGCCCGCAACCCTTGCCCTAAAGCTGCGTCAATCCAGACGATAATCTATGCATGGGAGTGGGGGTCTGCGTTGATCCGGCCGAAGTTCCTGAACGAACGAACCAGGGCATTCAATTTCCCATCGGACGGCCGGCATCGAGATCCTGCAGCATCGAGGTTTTATGCGCCGCCAACGGCAGCCGCCATGCATGCGCCGGTCGACCGTCGACTTGGGAAATTTGACGCCAAAGCTTCTCTCGCGATAGTCTTGGGCTTCGAGCATCATGTGCGGCAATTGCCGTGTTCCCGCATCCTGTGGCACAGCACATTCAAGCGTGGCATGTGGTCAGCGCCGAAATCGGGTTGAACGACAAATTCCCCAGAGTTTTTGTCCAGATTTCAATCCCGGGAGTTTCGAACGCACCGGCGCCTTTGAGCCCCGCCTCCGTGAGTGCTTTGGACCAATTGCAGTCGCGACGTTCGGATTTGGAACCATCCGGTTCCAGAGCCGAAAACGGTTTCCCTCAATGTGTTTTTACCAGTTCCGGGCTCAGTGACTTCCCGCGGCCGGATAAACGGACGCAGCCCAAGACATTGTCGGGCCAAAGCCGTCCCATTGCACGCCGCCGGGTCGGGACGCTGCAGTCGCGTGCCTTTCCAGCACGCCACCGATCTTCTGTGAAAATAACCACCAGGGCCACCACCTTGACGCCACTGACAAATCGTGGTGTTTGTCACCGATGAGCGGTTGAAAATATTGCCTAACGATTGCCCGGAACGGAATGAGGCCGCCTTTCAAGTCACGATCACAATATCCTGCAGCCCCAGATCCGCAGGATTGCCGCTGACAGTTACCGGCTACATTGGTCGTGCGCATTTCTTTCGATCAAGGATCAGTCCGTCTTTACGCGCATGGCAAGCAGATGAGGCCCGCGGGCGACAAAGACTGACATCTGCCCCCGCCTGCGCGAGTTTTGCGGCCCATATAGCCGGCCGATTGCGGCCGGCGCCAAAAAAATGCAGATTTCATGAGAATTAATCCCGGAGCCATCAGGCGGAGGTTACCAGACCTAGCTTTTGAGCGAGACCGATACGCTGCATCTTGCCAGTCGCGCCACTTGGGGAATTATTCACCAGAATGACCACTTTGCGTGGGCACTTGAAATCGGCTATGCGTGGGCGGCAAAATCACGAAATCTCGCGCTCGGTTGCGCCATGCCTTCTCTGAGCACACGGCTGCAGGCCACCTCTTCGCCCAGCTTGGGTGCGGCCAGAAGCAAAGGTGACAACTGCGCAATTGTCAGGATGATCCATCCAGCACACCATCGACCTTCCCAGCGGGCTGATTTTCTCTTCCGCCGCGATTGATTGATTTCTCCTTGAGACGGCCGGTCAGCTGCCAAATAGCCTCGCGTCAATACCACCCGGTCGCCTGTCCTGAACCAGCGTTGCCATCGGCAACAAGAAACTGGAGCCGGTTGGGCCTCTTCGTTGTTTTCATAGCCAAGGGGGTCACATTCGGTCGGAAATTAGACCCACCTCCCCTGCATCCATCAACAAGACCTGTCTTCAGCTCTGCGGAATTCTGACCATGGACGGCGGCGATGCCGGACCGAGCCCGGTTTTGATGCGCTGCGGCGCGGCCAGTGGTTGCAGGTTCATCTGATGGGCAGCCTCCGCACTGCCGTGGCTTCAATCACCGGCGCGGCTGAATGTGGCAGCGAGTTTCCGCCCATCACCTGAGCCGGAAGCGACGCTTGTATTGATGATGACCGCAAAAAGCGCAGCGGCACGTCCCTGATGGACATTCCTGGGTTACGCGATTGCTCGGTGTCAAACAGGCCTGAGCCATGGTCGGCCACAGCGGTGTACCAGGTGGGGCGGGGCATCCTTCATCCAACAAAGAAACGCAAAGCATTCAAAACCCGGGCGCACAGATGGAAGCGCCCCGCAGCCAGCGATGCTGTGAACCGCAGCAATCAATCCATGAACTGTGGAAAAGCGGCATTGACATTCATGCATCGATCATCCGGCGTAAAGCCGCAAGGTTTCCATTGAGTGGTGTGCCGACGCAAACGGACATTGGACTGCAGCAGCGGGACGATCTTCGGGCGTGATTTGTGGTGCCCGAGGTATGAAGGATTAGCGCTATATCATCGTGACCTGGTTGCGTCACATCGGCATTCGGCAAACATCTCACCGTCCGCGTCCAGGGGGTGAAATGGGCCAGCGGTGCGGATGCGTCCGTTTTCAATCTGAGGATCGATACGCCATTCGCCCTCGCCGCCGCGGACGAGGGCCCCTCAGTCGGCTCAAGGACAACCAATACCTTCGCCTTTCAGGTCAATCTAGATTAAAAGGCATAATTCTCTTCGCGATAGGGCCGGGTTGAGTGGCGCTGTTTCACTTGCTGCTTGGAAAGCGATTCGTATCACAAAGGCAGTCGCCATCTTCCGGAGGCCATGGCAGGACAAGGCGACTCTGTCCTTTGCTCCATACCTAGGCCGTTCAGCGTTGCGGCAACACGGGCCGCCAGATTGCGAAACGCCAATCAGGTGAGCCATTCCGCCGATCAGGTGCAACCAACAGGCGAGGAGCGTTTCATCATGTTTCTGCAATGAGTGCTTCGAGGGTTACCGCTCATGTTTCTTGTTCTTTCCATTCTGATTGCCTGGCCGGACGGGGAATTCCAATCCGACCTCCGCATTTTATCGCTTGGGCTCTAGGCGAGGCCTGCGTAATAGACACGCGTCGCTCCAGATAGGCCAAAATTCAGACATGTGAACGCACAGCGAACAGCCACGAATCAACACCGCCCAGAAAGTGTTCATTCATGAAGTTGTTAGAGCTTAGAGGTTCAAACAAGGCGCGAACCGCGACAATCGAAAATAACAACTGGCCGATGATGACGCCCTTGACTGCACGGATCACGCCCAATACGCAACGGCCCAGAATCTTCGGGCAAGGCGCCCAAAAGTATAGATCTTGAAGAACTGCATCACAGGCGTCGCGGCCAAAATTTTCGCCATGTTCGACCAGCGATCGATTGATCTGCCTCTTCCGCCGGCCACGTGAATTCAGGATGAGATTCCAGATGCAAAACAGCGTTAGTCGTGATGATGATTCGAACTTCATGCCGAAGCCGAACAGAAACCATCAAAACGGCAACCAGAGCGTGGAGTGGCTGCGCTCAGAAAGATGTTTCACCATGGCAGGATTTCAATTCAATTCCAGAAGCCGGCTTTTACCAAATCAGGATGCCAACTAGGAATGCCGATAATTAACGGCGAAGAAATACCCCGGCAAAAAAACGATAGGAAGTTTCATACATCAGCCTTCAGGAAAGCCGGATTGTGGCCGATTACGTTCAAAACAGCGTATGAAAAACCATCTGACAAGAGGAGGAATAGAAGGAATGTCCACCCTGTCCCGTCCGACAAGTTCCCACAAGCAACGCCCACAGCAGCAAGCGAAGGACATTCCCGGCAGTTCTTGTATCCGTATATACCGTCATTGGTCAGCCTACTCCACATTAGTTTGCGCAACGGACGCCCAGTTTCATCCACCGATGGTCCAGATATTTCCGGCGAACGACGATGGTTCTCGATTGCCGGTTCCGCGGAAGCTTTGGGTCGATAATTCTCGGAACACGACTTGCCGCGGCAAGAGGATGGCGATTTTGGTCCGACACGTAGACCGCTTCTTTCAATCGAGTGGGTTACGAAAATGGAAAGTCTTGTTTTTCGTTGCGAACCAATCGACATGTCTTCCTTGGAACTTGCGCCGGTATCTGCTCGTCGACGCTGAAAACGGTTCATCTAGGCAGCAGCACTCTGGCCGTCGACGGGGAAAGTTGCGCGGGCCAATCCCACGCGGCTGGCGCATGCCCCCGGAAGAGTTCGTGCGATAGGCCCTTTTTTTTGGAGATCCGGACAGCCCGAACATTCTTGATGTATTTTTTCAGGCTATTGACTCGCGTTCCGGATTGCCACGGCCGGACAGTTCGAGGGCCGAAGGCGACATGCGGATGACACCTTGCCCACGGGAACCAGGGCAAATCCTGAAAACGAACGCACGATCAGGTCCGGGGCTGTCGATGATCTTGCTTCAGATCTCGACTTCGCCCGAAGTCCGGCTTTGAGCAGAACCGGCAATGAATCTTGAGCAAGGTTGGTTCTTGCGCGCCGGACGGCCCCAGCAAGATGTAGCTGCCCGCCGTGGAACTCGAGGAGGACAGGTTTTCAGCGCCTCGACTTAGGCCCATAGTTCTTGGAGACATTGCGACAGAAAAACAGCGCTGTCGCCATCGAGAGTACTGCCTTTGTGAAAGCATCATTTAGTCGGAGACATAACCACGATTGTTCCCTCGAACAGATAGTTTTCGGTGCGCTCAAGCAGGTTAGGAAGAGACGGCGGCACGATAATGGAAAGATCGCGCGTTACGATCGACGGATTAATCGGGCGATGAGCGGCCTAAGGTGATTAGGATGTCCCGACACGGTCGGGGGGTTGATCTTCAGTTCGGCAGGATGGGCGATTAAAGCCCGCCGAGATTGCCTAGCCGAAAGGGCCGAGGAATATGACGGGAGCGCGGCAGATATGATTGATCTTGAGGATGATGTCGCGATTCAGAAGCCAAGAAAAGATTCTTGCCATGTCCTTTGATTGATGCGGCGTTATTGCGCACCGCACTTGCCGTATTTGAGACGTATCACTGGCATCGACCATGATGCACACGAACAAAGACTTTGGATGTTTCAAATCGATTGCCATAGCCATGACAAGAATGGGGATGAGCGCCGGCAAGGGGCTGGCCTGCATGACACGAAGATGGGCGAAAAAACAGCATTCGAAACGGCTTGCTCAGGCAACCCAGAGGCCGCATGATGATGGCCGGAGAAACGCGAGATTCGCGACACCGATGACCAAGCGGTTTCAGCGTTTTCCGCATAGTGCGGTTGTAATATCGACCTCGAAGGTCATGACGGACGAGGGGGCGTTGAATGGGATTCGAGGGAATGTCGGAACAGGCGTAGTGACAGGACCCGACCGGTATCTTCCAAGCGCCGAATACGATGGGGCAGACAACAGCTTTTAATGCAAGGGAACGATTTCATCGTCTTTGATCCACCCCAAGCTTGGAAAAATTGCCACCGTCCGTTTGTGGGAGGACTGGTGGCCTTTCCATTTAATGGTTTATTTTCTTCATCGCTGCAATCGAGCGGCGCCAGGTTACCAGAAGTCCTCGATGTTCAAAGGTCGAACGGATCCCACCGTCCAGCTGTCCTGCATGCAGAGTTACCACTTTTCCCATTGGGTCGGCTGAGCCGGCCTTTTGCGTTCCACCGCCATTTGGGGATCGTAAAGAACCACGCGGACTGGCGTTTTCCGTGGTAAGAAAAAAAAGCCATCCAGTTCGGCGAGGATTCTCCTTTCGGGGCAAAACTGGGCCGATTCGGGGGACCATTCAGGGATTTGGGGGTCTTCTCTGGGGGGAAAATGCATGGGGGTCGGGATTTTTCTTTTTCCCCTGGCATTTTTTTTGGGTTCCTTTTGCCGGGGGGGGAACCGGGCTGGGGGAAAAACCCCCCAGGTGGGGGCTGGGACCCCCAGGGGATATTTTTTGGGGGGAACCTGCAAAGCTTCAATTTTTTCTCCCTTTTGGAATTCCAGGTCAAGGGTTGGGCATCCCTTT
>Ga0163217_1108299_pt1 | contig 12698 bp, 20 predicted proteins | sample SynspAceP_FD_185933 | JGI IMG/M metagenome (GOLD analysis project Ga0163217, IMG submission 185933) | Saline lake microbial communities from Ace Lake in Antarctica - Synechococcus sp. Ace-P (PacBio error correction) | ecosystem: Environmental > Aquatic > Non-marine Saline and Alkaline > Saline ... | reverse complement strand
TCGAAAACGCCTTTTGTGCGCGATGGTGTAAACTTCTGCTCTTATCGGAGCAAAGCAGGGATCGGAGGGAAAGAACAGTTGTCGGCGTGACCAGGCTCTTTACTATCGATCCCAGGTTGGCGAATTCAATTCACGTTTGTTGTGGCCCATGGCTAGAAATACCGGGAATCCTTGGCTGTCACGCTTCGGTTTAAATGGCAGCGGATTACTCGGACTACTTCTCTGTGTAACGGTGGCCCTGGCGTTTTATAACAAAAGCCACCGTGCGCTGTGTTGCTGCATCGGAGGCAAGAATGTCGAGAAAAGGTCCGTGGTCGGCTTTCAGCTTCGCGGCCGAACTTACGTGGCGCAGCAAGGCAATGTTGCCAAGGTCTTTGACGGCAATCCAATAACTTTGCTCAGGAAGCGAAGGCTGGTTATTGGTACCGATGTGCTCGGTGGCAGCATCACGGCCCCAGGCTGAACTACACTGCACCTCAGGGTGGAATGTTTCACTGGCCTTATCGCTAGGCCAGGGCAAGCACCACACCTTCCGCGTTGGTACCAACTTCGTCTCCTCTAACAGTTGGTTTCTTGGCCAAACGGGCGAGTCCAACCAACTTTGCTTTTCAACCCGCCTTACTGGCCAGCCAAGAACCTGGAATCATTCCTTCATCAGCGTTGGGCTGGGGCTTTGAACTCTCTGTCCGAAACTCCATTTCAACAGCTTCCGGCAATGAATTCGAAGAATCCCTTTGGTGACACAGTCGCAGGAAAGCTGGTTTCGGCCGGCCTCAGAAGTGGAAGGATGTGTTTTTGCCAAGGGCAACGATTGCCGGCATGGCTGTGGGCCAGGCCACCTTCGGCCACCCCAGTTGTCTCAGGGTTTCCATTGATGCCAGAAAACACCCACACCCAACGACGGCAACTTCGGTCTGGGAATGTGGTACAAAGTTCCAAGGTCCAACCGATAACATCTCGGTGACTCCAGCGATCTTCTTAACCTCAGCCGCCCTTTCGGTTTCAAGCTCACCAGTAGTTAATGGCGATTTCCAAAAAACGTTTTCGGCGGCCTGGATTTTCAGACGAGTTCCAAAATTCTGATCCGGTTCCTGAACCTTCAGGACCTTTTTCCTCGCAACACCACCCTCCTTGGCCCCCGGAACGGGGGCTTTTTTGTTGGCAAGCCGCAACCTGGGCAGAAGGTGGAGATTGATGGGAGAGACGGGGACGCATTCGGATGGGCAATTTGCCGCTCCCACCGAGTTATGCCGTGGCTCCGGCATGCCCCCCTCAGGCCAGTGCCGCTGGAGCTCAAGGCGGGACCTATCGAAACCCCTGGGGCCAAAGCGGCACCCATCCCGATTGGTGGCGATGCAAGCGATCTCGCCCTCAAACGCCGCCTGGGCCGTGCTGGGTGAATCGGAGAAGCGTCGGCCGCTACGGACCGCCGGCCGCGGGCAGGGTCCGCTGGCCAGGACGGCGGTGGGTGCGGGCCGGTCGCGCCAGGTCCCGGCGTGACAAAGCGGTCGATGATCAGCGCCTGCGCGGGAGGAGTGTATGGCCCGACTGCGATCGTTCTGCTGGCTCATGGTGATTCAATTCCGTTTCCAGCCCAGCTGCGCGCCCTCTCAGCCGAAATCCCTACGAGACGACCTGGTGGCGGACCGGTCTTGCGATTTCTCGAGGCCACCAGCAGGAAAACTCGAGAAAGGGGTGGCGCTCTACGCTCCATGGCCTGCCCTGGCCGTTGCCGCTGATGTGGGGCTCAGCCTTTTATCCCACGTTTCAGCCAATGGCAGATGCCCTGGCTGAATTGAGCGCTACACGCTGAGGTTACGTGGACAAACTAACCTTCCACGAACGGCAGAGAGAAATGCTGCTGGGCGAAAGCCAGGGCAACTGGCGTGCCAAGGCTGCTGCAGGATCGCAAAGCACTTAAGAGGGTGAGGTGGGGTAAGCCTCCAGCTAGAATGGCTCAAGCTGTCGAGTGGCGCAACCAGGACTTCGGATTCGGCAGACTCCAGTGCCAAGGCTGGGGTTAGTCACCCTTGAGGCGAGCCAACCTCGCCGGGGCTTCAAAACAGAGGTAGGGGCCGGTGGGGTGGGATCACTGGCCGGACGCCTCCAGGCTGCCCGCATAGGGGGCGCTCGCACTCACCTTCACCAGAGAGCCCTTGCTTGAAAGCTGGTTGCCCGTGTTTGGGCATCTTCACAAGGACTTTGTGCGTCTCCATCAGGCTAGAACCCCCGTCGACTTCCGCTGCCCTGCCCTGTGACACGAACCTGGGCCGCCATGCGGCCGTGTTCGGCCCCTGCTGCTGGTCCGGCGTACTGCCTCGATACCTTTCGCCTTCCAAGGTCGCGTGCCCCGGGATCCTTGACTTTGGTGCTGGCGCTGGGCCCTGGCCTCACCGAAACAACTGGAAGGCCATTCCCCGGTGGGCCAAGGCACTGCTCAGCCCTGGCCAGGCCGAAGGAAGGTTGGGCCCAAGGTTGGCCCTCGTGCTGGTTGCTGTTCCTTCGCGTGGGCTCCTACCACCGAACTGGGCCAGGTCGCTCAGCATCGTCAAGCCGGCCACCCGCCTGGCCACCCGCCCGGGGCTCCCTGATCACGGCTTTGTCTTGGTGATGTTGGCGGGTTTGCTGGGCTTTCAGAGGCCTTTGCCGGGCAGCCTGCTTTCCCAACCCAGCCTGCCCCTGGCCCTGTTCGTATAGGGGGGCCCCATGGTCTGCAGCACCCCGATTTTGCGTCGGGCCCGCTTGATGGCGATGCCTGCGGCCGCTTCTCAGGCCACCTGCCACCCCGCTTCGCTGGCCCTGATCGAGATGGGAATCGGCTGTGAATTAATCCGAGTGGCCGTCTGGGTGTTTGCGGTCTGGCCCCTGGCCCTGGGCCAGGCGGGCGGAGCGACCACGGCCCCGTCGGGGCTTGTGATTCGACGTGGGTACGCCAGTTCCTCCTCGGTGGCCTGTTGGGGTTTCTTGGGCCGGCCAGGCCTGGCCCACAGTTTGCTGTCCCCACCGGCATCGGCGGCGGGTCAAGGCCCTTCCGGTGCTGGCGGTATTGAGCCCTGGGCGAGTTGATGCTGGTGGTGGGGGTCAACCCAGTTGTTGGCGGCATGGTTCTGCTGGGCGGCGTTCATCGTTTCGGGCTGGTGCTTGGAAAACAGCCCGGACGTGCGATCAGCCCGCCATGGAGGAGGGCCCAGGGCCCCGGGGCTTCGCAAGGGATGGCCGAGCTGATTGCTGTTTTCTCTGCATGGGCCTTGGTGGGATCCCAGGAGGGTGGTTCAGGGCGTTGCCCTGGTCGTTGGGCTTTGTTCTGGTGATTTGCTGGCGCGGAGCTTGATGGGTGCAGGGGATGTTTTGCTGGGTTCGCCCTTTGGCCCAGGGCGGAGAAGACCTTTGTGGGCCTGGCCGGCCCTGCGCGGGGCCTCGGTTGGCCGATCGCCATGGCGGATTTCAGGCCGCCGCCAGCGATGTTTCCCTGGGGCGCCTGATGCCGTTCCCTGGCCCTGGGGGTGTGCTGATTGGTCTGCTTCGTTCCAGGGCTTTGCCCCTGGTGCCCCCTGGGCCCGTCTCCTTCGGGCCTGACCACAAAACGTCAGCGGTTTGCTCAACACCCCTACTCCTAAGGCCTGGTCCCACCACGATCGGGGAAACCATCGGCATGCGGGGCTGCTTCTCCCTTGGGATGCACCGGGCTTGTGACGGAGTTGGGTCCCCTGGCTGGCTGGAGCGTGGGCCCATGGCGCAACCGTGGTGAGCCGAGCGCCCAACAGCCTGGCTGGCCTTGGATCATCCCGCAGCTGCATTCGGATTCAGGGGGCGATCCCTCCCAGACGGCCAAGCTGGCAGCAAGCGCCGCTGGTGAGGGGCCCATCGCTGGCGACCGAAGGTGTGGTCAACCCTGGCCGGTGAACCGATCGCCGAAAAGCGTTTGGACCCCTGAGCACTGCGCCTTTTGCTGTGGACCAGCCGCGTTGGCAGACCACCGCGCCTTTTGCTGGTTGGGAGGGCGATGGCCCTGCAAGCAGCAGAAAACCTGCGGTTGCTCGGTGAACGGCTCGCGGTGGGTTGGTTCTATGGTCCAGGCCGTAGGCAGCGCTTCGCTGAGACCAGCCCGCAGCAGGGACGATTTCTTGGTCGGCTCTGCAAGCAAACAGTGGGGAGGCGGGCGGCGGCAGGAAGCGGGCGCCCTTCTCCCGGTGGTGACCTTGCCATTCGGCACGTGCTCGGGGCGGACGGCGGCGGCCCTCGGCAGATGTGCCGGTGTCCAGGCCGTTTCGGCGTGGCCCGATCGCACCGGGAGGGCAATGGATTGAGCTGGATCCAGGCGCAGCGACCTCTGCCTGCGTGATCGCCCTCGGCGTCAGGATTCCGGCTTTTGCGGGGTCTACAACCCGTGGCGCCCAAAACCCGGTTTTCGATTTGGAAAGGAGTTCGCTGCGGCCCTCGGCAAGGCGCTGGGGCGCCCAGCTTTCTGCCGGTGCCCGCCCCGGTGCTGCAGCTCAGGCTCGGCGACCGGCCGCCCAGGTGTCTGGAGGGTCAGTACGTTGCGGCTTGAGCGCCCTGCAGCACCAAGGCTTCAAAACTTCCTTAATCCAGATCTTGCCGGCCGCCCTCGCCGCTGCCACCCCACCCCAGCAACCCCCGCTGAGCACGGCAGCGGCCAATTCAGCAGGCCGATCCGCCGGGGTGAACAAGGGCGGTTTTCCCAGAAGGCTTCTGAAAAAACAGGATCAGCGCGCCTCCAAGCTGCTGGGCCATGGCAGGCCCACGGCAGGGCCCACGGACACGGCGAACCAAGAGGGGCCCCGCCCATCACCACGAAACCACGTTCAGCACCAGCAAGGCCGTCGATCCAGGCCCTTCAATTCGCTTTCCAAGCCAGGGAAGGGGAAGACCGCTTTCACCATTCCAGCACCGCCAGGATCTCTGCAACCAATTCTGGCTTGAGCCGCCGGACCTCGATCCGCTCCAATCCATTGCTTCGGCAGCGTTCGGCCCACTCCGGGCCCTCGCCCAGGGGCCTTTGAGGCTGGCTTGTAGCAGCTCGGCGCAAGCCCCATTCAGGCTCTGCCTCCGAGCCCGGCTCGCCGCTCTGTGCCAGGCCAAGCGAATTCCCCAGCAGCCGTCGCGGGGCCTCAGCGAAGGCAGGGGTGAACTGGGGCGCAAGCCGGGCCAGTTGTAACAACCGTTTTTGCCCAAGCCCCACGGCCCTGCTCAGCACGGTGCCGGTCATCGAGGAGCAGGCAATTGGAAAGCCGCTGCAGCCCGTTTGGGAATTGCCCCCAGCGGAGTTGAGCTCCAGGCTTGCCGCGCCGCAGGGTCTGTCCCTCCAGCCGCCCACCCCCTGCCTGGCGGCCAGCTCCGCCACCTTCCCGGGCCGTGGGAAATCCTGGACCAAACGGCCGCGTCAGCCCGGAGCCCGGCTTCCGGTTTCTGGAGGTGGCGCAGGGCGGATGAAGCACCTCCGCATCAAGGGCCAGATTGGGCTGGCCCTCCGGCAGGCGGCTTGCCTGGCCAGGAGGGCCCAGATGCTGCCCGCGGGAACGCCGTGGGCGCGCTGGCCCCAGCCAAAGGCGGATCAAAGAAAGGGATTGCCGAGGAACTGCACGCTGCGGGCCCAGCTGGGGCCGCTGAGGTTCGCGGCGCTGAGGGCCGCGTTCGCGCTGAAACCACGCGGCCGGAAAGCGTTCGGCTTTCAGCAGGGGCGCCGCAGGGGGCCCAGGGCAAGCCGCAGCCGACCCTTCCGTAGTGGCGAGTAGGGCCACCAGATAGGTGACAACATACCTGCGGGCTTGCACCAGGGCAAACAGGACTGGCAGCAACATCACGATCACCACCAACCAGGTCCACCGAGCGGGCTTTCGCCGGCCAGGAAACAAGCCCCAACCTTCCCGCAACAGGAGGTGGGCCCTTGGCCCTGAAAACAACCTTCCGTCAGCCTGCCTCCCAGGGCTGGGTGTACCCAGCCCGCGGTTGCTGAACTCCCGGGTCTGGCCGGAGGGCACCGCTTTCAGGGCCGCCTGCCGGATAGGCGGCGCCGAGCCCCACCATGCACTGCGGCCACTGCAACACCCCGGGCTGAAAAAGCCGCTGGCCAAATTCAGGGCTTGCCCGCTGAGATCCTCTCCATGGCCATTGCTGAGGGCAACAAGGAAACGCGCGTCACGGCGTTTGGCCTCCCGCCCTCAACGGGGCTCAGCCCTGCAACCAGTCCCTCACCTTTCTCCAGCGAGCGCCAAACCGGGCTTGCGGCGCAATCGCATCGGCGATCGTGAGGCCTTTTGCAGGGTCGCCCGACAAGTTTCAGGCGCCATCCCGTGACCCGCAACACCCAGATCGATTGTTGCTCGCCGCAACTCCCTGGCGCCCGTGTCGAGGCATGGCCAGGCAGAGATTGATCCTGGCCTGGGGGTTCCTGGGGGTTGAGCTTTTCACGCTGTGCGGAGCGGAGCGCAGGCCCGGCTCGGGCTTGATCGTTCCAGCAGCTGGCAACCAGGACAGGCAAGGTTCCAGGCGGCTTGACAGGGCGCGGCGCCTGGGGGGCCGTTGATGTTTCCGAGGAAATTCAATCGATCAACCTCGGCGGCCGGGGGCCACCGCCCTGATAAGGCCCATCGCCTGGATCGACAGGATTCCTGGTGTCCCGTGGGGGCCGACATCGGCTAACCGCTCTGGCGGGGTCAGGCGATCAGATTCCCACGCCGCCGGACCGCAGGACGCTTGCCGCCGGCGCGCTTCAGACGGCGAAGGAGCTTGCCGCCAACCGGCAGGTTCTGGCATGGCATATGGGGATTGTGAAGTTTGAAGCCACCGCCCCGATCGGGCCGAGCTGAAAATCAAAAGCTGCATCCCATAAGATGTACAGCAGGCTTTGGGGTCGCAGACCAACCGAAAAGGCGTGGTGCCCCGGACGGTTCATAGCGTAGACCTTTCGTCGCCTGGAAGGATCGAAATCCGGGCTTCGACGAAAATCCATTCGTGTAGGCTCATGCCGCCGCTTTGCAGGGCCCGCCGGAGCGCAACGCCACCCGCAGCAGTTTCTGATCGCCAGCTGCCTGGTGGAGGGCCGTGCAGCTGCTTCATGGCCGGAAATCGGTGATCCAGGATTTGCCTTTTTGCCGTCCTTGCCGGTTGTGGGGCCCGTGGGCGGGCCGGGTGGATTGGAGATCGCGCTGTCATCGGTTCCCGCCTCAGAGGAATTTGGTCGTCTATGGGCACTCTTATGGGACGGGTCCGCCAAACTTCGGCAACCGCAGACCCCGGCTGGCCGGGCTCCATAGAGTCTTGATCTCCTGGAGCAGGGCCCAAGGGTGCGGTTCGCCATCGTGGGTGCGGTCTGGCGGGTTCTCTCGGCGGCCGGGATCTGTGTGAGGCGGCACCCAGGTGGGATCTTCTAACGAATCCCTCCGTTCGTCGGCGGGCAAGGTGGGCAGCTGGAGAGGACGCCGACGGCAACCACAATCGAGATTTGGGGTTGCACGGGGTTCTTTTAAATTACGCCAACCTGTTTTTGCCTTGATGCGCAAGGGTGGGGGCGTTCGAGAACCTGCCTCCCCAAAAGACAAACCCACCTGTTCGTGAACAAGGGGGGGCGACCTGGCGGGGAGGGCTGGATTGACTTTCGGGCCGGGCGGGCCTTTTAATCGGCCGGCCCCGCTTCACGGCCTCAAAGCTTTCTTCACCACGCCCCAGCTCGACTGGATCGGGACAAGCTGCGCAATGGCCCTGGCCCTGGGGCACCAGCCGATCGTGCGCGGGACTGATTCGACTACGGGAACGTAGCCATTGAAGGTGAGTCGCGAGCTGGATCGGATCAGTTTCAAGGACTGGTTCCTCAGCCCACGTGGCAGCGAGCGCAGCCTGCAGCGGCTCTGGGACCCCGATCTCCTATTGGCCCTGGGGTTTTCATCGATGCGGGGCGGCCATGTTCGCCCGCTGCATGCTGACCATTCTTCTTGATGTTCGCGTTCGAAAAAACCGAGGGCCTCCAAGCTTTTCAAACTGCTCACAGGGGTCGCCCCATCCGGCTGGCTGCATCGGGACCGACTCCTGGATTAACATCGAGGGCCCGCCGGTGGCCCGCCTGCATCTGCCGCCAATCGCGTCAAGAAGTTGCCACTAACCACCAGGACGCGCCGACGCTCCCGAGGGTGAGCGCCCTCCACCCTGGGCACCCCGGACGGGGAACGGGGTGAATTGAGGGCCGATGCCTACCTGGGCGGCCTGCGATGTGCGGGATCCAGCGCCCTCCTTTGCCCCAGGCCTGGCGGCGCACCCCCAAGTCGAAGGCCACATCTACAAAACTCGATACGGTGCCTTGTTGGCCACGGTGCAGCTTTCCCGCTACACGGCTGGGTGACGAGCTCGGTGAATCGCCGAGCAGGAGCGGGGCCCGCCGTGCCTGGGGAACCCCCAGCGGCTTGAAACAATCTCTTTACACCGCTGACGGCCGATTTCAGTGCTTCGCTGACCTCGCCTTGGCCAGCCCCGCGAATTACCGTTCGAGGGGCCAGGATCCCTTTGGCTTGCAGTGCGTGCCTCACGCCGGGATCCCTGGATTCCCGCAAGAAACGCGGAAATCGTCGGCGACGTTGATGCCCAGGTGCGGCAGCTTGTATTCCCTCGGCGAAGGGACTCTTCACCTTGACCTGGAGGCAACGTGATTGAAATCTGGCCAGTCGCTCTACCGTTGAGGCGCCTGGCCATGGGCCCTAATCCGCCCCAGAGCAGCGCACACCGTTCGAAAATTTCTTCCTGGCCGGCAGGTTAACACGCGCAGGATTACATCGATTCGATGGAAAGGCCACGATGCTAGCCGGTCGCCTGGCTGCTGCGGTGATTCATTAGACCAGCCGGCACGGCTGGCCAGCCAGGCGCGTGGTGGCCTGATCAGCTATGGGCCGTTGGATGGGAGCACAGCGTCACCACCGATATTCCAGGCTTCGGCTGAGCGGGTCTGGGAGGTTTTGGAGTTGAACCTTGAGCGATTGCGCGGCTGGATGCGCTGGATTGAATCGGTGTGTGTCCAAAAACCCTGGAGGATCCCGAATCTCACCGACTGGAACCCTCTCTAGCCCAGGGTTTCCGGCTTCCATGGAAAAGCCAGAATCAGCAGCGGTGTGAAGCCCAGGCAGCTTTGCACTGGAATCGGTGGGAGGACTAAACCACCCAAAGGGCGGTTGCGCTTCTAATCCCAGAACCCTTCAACTCACCGCGTTTCGGCTGACGGTTCAAGCTACGAGTTGCCCGGGTGCTTGCCCCTTGATGGAACAGCCATCCTGGGGGGAATTGTTGGACCAGGGAGCCAGGCCAACTCTGGAATTCGTTCAGGGGACCTTGTTTGAAGGTGATCTTCCAAGCCGTGAAGGGACGAAAAGCAAAGGCAGGGGGCCAAACTGCTACTGCTGCTGCAGGGACTCCTGGGCCCTGATCGCCCTGGCGCGGGAACGGGCCACCTCCATCGTCCACCGTTCTCCCGAAGGCCCAGGCTCCTGCAGCTGACCCTTTGCCACCCAACTTCTGCACCCCAAAGTCCGCATCACCAGGACGAGCGCTCCGCCAAACGGATGCGCAAAGCCTCACTCCACTGGGCCCCACTGGGCAACAGGTGTTGGCCGCCAGTGCGGGAAGCGTTCGCAGCGATTCCCTTTCGCTTCCTCTTTCCCGACGCCCAGGGGACCTTCAGCCCGTGGCCCACCTCTGGTTCGCGCCCGTCGCTAGGGCCTCCGCCAAGGCAATCCCCCCTCTTCGAAAGGCGACACCGGGTGGCACTTGCCCGCCAGGGGTTTCAGTTCAACGGGTTATCAGTTGTTGCCGGGGTTAAGCCAGGCTTCTGGTGGGCCCTTCGGGCAACGAGAGGCGGCAGGCGTTTTCGATCGGCGATTTTCAAGGGGAGTCAAGACGCCCATGTTCCCCCCCGGCTGGAGGGTCGCCTCGATCAGATTTGCCGGCAACGGCAGCCTCCAGCTGCGTTCGGCAAGGCAGCTGGTTCACCACCTGGCTCCGTCCGGCGTTTGCCCTGAAGCAGCGGTCGCCCCGGCCAGGCTGGCGATGCAGGCCGCACCAGACCGCTGAGGGTCGTAGGGATCGGCCTTCAGCATTCACCCGGCCGAGCAGCTCCCTCAGGTGCGGCTGGTCTGGGGCCGATCGAGATCAAGGCCACCGGCGCCAGGCTTGGGCTGCCAAGTCGTCAACCGAAGCTTGCGCTGCAGCAAGGCCGCGCAAGGTATGAATCCACCGTTTTGCCGCTGCTGAAGTGAGCGCCATCGATGCGGCCCTGCTTCGAGGGGCAAAGGGCGGTGGCGACGGGCATGCGGGCCGGGCAGCGCGATTCATAGGGCGCCGGCTTCACGACCGGGGCCGCCGGGCCTCGGCAAAGGGGCTTCGCCAGCAAGTGGCGCCCGCCGTCTGGAACCGTGGCAGCAGGCAGCCGCAGGCCCAGCCAGGACACGGGAAAAGTTCTCGATCAGGCTGTCGGCGACGAAGTTGGCGGCACAAATCCGCCGGTTGCCCGCAGCGCTTTCAAGCCGCGCAGCGGTATTTTTCGGCCCACTGCCGCGATTTCAACCGTGCCGGGGCGTCGCGCAAGAGATTGTGGCCGGATCCGCTCCAGTCGCATGCTCCACGGCGTCCGACGCCACTACTTGCTCGAGGAAGATCGCCAGTGGGAAGTCGGCGGAGTTCGCCGAGGGCTATCGTTCAAGCGGGCCCCAATTTTCGGTCCGGGGGGGCCAATCACCCAGGGGCCGGCAGTCGAGGGCACCTGGCGCCGGCTCGCTCGAAAAAAAACCGTTTGCCGGGCTTTCGCGAGCTGACTTCTCGCCCTGGTCACCCACAATGTTGCGGTCCTGTAGGGGTGGCCGCCCCACGCTGCGCCCATTGGGCTTCAGGCCTCCAAGCTTGATGGTGCTCCGGCTTGCTGCCGCAGCCGGCTGGCTTTTCCTGATGCCGGCCTTGGGGCTCAGCAGCTGGAATGGCCTGGCGAAAGTGGGCCCCGTGCCGCATCGATGTTGCCGCCGAAAGAAGCTGGGCCACGCAAGGTTGCTGGATGGGTTCGGTGGGTCGGGATTCGCACTCCAGGGCGGTGGGCGTAGGCCCTCCAGCCGCCCCGGCCGATCGCGCCCTGCCGCGGCGGATTTCAGCCCCAGGTTGAGCCAGCCAGTGCCAGCTTCTGGCGCGCTGGCGGGCGGGCCTGTTTCTGCCAGTGCCAGGGGCGGCCTCCCCGCATCTCCCCTGGCGCAGGCAAAGCAGGCGCTTGAGGTTCAGCTGCGCCGCGAAGCTCAGCCGCGGATCCAGTGGCAGGGCCAGGGCCTGGGGTAGTGGCTTGATGGCCCTGCTGCCGGGAAGCGCCCGGAGCTTCGGCCATTCGCCAGGGCAGCAGCCAGTTCGTAGGCGCTCAGGATGGGCCTGCTCGTGGACAGTGGGCCAGCCCGTTCGCGCAAAGCAAGCAAGCTGGGGCCGCGAATTCCAGGTCGTCCTCTCGCTGATCTCCAGGCCCAGCAACTTGGCGGCTGGCCGTAGGAATCGCCGGGGTGTCGGCGCAGGCTCCTGGCTCCATGGCACGGCGCAGGCGGTTGGCCTTGTTGCCAGCGGAACAGCAGCTCCGGGCCTGTGTAGGCCGTTCATGGCAGAGGCCGGCTGGGGGCAATCGGCAATGCGCCAATGGGGCCCTTGCGGCACAAGGCAAGGCACGGCAGTCGTCCACCATCGCGTGGTACGGGCGGCTCCAGCGATGTCTGGGATTGGCGCCGGAACAGCCGGGCTCACCCTGGAAATTTAGGGCGACTGCTTGGCGCCACGCTCGAAGCCGCAAGAACAGGTTGATTCGCCACGCAGGTCAGGCTGGGCCATCAAACGTCGCAACGGGCTTCCCAGGCCTCCGGCAGAAGCTTTGCTCGTCGGCATTCAGCACCAGCACCCAATCCGCCGTTGACCCCAGCCCAGGGCCAAGTTTGGCGCGCCGGGGCGAAGTCACCGGGCCAGGGGGGATGGTGTTGAAACCGTGGCGCCGTGCTGCCGCGCGATAGCGGGGCTGTCGCATTCGCGGGAGCCGGTGTCGGACCACCACCTGCTCATCCACGAAGCCCTGCCCCGACGTCAGGGGGGCAGGCGGCGAGCCTGCTCCGCCTCGTCCCCGCGACCGACTTCATCGAGAGGGCTGAAGATCGAGAGGGCAGCGCTGGTGGAGGCAGACTAAAGGGCCTCTTCCGCCCCAGCTCGGCGCTCGCTTTGGTGTACCCCCCATTCCTGGTGGGCAATCCGGTTGAACCTCCGGCGGGTACAATCCCTGCCCTTTGTCAACGGGCCGATCCCTGGCAAACACCCACAGCCTGGACGCGCTAAGCAGGGCACCTTCCCCTGGTTTCTCCGCCGCGCCGATCCACGCAGACCACGCAAAAACCCACGTGTTTCAACCCGTTGCGAGTTTGATGAACCCACCGTTGGATTTGCCTTCGGGCTTGCTCCATCCTTCCTCCGCGTGGTGTTGGGTTTATCCCCTTCCTGGTGTTGGTTGCTGCGGCTGGCCCAGGCAGACCCCGCAGCCCGGCGTCTTCCAAGGCAGTCAAGCATTCCGCCCACGGTGGGCCGGGAACCATGCCGAATCTGGGGCAAAGTGGTTTGGCCGGGGCGCTTTTCTATTGAAGCCGTAAAGCTGTCGAGGAACCAATTGGAGCAATCATGACCCCAACGAGACCCCTAACCCG
>Ga0163217_1088958_pt1 | contig 12700 bp, 11 predicted proteins | sample SynspAceP_FD_185933 | JGI IMG/M metagenome (GOLD analysis project Ga0163217, IMG submission 185933) | Saline lake microbial communities from Ace Lake in Antarctica - Synechococcus sp. Ace-P (PacBio error correction) | ecosystem: Environmental > Aquatic > Non-marine Saline and Alkaline > Saline ... | reverse complement strand
CGACCTGGGCGGAACCTCTTCCACGTATGGTATCGCCGACTTGGGATCGGCGAGAACTACGCGGCCGCTTGGCGCACAGCCTACGGCGCAGAATCCTGACGCTCTCAAACTCGGCCTGATTAATTCTCCGACCTTCTTCGGACCCCACGGTGCGGCACGCGGTGTTAAACACTGCGCGGGCCGCGCTTGCGGTCGATCTTGACTCGGGATGTTGCGAGTTCGCGGCCCCGCTATAACGCGAACTTGGCGGCCCGGTGCGAGCCTGTTCTTCCCATCGCCCTGATCACGAGGCCCGGGATCAATCATCTCATTTGTCTGCGACGCGACGGCCTCGCAGTCTGCAAAAGCTCAAGCTGCGTTGGCGCTCGTGATAGCCATCTCTCACTCTCTCCTCCGGCTAAGCCGGCTAATCTGTTTCGGTTTCGATATCGTCAAAATCGGCTTTTCCGTCGTCGATGACATCCCCGGATTCTTATCGCGTCCGCGCAGAACCACGGCGATCAGCTCGTCATACACAGAATCAGCTTGGCGTCGGATAGCCAGTCCAAAGCAGCGATGGTGCCCTCTTGTTGTTGATCAACACCCTCGTCACCTTCAAACCCCGCCAGAATACCCTTGAAGCGGCGAGCCCGCAATCAACCGGTGGTTTCGATCCGCGCCTCGTAGCCTTCCCAAAGATCGAAATCCTTGAGCGGTGGTCAGCGGCCGGGTCGATGCCGGGCGACGACACTTCGAGGCATATAGTTTATCCTCGACCGGGTCTTCGACATCCAGGCACAAGCCGACACGGCGTCGGAGATGGCGCGCGCATTCATTCACGATGATGCCCCCCCATCGGGGCGGCTCCGCCCATTGACTGAAAGCGTTGCGAACCTGTTCCGCCCATTCAGGCGGCGAGGCGCAACGAGTTCGAATCCCATCCCCTCGATCACGGGGGAAAACGATATCGGCCAAACGCCGTCAATCTGGGGTCTTGGCGATAAGGGCGCTTCAAGGGCATTACTCCGTAAAACAAAAAAAGGGCCACGCGGCCCCGTTTCAACCTTGATCGGTGGAGCCTTGGGTTTGACCCCAAAGCGCCGCTGTTGGAATCGAGCTGCTATACGGCCCGGTGTCCGGCGCGATTGCAAAGCGGCCCTTAGAGGCCGGGCGCATTGCCCCTTGCGCGCGCAACCCGTCGGTGATCCGCACCAGTTCGGCGCTGGACCCCCGGTTCGCTCAAGGCGCGTGGCCCGCAAGCGGGGACCATGCGCAGATTGCCGCGCGGCCAGGCCTCGTTCACGCCCATGCGGTCGCGGGCGGCAGATCAAATGCATAGCGAACCTTGCACGATACGCCGGGCACATTTGCGCGATCTTCGCGGCATCCGGGCGAGGTTCTGGCCGTTCAAACTTCCAAAAATCCCTCGTTGCGAAATAGTGATTCCCAGCCGGGCAAAGGCGCGGGCATAACGGCGGGCGTCTCACCCCCGATCCCCCGCGTTCTTCGATCGACGCCAAGCCGTTTTCCCAGGCGGTCCAGGCACGGGCAAAAGGCGGCAGTTTCCAGCACCGTGTTCCCCCGAAAAACAACCGCTTGTGATAGGCCACAATCAGATCGGCCCCGTTCACCCTGCCGGGCACCCAGCCCTTGAAACCGCGCCCAAAGATCGGTGAAAGAACCGCCCTGCCCCCGCCGCCATAAAACCAGTCAAGTTCGGCCCGCGTCATCATGAAAGGACGCCGCGCAGCACCAGATGCGCCGCCCTGTCCGGATGCGTCTTGCGCGAAAATCAAACGCGAGCGTCGCCCCCCCAGCTTCCGCCAAAAACGGACCCAGCGCGCGATCCCCAATTCGGGACCGGATGCGTTCGATATTCCGGCGACCACGAATGCCAGGTCGTATTCGGCCTCGACCACTGGCATTGCGGGGCGCGACCGGCCACAAAGCCGCGCTGATTAACAGAATGATGCGGTATTCGCGCGGGTCGAAATAACGCCGCCATCGGCGGGCGAAACCAGCCGCCCCGCCCGGGCCGCCATGCAGCCACCACAAACCGGAATTCCTGGCCGGCGTTGCCGCATTGCTCGACATAGATACGATTGCCCATCGCCGGACATCCAGGCATCCGCTGGTCGAAACGGGTCGATCGCGGATAAAGGATCGAGGCTGGCTCTTTTTGACCTGCCGCTTTCTTGTCCATTCCGGCATCTATATATGGGGCTTGGAACGCGGCCCGCCACGGGGTCCAGCCACATCAAAACTGCAAAAAGGGCGGCCGCCATTGCCATCCGAAGCCCAAAACCGAACCCGGCGCGGACTTGACCGAGCCGCCGGAAATCGCCAAATTCGAGGCAATTGACCGCGAATGTGTGGGCAATCCGCATGGCAAATTCAAGCCCACTGCACATGCTCAACCCCTGCCGGCTGGAATTATGTCACCAGCCAGATTGCTTTGCGCGAATTCCGGGCGCGATTCTGGCGGGGCCGACCCCCTTTGCCGGGCTGGCATCCTTGATATCGGTCTGGCGGCGGCGGGCTTTTGTCCGAAACCCATGGCGGCGCTTGTGGGGGGCGGATGGTCGTGGGGGGCCCGATCCGGCCCCGGCGCAACATTCCGGTGGCTCCGGCTGCATGCCGAACAATCGGGGGTGGCGATTGATTACCGCATCACCACGGCCGAAGTCCTGGCCGCAAGCGGCGTGCAGCAAATTCGACGTCGTGCTGAACATGGAAGTGTCGAACACGTCCCCGACCACAGAGTTTTCTTGACCGCGTGCCAGCAGCTTTTGAAAACCCGGCGGGTTGATGATCTTGGCTCCACCCTGGAAAACCGCAATCCGAAAAGCCTATGTCATGGCGATTTTCGGCGGCCGAATTATGTGATGCGGCTGGGCTTGGCCCCAGGGCACCCATGACTGGCCGCAAGTTCATCACCCCGGCGGACGAAGCTTTAATGCCCTGATCCGCAACGCCGGGCTTTCGACCCGGTGGACCGGCCAAGGGGTTCGTGTTTTCAACCCGGTGGCTGAGTTGGTCAATCTCGGCGCAGGGATCTGTCGGTGAACTAACGTCACCGCCAGCGTGAAGCGGGCCTGAAAAAAGTCAGCCTTCGCCCTGCAGCCGGATGCGCATTTTCGCGCAAGGGACCAGGGACGACACCGGCGCACCCGTTCTGCGCCCAGCGCCGTCACAAACCTCGCCGATCAACGGGGCGTGATGGCCCGCCAGCGCAAACATCCCCGGCGCGGACGCCGCCCCGAGGCTGATCGACACCAATTTGCGGCGTGCGTCCTCCCCAAATCGGGGGCGAATATGGGATGTGGCCAGCCCATTCCAGCTTGCCCAAGCGTGTTTGGTGATCGCCCCCGCGCCGTGACGTGAAAACGCCTTTGCCAGTTGGGGCGGCGGGTGCGTTCTATTCCCCGATCCGCGCCCAGGATGCGTTCAAAGACCCCCGAAACATGCGACAGTTCATTCCCCTTTGGGCAGCACCCGCGGACAGGCGGCTTTTGCGGGCCAACTGATTCGGCCATGAAAAAACAAGCTCCCCGCTGGAAACCAATGCCGCGGCCAGATCGTCGCTGCGATCGGGTCTGCGCCCGGGCCCTCAGGCCGCATCAAGGCCGGTCGTGGACGCAGGGCGGGGATGCGGGCGCGGCATCGTCAACGGCGTTCCGCCGTGATCTCCGCGCAGAATCACACCGACCGTCGGTACCCGCATCGGGCCACAACCTCGCCCCAGGGGGCGGGACAATCAGGGCTGTGCCCGTGCGGTCGCGCGCGGTTTCCGGTTGAAAAAAAAAAAAAAAAAAAAAAAAAAAAAAAAAAAAAAAAAAAAAAAAAAAAAAAAATGGCGATTGTTGCCCCGGTCTGAGGGCCGGGGCAAAGCCACCCAGGGCCCCGCAATTCAATTGCCGCGCGCGCGCCAGCAAGCACCTCCCCAATGCGCGGGCCCCGGTTCACCGGAACTGAAACCGGCGGGGGTACGGTCAAAATCGTGCCCCGGGCCTGCGCCAGCGCGCGGTAAAGATAGGGAAAAAACGCAGATCGTAACAGATCGGGGCATGCCGATCCGCGGCAAAGGGGCGCTCTCTGCCACCCACAGCGCCCGCGCGCCCGCCGAAAACCCATCCGATTTCGCGGTAGGTTTCAGCCTCGGACCACCTTTGTCACATCGAAACATGTGGATTCTTGTTCATTAGCGCCGGCGATATCCGGGCCATCAGGGCCATCAGGAAACGACCTGTTTCGCAAACCGCCCGTCAGCTTCCCCGACTTGAGCGCCAGTGGACCCGATCATCAGCCAGATTTGCCCGCCGCGCCGCCTCGTCGCGCAGGGCGGCGAAGCGTCATATCGGCCGTCTTCGGTTGCAAGCCACGTCGCTCTTGTCGCGCGCGGCTGGTCGAGACGCCAGTTTTCGGTCACCTCGGGCGTTCAGCCAACGAACCCCGCGCCATCCGCCACCCGCGCGCCCGCACCAGCGCCCAGTGTCTCGGGCAGGTTGCCGCCGGATCATTCTGACACCGGAAAGCTGCAAAAGCCCCGCCCGCATCGCCTTTCAGTCCTTCCAGAAGGGCGGTCGAGCTTGCCCGCCCGGTCCATCGCCGTGCCAGCTCGTTCGCAAACCGCCGACATGGGTTTCGCCGATGAATAATCTGGGGCACGGTGTTGCCGCCCATTCGCTCCGCGCCAAGGCATTCTTCGGTTTGCGCGGCGGGCTCCGGCCCAGATATCGAATTCGGTTTAAAGCTAAAGCCCTACGGCTTAGGCAGCGCTTGGCCGCATGGCAAAAGCCACACAATCGGCGACGGTATAGATTTCCAACATTTTCTGCATTGGGCAATCCTTTCGCAAGCCTGCGATCATTAAGGATTTAACCCTCCTTCGCAAACGCGATGCCAGTTGCGGACGACGTCAATACCACGCGCGCCGCGCAAGACAAGGCCTCTGCCGCCGCCGCCAGGGTCGCGCCCAGGTCATCACATCATCCACCAAGAGGCACGCGCCGCCCCTTTGCCAGATGCGCCGCGGGGGCCCGGATTGCATGGCCAAGCGCCCCGTCAAGGGGTTGCGAAACGGCCATCGCGGTCACGGCCCCATCCTTGACTTGGGGTTGCGGGTGGGCGGCGGATCAGCAGGTCGGGGCCAGCAGGGGGCGTGCCACCTCGACCCGCCAAAGGCGCGCGCCCAACACCGCCGATTGTGAACCGTCGCCAGAACCAGGACGCGTCCAGTGCAGCGGCCCAACGGGCCGCGATCAGGCGTATCACGGTAATCAACGCGCTGCGGCCCGCGCCAGCCCACCGCCCCGCAGGGCGCGCCAGATCGAGCCTGTCGCCCGTGCTTGAGGCCCAGCACCAACCGCCGCCCCTTTCACGATTAAAGCATTGACCGGGCACGCCCCACCGGTCCCAGGGGCGCGCGATGGTCAGGCAATCGTTTCGCAAAAACCGGGGCGGGGCCAAACGGCCATCATTTCTTCCGCCGAGGCAACGGCCACCGCCGCATTGTTGCACACACAGGCCCGGACGATGAACGGGGCGTATCGCGCCAGCATTTTTGCACCAAAAGCGCATGGCCTTCTTGCCACCTGTTTCGTTGCACCGCGAGGGCATTGCGGCGGGTAAAGCAGCCGCAGCCACAGTTTTGCATTCCCATCCCCGGGCTCCTACCACTTGACGTATTCGCATCCCTTGCAGCCAAGGGCCCAGCCATGGTCGCGCCGCCCGCCCCTGGGGACGACCGTTACGCCCTTGCGCGGCACCGCGGGCCCGCGCAGCCGCCCACGAAAAACCCGCGCTCTTCGCATGAAAAGGTCTTGTCCGGAAGTTCAGGAAAGACTTGCCGAGGTTAACAGAAACATTTACGGCCCCCCGCGATTTGTTGCGGGTTTTCCCGGAATGGGCCGGCGGCTTTTCCAAATGGCGCGGGGTTGAGTGGCGGGACGCCACGCCCTCCGCCCTCGGAACCCTCGGCGCGGCCACGATCTCGTGATCCATGCGCTGGCGCTTGCACTGGGCGGATGACCCGTTGGGCCAGTTGGTACAAATGCCGGCCACGCCGCTAAAAACCAGACGGCTGGTTTCTGGGCATGGGACTGGGCGGGCAAAAAACCCTTGCGGAACTGCGCGGCCGCTTTGCCGCTGGCCGAGGACGAAGATTGCGGGCGGATTGTCGCCGCGCGTGCTTGCCGGATGCGGGAAATCCGCGATCTGGGGCGCGTTTGCTCCAACCGGCGCGGGATTTGCGCTATCCGGTGGCCGATTCCGGTGTCGTTGAACGCCATTATTGCCGATGCCTTGCGCTTCATGCATGATCTGCGGGCGATGGGGGGAGACGAATGCGCTTGCGGCGCGGCATCGCGGCCACCTCCGTCCGCGGGCATTGTTCCCGGCGATGGGCGGCGTTGCTACACAGCCGGCTTTCCCCGCGGGCCGCGGTGGGGCCGCATTCCGCGCAAACCTTTGAAATCATCGCCTTGACCGGGCTGGCACCGCTGAAAACCCAACCCGCGCAATTGCGCCCCCGGATCGGCGGGGAAAAGCGCCTTGCAGATGCGCTCGAACGGACTGAAACAGGCCCTCCCTTGGATGCGGGATCGAGTTGCGCGGTGGCGAATTGGACCCCACAGGAAAAAAAGCATTTTATGCCACCCCTAACCCGCATTTTGAACCCGCCACCCCAGAACAGGGGATTTTCCCGATGTTGGACGCCAAATTCGAGCGGCGCGCCCGACTCCGCGAGACACCCCGGCGGCCCAGAGCGCACCCGCACTTGCCCCCGTACAGGCGTAAAACCCGGCGAAGGGCGCGGCTTGACGCATGGCCTTTGCAGATCATCCTGTTGGTAACCCGCCCGCAAAGATCGGGATCTTGCTGGCCAATCTTGGCACGCCGACGGGTATGATACTGGTCGATGCGCCGGTATCTGAAAACGAATTTCTGTCGGACCGCCGGTGTGATCGACTATAGCCCATGGGTCTGGCAACCACTGTTGCAGCTTGTCATCCTGACCAAGCGGCCGTTTTCATCGGGGGGCGAAACTACAAATCCATCTGGAACGAAGCCCAGAACGAAAGCCCTTCGCTGACAATCCACAAAGGAAATCAGACCGGCAGGCATCAACTGCCGAGATGCAGGCGCCAGGTATCGGAGAGTGGTCGTCGTTGATTCTGCATGCGCTACGGCAACCCGTCGACCAAATCTAAGGTCGAGGCGCATGTTCGCGCCAGGGTCTTGCGGGAAAATTCCTGTTTTTTCCCACTTTATTCCCATAGCGGGTGCGACCACGGCGACCGAACGAACCGACCAGTTCTTTCGCGCGCTTCAGGCCGAAAAAAATTGGCAACCCGCAGTACGCACCGTGCCGCCCTATTGCGACCGATCCGCGCTAATATCAAGGCATTGGCGGGCCCGGTCCAGCGGGTGTGGGGATGCTGCGAAGAAAAAGCCCGAGGTGCTTGTGCCTCCTATCATTGGCTGCCCAAGCGCTATTCTGATGGAGGCGGACCCCTATTCATTGCCAGTGCCAGAAACATTCTCGCCTGCTGCGCGAGGAACTGGGCTTGGGACTGAGAGCAAGCTGATTACGACCTTTCAGTCAAGTTCGGCCCCGAAGAATGGCTCAAGCCCTATACGGTGAAGATGTGGCGCTGGCTGGCAGGAATCAGGCGTGAAACGCCTGGCCGTGATGTCGCCCGCCCCCGCCTTTCGGCGCGATTGCATCGAAGGGACGGCTGGAAGAGGATCAACGAAGAGATCCGCGAAAGGCTTTTAAGGATGCGGGCGGAAGAGCATTTCACCTACATCCCCTGCCTGAAACACGATGCCGAGGGCAATCTGCAGGCGCTGTCGGACGTTGAATCCACCGACCCAATCGAAGCGGCCTGGATCGAACCAAGGCGCGCCTGAAGCCCCTTTTCGGCGATCGACAGCGAACAAAAAGAAAAGGCGGTGGGCAGCCCCACCGGCCTTTTTCCAATTGGTTCGGCCCCAGTCGTATTAGATCAGCGTGCGGCAACCCGCTAGCAGCAATGACCACCAGCAAAAAAGCAGGCGGGGACAACGATGCCCGAAGCCGACTTGCGGGGTGTCAAATTTACGATCACGCCCGGTCAATGATCGGATCGCTGGTTATTTGCCGCCGGTGCCGCCGGCAAATGCAACCAGTCGCGGCAGTTGCGGCAAACGAAATCGAAGCATGCAGAACCGAGTTTCTTTCATGTACAGCCTCCAAGTTAAGCCCACCGCAGAATTTTCAGAGGACGGCGGGCCACCAATTTTTGATACCTCGTAAGTGATCTGAAGAACATTTTGCCTTGAAAAAATTTGCAATCGCTTGTTTGATCAGGGCACGTGCCGAGAGATGGCCACCGTGTCGTCAAAGTTGGCAAAAACACCTTCTTGCCGCTTTCTGTGAACGTAAATCATTTTTTCGTCCATTTAAACGTAGGCGCGAAACGCCTTGAGCAGGGTTTGCCCAATCGCCACCTGCAGAAATATCCGCTTTCTGTGGGAAACCCCTAGGAATTCGCCGCCACCGGGTCATGGTTATTGCAGATGGGCCGCAGTATCTCTGCATTGCCTGCGCAAACGCAGGAGTTGCGTTTGATTGTTTGCGTCGCGAAAACAGGTAACGCTCTGCCAACCTCGAAGAAGGGCTATTCTTATGCTGCGCATGTCTTGCTTATGCTTGTTCGCCACGTCGGCCTTTCCGCCTGTGTCGAACCCCGGAGCCGGATGCGGCCAGGGGCCAGATGTCAAACCCGTAACCGGTTGTCTACCGTGTCAGCCAGCTTCAGATCTTCCCCGTATCCAGTTTCGAATTTCTTCCGAGTCGGTCAAACACGCTTGCGGGGGCGCGGGCCGGGGCCGCAACCCCCTGCAACTCAATCAAGCAAGCCTGAAACGCCGCGCGGCGGACCCATTCGCGCGATTATGTCGCGGCGCAGGGGAACCGCCCGTGGCTTTTCGGGTCGGACCGGTCGTGCGGTGACGCGCGTGCGCGCGGGCAGGCTTATACCGGCCCGCCTGTCGGCGAGCTGATTTCCGAGACATTCGAGACCGAGCTGGAAACGCTGACCGCCTGGATGTCCGAACCGGATACCCGCAACGTTCTGATGGGACCGGACTGCGCGCGACATGGCTTTTGGCTTTTATCAGGACCCGAACGGCCAAAGCTTTGGTGGAACCCTTCGCGCTCGCAACCCGTTCGAGCAGATGCCCGTGCCGCAATTCGTGCCCGCCCCCGCGCCAGGCACCCATCGCGATGCTGCCCCAGGTCGCGGCCGACCGCAATCGTGGCGTTGACCGAACCCCTCAGGGCAGAATGGTGGTCGGTCCGTTCCGTCGCGCACCATGGCATAGATGTCCTTCCATCTGCCGGTCACTGACGGCCGATGCAGCCATGGGTCCAATCGCCCCCGGTCGCGGCTTGTGGCCATGGCCCGCGTCATGAATGAAGATATCGCCACCCGGGGCTGCGGCCAGCCTCGCGTGCAAAGGCGATATCAGCCTCGTCGGATAGGAAATGCCAATGGGACAGGTGGAACTGGCTGTTCGGGGTTGCGTTCGGTCGATGATGTAACTCGCATGGGGTGGTTCCGGCGTCGCCCTTCAAATTTGCTTGTGCCCCCTCGGGGGCAAAGCCAAGCCGACGCGATAGGTTGGCCAGCACCTGATCAAATTGTGCATCAGCATCATGCGCCGGGTTCTTCTTTATGGATATAGACGCCGTCCCACCTCTGGGCCCGTCATAGGTGCGGAATTTCGATGGCGCAGCCTGAAAGGCCCAACGCCACGATCAAACGCGAGGGGTGATCCGAATCATACTCATATGCCTGCCTCGTCGATTTTTTGTTTTTGCATAACCATACCGCGACACTTGCCCCGGTCCCCTAGGCCCAAAGCTAAGGGCGGTTCACGCCGGGCGTGATCCGGTTAGCCTTAGCCCGCATTCCCCAAGTAAATCTGTGATTTCGCTGTCCTGAACCGTTATCCTATATAAATCATTAGTGTGATGGCTGAGAGGGACGTGTTTTAATGGATCACCCAGAGGGTGCGAGTTCGGATCGGGGGGTGATCGGGTCGATTTCGACCCGCGTGCGGCCTGGAGTTCCGGGGGTGCGCAGACAGTTCGGACGGCGGCTTGCTGGTGATGCGCGAGCCTCGATGACGCGCTTCGGGCTGTTCGGGCCTTTGGGCGTCAGAGGCGCTACGCGGATTAACCGCCACCGGCAAGAAACCACCGTCCATCCGGCTCGACGGGCTTGTTCGGCGTCAGTGTTCGGGCGGCTGGCCGGATCGAGGACGTCAACCGATGCCGACCGTCTCGCGCGCTCGATCCCGTGGATGGGTCAGGTTGTCGGTGGTCGGGCTGTCGGATACACAGGCTGCCTCAGCCTCGCAGGATGGGGCGGTTCGAGACCGGAGACGCTGGCCTTGGCTGAGAACCGGGCGGGCGCTGGCAGACCTGAACGGGCAATGATCGGGACCGCTTTTTCCCGGACCGCAACGGGGCTGAAGTATATCGTGCTGGACATGGACAGCTCTTCAGCCCCACCCATGGGGCACCAGGAGGGCTCGGCCTGGAACGGGGGCATTTTGACTTGCAACCTGCTATCACCCGAACTTTCCTTGTTCAACCAGTTCCGGCATTGCTGCTGGAACGCTTGCGCCCTGCGCAATGGCAACGTCCACAAGCGCTGGACGGCTTGGCGAGATGTTCCTCGATCCAGTCATCGCCCGCTACCGCTGGGCCGCGACCCTGGGGGCCGCTTCTTTCCTCGCCGACGCCGCCTATGCGAATCCCCGCGATTCTATGCGCGGCTTTGAAGAGGCAGGCTATTTCTACGCATTCGGCTGCCCGCCAAACGCGGTGCTCAAGGAGAAGATCGCGCACCGACTGACCCGACCGGTCGGACGTCCATCTTAAGCAAGGTTCAAAACCGCTTCTACGTGGATTTCGAAGTACCCAAGGGCCCGCCTCCTGGGACAAGGAGCCGCCGCGTCATCGCCAAGATCGAATGGCATTTCCGGGCGAAGCTGTTTTCCCAAGGTCGGTCACGTTACCAACCTGCCGATGGAACCAGATTGGATCGTTGCGGTTTCTAATAAACCAGCGCGGCACTGCCGAACAGCACATCAAGGAAGGGCAAAATTACGCCTTTCCGCTGGACCACGGGCTGCATGCAAGAAGTTCTGCGACAACGAAGAAGGTGCGGCTTTGCAACTGCACGCACTGGGCCTCAATTCTGGCCACGTTCCTGCGCGGCATCGAAACTGCCCGAGGCCATGGGCGATGGTCGCTGACCAAGCCTGCAAACTTGAAAGCTGAGCCAAGATGGGTGCCGCGTCGTGCGTCACGCCCGCGCCCATCACCTTTCCAGCTGGCCGAAGTCGCGGGTCACGCCCGAATGGTCCGCGCGATCCTAACTGCCGATTCCACCGCCTTCGAAGCGCCGCCGTTGTGCGACGTTGACCGCGAATCCAGACCCAACTGAACGAAAAAGCGGCAGGGACAAGTCTGCCTGCCGCGCTGAAGGAAACGTCGCTGCCGGCGAGGATGATGCGGCTTTCGCGCCCAAATCCACCCACATTCGGCGTTTCCGGCGACCGCAGACGGGACGCTTGGGAGCGGAAAAGACTCTTGATCTTTCGGCAAAATTAGGCGATTTTTGCCTCAAACGGCAGGCCCACTTGGGGAATGTCGGCTTTAGACGACGACATCCAATCGCCTGCTGCGCGCCAACGCCGAAACCCGCTTTGTAGCGGCGCGATTTCATCGCCGGGCACAGCGCCTTGTTCGGATTTCCGGGGACCAGTTTCACGGTCGGGCGTCCATTCGCGGCGACGGCCTGCAGACCAGACTTGAACGGGGGACAGCCCGTCGTGCGGCGACAGGGCCGCGAAAATTCATTTGGTCAGCATCGTGCCCCCAGCCAAAGTTGACCTTGACCCCGGCCCGCGAACTTTTGGTGCAGGTCCATTGATCCGGTTGCATTCAAGGCCCGTCGAAAAGATCACCAGCTTTCGCGTGGGTCTTTCGCGCGCGACCGCCACCAGCGGATCGCCGCCCTCGGGCCGCCTTTTTCCGGGTCACCCGAACGATGTGCGAATTTGCCGGTCCAACCAGTCAGGCCAATAGGGGGCGCGAGCCCAGAAACTGCTCGGTCCCGAATGTAGCCGGCAACATCACGCGCAAGATGCCGTCATGCTTCTGTCATGCCATCGGCCAGCACCTTGATAGGGCGCGGGGCGAGTTGGCAAGTCGGTTTTCCGCAAGGGCCGGGCATACACCCATCGGCAGTTCAATGCCGCATTGGTGCCGAATTCGCCTCGGACCCTCGCGACGCATGGCGATAAGGGCAGTTCGAGGGGTACCGATTAAAAACTGGCGCCCAAATTCCCTTTCGGCGCATGGCCTGCACGGCCACCAGTCCTGCCCAACCAAAAAAACGAAATTGTTCGGCCCGCCGCGTGGCCGAAATCAAGCCCGATTGCGCAGGGCCATTCGACACTTGCGCAGGCGTTCGAACCTTTTCCCAAAAAAGCCTTGGGTTCCATGGCCGCGGCCGCGTAAAAGCACCGCAATTTTTCGAAAACCGGCCCATCTCCTTTGAGGCCCCCACCCGCCACCGGCCGGAGCGCGCAAATTTTTCCATTTTGGATCAAAACCGGGGAAAAGCGCCGGGCATTCTCCCACAGCCATCTCTCTCTT
>Ga0163217_1026577_pt1 | contig 12700 bp, 4 predicted proteins | sample SynspAceP_FD_185933 | JGI IMG/M metagenome (GOLD analysis project Ga0163217, IMG submission 185933) | Saline lake microbial communities from Ace Lake in Antarctica - Synechococcus sp. Ace-P (PacBio error correction) | ecosystem: Environmental > Aquatic > Non-marine Saline and Alkaline > Saline ... | reverse complement strand
TCTTCCTCAGGCTCTTTTGGCTTTGTATGCCTAACGACAAAGAAAAAATATCTAAGAGCAATTAGCAGGAGGAACCTTCGTGTTTTCATCGGAATTTGGATTTTTTTCGAAAGCGTACAATACTTAAAAAAATTTAGAAGGGGCATGTGTGGCTCACCTTACTACTAATGCCGTAACTTTGTATGCTGTTAGAAGCCAATAAATAGGGCAGCTTTGTATTTTTAGCGTTGGGGATAGAAAACCAATTTTCCCATTGTTCCTTATAATTCTTTATGAAAGGTCTAAAGAAAACCCTCCACTCACATTGTCATTGCCAAATAACCACAGAACCCAATATAAGCATTGGGGACTCAACCGAATGCTACCAACCATACCTTAACCAAGAGTATTATCCCTTTCCCTAGACCCGTATTTCCGTCGGATAACTATGGGTTATTTAGCTCATTGCAGAGGGCTGCAGGCTTCCATCACTGGAAGTTTTTGGCTCGGCCATTATACCTGAAAAATAATGCCTTTCTTTGCATTCCCTGTGGCAGAGCTAGGCTTACATCACCATCCCTTTTGGAACGGATTTGCGGTCTTTGGGACCTTCTATTTCAGCCCTTTTTATTGTATTAGTAGGCCGGTGGCGATCGCCACTTTCCCTCAATGAGAACAGCGTTATTGCAACTTGGAACAGAAAGGCCCGGCCCACCCCCTCAGAACATATTTTGAGGAAGATGTTTATTTTGCTATTTTACCCGTTTTTCGTGATAGTTCCCCGGATTGTTGCCACCTGCGTATATAGCTCCCATTGCATGGTGTGGGAAGTATTCCGGAAACCGTTTTGCGTCCCAATCCTGGCTCGACTTTTTTTCGCCACTCGACGCCAAACATCCTTTATTAGTGGTCCTTATGGCGCCGCCCGGGGGGGGGGGGGGGTGGGGGATCTTTTATGAAATTTTTTTCCCATCTCCTCCGCATCGTACCCAGCCATTATTAATTTGTCTTATGGTAATAGTTAATTTTCTTACCGAACCAAATTCTTTAAACTCGAGTTTATAAGCCCTCACAACCGACTCCTTATAAATCAAGTGGATTCAAACTCGTTTTCCCGCCGATCTTTGGCACTTACGATATGTGCGTGTTATGGGGAAAGAATTAACTATTTCTTACCAATATACGGGCCCATTTCCAAATTGGTGTCAGTATTGTGGGAGTCAGCGCCTATATAAGTTGTTTAGCCATGGTATGTTCAATCTTATTTCCAATTATTGTCAATACTATTCCTTATTATGTTCCTCCAATTTCATCCCTCTCTGTATAACCCAAAGGCACATCTCAAACGTCTCTCGGTTAGGGTCTCCCATTCACCTCCCAGATTAATGTCGAGGTCACGCCTCGGACTTTACGAAGTTACCTTTGCCCTTTCTCCTAAATTCCTCGAATGATCTTCCTGCATCGTGGCCTTTAAATCTCCCTCATACCATGGAAATAAGATGTCCCTCGTGGTTCACTCTCATATAGACCGCCGCCAAATTACGTTTTTTATATATTTTGCCCAGTTTGCCTCGCCGTTTATTTAATGTGGAGCAGCTTTACTGTGTTTAGAGTTCTCCCCGATAATATTTTGGTGTCTAAGTTGTATCTTTAATATTATCCAATTGGTGTGGAATACCTTAGGGCCTCTATCTACGCGGCGATAACACCAATTAGGCTAACTCATCCAACACGCCGAATGCCTGTCACAACGTCTTTACTAACATAATGAGTGATCTCAATCTACTCTCCGTGAGCTCCGACAAGAAGTGTATGCTGTTTAGATGGTGTAGCTACTTGCATTGTGACTTACTCTGAGGCTTGTGCTTTAAATATAGTGCTAATATATCTGTTGGTACTTCCGCAGACTCATAGTTATTAGTGGTCTCAATTTTAGCACTTACATGCTATTAACTTAATAGGCCATATTGGATTACCTTGAAAGGAGTCTTACAATCTTTTACTTGATTTAGATTTCAATGAGCTGACAAGAGCCCATATACTCTCTAATTTCCTTTTAAATCGTTATTTTATTTTGGTTCGTGCTTTCGGAATCTGGTGTTGTAGGGAAACCAGATCTGGTTATGGGGGCTCACTCTCTATATCGCTGAGAATCATAGTGTAATGATTGGTGTGTCTGCGAGTCTCTATTTATCGCCAAAATCAATTGCCTTTTCTTCTGTTAAGAGCGTTAATAGGCGTGCGTGTATGATAACCCAGTGAACATAGGGTATGGAATATTGACCTGCGGTAGGAAGCAGATCCGCCAGCAAAGACCCAAAAGGTCTTTTCCCTTATATTTGAATGTGGGGGACATTGTTTCCCTCTGTATGTCCGTCCACAATTAGATTCAAATCCAATTCTTGTTTTGCGTCCTTAAAAAGTGTTGTTGTCGCGTGTGGCCAACAAATCGTCGCTGGCCACTTAATTTTCTTGCTATGGGCAGTAGATTTTTCCCTTTAGAAAGGAAGCCCTGTTTCCCGTTCATTAGGTTCCGTGGCCCATTTCCTAATGTGCCTCATTGGTCCAGAAGACAGCATTTTTGGTTTGGTGTTCATAACCAGTTTTATCTTTGTTTCCTTTGTATGCTTCCGGTCCACTTTTATGATCAAAAAAATTGCCAGGTGTGTCAGGAAGTACATCAGTGATATCATCTCATGAAAAGCCGTATTGGTTTAGGGATTTATCAAGGAATTGGCTCTCCCCATCTGTAATAGTATCCAAAAGAATTTGTTCGGGACTGTTTATTGCCCATCCGGCTTATCTATTAAAGTAAAGTCGATTGCCATTCTCAATTAATTAGACATCTGGCTGCCATATCTATCAAATTGTTGGAACGCCAGAGTATTGGTTCTTATTTCCATACGATTTTGGCCCTACCCGCCCAAATCTTACTAGCACCTCCGTCCAATTAAAAATTTCCCTGATTCTTTATAGGTCATCATACTTCATTAAATAAACGCCATACGACCAGATAGAGTAGTAGCTGTACTTCAGGTGTAATAGCACTAGGGATATTTTCTTGAACTCTTTGTTTATTAGAGGTTTTTTTTCTAACATTTAATCAATATTTATTTTCTTTTCCTAAAACCAGTAAACAACTATTGTGATGGGCCGAAATTTAGCAGATATCTTTTGGGCTTGGTATAATGTTCTCTTGTTAATGAAATGGACGTTTTAAGACCATTTATCATTCTTGAATTTATTATAGGTAGGATATCTTTGTATTTTGGAAAACTTTTTTAACCCAATGCGAGTGGGCTAATTTTCCTTCTCTATCCGTTCTTTCCTGACTTTTTCTCAAAAATCAATTTGTGGCAATTTCTTACTCAATGACAAGGTTACGGTGATCCAGTTTTATGGCAAATCATTTGGGGAATGAACGCGGCATCCATGTGATACCAGCAGATTTAGGCCCCAGCCCCATTTTCAACTGGGGAGATACAGCTCTTCTGTTCGGAGATATAAAATGAGTGGTTAGGCCAATTGTGCGGAATTAGGGATTAATATTTCACTATTGCCGGTCAGTGCACAAATGAAGGTGTTTTTTGGTAAGGCATTGGCCGCCTTTCGAAACGCATTTCCTTAAGTCCGTTGGCCATAGATTGCTTTCACACCCTGTGCATTGGCTTCATGCACCAAATCCTTTATTGGCATCTATTAGGATCACTTCGTCTTTCGGCACAAGTTTGTCTAGAGATGTAAAGTCCCAAGGGGTTGGCCACCAAGAATCAGGGTATCCATTTTCGGTCATCCTGCTTTACAGTCTCCCCACGTTTTTTTTAGCCAATTGAGTTGTCCAAGGAAATTAAATGGGTACTGCTTAAGTGTGGTGGATATGCCATACAATACTATATTGAAAAAATTTTTGGAAATATAATGTTTTCATACTGAAGGCCTATTCCTGCAAATTATTATCTCTACAGGCTCCCTCCTCGTTCTGACTGTTCAAGTCGTGAATCCTTCGCGCCTTGTAACCCTTCGGCAGGTATAAAAAAGGGGTAGTTCCTAAAATTTGACCAAACGACAAAGCTCCTGTAATAATCCAAAATTAACAAGGCCAGATTCTGTCTGAAATACTTCTGGGTGACATGGAATGCAAAGCCCTGCCGGTAAAAAAAAACAAGGGTGCAAAGAAATCAACCTATTGGACAGATATCATGGAAGACACCGGCTTAACCCTCCTTCAAGGAGAACGGTTCTAGAAAATTACACCATCCACTTACTAAACAGTCCGGCCATAAAGGCCCCTAATACTATTTACCGTTGAAGTCCGGCAAGTTCGGCCAATCGGAAAACCCCAACACAATAATTTGACGATTAATGCCTAAAAAGGCAATGTCCGGACAGTTGAGTTTAGTCTTTATAAGTAAACTACCAATACGTGGAATTATAAAGATGCCAATCAATCTGCGAAAGAGAAAAATAAAATGGCTTGCCCGCCACCCAACCCAAGACCTTACGGTATCAATGCTGCACCGTGCGACCAAACCAATAAATTCCTGCAAATTGATTTAGGCGCCAAAAGTATCCGAGATTAGGGCACGGCCATAAGTACATTAGCTATTCTGTGTTCAAAAGCTTTTAAGTCTACCAAATTCGACTTTTAAGTGGCTAAGGAGGTTACCACCCAACGGCAATACCTACGAACAGAACGGCATCTGTGTACCGTCAAATATAGGATAGGCTTACAATAGCCCATCAGCAAAAAGGAAACAACGAATCGCCAATAGCTTGCAAGAAGACGCCCGCCCATGATGCTTTTCCGAGATCTTTTAAAAGTTGATTTTCCATCCCAATATAGGCCATGAGGAGAGGATGCCCAGTTCCGGCCAAAATATTACAGTTGGCATTTGGAAGTTTCTAGACACACCCCCAACAAGGCCAGGACCCACAACCAAGATTCCAATTAGAAAGGTCGGCCTAAAATGCTAAGGGAAACCTTATTGCGTTTGGCAATTCCCCCAAGCCAGAGCGGTCTTGACAATACCATAGCAGAATTTACTACTATTTAGTCTCCTACCTATAAGATCAATTTGGTAGTTTGGGGCAATCAGATGAAAAAATAGTCTACAAATTTCTTATGCTCACGGCAAGCTAATAGTTGCCTAACATATATTCTCTCTTACAGAGTCTACATAAAAAATGGCGACCATGTTTCGGTGCTATACTTTTTTTTAGGGAAGTTGATTAATTGACAATGATTCTTCGTTAGAAAGGGTTAACGGGTATGAAATGAGTGCACGCAATATTACGAAAGGCCCTACTTCCAACTGCGATTATTTTCTTTTAACTACGATTAGATCGGATTCTTTTTCATTGTTGAAATACTCACCTCTTATTGACTTTTCATATAATTTTTTTAGAGTGGTGCTTCGCGATGCCTAGTTGATAGAGCTTTTCTGCACTGGACTTAAGTCCGATATGGCTTCAGGCATCTATTGCCCAAGTGGTTTGCTCTAATGGCCCGGATAACTTAATATCGTAAATAATCACGGACCATATGTTTACACGCGCTTATCCCTCTAATTATTCTTATTGGATCATCGATCAAGGCAGACCTACTATCGCACTCTTAGATCTCACAAGAGGACGGCATTCCCAAATTGATCCAGTGACCAATGTGCTGGTTTAATAGTTTATGGAGGGTTTGTTTTTAGCGGAGTGAGAGACGGATTCCTATATCATTTTTGATATCTACGTGCATATCTCTCAATAGAAATACTCCTTGATTTTGAGGGTGGACTTACCCTTCGGATGTGCGTTCCGAGCAGATATCCCCTACAAACATATAGGTAGCAATACGCAGGGGCCCTGTACTATATACCGCAATCTTGTAAAGCTATTTAACACGTCGGACTGTGTGCGGTTACCTATATATAATATAGCATGTCTCGGCCGCTCGATTTTATCTCTCTGCTACCCCTCTCGTGCAATTCATTCTTATAGTTCTTTCTATGGGGCAAAAAAAACTCTCTAACCTTTACACATTGATATTTATCCAAAAAAAAAAATTTGGAGTGTTTATTTCTTTAACCTGTGGACCAACCGTTATTTACACCAATTTTCATTGAGGAATATTCCATTAAATTAAAGAGTTATCCCCGGCGTCATATTACGGCGATATTGAAAAATGAACGAAATGTGACATATAAGACGATTGATCGAATACTATTGAGAAAGTGGCAGACCTTAAGTGGTCTTTGGATATTAGGTCTCTCTCGAGAATTACATTTTAAGATATAGGTGTAAAGGCCATAACCTTCAACTGGCACTTTTCACTACCTCAAAAACAGAAAACTAGTGACTTGAAGTTATAGAAGGTTGCTGTTCCATATAGAGTTTCCTCATCTTGTTAATCATTACACTTTCACCTCGCAACATATGCCTCTAGAGCTATAAAAACCAGAATCTGTAGTATAGCTGCCACACTCTAGTTATTCGCTTGAAACATGTCTAGAATTTACACTGATTATGATTTACATAGTTATGCAATTTGTTTTAGTACTTTCTGTTTTGTTATATTCTCCCGGCAAACTTTTTGCACATTTTGAATTCCGGGCGTTGGCTGTCGCCCCCATAGGTCATGGGGCATGAGTTATGGAAATACCCAGTGCCAAATATTTTAAGGAGACTGCTCTACTTTACAGGAGTCGCTCAGTATTTACTTTTAATTTTCTATGCTTTTCATACTTCTTTCGGCAAAGTATGATTACCGGAAACCTGAATTATTGTATAGTCCCAAAAAACGCGTGCTTTTTGCTTATAGTGGTTTTAAAATTGTAGGTAAGACCGTTATAGGGGGTATATTTTTGAGCACGATAGGCTCCAAACTTAACTTTAAGGGAGAAGCTTGTTAATTAGTTTGGGTTGGACCTAGGGGTTATTGTTGCTGCAGGTTTGGCCTCACCTATATCGTATCTAATATGAAATTTTAGGGATAGAACACGGGAGCGGAAATATATATTACAACACCTTGGTCCTTTTATGATGTATTTGACAGTCTGCTCAATAGACAAATCTTACTGCGCGGATTATGGCAAAAATTTACTGGGGTGTTTTGAAAAGTCCGAAGGTAATCCTCATCGTTGGAGCTTCTAAGGTACCTAGATTATAGCCAAGCTATCTTAAAAAGAATAACCAGACACGGTGAGCTGATAGATAAACAACTCAAATAATATGACAAAGCCAAAAAACCTAGGCCTGGAAAGCTTTGTCGCTAACATTTATTCCGACAATTTAACGGAACATATAGAACTAATGATGTAGGTTATCTCTTATGGCCTTGACGGGCAAAACTCTGGAACATTAAACGAATATGCGCATTGATTACGGTTCAAGAAGAATATTTGGGGAACCACGGATCATTTAGGGACATTGTTAATTACTGATTAGATGAAAAACGATCCTGACATATCCTCATGAGGGTCTTTTTTTCGCTACGATGATTTCTATTACATTGGAACCGAAGCCCGCTAGAAGTTAATCTGTGATTCATGAAATAGAATTTAAAGGGCAAGGAACATTATGAGGCCTCATTGAAATTAGAAAGCAGATTTAAGGTATTATTCCCCTTTTTTGTTTAAGAGGCTTGGATGGGGACCTCAAAATTATTTCATCCATACCCTTGTAAGGCAAGAATTTTGAAGATATTTTCAGGAATGGACATACTAACGTTATTCTATCCTGGTAAGTTGTTAGACGCGACTCAAACAAGGAAAAAAAACCTAAAAAAATAAATTCTCACCAGCAATATTTAAGAGAGCATTTCTAAATTTACTTACATGGGTCGTCTAAAAATGCTCGTATAAATAGCACGGTACTTTAGTTTAAATATAAAAATCCAAACTGCATGAATCCCACTGATAGTTTTAGCCATAATTTCAATTCTTATTTCTGTTCTATTTGATGACCAATTTCGTTATTTCACCTTCAAAAGAAATAGAAGTGATGAGCTCTATTTTACTGAGGGACAGACAATCGGCCTTGGTTTTTGGTGGCTTTTGGAATAGGTGGGAGCTGGTCTTTCAGGAGTTACCTTTGTTTCCCTGCCCGGCGATGGTACGGCAACAAAAATTTTTATTTCTACCAGTTTATTTTTAGGCAATGTAGTGGGCTATTGTTTTAATTACTTTTGTTTTGATTCCGTATGTATTACAGATTTAAGGCTGTTTCCATTTATGCGATACTTTTGGATCAGCGATATGGGGTAAAAAACGTATAAGACCGGCGTCTTTTTTCTTTTCTGGTGGTCCCAATCCTTTGGTTGCTAGCTAGTTAAGGTTACTTCTAGCTTTCAAAATACTTCAGTTCGCACTTTTCGACAAAGCTAAATATCCATTTCCCATAACAGTTAATTTTTATCTTGCTCTTAGTTTTGGTTAGATATACCAACAGTCTCGGAATTTAAGGACCATTAGTTTTGGACCCATGATACTTTGAGCAGACGAACCTTTCGGTAATTTTTTAGGCGCTTATAATTACGAATTTATACGATTACAAACCTCCTTAAATTTGTCTTTTTCCGAGGCTGTACAGCAGGTTACCGAGCATAAGCTATTTTGAGGTGTTCAATTGGCAGATAGCAAATCAGAGCAATAATTTATTTCAAAACAGTTTTATAAGCGGGTATTTCTTGTGGCTATAGCCATTGATCGCGGTTAGATCAGAATATGATGCAAAAAACATCATTACCTGTATAAAAAATCATTGGGATGCGCAAAAAACGAAAAATACTTTGACTATGTTCTAATTTTAGCCATCTGACCCAATCTTGTTTTTTAGGAATTGGGAATTCACTGTATAGCATATGCCGGAAAAAAAATGGGATTTACTTGGCAGTTGGTGAACGTGGCCCTTTTATGATCGGATAACCTTTTTTCCCGGATTTGGACGTTAAACCAACCTGGGTGTCTTTTGCGGATCAGTTCTTGTTGGCTATATCGTGAGCAGGCCGTTCTTTTTCAAGCTCGCTTGAATTCCTCCCTAACGGCCCTGAACTACCTCTTTTACCTACGATTTTCTCGATATTTCACATAAATCCAGTTGCTGAGTATAAAAAAAGGCTTAAAAAACGCGGGTGCTACTCGGTTTTTCTGGCCAGTATTATTTTTTTAATAATTTATGTTTGTTTCCAACAGTAGGGCGAGATGTGGGCTATCGCTTATTTTTAAAAGTGCCTGGGTATACCTATGGCCTCTTTTTGGGACTTTATTGTTGGAAATGTTCAACCAAAGATTCAGGTTAAGGATTAACATGGTGCCATTGTCTGTCTTAATTGGCACCGGTACTACCCTATTTATGAGTGCTCTACTTTGCCAAAACCTTTTAATTTCGATTCTCGGTTTTATCAATATAGCGGTCCAATGACCGGAACTTACCATAATAGTGATTATATTATTGGTAAACACGCTAGGAGGGACAAACCACATTCCTCACTCTATTATAGTTAGATTGTACATAGGAAACGTTCCAAACTAAAAATCTTTAGGAAAATTGTTCATTAAGAAGATGCTAAATACACCATTTTAGGACATCGTTTAAGCCTTTTAAATGAATAAAGCTTAATCGTTCCAGTTTTAAGCACCGCCATTATAAGGCCTGTTGGGGGTATTTGGTGCTCAACATTTCCAACCTGACGCCGCATTACGTTCTTACCCTTTCTTTGCTTTTCCAAAACAATTTTTCTTTTTCTTGAGATAATCACCCACCATAACATTTGGCCGTTAATTCCTTTCTCAAGGCCTTAATTGGTTTCCCTTAGAGATTTATGTTTGGCGCCAAATTGCGGCTTGTATCGGAAATGTCAAAATATGTTGCACTTGAATAAGCTCCTTAAGCTTTTCGCACATTTTTTTTCCTCGATATGAGCAGGCGCTTGTCTGCATGATATACAGCGCGGACCCCAACAGGCATACCACCAGGTTGAGCGTTTAGTAAATATGTCTACCCTCAACCAATTTGGAGGTTCGTAAACCATTATAAGGGAATATAATCAATACTTGAGCGGCATAGCCTTTGGATACTGGTTTTTAAACCTATCGTAAAAGTCGAATACAATCTCTTGCCAATGGCATTATAAAATTCATTTCCACTCTTTCTGATGGTTAAAATAAGGTTTGATTCGGATCAGCCCTCTTTTATCTATACATAAAGGACATAACGTTTGCCCACAAAATCGGCTTTTTGAATAATTGTGGCTAGTTTAATATAAGGTTCCTCTACATGATCCAAAGTAGAGGGATCGGTGTTAAACCTGTAAGGCGTTATATAACTATAATAGGGCACTTCTGAGATTCTTACGTGTAAAAGGCATGGTAGCTTACGTTAACGGTACGATCGTGATTACCGTCATATCAAACTCTCGCGCCTCCCAAACGTTCTTGGATGATTATCCAATGTGCAGCATCCCCAAGAAAACCGGCAACGGAATCCAAAATTCCCAAGCGCAAGCAACTGCTTTTTCTGGGGTAGTAAAGGACCAAAGAAAGGCATCGTTTTAGCTGTAATTTTTCCATAGGAAGGAACGGAGTTCTTCGAAGTCTTCCGTATCTACAGCAGGTAATAATACCTGCAAAATACCATGGGCTTGACATACTTCAAAAACCCAACCCAATTAGGGTTTTTAAGTAGGCTCGCGGACTCCGTTATAGGTATCGCCCACTATTACTTCCACGACGCACTCCTTGATCCAAACAGGTAATAAGATAGCCCACGTCTTCCGGTTTTTTATACTATATGTTTTTGGGGGTGTTGCCACCCAATTTTTAAAAAGCGTTACTACCTCATCAGCAAAATAATTTTGTCACGTGGCGGACGAATTTTATTTTTTGACCTTTTTTTTATTTCCACATTAAATTACCCTAAAAAATAGGTTTCTACCCCCTTGAAAGGATTGTAAAACAGAAATCGGAATACAAGTGCCTGTAGGGATTCATCTAGATTGCCCCTTGGGCGACCGGATACGTTCTATAATGGCGGTTTAAAAATTTCTTTGAATGCCCAAAGCCGTTTTGGCACTTGCAGGGATAACGTCCTTCACGCTTGCAGCCTAATAAATCTAACTAATATCATCGGTAAACCTCTATCCGGACCATTGGGCACTTTAGGTAGGTCTACATTTTATTTTTAAAACGGGAATGATCTCCAAATTCCATTTTCCAAATCCAAAATAAAGATTGGAAATGGTCTAATTGCGCTAGTCCTTTATATGGAATTTGGGGCCTTTTTTTTTTCTGTTGCCGCCATCGTACAATAATAAAGCGCCCTCAACAGGCCTCTATGGACCGTTTGATACTTTCATAGGAGAAATCTTACGTGTGTTTCCTGGAGTATCTGGACTTAAGTTAAGAACATATCGGCCCTCATTTCGTAATCCATTGAATTAGCATGGCTCTTAATTGGTAATTCCACGCTCCCCGCTCAAAGATCCATACTATCCAGTAAGCTTGGTCTTGTTTTTCCGGTAATCGGCACTTATACCGACCTGTAAATTCAACAGCCTATCGGCCCAATAAGTACTGTTTACGTGATCCATCGATTATGCGCTATAATTGGCTAAAGGAAATTTCTCGTTATGTTTTTTCTATTTCATGTATTACAATGTTCCTGATTCCTGCAAAATCTACCCTTGGCAAAAATTGAAGAGCTGAAAGGCAATCTCAGTTTCTCATATTTCCATGATCTGCGCTCCAAGGAGTCCACATGCAAACCAAAGCAATCCGCAACAGACTTAGGCTTTTATTCCATGATTTTTAACAGTAAAAAATCTTTGGGCGGGTAAGTCTCCTTAACATGCTTGGGTGGGATTTTAAATTTTGGTAGCATTAATAAAGGGTTTTTCTCTGGGCATAATTACACAGTTATGTAGATTTTTACTACAACCGTTTTTTAGCGAAAGCATTGTGGGTTAGTTAGAAAAAGTTAAACCTCTCTCAATTTTTCTATAACTTCAGAGGCCGCCTCATGTTGTTGTTGACAATTGTTAAAGGTCTTTTACTTCCCATTTCTTCTCCCGATATTTTGTAATTCCTTACGATAGGTCAAGTAATACAATGGTTTCAGCGGGCATATTATGCAAAAAGACTTTCGGCTTTGCTGAGGGTAGCCTTCGGGCAAATCTACTTACTGCTTTCATTAACAGTATTCCCGACACCAGTTTTTGTCAACGTGCAGCTTCTGATGAACAATGGTTTATTTTTCTTTTTTGATAACATGTTCACTCCTCAACAAAACCCAACCTTTACTATCATTCCGAGCATATCTATTATGTTAAGAGGAAGTGCTACATTCATGCCACCTATATTAAAATTCACGCTCGGACTGTAAAATTCCGATTTGAGAATTGTGTTCCCTTTTCTCTATAAGAGTGGCTGTCCTTTGGGGTGCAATTATATTCGAAGGTGCACAATAAGATAGTCTCCTAATAAGAACTATACACCTCTGAAACAAATAAGGTGGATATCATATATACATTGGTCGGTTATTTAATATTGACATCATACACCTCAACTCCGGCGCTTTCAGAGATTCGTGACACTTTATGGAATGTTCTTAAGTGTGGTGTACGTTCCTACCGGTATGTTGCCATGAACGGCATTGTGATAAACGGTTAAAGAGGGAAAGAGGGTCAGATAATGATCCAATCGACCAAGAAAGTGAACCTGCCAGCGGTTTGTAGGAT
>Ga0163217_1103561_pt1 | contig 12701 bp, 14 predicted proteins | sample SynspAceP_FD_185933 | JGI IMG/M metagenome (GOLD analysis project Ga0163217, IMG submission 185933) | Saline lake microbial communities from Ace Lake in Antarctica - Synechococcus sp. Ace-P (PacBio error correction) | ecosystem: Environmental > Aquatic > Non-marine Saline and Alkaline > Saline ... | reverse complement strand
TTCTAATAGAGCTATAGTGTGATGGCAGCATGTTGTATTCCGCGCGCAAACCGTTTCCTTCTGCTACCGCGTGTTTGCCATCAATTTACGAAGTCAGAGGCTCCTTGTCAAGAATACGTGACATTTTCCCGGAAAAAATTCCATGCTTTCCAAAATTACGGAAAACTTTGGAAGAAAATGAATGGCAACAGAAATTCCGGAATCCCGACAAACGACTACTTGCTGTCCCATCGTCTGGTCTCATCTCTTCAACCAATGTGATTTTCTGGATCGAGATTGGCAAACCTACGCGAAACAATGCAGCAGCTTTTTGCACGCTAGATCCGCTCTTCAATAAAGTGCGAGAATGAAGAAACAACATCTGTGACTTCCGGCCGCAACGGCTCCCTGGAATTTCCTCATGTTGGAGGAGCTTCGTAGCGAGCATCAAGCGTCTTCAAGATTTTCAGCAATCGTTGCCGCTTCCGATTTAAGGTCGGGCAAACTGTGCCTTCGAGCTCGGCTTGCAGCTTTTTAAATCTTCTCCGATCTCCGCGCTGCAGCGGAAAACAATAGCCTCCAGGTCACCACATCGCACGTCTCTTCAAGTGCTGTTGCGTCCGGAGCTGCTCCGCAAGTGGACATCGAAACATGTTCAAACATGGGCAAACATCGAACCACTTTCCTGGATTGCAGTTAGCCTTTTAAGGTCAACATCGTAGTTGATCGGCGAGCAGATTCGAAACGGCCAGAAAAGATCAGATATTTGCATCTAGCGGTCAGAGCCTTCTCTCTGTTCGTCAAAAAGCACGCGGCGTTTAGCCAAACAGGTCTCATCTAAAGCCTTCTGCCGCCCGTCGAAAAGCGTATTCGCGGCTTTTATCAATTGATCCTCAACCGTTTTCAAGCTGGAGTTTGGACAATTCCTCACGTCTTCACCAAGATCCTCTATTTCTGTCCGGAGATCAGAGAGGAGTTCATCAATCAAAGCAGATTTTGTTTTGATTGTTATCGTTTGAATATATCAATGTCGGCGACCACAGCTAGTCATCAATTTCCTGTGGGTAGCAGTTGACAGTCGCGATTTCCGACGTTTTTGTAGTATATTTGCCCCTCCAAGAACGGGGGAGCCCGATTGCTGGATTTCGCCTTCTTGGGACAAATGACCAAAGACGTGCAAGGTTTCGAAAGCTCAGGCTTTGCGTTGTCCCTGTTTATTTTGCTCTTTAGGCACCCCGTTTTATTTGAGCAAACCGATTTGATCCAACAAGAATCCAGATGAGATTAGCCGTTTGTTGTGCGCAGTGATTCTGCCTTATACCTCTGCTTTTCGCGTCAGCGTCTGCTTGGAATATCTCATGAGCGAGAAATTTCCCCGCCCGATGTAGATCGCTGAATTTTCAGTTGCCCTCATCGGTACTTTCCCGATTCAAGACTAATTCATTGTACTTCGTCGCTCGGGGATTCTTTGAGATTAGCCCACCCCAGCATGGAAATCGATTGAATCTGCCTAAAACGGAACCTTCCCGGATGTCAGAAGCACCGCAAATGGACATTTATGCCCAGGTTGAAAGGGGGACTTCAGCTTTCATCCTTTGGACCCGTGAACAGTATTCTTTGCGAAGTCGAAGTAGCGTCGCTCATGATGCCATCTCCCCATTGTTTGCCGATTGGGAATTGGCTGGACCACCGCGAAAACCGAATGGGTAAAATTTGCGAATTTCTTCGTTCGACAATTCAGAAAAACGGCTGAACGGCCCAGTGAGCCCGCTGCTTCAGACTGAGCGAGTACTCGCTGTGAAGCGACGCAATAAAAAGGCGCGCATTTTTCCTTTGGCCAACATTAGCTAAAACCTCTTCGCCTGGCAGCCGCCTGCACAAGCCCACGGCTTACATTAGTATGAGGACCTTCTCGATCAGCCACGCCTCACCAAGCAGCTTCTCCGGCACGCCAAAGGTAAGTGTGCGTGAAGGCTTTTGGGACCTTCGCGTCCGGAGTTGAACCACCAGATAATCCATTTCTACAAGCCGCTGTAAATCGAAGACGCAGGAAAGGCGGCATTGAAGAATGCAAGCGGGAACGGACCCGGTCTCTAGAGCCACTATAAAAGGTGTAGGGTCTAGTCGGCACTATCCATCACTCGGCACCCAAGTTTTAGTCGATCTTCGTTTCGCCATTTGGTGGCAGATTCCCTGACAATCCTGCCGTTCTTGTGACAGGAAGCCAATGGGTTTGCTGTGGGCGGTAAAACGACTTCGCTTGCGCGAGCGTTGCTCGCAAGCGTTCGAAACCATCCGCATGTGTACCTTCGCAGATATCAACAACGCCAGTGAAAAATTTCGTCTTGAAGCGAGGTGAAAGGTCCCATCGGAACGGTATTCGCGAGCGAAGTTTCCTGAGCGACCTCCGCGATGATAGAAGCGCTCTCTCTGCCGAAGGATAGTCACGGCTTCAGCTGAACATGTGCGTCAAGAGCCACCGGGTCGCTCATGGCGAACCCATCTGGTCGCCCGTATGCGTCCAGAAGCTGACGAAGTACGACTTTCAATGAATCCGGTCTCTCCGGGGCTTGTGCCGGGTCAGGGCGCGGTGTGTAACCTCCACCAATTCGAACAGCATGGGTATCCGGTGGTGCTGTGGCCTCAATCAATCAACATGCAGATCTTGAAGTGAAGATTGTGAAATCGAACGCATCGAAAAAAGTTTTCCAACTTACCATTTAGTTTTTAACAGTTTCTTTCGATTGTTATCGCCGCCTCTCACAGTTGTTTGCCAGTTCTCTTTTGCTTTTTCTTTGAGAAAATCTGACTTGCTGAGCAATTGTTTCAAGTGTCGTGCCGATCCCCTGAGAGCATTTACGAAAAAGTGTTTCGGGCGGCATATATTCGCCACGGTTTGCCCATAGTAGATGATCTTGCCCGATCCTCGACCCAAATGGTCCTTGGCCTGAGCGGTATGGTCAATCGCGTGCATTGATAGTTGCCCAATCGTCTTGGAAACCCTTCTCGGTGCAAAAATCCTGCGATATCAAACACCAAGGTCCCCAGAGCCGCCAAAACCGGCGAACTTTGACATATGTTCCGTTCGCATGCTAGACCCACTCCTCCAATAAAACTCCTCCCAGTCAGCCGAACTGAAACATGCGAACACGCATCGCTTTGGAGGATTTGGAATCCCACTCGTGCCTTGCCCTGAACGTTGGCGCTGTCGTGGCCGGTTTTGGAACGATTCTTCCTTAGGTCGGTGATCCAGGGATCAAGCTGCCTTCTTCTTTCTTCGACAATTCGATGTCAACACATCGCGGAAAACTGTTTATAAGGGCCGCCTCAAGATTTTCGATAATTTTTCGGCCAGTTCGTCGGGTTCGGAAGTTTATCGAGATCGGTGAGGCTTCTGTCCTTAGCCAGACGACATCCCCAAGGCTGCGTCTTGTCACGCGCGATCAGTTCCTCGTAACTGAACTTTGCGCACCGGCCTTCCGGGTTGTTCAGCGTCCCAAAGGCTTCCTTTGCGCTCTGCCGGTTTGCCGGGAATTTGTAGCATTTGACGAAATCATCAAATCCTCGAATCGCATTAGTCTTTCTTTTTCAGGTGGGTGGATTGGTCCCGGTAGTCGTAGTACCAGACCTCCTTTGGTCCACGGATTTGACTGGCTTCGCTGGTTATCGAAAAAGATCACGTTCGCCTTGACCCCGTGGCATGAAGCATGCGGTCGCTAGGCCGCAAGAATCGTATGAAGATCGGTATTCTCCAGCAGCTTTTCTTGACCGACAGGTCTCGCCCGCGCCACCACCTTCGAAGAGCCACATTATCGGGCACGACAACGGCGGCGCTCCTGTCAGTCTTTCACATCGTGCGGATGTGCTGCACCAAAATTGAGCTGGGCCTTGCTAGAAGGTCGGTTCTGCCCAAAAAGGTCCTGGCGTTTGTAAGTGAGAATCGTTCCTATCCTGTTCGCCCTCCTCATTGGTGAAGCTCATTTGCTGCTCTTTTTTGCCGAAAGGCGGTATTGGCAAGCACGAAGTCAAAAGCGCTGTCCAAGCGTCAGCCACCAAGGAAGTTCGTTGGGATATGGTACACCGCCATTCGATCTCGCCGATATTGTTGCAGGAAACATATTTCATTGAGGCAGAGGCGGCCGCGTTGTTGGCGCTATCTCGTTGCCCATGGAACATATCATGCTTCAGAAAAAATCTTGTCTGCTGTTTTGTCGAGTGGTTATGGTTCGGCGTGGTAATTGAAGGCTTAGGCAGCAAGGAAAAAAACCGCCAGATCCGCAATCCGGGATCGGCGATGCGTTTTCCGGGGCTCTGGCTGCGCGCATTCCACCATCGCGCGGGATAAGCGCAACGCGGGGGTGAAATACTGGCCCGCGCTCTGATTTCGTGTCCTCGGCGTTCTTCTCTAAACAAGCCTCATAGATCTCGCCTTTGATATCTGCGCCCATAGATCAGCCAGGTTTTATCGTTCCACCATATCGATTAGAGCGGAAGAGCTTAGGCGGATCCTGAATCTTGTCTGCGCTTTGGTGAATATCTGGCGAAGCCATGCCTCGCTGGTTGCCAGTTCACGAAAGCAATGGTCACATAGTGAACTTCAAGTCCGCGCCGCGTTTGGGATTTTAAGGTTCTGCCAATTGTTATTCGTTCGCGGATGCCGACATCGCGGTTATAGGGCGGTTAGCGTACTTCATCCGCCATCTTCAGGAAATATCAGATAGGTTGAGTGCTCCAGGTTAATCACCATAACTCACTCCATCGTCGCGGAGTGTTGTACAGAAAAACGCCAGACCTTGGAAACAATGGGTGCAGTGTTTCATGCGGGCGTCCCTCTTTTTATTTTTCTTTTTATTTTTCTCCTGCTCCACCTTTTCCAACCTTAATCCGCTCCAGTAAAACAGACGCAGGTCATCATATGGAGTCTTGTTCAAGGAGTGTCCGCGAAAAAGGCTTTTTTGCAGGGATAGAGTGGCGAAGTGCTAAATTCTCGCTCCAAGCATCTTCAATTTTGAGCGTTAGCATTCTCAATCTTCGAAATGTGTTCTTTCCAATTCTTTCCAACGTTACGTTTCTGGTCTGCAATATAGGAACCGGATTTTAGGGGATTAAAAAAGCGCGCCTGCGTCAGATTGCACACCACTATCATTGATACCAGTCTTCAGCTTTTCAATGTTCATCAAGCCTCTCGGCGATTGAGAAGCATTTCAAGGTACTCCGGTAGAACTTTTTGGGATTGGACTGAGACGATAAAGCTTTATCACAAAGCATTAGGCAAAGGGGCGCAGCGCGTACAGGCAAGCAACCCCGACACGCTTCTTGGGGCCAGCGCGGGGTGTATCAGTATATCTCCCGCTTTGATCGAACAAATGCGGACGCGGCTCAGATTGATTCGGCCAATTCCTTGTTTTCTGCACTCATCAAATGACAGATGCTGATTGCTTGTGGTCTTGATAACGCCCCAACCTCATCAGTCGGGGCGATGGATGATTCAAGCATCGCTGCGGCTCCCATCCTTGTCCTAGGGCTCGTCAACAACTTTTTCAAGCGAGATGATACGGGCATCACTGAACGGTGACGTGTCTGATGACCCTCGTTGAACGAGCAGCTTGCCCAGACGCTGGCGCTATCGGCACCAGCTGACGATAAAACCTTGAGCTCTCCCGCGCGGTGCTGAGGCTTTCAAATCCCCTTATCCAGCTCCGAGAAACAAACTTCTTCGATCATGGGCGACGATACGGACCGTTGTTCGTTAATTGGGAGCAACGGAATTGCTTCGTTTAAGAAATGAATAGTGACGAGTAACCGTCTGGAAGCTTTAAAAAAGGCAGGCATAGTAGGCAATTTTTCCATCAAGAAAATCCTCGGCTTGAGCACCCTTTGTTCCATCGATGGCTCCCGCGCAAACGGAATAACAACGAACTTAAAAGCCTTGGTGTGATCGCCAAAAACATGATGGGACGATCCTTCATTCAATTAGCTTCGAGTCCCCGTCTGTATTAACCGCCAATGAAAAGGACGCCCTGGATCGATTACTGGATAAGCGCCATCCGCAAGGTAAACTTTTGAGCTATTTTAATTTTGGATGTTGAAATAGGTGCGAGGCGCATCCTCAAAATTTGAGTACCGCCCAATGATCGGGGGATTGGTAGGGCAACCGGCACCCAATCTTCCAAATCTTTAGAGGTTTCGCTCTCGCTGTTGTCATTGCCGCAACACCCGTTCAACTCAACAATCACATCATCCATCTGATCGCGAATAGCTGGTGCATTCTTGCCCATACCGCCTGGCGAGCTTAAAAACGTGTTGCCATTCGAGATCGTCGCGATCCATATGGAATGAGCTTGATGATGTGATCGCGGATCATCCGCAGCCATTCCATCTGCTCTTTCGTTGAATTTCTCGCCGCCCCACTGTGCGTGCGTCATGATTCCCCCAGGGTCTGCGAAGTTTTGCGCACGGTTCGAGTAAGGCGAGACGGCTGGCATCGATGCCGCAGACCCCGCTGGCGCATCAGCGCGACCAGCGCAGCAGCTCGGCTGCTCGGCTGCTTGCCTTTGTATTCATCGAGCAAGGGCATAGGCTTGCCAAACACGCAAGCGGGGCAAGCCTTGGCTGTCGCTTTCAGTTTGTCAAAACACGTCCCGGATCATGGCGAGGTAAGCTCGCTACGCCAGGGCGGCCTCGCTGTAGAAAATGGTCAGCGCATTCAATCTCATCGCGGTTGGGCTTCGAGATTACTCCTGGAAAAATCCTTGGCCAATCTCCTGCATTTTCCTCGGAGTGCCTTCCCATTCAGCGGCGCGTCAGCGTGTCAAGATTGTCGCTGATCGGATGGTCTGCTCTTTGTCGCGGCGGATGCCGTCAATCAGATTAATAAAATCGCCGTTGAAGATCGTTGGCCGCTTCCCCGACCAAGTCTTCTCGCGCTTTCTGTCGTGGTCTCGCGTTGGTTTCTTCTCCATCGGCACGGGTTCAATCTGCCGCGCTTTTTCATCGATCCTAATCCGGGTCGATGGCGGCGAGAAGGTTGCCCAATTATGTCGCTTAGTTCTACGCCGTCCGTTTGCTCCCGGATGCGTGGCCTGATCCTTTTATCAAGCTGGATTGTTGAGGGGCGGGCAAGCGACCAGCAGAGAGCTGACTCGGTGTCCTTCATCCCGCGCGCCCATCATGACGGCCCATGGCGAGGTCTTTGAGTGGTACTGAGGGTTTTGGTTAATGAAGCGGCTGGCTGGCGGTCTTAGCGATTGTTGGGACGGCCTATGGCATACGACAAATCACATAGGCGTCTTGGCGCTGGGCAGCAAGACGGATGTGACTTTCTGGAGGTCATCATATTTCGAGGCGTGACTGAGCAGCCCCACTTGAGTGGGTCCATGTTGAAAAGTTAGTGCATTGAATTGCCTTTGGTGCCATCGTTACGTGCCTCTGGCGCAGGTGGGCGGTAACCCAATTGGCACTGTTGTGGTCGTTTGGTTCTGTAATGGTTCCTCCATCTTTTCAATGATGATTTGGGCTTCACGCAGGGGGAATAGAAGATTTCGCCGTTCAGCAATTTCATCCCTCATCGCCCGTTGAAGCTTTCGCAAGTACCCGTTTCTCCCAGGGTATGACCCAGGTTCGATGTGAGGCAGTTCTTTGCCCCAACGCCTTGATTCCAATCCCTTGACCGGCCTCACGATAAAAACTCTGGGCCAAATTGTCCGACCTAATATAAGCAGGCACCACCCCGCAGGATAAACAGGTCGTCAGAGCGTCGTAACCTCCGTCGAGTTCAGCTTCCGTTTCACCCGGATCGCTAAGCATTCTCGGCTATGTTCATCCAAGATGTAGCGTCCTAAAGGCACGACCGTCCTCTGTCCGTGCATTGAACGAAGTCATACGACCCAAACATGATTGCGATGACTTCAGGGCACAAAAACGACGCACGACCCAGCGTTCAGGGCCAAAGGCCGCCCGCTTCTTAAGCGATTGGTTTCATTGGTTACTTTAAGCCCTCACGTCGCACAGACGTTCCACAACGTTTGTCATTTTACTTGCCAGCCAGCATCTCTTCAACAAGGCTGCGATTCCGACGGGTAGCCATATCGACCGTACTGGCGCGTCAGCTCAATCATGTCCGCGCCAAGCTTCTTCGTCAGCACGCTCCGTGTGGCAAAACTGCCTCTGCGTGATCGGTTGTTGACCCAGAACGCCGGGCAACACACGACGTTCAGAAACCTGTGACTGACTACGCACATGATTGGATGCGAGGCCACGTCGGCGCGAGGGGCTCAGAAGTTTCCCGATGCGGGCCTCCTCAAGATCAACTTATCCAGAGTCAGGTCAGAAAAACTGCACGCCGGAGGCGTTCATTCTCTTTCTGCAGTCGGCTTTCAGTTCCTTGGGTGTTCTAGTGCCCATTCCCCCGTTACTTCTTCTTTCAGCGATAAACGTTTGTTTTTCAGTCACGCTGATCTGTCTGATTTGCGTTCATCCGAGGGCATGCTGTTGCCCATCAAAACTTCAACCTGCCGTAACTTTCACTGACAATCTCTTGGGCTTCGGTCTCTTAATGGCCATCTCTGCGTCCCTCGCTTTCCTAACTATAGGGCGAACCACTTCAAAGGGGGAGGCTCATCAGCCGCGCTGCCATATTTCTTTGATTGCTGCCAGCTTATCTTGTCTGGGCCGGTCATTCAACGGCGCATCGCGCATGCCTTGCGTTCTGTGCGCGCGGCGCTCTTTTTAACTTGGCTTCCGCTTTTTTGAGCCACGGCGCTGATCACGCGCCAGATGTTTTGTTCTCCCGCAATCGAACGCCGATCAAAACGCTTTGCCTTTTGGCGGTCCACTTTCACCGATTTCGCGTTGGTAACGGCGATCAAGCGCTTCATTTTCTATGCGGTTTGCTGCTCTTCAATCTTGAGCATGGGCTTTTTCATCAGCGTCGTCAGCACGGTGCGCGCCAATACCGGCACGCGATGATCACCCCAGCACAAGGCGCGCCGCGCGCGCGGAAGGGGCCCCTATCCCGCTCCTTCTTCATGGGCAAACGTGCAGCGCCATGCCGCTCCTGCCGCGTGCCAGCTCCAGTTTTTTGCTGCTGCGGCCTGCAGGGGCAAGCCGCCGATCGGGCCTGCCGCTTTTTGAGCTCTTTCCGGCGCGCGTTTGAGTGCCAGCTCGATCTTTTCATCAAGGGCCATCATCATCGAGCTCGTTTTCATCAAGACGCCTGCGCACTTCTGTGACTGACGGCAATTTTTCCGGCCTCAGCGGGGCAAGCTTTTCACGAATATCTTTGTGTGCGCGGCGCCGTCGATTTGACGCGGCAGACTGTGCACCTGTCCGGCTTTGTCCAGAACGACAAAGCCGCGCTTGTCACCACGGGCAATAAAATTAAAACGCGCTCCTCCCAACGCATCGGCAAAAACCCTGCGCGCGGAAGAACCCCGAATAGGCTGCTGTAATTTCTTCGCGCGGGCGGATCATCGGCCTTTAGACCGGATTGCTCGGCTTGTCCCCATTCGGTTGGCGCCTGCCGGTTGGCGGCCCTCACCATAGCGCTCTGCGCCTCTGTTCTTCGCAAGACCGGATGGTAGCTGGTGGATCAAATCTCCTGCGCCAGTTCGCGCGCCACTGATCGGAGCGTCGCCGGTCATGGAAAGCTGCCGCTTTATTTTTGGACATCCGGATCCGCGACCAGACAACATGGCAATGTTTTTTCGCGTCCGCCTTGACGTTGAAAACACGACCGCACGCGGGCTGGTCATCGAGACCGAGCTTTTCTCGATCCCGGTCGATGGCCGTAAAATACTGATCGCGCGGACATCGGCTTCGGACGGATTGATGGACAGGCTGTAAAGGGGTTCTTTGCAGCGGGTTTGCCGGTGCAATCGCTTTCAAACTCGCAAAGGCTCCGTGCAGCTCGCCGATGCGCTGCCTCTTGCTCTCTTACAAAGCTCTGCTTCATCGTTTCGTTACGAAGATTGAGCAGATGGGCTGCGAGGTCATCACAAACGCGCGCTGTTGCCTTTGAGGATCATTGGTCAAGGCTCGCGGCCAAAGACCTCGAACCAGAAGGCGTGCGCAAGCTCGGCAAAGTCCCGGCAAGTGGCCGTCATCAGCGCACGGGCGTCGTATGCGTCAACGGGCACGCGCGGCATCTTCGAAGGCCTGACGGAACAATGCCAAGCTCCCCCAGGAGTGCGCTGCGAGCTTTCGGTTGACCCGTTGGCTGCCGAATTGCGCGGGTGGTTTGGCGCGTCAAAAACAGCTTCGCGGATATAGCCCCGAAAAACGCTCCAGCCCTGCGCGTTCGGCACGGTCGCGAATTGATGGCCTGGTTCCAAGCTGACACGAACACGAACGACGGCCGCGCGCCGTCGAGCCCGGATACGAATCTGTTCATTGGCCTTTGCCTTTCGCACCGCGATACGCGAGGGTCCAGGGACGCGTTAGTCCCGGTCAAGAGCAGGCTATGAAATGCCTGTGTCCCACAGGTTTTCATGGGACGGTCCAGGGGGAGAGGAAAATTCTCCCGGCCCTGGTCGATGGGGTTTGCACCGTGGTGCATAAGGGGAGAGCGAAGTCTCCCACATAACTGCAATTCGCCCCAAGGCTAATTGCAGCACCGTGTTACACCGGCGGAACGGTGATGCATCGCAGAAGAAGGTTCGATAACCTGAGTTCTGACGCATACATAGCGGGGGATGCAACTGGGGGGCGGCTTTGAGCCCCCCTGCCAGATGCGCGGTGGCTTACAGCGCACATCTTGTATCAGCTCTAACCCTCATATACCCTATGTACAGAGGTTTTCCTACAAGTCCAAACAATCAAAGAAAGAAAGCTCAATTCCTACTCCGGACAAATCTGCAATGTTTACATTTGGTCCCGATTTCGTCGCGTCACTCCGGGCAAATTGATCAATGAAAACTGTTCATTTCAAACTTTCTTGAATTCGTTGCTTTCGGTTTCTCCCAATTCGAAAGGTTTTCAACAGAATTCTTCTCATTCAGGCGCATCGAAACAGGCGATAATTTTGATCAGTTCCATCGATCAACAATATGCCGTTCATCGTCATATCTGGAGCCCTTATGGCAAGAACCTTGAAATGCCTTGTCAGGTCTTCTTTCGCTCATTCTCCCGTTCACGGTAACTCTTTTCCATGACATTGCCGGAAGAAAAGGCGGTCGGAGGATTCTGGGCTCGATCTTTCCTCTGGTAACCAGCCGCGCAGCACATTAAATTTTTTCATGATCAACCATTTTCTTTCTTTCATAAAAATGTCAGCTCTTTCCTCTCGTGGAATGACGAGTCCTTTAAACGGGGCGCGGCTCTTTGCATCCCCGGTTTCATCTTCGTGCGGCGTGCAAAAAAGGACGTATATGGCTGCGATTTAATTATCAGCCTCCAGTCAGATGGTGTTTCGTTTGCGTGTGCCGTCTGTAGCTCCCAACGTTGTAACGGGCCTTCATACATTTCAAGCCATGCGGTCCATGTATGCGCCGCCGCTCTTTTGCGCTTTTCCGGCAGCCCAAAATATAATCGGCAAAAGCATCGCCCAACTCATACGCTGGATCGGGATTTCAGGTAATGCTTTCGATGTAATGTTTGTAGATGCCAACTGTTGCCGGTGTTTGGTCCGTTCCGATAAATTTTTTAGGAAGCGCTCCAGAGTTCTTTCTATCAAGCTGAGCTCATCCTCAATTTCAATATTTCAGTGCGATGAATATCGTCCCTCAGCTTGGCATCGCTCATGCCGAACTTTTCTTTTCGCGCAATTAAATCTCTTCGGATTTTATCGAGCTCATTTTATCTGGGAAATCCCAGGTTTCACCGCTCTTCCAATTTACCGTGACCCAATTCGTTGACCGAGTCTTGGGCAATCGCGCTCATCTATGTTTCGTTCAAATATGACAACGTTAAAACACAAAAAGCGACTGGACGTGATGAGTGCCGCTGCGAAACGAACCCAAAATCAGGAGTTGAGCTCGCTTTTTGGCGCTGGCCCTTATGGGGCGTGGCGTAATTGGCTTTACCCGGAAGGGCGATGCCTCATTTCCAGCAATGGATGTTTATGGGGCTCTCGGGATTCTTTGGCGCGCTCACGGCCGGAAAAAGGCGTTGCAGTCATTAAAGCGTGAGCGCAAGACAATACAAGATCGCGAAGGCCGGCAATGGTGGAGCCGACCGGAACTTTTGGGTCGGCCGCATTTTGCAGGTCTCAACGAACTCCATGCTGCGGGCTCACGCATCTGCGGGATGTTCCCTTGGGCTCAAAAAGATGCGCGCGCCGGCTCTTTTATGATGGCAGGCCACAATTGTTGACCGTCGCTCCGCGCGCGGCAGGGGAAAAGGTGTCCGGTCGTTATTCCGAAACCTGCTTGCCATTTTCAGGGGGAGCGTGTTGTCACCGATCCCAAAGGCGAGCTTGCGGGCGTTACCGCAAAAGCACCGCGCGGAGACATTGGTCAGATAGGGTTTTTGTCCTCAATCCCTGGGCTGCATGGTCTACCGGCAGCACCGGCTTTAATCCGTTTGGCAAGGATTGGCTCGAAGCATTTGAAAGACGATCATTATGCCGCCGGGGAATATGGATGATGTTTCGGCGCTGGCCTTGCGCTTTGCCCGAGCCTGCGACGGGAAGAACAAATTCTTCCGTGAGGGATCGCGTAAAATCTTCCGCGCGCTGGCTGCTGCATTTCCGCAACGCGGGACATGGCCGACAAATCCTGCACTCG
>Ga0163217_1051117_pt1 | contig 12701 bp, 6 predicted proteins | sample SynspAceP_FD_185933 | JGI IMG/M metagenome (GOLD analysis project Ga0163217, IMG submission 185933) | Saline lake microbial communities from Ace Lake in Antarctica - Synechococcus sp. Ace-P (PacBio error correction) | ecosystem: Environmental > Aquatic > Non-marine Saline and Alkaline > Saline ... | reverse complement strand
CTTACGCCCAGAGCAGTGCCGTTTTAAAATACATTACAGGCTAACTTATCGAACTATCCTTAAGCATTGACAAATGTATTGTGACGCTGTTATTATTTTCGACCTTTCTAAAATTCCGCCTATTTACCAACACCGGGGTTTTATTTTGGGGAATTTAGGGCCAATCGTATTCCGGGCATTAATGATATTTTTTGGCGTGCCACTAATTACCCCGTTTTGAATTGACATCTATTTATGTTCTCGGTGTTTTTCTTTATAATTATACGCCTTTTAAAATGCTTTAAAGGTGTTGTATCACGAATTTTGATCCTAAAAAATTCTTTATGTTTTTCGACAAAAAAAAAAGTATAACCCAATTCACTTGCTCAAATTAAATGGACCATTGAATTTTTTTGTTAAAAGCGAATGGGAATTAAATGCGGCTACCCCACTTTTTGTAGCGCTTGTAGTCATTGAATTAAACCGATAACTTTTTTGCTCTAGGACAGTATTCCTGCCTATTTTTGGCCATTACCGCGACCCCTTTATTGTTTTATACCTCTAATATCTCTGCAATTCTAGCTTGCGATCTATGTATATTCCGATTTCACGGATGTTACAGAAAATCCGTTTTTATCAATTACTAGCCTAGTGGGTTGATATTGGCCTATGTAGGTTTAAAAAATGTTGTTTCACATCAAAGTTGAAATACCAGAATGGGTTATCCTTTAACCGCGTAATTGCAGCAGCATTCCTTATAGGAGGTGTATTGGCTTTCTGTTACTCTTAAGGAAAAAAAGAATGAAAAACTGAACCTGACGAATACTGCGGAAGAATAATTAAAGCTTAGCTTTTAAATTTTGCATCAATATATCTGCTAAGCATCGTTAACCGTTTGCATTTGGGTCCATATCGGCATCTCTAGCATAATATCAAAAAGCATCTTCAACAGCTAAAACAATTGTGCGGGACTAGATTAGCAGGAATTGATATTTAATTCGTTAAATAAAATGACTATCGCTGCTATATTGTCATCTACGTAAAACATCTTCTGGTAGGTATATTTTTAACGTTAGCCTTTAATTTTTTGGTAACGTTTCTTCTGTATTCATTTTTATTCAATTTTTTTAATTAAACTTCTAATTTGTGTGGCGAAAGCGAAGTAAATCTTCTGAGTATGCGGTAATTTTCATCTAATTTACTAAACCCCTACCTTTTAAAAAATAGCTACTAATTTCCTTTCGACTTTCGAGCATCAACTTTAAACGCTTAAAACATTAGCGCAAGCCATTTTACATCACAAAACCAAAAAACTTGCTTTTGCCGATGATATTGGGTGGTAGGCTATAGTTTCTCTAGGTATTTTTTCGTCGGTATGCACGATAGCCTCAATGTCAGGATGTAAATCCTTCACAGATTTGTATTTTTTCCACCCCTCTTTCAAATGAAGAATGCTGTCGCTACCGCTTCAATACTTCCAGCAGCTCGCTAACAATGTCCGACTGTTCCCTTTAAACAGGAATTCATTATAAGGGAAAATCACCCTTGTGGTGTGCGCGTGTGCAAACACCAATCTCAATATTCTAATCCGTTTTGCTTGTGGCGGTTTAATGTCCGTGGACCCACATCAAGATATTCATTTTTTATTAATTTTTAGCATTTTCCGCAATGGCCTCAGTAAATTACAAACGTTGAACGGCTTTGTCACGTATTTGGGTGCTGTCGATGGTCCCGTGTTCAACCACGTTGACCTCCACTATTTTATAAGCGCCACCCAGTACTTCGGCATAAAATTGGGTAGCTCCTCTTTCTAAAGCGCTTTCTAAAGAATTCTAAGACCAAAGGTCCAGCCCCACTGGCCGGGTACAAAGCCACAGGCGGATGCGCCATCAGGCCTACTTGGCCTGCGTGGGATTTATCATTATACCCTCTTCGGACAAAATTACCGACATGGCATCAAAACCCCACCCATATACATACGGACCACTGTCACCTACCAGACTCCCGCGTTAATATTCGTTATAGCTTTCCGTGTTTAATTGCGCTCATAAAGCCATTAAAATGCTTTCGGTCTGCTGTGTGCAAGCCGAAGGAATTTGTACCGTTACTTGATTTCCACAGCCTTAAGATACCCCCCAAATAAGTCGCTAATGCCGCTAGCCATTGGTTTTGCATTTTCACGGATGGTTACTTCCAATTCGGCGCGTATTCTTGGCATCAATTAAATGAATAGCCTTCCCTGAATGATCTACACCTAAAATCCCGGTCCCAAATAGTAATTTCGTTTTTCCCATGGGTTGCCTGCTTTATGTGCTATGGTTAACTGCGCATACTTTCCAAGCATCAACGCCGGGCAATGGACGCCTACATAATACGGTAGCATTCAGTCCACGCCAATTGTTAAGGGCGTAAAATAGCTGTGCTAGTAGTCTTTTGATGCAGGCTCCCCTCCTATTTGACAGTCCGAATCTCTAAATGCAGCTTAAGTTTTCATGAAAGCGAACTACCCCCACTGATTGCCTTTTTTCAACGCATGCTGTGAAACTAGCTAGATTACCCCCATTTGGAGCGCAGATACCCAAATCCGAGTTATGACAACGCGGATTATTCATGTGCGTAGCTTTAAAACATATACCGCTATCGTGCTTTGCAAACCCAACTTATCTTCGACATTTATACCATCTTGACTGAGCATTTTAATTTTTTTGAAAACGGAAATATTTTTTCTCCGAAATCACTCGGGACGTTTTCTCATTAGGAAAAACAGGCAAATAGAACTTCCCAATTCTGAGCTAGTCAGGCAATTTCCATAGTTGCGGTATTCTAAAGTATTTACTGAGGTAAGCAAGTGTTATGCCCTAAGGATACCAAACCAATTCGTGAGCACAACATCTCTGTCAATTAAAACCCCGGGGTCGTTACCGGAGAATTTTTAAATGGCCTTTGTAATAATTCAGGCATCTTTCGGAAAAGTTATCACCAACCTTCAACGCCATTTTCGTCTACCAGATTTAGTTGGTCACAAAATAAATAACGGACTAGAAACTAGGGCAAAACTGTTGTAGGGACTATTGAGGTACCTTCATATTATCGCAAACCTTTCACCCCAACTCTTTTACAATAGTTCCTGTAATCCACTTTAGCTTCGTCTCTAGTGTGAGCAAATAACTTAATTGGCAACCATCTTTTGGGTTGCGTTAATCGTTTATTCGGATTTCTTTTTTAGAGCATTTTTCTTTGATGAGTCACTTTCCAGGAATCATTTTAAAAGACGCCGTTTGCTGTTATCCAGCCTTGAATGCAATTCGCCTTTATTTCGAAATTGGAGGCCAAATTCTAAAGCCATGTTTCGTATGATTGCCTTCAAGGGGCTACTTTTGCAGCTGATACAGCGCATAATTCGGAATTGCTTTGTATTCCCTTCGCTTAAACCGCGATTAATTCCGCGTATCCTCTGCTAATAAATTTGCTGCCACTAAGCTGTTTTGTCCAAAGTCGTACACACTGATCGCCATAAGCCTCTTAAAGTCAGTTGAAAATCTTTGATGCGCTAATGTTTTCCGTGTTTGAAAACATAGGTTTTTAGATTTCCGTTTTGGCAATACTACTGTACTAAAACATCAATTTTATCGTGCAATCCATGTTTTTATATCGCTGAATAATTTCTTCTCTTTTTCGCTGCATTTGATGCATCTATATTGTAACTTTTTTACAAGAACTCCGTTTTCTTTTTATTTTGGGCGTCAAAGGCTTTATTAATCTCATGCTAATTCCACTGCGCCGATCGCGATGAATAGGAAAGGATGCAATTTAAAAATTTGAATTGTTGTTGCTAATTTCTGAGCAGTAGCTAAACTAGACCACTTACTTACCCCAAGAATTAAAGCCCATTTTATTTTTTTGCATATTATTTACGTATGCGTACCAAAGGTATTAAGAATGAACATCTTGTTCAATACGAGTTCACACTTCGACTTCGCTTAGTGCAAGAGTTTCAAGTTCAAAAAACAGCATATTGTAGTACTATTTATAAATTTTTAAATAAAAATACGCGATAGACGTTTTACCGTATTCCTATTTTTTATTAGTAAACAATTTTTCACATAAAAAAAAACTACCATTCTAGTAAAACCGCTGTGCAGAAAAACAGGTCCAAAACTTAACATGATCCTTGCGCTCCTTTTCAGGTTTTGTTCTAAAAATCGCTTCTAATACATACAGCAACCGTTTAACCACTACTCATATTGCCCATAACAAGCGAAGTACCCACGGGTATCATCGATTATTTTTCCCTAAGCGCCAAAACCAAACTCTTCGGACGGTTATGTTACCAATTTTGCGTCCGCCTGGATAAAAAATTTTAAGTTGGTCCACTTGTTCAATACTGCTATGGTGTTTTGCTAAAGAGGGTGTTATTAATTTTTGGGAAAATGCTGCTATCGTAGCAGGTACTTCGGAATCTAAAATTCATTTTTAGTCCTTCATTGGTTAAATCGAAACCCACTTCATTTGAGTAGCGTCTTTAAATGATACATGCCTCTTCTTCCTATTATTTTGGTGGCCTATAGCTTGTTCTTCATACGATAACAACACACAGCAGCACCATCGCCAAAACAATGCAGCACTTACCTATGTTTGCCATGGAGTAATCTCTAGCTGAAAGGTGGCAGGTGGGGACTCTCGACCGCAATCACGGCAGCCTTTTGTTTGGGATTCCGCTTTTTAAAAAATTCTTGCGTAAGCATGATTGCCCGATACCGCCTGCTCGGGCAACCATTTCGGTTACGGGAAGCCTAACAATAGTCTTCTCGTAAATCTAAGTCATTGATGATGTAGGCATCTAAGACGGAATCATGATTCCTGTCACAAACTCACCGTGATGATATAATCTAAGAGTCTGCCTTTCCAGTCCGATTTTTTTTTTTAAAGCATTTTTTAAAACTTGAACGCCTTAACTTTTTAACTTTCACGCGGCATAAAATTTGGCGTTCTTTTCCTCGAAAGAGCTTGCCGTAAAAACTTTCTTTCGGTTTCATAATACTAAAAACCGTTTATTCTACAGCAGCCACCCTTCAAATATTTTTCAATACTTTTTTCGTCGAAATTCGCTCGGTCTTTGATTCTGAAGCCAAAATTCGACTAGGGGTAAAATAGCTGCTGTTTCACGACTGTATTCGGGCAGTTGTTTGGCAACAGTTACAAATTCTTACTTCATTCATGCATTTTCTTTTATGTGAGTTCGGTTTTTAAAATCCAAACGTATCTAAGCCCACCGTTTTACAATCGATGCTCAATGAGGTTAGTACCCCGTATTTCTCTTTGGATAGCCTGCAGTTTCTTTTTTAATAAAAAGCCTGCGAATAGAAATTAAACCATACGATTTTAGCAATTTTTGTTTTTGATAAAATACTACTAAAACAAGTGAAAAAAGATAGTACGCAAGGCGAACTCTTTGTTAAAATCATTGATTAACGACAGCATACCGTGCAAAGTTGGGTAAACTTTTTTTAAAAATACCACGCACTGTTCATCTGTAAAATTGATTGCATGGTGAGGGTATTTATTAAAAATATCACAGTGAATGTATCGGCTGTCAATTTTTTAAAAATGTCTGATTTAAATACTTTATTTTCTGAGGAAACTTTTTGACCATTTCTTGCGGGGCAATGCTAAGGTGCGTTTTTCTATTTAATCCGATTGCCAATAAAAGTTTCCTTTGAGCTTTTGCTTCTAAAATAAAGTAGGCAACTTCACGAAGGCATATTCCCCATCGCCGCAGCCATATCCACATAGTGTTACTGTCTTTGTGTGATCTTGAGTATTTTTTTTTAAAGCATTTAAGGTGAATCGCACTTGCCCCTAAAAGTGATATTAAACCACGATTTATTATCCTGAAAAACAGCTTTTAAGGAAGGCAATGGATTCATCTCCAATAAATATCCATTAAATTCTGCTGCTGGTAACTCCTTTTGCGAACAGATCTCCTTAGCATTTTATTGTTTTCCCATGGGTTTTGTTTTATTAAAAACGCAGTTAGAAACGTGATTTAGAAACAATTCCCCATTGCGACAAAACGTTGGGCAAGTGTATCGTGAAGTAAAATTCATTGTAATTACTTGCGTCCAAAAGCGATTACCCAAAGGGCTTCTTCCTATCTGTTTTTTTATTAGGCTAGTTCTAAAGTCTTTGCGGTCCTTTTTTGGTTGGGATCCTCAAAATATGAGCAAGTAATTCCACTAGCAATTTTTGCGCTATGGATGGCCATAGCCATACCATTGCCGCAAAGTGGATGAATTAAACCTGCAGATATCCGCACATCAATTCATGATTGGTTACGGCTTTTTTCTTTTTTTTCAAAATGGATATTTGCGGCGATGCTTTAAGGAGTTGTTTCAAATAGTGGCGTAGCCTCTGCAACAAACTCTTTTTATAAAAAATGGATTTCAGAAAAACTATACGCAATGATTCAACCTTTCAATTATCTTTAAGTTTTCTTTAAAAGTTTTCATAATGAACTAAATAGCAAAAATTCAACTAGCGGCCAGTTCTGATTTTGGATAAGCCCCCATACCCCTCCTTTTTTTTAAAAATTATTGAAGTGGCGACCACATTATCCTGAAAAATATTGGATCGGCTGGTATGGCTTTTTACGCCTAGCCAAGACGACTTTTTTGCCATTAAAATTGCGTTTGTTTAGCTTTTATCTAAATTTGATTCGTTGTTCCGTACAGCACCATCGCTGTTGGTAGCGGAAACACGCGGACTCTGAATCCAGACTTCAATTTTCAAGCTATCTTTCTTTAAATACCACAGAAAGTTAACAGCTTCAAAAACAAAAGTGCCTTTATTCACGCTTTTATAGAGGATTTCACCAAAGTAAAACGGCTCATACCAAAACCACCTAAAGGCAGTTTTGGTGGCAACTTAGGAATTTCCTTTTTGGGTTTGAAAAGTTGAAGGTGTCGATTGTTGACGGAAGTTTACCAAAGCAATATCTAAACTCTTTAAAATAGGAATTAATTTCGTTAGAAAACATACTCTCACAAACTTTGTGATGTGGATAGGTCTGTTTTCACAAAACGATAACACCGTTTATTTTTTTGTGTAAATGAATGGCAGCGGTGAGTCCGGCTAACTCCACCACCATATAAACCTGTGTCATTACATCATTTTAAAACCATTATTAAGCCCATTAAATAAGACCCAAGGGCTTATTTACGAGGACTTAATTTTAAGTAGCAATTTTTTTTACAGCTTGAATAACTCAGTCTTCATTTAGCTGGCAACTATAAAAGCCTCCATCCAAATAAGGCAAAAAAAAAATAGGGTTCAAGAATTTTTTTTGAGAGAACAATTTTTTCTTAAGTGAAGATACCTTATTATAAAAAAACAAATCCAACTGAAATGTCGGGATTTGTAGTATTTTATTTTAAGATTGTACTCTTACTATCTGTGTTTTTTTTGAATCCGCCTCTTGTTTTAAATTTCATCGGCAAACCCAATAACCATTTTTTCTACCCTACGGTTTTTGGCCTTTACCTTCTGTGTATTATTGTCTGACTTGGGTTTGAGATTCTTCCATACCATTTTGATGCCGTAAGTTCTGTTTAGCAGCGGATTCCTTTGCTGGCTAAATAATCTTTGCTCACCGTTGCGCTCTTTTGCTTTGATTAAATTCATATTATACGCATTTGCTCCTCACTATCTGTATTCCTTCTAACTAAGATATTAGTTGTCGCGGGTATTCTTTTAACATACCCACCAAGCGATCTAAGGTACTTGCTGAAGTTTCCTTGTACGTTAGGACTTGTTAGTGTCAAAATACACGCCAGCGTCTTCGCTTGAAAAACTACATTGATCCCTTCTCCGACCTAGTTACTTCAGCCCTGGAATTTTCTTGGTTCAATGCGTTGCGGCTTGTTTGTCCCATACGATGCCAATTAATAAACACCCAGCAGCACACCAACCACAGCACCTTATTTATAGCGCCCAGAGCTGTATTGGTTTCCACTTCCTACATTATTACGATGATTCCAGCCAATCACGGACCGCCACCTGGCCACTATAGCACCTCCTTTTTGGGGTGTTGTTTTGCATTTTTACAGCGTTACAATCCCTACGACAAGACCTTAGGTCATGATGATTGTTGCTACTTTATTTCCTATATTCTTTCATCTTACTTTTTTTGGTTTTAAGGCATTCAAGCATTACCTTTTTCCTTATTAAATTATTTTTATCCTTTGTTTACTTCTTTTGTACTTAAAAGTATTACTTTTTTGAAAAACTCATAAAAATCACTGGGACACTGGAGCACCATTTGCAGTTACCTTTGATTGCTAACACCAATAGTTGATGCATTTAGTGTATTTTTATGCTTAAGCGATATCCGAAACGCCAGAAATATTCTTTTCTGTTTTGTCAATTCATTTTAAATTTGAAGTTCATTTGTTCCAAATCATTGGCTGATAATTTAGACCAACGAATTAAATAACGATTCCCACTTTGCACAAACTAGAGGGGGTGCTATAGCTGTAGCGGCCTGTGTTGTTGTTATCTCTAAAAAACCAATTGCTTCCTTCGACAAACAAATATTCTTGGGCGTTCATTAAAAAATAACAGATTTGTAGGTGGCACAGGTTGGTCGCAAAACTTACGTTATTTAGAGTCCAAAGTACCACTTCAGCAAATTACCTTGTTCTCTCGGCCAATTAAAGTGGCGCCACAACTGCTTAAAAAATAAGACTAGGACTACACTTAAAATTAAACTTTTCTTCATATGATTGTTGTTTATTTATTAGGGATATACGTTTAAAAACTTCCTTTCGATGTTACTTTCGAGTACGAACAAAGTTTAAAACGCTGTTAATACCGCGCAAGGTTAGAGATAAGACAGTTGTCTTTTTAGTTTATAAAGTAAATTTTTATCCTATTGCTAATACGCTAACAGGCTTCTGGAGTTTCTTTTCCAAAGCGGCCTTTGGGGTAAGTTAATTATTTTCTAATTTTTTAGCAAAAGGAATGGGCGTTTCTAAACTTGCTACTCGTTTATTACAGGAGCATCTAAAAACTCAAGAACAGTTTTCCATGACCAGTGCGGCTATATCGCTCCGCAATTACTACCAAAAAGGACTGTTTCTTTGAAGGGATAAGCAATCGATTTTGTTTTTTAACCGGACTATAGATAGCTTCCATATCTAAAGGTTTGCAGGGTTCTTAGATCAAGTAGGTCTGCTTTTGATTGTGGATGCTATAGAGATATAATACCTCTAAAGGCCCAAATGAACACCTGCCTTCCATATGATACAATAGTTGATGTCATTCCGCCTTCCCTAAGGCTGGCCGCTTTTCCAAACGGGATGTATAGTAGGCTTCTGGAACCTTCTTTATATTAAACTGCCGTAAAGGGCTTTGTGTTTCAACAAAACAATACGGGGTTAGGATACATTAATAGCCGTAATTAAAAAAGTCCCTTTGCATCATAAGGGAAAACAGCAGGATATACCACTTTTAAACCTGGTGGTTTTGGTTTTAACCAGCTTCATGGTTCTGCGGAGTGAAAAGGACTGCTTTTCCTACCCCTGCCCCACAAGGGATGCCGAACGGACCACATCGGCATTTTCATTCATCGGTAGTTGCGATTTTTGCTAAATAATTGGACTATGGGGTTAAATCCGCTGCTCACAAAAATCTGCAAATATGCAATTTCAACCATAGCCTTCATTCCATTAAATAGACAAACCCATGGCTGCAGAAATACAAAGCAGCATTCGCATATAGGCCGTATTTCGGGACCCTTTCTTTGCCAAAATCAGTATTAAACCGATTCTGTAATCTTAAAAACACCGCCATTAATCGGCAATGTCTTGTTCCCAATTAATACGAGGTTATTCGTGTTTTTCCATGGTACTGTTTTAAGCCTTCCGATGATGGCATTCTAACAAAACCCGGATATTTTTAGTCTTCGAAGTAGGTTAAAATTTCTTCATAGCTAACAAGGCTTATACACATCGGTTTTAACTCAGCTTCAGTAGTACTAGAAACTTCTTCTTCGCAAAAGCGAGCTGTTAAATTTCGCATCAATTTCAGTCTGAATTCAGCCTTAAAGTTTTTTATATCGTTTTGAGGTCAATAAGTTTTTCTCTTAATAAGTAGGCCCTTCATAATTGCGAATTAGGATCTTTCCTCCCCACGTATCTAATTAATTCTTGCGGAACTATTTGGTGTTACCACTGGCCTCTTGTCATGGCCGCGCATTCCTAAAGGTTTAAATTCTAAACAGCATGGCCTAGGATTTTTTTCTCTCAAATTCTAGTGCAAATAGCATTTCATTTTTAAGTAGACCTTCTAAAATATTATTGCCGTAATAATATGCGATCCATCCCGTAACCAATTCCTTTATCGCCAGATTTTCGCATTTAAACTGCTTCATGAGTGGGGTAGAAAGTTTTCCGTATCATTATTCTTCAATACAAAAAAAGCTACAGGTCAAATTCCATACGGCAGCAGGTCAGCGCGCTCTCATTGAAAATCACCTTTCACTTTGGCTCCTTCACCGTAAACACAGCCAGTCACCTGTTTTTTTTGCTTAATTTACAGGCCAAAAGCTACTATCCCATCTGCAACTCCCAATTTTGTGGGCCCTAAAAATGCGGAGATTCATTGCCGATGTGTAAATTCTTGAGTACCAAAATGGAAAAACTACGATCTCTACTTTAGTAAAGCCCACCTAATTTTACCTTGCCACTGTGGAAAATCAAAACGATGTAAGGGAAATATTACGGCTCGTTAAAAAAAACACCAAATTACGGTGCATGGGTAAAATATATTCTGAGCTATTGCAATGCTGCTGTTACGCCCACAGAAATAAGCCTTCTTGCCCTATTGCCACTTAAACCATTTTAGACTATTCTACCTGCCGGAAGTAAAATCAAAATTTTCCTCTTCAATCATTTCTTGGTTTTGTAGCAGCTGTTTGTACAGCGCTAGTTTTTGATTGTTTCGCAAGTACAAGCAAAAGCTTTTGTACTCCATAAAGTGTTTGAAAAATTAAAGGCCAGAATACTGGTTAAAATGTAACAAAAAACCTCCCAAAGAAAACATTCTTAAACAATACTATTTTAACTTCTAGATTTAATTTAAATTTTGATTGTTAAATTTGGTGATTATGAGTTTATGTTCGAGTGGTTGATTTTACAGGATTTGGTTTCTGGAGACCCAAATAAGAAAAGAAACAATTTATAAAAAGAAATAGGTAGCGCTTCGAAGACCATAGGCTTTTGAGACTTAAGCGGTCATTTTTTTACCCCCAGCAATTTGGTTCGATGATTTATATGCTGGAAATAAAAAACTTTTTTCAACTGCCTTCAGAAGTGGAAAGGATAGGTTATGAAATCTGAAGGTATTGGCGGACAAGCGGCGGGTTAACCTCTTTGGCAAGGAAACATTGCTAAAAGGCAAAAAAGAAGGCGAATTTAAAGGAGTTTTGGCATTTTGGTCAATATGTAGAAAACGATTCAAAACATTAAGCCGAAGAATATTCCAGATAATGGTACAGGTGAAAGGAAATTGCCTGCTTTTAATACCATTGGCCGAAGAAACTATAAACAATGCTCGAAAAAATACAGCCGAAGTATTGTGCTGAGAAGCTTTGGCGATACACCTAAATTTAGAAGAAACATATTTTTGATGACTACATTAAAAATGGGAATTCTATTTTAAGAACCTATTTTCCACTATCCCGATACTAGTGACCTAAAAAACGCAGTTCTCGCGCTGCGGCCCATGGCGACAATTAATTTTAATAACCTTGATTAATGGGTTGCTCACTGGTAAGGTTTACAAGTAAAAAACCACAATGACGAATGGGATTGATTGCGATTGCTCAGCCTAATGGTTAATGATTTAATGGTGGGTGAGTATGCTCTCGCGTTTAACGAACAATAAACTAAAATCAACGATTCAGCCAAAGTGCGTGAAACCCGCCACGAAGAATTATGGGAAAACCATACCGCGCTATTCGGTACCATTTTTTATGCATCCGATAAGTGAAATGCCTTTTAAATTGTTTAGCGAATTGTGTAGACATTTTAAGGAACCCTTAAAATTATACGATTTGATACCACTGCCGGTGCATTTTTACACGAACGTTTGATAGAGCTTGGGGACTTATTAAAAAGTAAAAAACAATTTTCAGTATAGCAGTGTTTCAGTTTTTTCAGGGATTTGGTTTATTTTTTGGTAAAACATAGGTACTGCCTTACCCAAACCTTATTAAGATAAAAATAATTAAGTAAAAATTGGGACTTACAAGACCAGGTTAAAAAAATCCTTTTTCCCAGAAAAACACCGAATCCGAAACCACTACCGAGGGGAAAAGCTCGGGGAAGTAGCGAAAAAAAAAAACAAAAATTTCCCAAAAATTTTGGATGCAAGGATGACCCAATCATTTGTAAAAGTATGAAAAAAAAACGTAAAGGGAAAAAACCCACTACCCATTTAGAAAGGGATTATACTTTGGGGGGCTTTACTGGGAAGATTTTTTTAAAAAAAAAAAAAAAATTTTTAGCGGGGGGGAAAAAAGGAAAAATAAAAAAAAAAACAAAAAAAAAAAACCCCTTTGGAGGGGTTGGGGTTGGGGGGGGGGGGGGGGCCCCAGTCTTTTTTTTTTTAAAAAAAGGGGACGGGATTTTTTTTTTACGATTTTTAAATCTCCTCTTCTTTTT
>Ga0163217_1037837_pt1 | contig 12701 bp, 14 predicted proteins | sample SynspAceP_FD_185933 | JGI IMG/M metagenome (GOLD analysis project Ga0163217, IMG submission 185933) | Saline lake microbial communities from Ace Lake in Antarctica - Synechococcus sp. Ace-P (PacBio error correction) | ecosystem: Environmental > Aquatic > Non-marine Saline and Alkaline > Saline ... | reverse complement strand
TGTTCTGTTGAGGAAGAGATTCGCAGCAGCGCGAGGATACGCTCCAAGCCGGTTGGTGCGGGTTTGACCGTGCTCGAACTGCTGGGGCTCAAGTCGCGGAATTCCCGACCAGGGCGCCTATGGCGATGGCAACGGCCCAGTGGAGGATCGAGCTAACCAGGGTGAGCCGAGCGACCAGGAAGTTCCGTTCTGAAGCAAGCGGGGTTGCAGGTGGGAGAAGCACAAGGTGTAGTGGTTGTGGTATGTTCTGGCGTTGGCGCCAGACCCGCAGCCAGCCACACAACGAGGGCGAGCCCGCCGATCACCCACCGCCACTTTGATTCACCTGGGCCCACCGGCCTCGATCCACACCCTCCACGTGGTGTTAGCCCTTCACCCAGCAGGATGCCGGCCACGGTGAGCAGCACGGTCCAGATCAGGCTTGCCAGCATCGTCCAATTCAGGAACGGCACCATCGCATCATTTCGATGCCCGCTGGCACGAAATCAGGGTTGCGGAATGCCGGGGTACTCAGCTGGCCCCAGAAAACACCAGGGCGGTGCCTTGGCGGCTTGAACCAGGCGCGGCTGCGGCGCAATTTTCCTTCGGAGCGCACACCGATCCAGCGGCGCGTGGACGATCGAGCCAGTGCTCGATGCGGCTTCTCATTGACCAGCCGGCCGATGCCGTTTACCAGGGCACGGGCCCCGAGCACGGGTGCCGAGCAGGCGGCCAACACCACCGGCCACCATGGGCCAGCTGGCCTTGGTGCACGTTAGAAGCCCCCGAGGGGCATGATACAGTTCCGAAACGGGAATGGGCGGGAAGAGATTCTCGAGAAAACATGGCGAGAAAAAATCGCGCCATAACCCGCCCCATGGATTGGCTTCACCGCGTGCACCGATTCAGTTCGGGCTAGTTTCTGGACCAGTGTCAGGCAAAGGCCCATCAATACCGGTTAGTGGCTCGGGCTTGTAGGGGCCTCCACCGGCACGGCGATGTATCGGCTGTTGCTGGCTGAGTCTTCGGTGAAGCTTGGCGCCGCCGATTCTTCTCGAGGTGAGACGGGGCCACCACTCATCGAGGTGCTTGGGCAGCACATAGACCTCCTTGCCGTAGGCGTCGTGGTTTGGTGAAAAGCTCGATCTGGGCCCAGCACCTGGGTTGGTGACGAGTTGCCTCCATCACGCGAAGCTTGGGTGGCTCCGGTGCCGCAGCCCAGGTTTCACCATGCCGGCCTTCCGGCGAGCAGGATGATCCGGCTTGCCAATCGGGGAAGATTCACATGCATCCACCTTGGGGCTTGATTCGTTGTCCCATTCGTTATTGCTTCGCCGAGGCCACATCGATTTCGTTTCGAAGTGGGCGATTGTTGCAGACGATGGTCCTGATCCTTCATGCGCAGCATGTAGCTCATGGCCGATCACCTGGGAAGTTTGCCCGTGGCGGTCACGAAGATGTCGACATCCGCCGGACCACCTCTTCCGAAGCCGCACCACCCGGTAGCCCTCCATGGGCCGCCTTTTGGGGCCAAGGGCGCAGATCGGGATCCACTTCGGCGATCATCACCCGTTGGAGCCCCCAGGCCCCGCAAGCGACTGGGCCGAACCCTTGCCCACATTCGCCCGTTAACCGATCACCAGCGACACCCCTTGCCCGCCACCATCCACATCTGGTGGCGCGCTGATTCGCATTCCACCAGGGATTCGCTGGCAGCCGTTAGAGCGTTTGTCGAACTTGCTCATTTGAGTGGACGAATCGTTGACGTTGATCGCCGGGAACGGCAGCTCACCAAGCCTTCTGCATCTGGTACAGCGAGCCACGGCCGGTTTGGTGGTTTCCTCGGTTACGCTGGATCTGGGCATGGTATGCGGAATAGAGCCGGCCTTTGAACCGCCAACCGCGCCGGATCGAGGCGAACAAGGCGATCTCCTCTTCGCTGCCCGGGGTTATCGAGCACGGAGAGGTCTTGCTCCGCCTTAAGTGCCGGAGCACGACGGAGGCCGGTGGCATCACCGCCCAGTCGTCGAGAATCATGTCGGCGGTGCCGCCGTCCGCCCCACTCTCCAGGATTCCGGTGGGTTGAAGGCCCAGTATTCGTTCAAGGGTTCGCCCTTTGTAGGCTGAACACGGAATGCCCGCTGCCGCCATCGCCGCAGCGGCGTGGTCCTGGGGGAGAGATGTTGCAGGGAGGCCCAGCGCAACCTCGGCGCCCAGGGCTGTGAGCGTTTTCGGATTCAGAACCGGCCGTTCTGAATCGTCATGTGGAGGCTTGACCGGCGCGATCCGGGCTCCCTTCAGCGGTGTGATTCGGTGCCCGTACTTCGGCGCAGGGCCATTACCCCGGCATCTCGTTTCGGCGATGGCCATTCTTGTCGTCCCCAGTCGGCAAGGCCGAGGTTCGGCGATCCACATAGGACGAGGGGGCCGGAGGCCCGGATGCAGTCGTTGCTGTTTGCGGGCGTTTGCTGTTGCTGGGCCGTTTGCGGCGTCAGACAGGCAACAGAGTAGGTGCAGCCACCATGGTGGGGATAAGGCTCCCATTTCGGGAGGGGAAGAATAAGAGTTGGACGCGGAAATTATCTTGCAGAGACGCCGATGGCTTCGGGCTCGCTTCTGGGCGATCTTACAGGGACCTCGGTGAGCCTGGAGACAGGCACCACCGGTTTCGGGCCACCTGGTTCTGGCCGGACCTTGCGGCCACGCGCGCCTTGGGCAGTGAGCTGGCGGTGTGGCTGTTGAGCTGGAGCCACCGCGGGCCGCTGCTTGCTGCTCCAAGAGGCGAGCTTGGGGGCCGGCCAAGACCAGCCTGGTTCAGGGGCTGGCGCCGCCCTGGGCATCGAGGGAGCCTGTCACCAAGCCCGAGCTTCGGCCCTCGCCCAGCACTACCAAGCGGCCGCGCGAGGGCCGTATTCAGCCCATTCGTCCATCTTGACCTCTACCGCCTGGCAGCAGCCGCTTCGCCGATGAGTTGTTCGCCCAGGAAGAGGAAGAAGGCCCAGTCGCTTGGTGCCTGCTGGCGGTTGGAATGGCCGAGCGCCCTGAGCCAGCCGCCCGCGCTGGGCGCTGACGGTGGAACTGTTTCCATGGAGCGAACGGCCGCCATGCCTGATCACGCCGGCGGATTCTCTTGGGGTATAGCCCCGGCTGCTGTCTTGCAGAGAGAACTGGCTGCAAAAAGGTTTCTACCTGCTGCCGCGCTGGGGCTGGGGCTCGATCGCGCCGCGGACCCCGCGCAGATCCAGGGCCCCGCAGGGGCACTCCCGAAGCGCATGGGCCTGCCGCAACCCATCGGGATGGCGGTGGTGAGTGTTTTCGGCAGCAGTGAGCAGGCCTTGGATTCAGGCAGAGCGATTTGCAGCAGGCCGGCCGGAAGGCGGTCGGCCGGCGCCGGTGTGTCGACCACCTTTCCAGCTTGAAGTGCGCCATCGAGCCGGCGCCCGCCAGGCCACCAGGCCGAGGCCGTTTGGCGCGTCCGGCTGACGATCACCGCAGGCTTCTGGGTAGGCCTGGCGCTGAATCGCGGCCGGATTTCCCGGCTGCCGGCCGATTCCAGTCGCCTCTTTCGGCGGAGAACTTGAGCAGGGCGGCGTGGCTGAGCAGGGCCGGCATCGATTCGAGGGCCTCAGCGGCCCCACAAAGGCTGCCAGAAGTTTGGTCGCCAGTTCAGATCGATGGCCAGGGGCCACGCCGCGGGCGGAGGCCCGTCAATCGCCAAGCTGCAGCGCAGCGGCGGAGGCTGGGCTGGCCAGGGACGTGCCGATCAGCAAACCCACCTGGCCCCTTCCAGCAGTGGTCCAGGGGCGACGCCAGGGCCGCGGCCGTCGATCGCCTGGTCGGCGGACAGCCAGCGCCCTTGATCCGCCGCTGAAAGCCCACGAAGCTGCGCTCGCCATCCATCACGGTGCGTTACCAGACGATGCGAGGCCGGAAGCGGATCGCCATGCAAGGCTGGTGGTGTCGGACCGCGCGTTTCGGCAAAAAAAGCTGGTTGAAGGGCTGCAGCGATGCCGTCGTTGCCGAGCCGGCCGATCCAGGCGGCGCCGCTGCCGAAAGCCGGGCCAGGGCGCAGGCCCACGTTGGCCGGGGCCCGCCGAGGCCAATCCTGCAGCGGGCGATCGCTGGCCGATCAACCCCCAGCGGCCCGAGCCGGTCGATCAGGGCCTCACCGAACAGAGCACCTGGGGGGCGCGAACACCGGTTCATCAGCAGGCAAGGTGTTGGCGGCCCGCATTGGCTGGATTCCACTGCTTCAAATTTACTGCCTTTAAGTAGCGCTGGCTTCGGCCCAGCTGCTCTACAGGGCCGCATTGATTCCGGCGTGTTGGCGGCGGCGGTAAGGGAAAGTCGGCCAGCTGTCGGCTCCACCCAGACGCACCTGTTTTGCTGGCCACGGGCGGGGATCACCGGAGCACCAGCGGGCAGAGATGGACGATTGAAACGCAGCCGCTTGTGGCTGTAGATGTGCTCCAGGGTGATCAGCTCTTCGCCGACCTCACCTTGATCCCCAGCTCCTCGGCCAGCTCCCGCCGATCGTGGCGGTGATTCGCCTTCGCCGGCTTCCTGCTTGCCGCCGGGGAACTCCCACAGCCCCGGCCCAGCAGCCCCGACATCTAGGCGTGATCGACAGCACCCTGCCGCCGGCATCCCAGCACCACGCCCACGCCAATCCACCTTGAAACGGCAAGGGTCTCGATGGCGTCTTTCACGGGGTAAGCAGCTGGGATCGCCCGGGCAGCTGTAGGCAGCGAGTGCCCCTGCACAGGGGGCAGCGGTCGCAAGGCGGGTTGGCGGGGCGTGCAGGACCGTGGCGCCCAGGTCCATTCAGGGCCTGGTTGAACGCCCGGGGGGGCCGCTGCGGGGTCGAGCAGTGAATCACTTGAGTTGCCAAGAAAACCCCGGCCAGCTGCGCTGCGGAGCGCCGGGGGCTGGCGGTCAGGTCGGCGCCAGCTCCACCCCGTTGCACGTTTTGCCCATCGAGGATCGAAAACCGGCAGTTGTAGGCGGAGCTTTGAGGATGCTGCCGGCGGTGCTTGAGCCGATTCCCCGGCAACGCCAGCCAACCCTCCAGCTGCCGCGGCCAGGGCATCGACCCGCCGAGGCCTGTTCGCCGTCCAGCCCCGCTGCCAGCAGCTGGCTTGCCCCCTGCTGCAGTCGCCGGGCCCGGGCGTAATAAGCCCAAGGCCCTGCCAGAGGCGATCAGCCGTCGCTGGCTCGCCTTGAGCCAAGCCAGCGCCGCCCGAGGGTGGGAAGGCGCCAATCCAAGCGCCGCCAGAAGGGCAGCACCACGCCAGCTGGGTCTTGCGGCAAGCTATCACCTCAGCCACCCAGAGCGGGGTAGGCGGGCAGGGGCTCCCATCGCCAGGCCGCTGGGCCGTCGGGCCTCAGTTTCCAGGGATGTTTCGTGGCGACCGTTCGCCTCCCCACCAGGCCCAGCAACCAAATGGCGCGCAAGTGACGGGGGCCTGCTTCCAAGGACCCCTTCCCAAGCCGCCATCACAAGCCAACGTAGCGGCACTGAAAAAAGGTGTTCGTTAGGGTTGGTCTCTTTGGCTTTGGAGGCCTTGGTGCCAGGCTCATTGCCGGAATCTGGCCTGACTCCCGCAGCCATGGGGCTGGCGTGTCATTCGTACGACCAACGAACATCCCCGCTCGCTCAGTTCAGGGCCTTGCCGCCCTTGTGTTGCGCCACCCTGGCTCTGGCTTACCGCCTTTGGCCACAGCTTTTGCCACGGCCCTTCGCCTCCTTCTTTCATCCCTGTCCGGTGCGCCGAGGGTCTTGCCGGGCTTTGCCCCAGGCAAGGCGTGGATGCCGGCAGCGGCAAGGCGAATCAGCCGGCTGCGGCGCTCAACACCTACGCGGTGCCCGGGATGGCGAATCGCCCTGGTGCAGGGACGGCCGGTGGTGATGGTCGAGGGCTCGGGAGCGTTCGCGATTCTCGCCACCCGGCGCGCCCAACCAAGCGCCCGACCCGTGTTTCAACTGGCCAGCGTGTCCAAGACCTCACCCGCCGCCACGGTTGGCGGGCTTTGGTGGATCCGCAAGCAGGCTGGCCTGGGAGCAGCCGATTGGTGGAAACTGTTACGAACTCGCCTCCAGGACGCCTAGCGCGGCCAGTGCCGTGAAACGTCCGCGACCTGCTGAGGCCACCGCGCCGGCTTTTTCCGGCCTTCTTTCGGCGGACCTCTTCGACCATCTCGGCTACGGCCCCGCGAGTGCTGCGCCGCATCCGCTACGTGAAGCCAGCCACCAGCTTCCGCGCGGACCGTCCTGCCTATTTCCACATCGGCTTTTTCCTTGCCGGCGAAACGCGGGCAGCGGCGGCGGCCAGCCCTTCACCGATTCTCAGGCCGCAAACTTTGATCTTTCCAGCCGCTTGGCCATACCCGCACGGGCATCGCTCCGGCCCTGATCGGTGAGCGCCGGGCCAGAGCGGCGCGGCTGACGGATGTGCAGCCGTTCCACGCATGTGGTGGGGGATTCGCCTTGCAGGTGGTGCCCCGAACCGAGCGGTGTGTTTCATCCCCGCCGGCCTGGCTTCGGCAGCAGCGCGCAACGAACCTCGGTCGCTTCGTGGCGATGCTGGCCCGGGGGCGGCGAGCTGGGCGGGCCAGCGGGTGCTCTCGGAGCAGGCCGGAAGGACTTGTTCGAGGCCGGTGATCGCCGAAGAGCCCGGCTTCGCGAGTTTCCCCCGTATCGATGAATCACTCCGCTTTCGACTTTTACTCCCCGGCTGGGGCGTTGTGTATCAATACAACGGCTGAATGTTGCTTGGAAGGGGCGGCGCCCTCGACTGCGCGTGCGCATCCCTGCTCTGGTGGTTGCCCCAGAAGCGCTTCGCCGTGGCGATTCGTGGCCCAAACCGCAACCCTCCGGCCTTGCCGGAAGCGGTGCGCGCCGCCCTGCTGCAGCAGGGCCTTCGGCCGAACAGAGGCCGAACCCGACATTGGCAGCGAGATCAGGGCCAAGGCCAACGAAGCTCGAAAGCCTCCTTCTGGCTGTGCGAAGTGATAGCCCACCAACTCAAAAGTGCCCCCTCGTTTGCCCTCTGCGGCCTACACCCAGGCCACCTATGTCAACTTATCTGTTCGGCCTCTCTGGACCGTGGCCCAAGCGCGTAGTATGGCGGCCCTGCAATGATGCTGGCGGGGCAGCGACTACCGCGGTTCTGTTGACGCCCTGGAACGGGCGATTACCTTCCCAGGTTTGCTCGGCCCGGCAGTGATCTCCTCATCGGTGGATGTTGCCAGTTCCAAACCGATGCCAACGGGCAGGTGAGTGGCTTTCCTCTACGAGGGGTATCAAGTTCACCCGCACGCCCGTAGAGCCTGCCGCACGGCTGACGCCGATTGAACCCTAGGCAAACCCCCCGGCCTGTCTTGCCGCGAGCTGGAAGAGGGAGATATTGGTAAAAGCAGCCGGCCGGTGCCGGCCCAGCAGGCTCGCGCCGGCGTTTGCGCAACGGCACACGTGAAGGCCATGAGACCAGCCGCTCGCCGTCGCCACGGAAGGGCGGCACCGAATGGGGTTGCCAGGCGGGGAAACACATACAGCTCGCCGGCCCACCGCAGCATGTATTGGGGCCATGCCGGTGCGAAAAGCTCTGGATGTGCCCACTCCTCGGGGCGTTGAAAACAGAGACTGGCCGGTCGAAGCTGTCGTGTGGACTCTGGGGCGGGCAACCTTTAAGGGAAGATCACACCGGAGAAGGAGGCCACGTGGTTGTGCCATCGGGTCTTGTAATCCCCCGCCACCTGGTGAATTGAGCCAGACATCGATCATCTTGCAGGCCGGTAGCGCGGCCAGGGCGGTTTTCCACGGCCCCCGACCCTGGGGCGGTGGCGGTCGATCACATGGCGGTATCCAGTGCTCACAGGCCTGGCCAGAATCACTTCGGCGCAGAGGGCCTGAATACAAGGGGTGCTGGGGCCCAGCTCCCGCTGCTGGGCCACTGACGGCCAGCTTGGTGGAAGCCATTCGGGGCTCTGCTCGGGAGCGCTCCAGCACCTGAACTCCAGTTGCAAAGCAGACTTCGAGCGAGCAGTGGCACGGACAGCCGGCTCTTGAGCACCGTAGCGCCGGTGGGAAGAGGGCGAGAACTTCCGGTGCTGTCTGTCCATGGGCAGCACCGGGGGAACGATCAGCTGGCCGCGTAATCCTTCACGCAGGCCAGACGCTCAGGGCGCCGCAAGCCACTCGAGGCCATTCCCGCTCCATGTTGCGCACCCGATCACGGCTCATTTTTGCCCAAAGGGATGCGGCGCCGGATGCCCGGTGACGGCTCATCGGCTCCTCCACGGTCCATGCCGTAGCCGCATCTTCAGCACCATCCGCGCTGCAAGCTCCGGGCAGTTAGCTCCAGCAGCGCCCGCATGTCACCGCGTAGGCACTCGTTATTCCCCGAACGTTTTCTTCGGGCAGGGTGCATTCGCCGCTGCAGCAGAATCGAGCAGCTCGGTAATTTGTCTTCCGCCAGTCGCCCACCTTTTGTTTCCAGGCTCACCGGTTGTCCGCGCCTCCGGCCAGAGCAGTTTCCTTTCCAACTTTTCCTCCTCCGGCCAGCTCCACCGACACCCGCCAGCTCGCTCAGGCTTCGGGTTGTGCGGCCCAGTTCTGCTCAGCTCACGCTGACCTTTCTTGAGCTTGTTGGAGCCGTTTTCTGTGATGTGGATCGGGCAGGCCGGATCGTGCGGCTCTTCTCGGCAATCGCCGCGGGTGATCCCCTGGCGAAATCCACCAGTAAGGCGTTAGGTGGAGAACTTGTTAGCCGCGGGGGGGGTCCGAACTTCTCAACGCCGCGCACCAGACGATCGATGCCCTCCTGGATCAGGGCGAGCAGCTTTCCATGTCCGCTTTGGTGTTGATTTCTTCGCCACGCTCAACCACCAGGCGGGGCAGGTTGCCGCACCATCCGCTCCTTGGCGCGGGCGCCGCAGGCCAAGCTTTGCGCTGCTGTTGAGCACGGCATGAGCCTCACGCCGCCCAGGGCCTGCGGCCACTCCAGACGAACTCGAGTCGCTTGGGCGCCGCTCTGCTGGTTACTCTCTCACAGTCTACAACTGCTAACCCATCTCCTGCGAGCCGCATACAGGTGCTTGAACCTGGCGGGCCTCCCGCGGAGCTGGGTTGATTCCTGCTCATGGCTGAGCAGGGGCCACCCTGCCGATGTAAACGCAGGTAGGAGCGCACTAAGTCGCCAATTCCACCGGAGCATGGAGCGGCCGGCCGTGGGCGGGCTTGGGATCAGCAGCTGCCTTGGGCTGCGAACCGCCATTCGTTTTGCCGAACCAGGCTTCGGCTCGAGAAAGGCCTTGGACTTTGGGACGGGCGGATATCCAACGAGAGTGCGACCAACCACAGCGAAATCGAGGACGTTGTGTAAAGCCTAACCTGAAGAAGTTGTGAAGCAACTCTCAGGGAAGCCTTGCATTCCACGATTCAGCGGGGGTCAGGCCCACGTGGTCCTATGTTTCAGGCAGCCAGGAGCTCGAGTCTGCAGGTAGATGCAACACCCCGGCACGATGCGGGGAATTGGCTCCGGGTGGTGATAGTTATGAGAGCCGAACATCGAGGGCTGGGATCCATTTGGCCCGCCGCGGTTGGATATCGAGCTGAGCGGGCAGGGACGCCCCGGCCCGCTGCGGCCGCCAGGGTGGTGATGCAGAACCCAGGCTGATGCCGCTGCGCGTCGGTGCGCACACCTCAGCATCGCGCGCCCACCTGCCAGGCCCAGAGAGGCACCAGCCACGATTATACCAGGCGAGGCAGGCCCAAAACAGCAATCCTGAAGAAAACGCTTTCGCGGCCCGACCGTTGCGCCACAGGCCCAGCGAGCCTGGGATCCGCCTCATGGGTGCTCAGGCCGACAGAGGCATCACCCACTCCCTGAGAGCCCTGCTGGGGCAGAGCACACGTTATTGGCACGCGGCGATCGCGCCGAATGCGTCGAGCCCCAAGCGGGAATGAAGGCGGGCCCAGTCGGCATTTACCAACACCTCCAATGCTCGGCGAGGCCCCCTCCTCTCGAAGGCGATCACGCCGAGGTGCCGCGTGTTGGCCTACCAGCAGCACCAGCAGCCCAGTCATCCACCCGGGCGCCGCCCGCGCCACGGTGAACAGGTTGCTCTTGGAAGTTAGTCGTCCTCGTCGCCGGGCCTGCACGGCACCGGCGGCGTAGATAGGGGTCCGCAGGGGTGGCCTCCTGCTGGATCACGTCGAATCACGTCGTCACTCCCCGTTGCACGATCCCGACCAGCACGCCTCTTCCTCAAGCCCCCATCGACCACCGGCCACGGCCAGGAAGTTCGTAGCGCTGGTGACCGGGGCCACCTCTTCCTGGTCGGGTTGGTGGTTAGAGTCACGCCTTGACCCAACTCCCGGGGTCTAATCACATTCGCCCAATGCGGTCGTCGGGCTTCGGCAATAGTGATCCAGGATCCCGCAGCCCGAGAGTGAGCGCGCGTGCAGATGTGCGGGGAGACAATCCTGGGTGAAACATAAAGGCTGTAGACGGCTCCTCGGGTTTCGCCGCCGGCAAAGGCTGGAGACAATGGCGAGGCCTGGCGGCGCTGCTGGGAATTACCTGAGGTTCGATGATTAACGTCGGTGCGTGCATCAAGCCGGGCCTTGCCGTCTCGGCCTCATTAGCCCAAGAAGTTGGGCGGTGACGCGGGCCGCTCGCCGGGCTTGAGCTGCATAACAGCCGGCGCACACCTTCGGCCGGCAAGCCTCGTCAAACAGCCGCACCGGTCGTTCTGGTGACATCTCCTGCCACCGCAGCTCTCCAAGCACTTCGCCGGAGCGCAGGCCGCTCCAAGCAGGGCTCTGCTTGCACACCGGGATCGAGATATTCGTAGACCTACAATCGCTCGTTTTTGACAGCAGCCGACAGGGCCAGGGCCTGCTCAGGGTGGCGGGGCGCGCGGAAGCCGGGCCGATCGCCTCGGCGCAGTCCACGGCTTGCACCGGCTCCAGCAGCAGCTTGACCCCGTCATAATTGCCGGCCGTGAGTTGCCCTTGCAAGTTTTGGCGTGGCCCACACATCGGCCCAACTCCCTCGCAGGCTGTTGTTTCCCGCCGCATGGAGTGGACTGCTGGCGCTGGTGTTTGCCTCTCCGCTTCATCGCCCCAGAGGATCGCAGCCTTCCGAAGTGTATTGGGAGTAGCCCTCGAACGCTCTCGTAGCGTGCGCGCTGTCGAGAGATACTGCACAATTTGTTCCTCATGTACCTGTGAATGGTTTATCGCGACGTGGTGGTGAAAAAACGCTCGGCATTCGTGCTCAGCTCGAGGCAGCGGGCCTCGCGTGATCTCGGCCGAGGGTAGAATCGGTTGCTGCTGATTGTCCATATGTGGCAGCCGTTTGGCTTCATCCGCCAATTACGCGGTCCTGCAGGCGGCTTCAGGTAGCAGTTACGGCCCGCGCGCGCACTGATATTAACGCTCCGCTCGGCTTCCCCTCTCAACGGACTTCGGCGCCCCGGAGAGAACCCGGCAGCTGTCAGCTCGAGAATCAGCAGGTGTTCTTGCGCCACCCACTACGGTGCGCCAAGCCTTCACGGCCTGGTTCGAGCAAGGTCACGCCAATGCGTAACAAGCACCGGCCCCTCGCGCTACGACCCTCCGCCTCACCCAGTTAGAGCCGGCCGGAGACGTTGGAGTGGGAATTTCGAGAAGTTCTTTGGTGGCCGTGGACGGCACGAGTGCTATGCGGGCGGCTCCTCAAAGAGGCGCGTTTGAACCGACAGTGCGCGACGGCTCAGCGCTGCGATCTCGAGGCGGGGGCCCTGGCGCTGATCCACAACCAGCGGCTGGTCGGCCAGGGCCGGCGGCGGCGGCGGCCAGGGCCCAGCACCAGGCTGAGGATCAGCAGGGCCTGGCCTTCTTGGGCGTTGACCCTGGCCGTTGAGGCGCACCAGATCCAGCATCCAGGAGCTGAAGGTGGTGGAGCGATCCACAGAAAGCCGATTGGCGCGGGCCTCGAGCAGCCCGCCAGGGGAGTTCGCCGGGCGATCGGTCCGGCCCAGCACGCCGAGCAGAACGATCCCAAGCCAGATTTGGAGAAGCAGGTTCGGCTGCGGGGCTGGTACCCCGGTGGCTGCGCGTTCTCGGCGAGAGCGGGCCCCGGGATCTGCACCCAGTGCGCCATGCGCGCATGAACCCAGGCACACATTCGCGCCGGGGCCACTCCAGCTACCGGCGGCCACCAGCCGCGCGCCAGTTCCCTTAGGGCGAAGCGCAGCCGGGCGTTTTTCATCTCGGCCGGCTCCCTAGAGCCCAAGCCCAAGCTGCACCGCCACGGACGCTGGCGAGCACCGCGGGAGTCGGCTGCCCAGCAGCGCCCGCGAATCGGCCCGGAGTTGGCCCTGGCGCTCCGGTTCTGGCAAGAAACTTCCACCATTCAAGGTGGACGCAAGGTGGCCTCCAAGCTGCCCAGCGAAACCTGGTGGCGGATCAGCAGCAGGCAGCTCTTGGCCCTGTCCGGGCCGCCGACGCGTCCCTTGCAACCCAGGGCGCCAGCAGCCGAGGGGCGAAGGCGGCATGACCCGACGTTCACTCCGCAAGGTGCCAGTGCCGACGGGGCAGCATCGGCTCGAAATTGGGTTTGACCAGGCGCAACGCAGCCAGGGCGCCCGGCAACCGCTCACGAGTGCCACCAGAAGGGTGTTTGCATATTAGCCAGGTCCTCCAAGAACTGCGAGGGCATGTGATTCATTCCCGG
>Ga0163217_1074946_pt1 | contig 12702 bp, 16 predicted proteins | sample SynspAceP_FD_185933 | JGI IMG/M metagenome (GOLD analysis project Ga0163217, IMG submission 185933) | Saline lake microbial communities from Ace Lake in Antarctica - Synechococcus sp. Ace-P (PacBio error correction) | ecosystem: Environmental > Aquatic > Non-marine Saline and Alkaline > Saline ... | reverse complement strand
ACGCGGAATGTGATGAGCGACAACCATCTTGGCCGGTGCCGGACAACACCTTGGCCGGTGGGTCTGGACGGGAAGACGGGCATGCCCCGTCTGGAGGGCAGCCCACGGGCCTGATGATTTTGGGAATAGGTGCAGGTCGCTGCGGGTGGAAACTGGGATCTTCTGCCTTCAACGGAGGACCCGGATTGGCCTACAAACCCATCACCGACCAGACAAATTGAGAGTATATATGACCGCAACTCCAAACACAGTCAGGCGCACGGCGGCTGCCCGCGCCGGATTGTGGCAGCGAAACGAGACAGCCAGACGCATCGGATGCCGACCCGGATACCGCCTTCGCATCGCAAGATCGTCCACGGCGCGCACGCGTGCCGATCCCCTTGAAGACCTATTGGCGAGACCGATCTTCTCCTTTGCTTGAAGAAGGACAGACGCGTTGCAGGCGGTTCACCCCTGTTGCGCCACCTTCAAAGTGCGCCACCCACTGCGCCTTCCCTTGATGATTCGCATTCGGCGCACTCTGGAGCGCGGTGTGCGGCAGTGGCGGGCGCTGAGTGTGCCCCGAGCGCGAACATCATATTCCGCCAGACGCCGGAGCCAGGATACATGGGGCCAATCCGACTTCACCCATGTGACGAGCTGGGGCGTGACAATCTGCAGGCCAAAGCCGTCGCGCACCTGCTTTATTTCACTTCGTCGATGGTCTATAGCCGCTGGGACATTGGCGGCATGGTTCTCGGCGCGAAAGCTCACGGCTTGGCGAGAAAACCTACAGGCAGGCCCTTCTGGTCGCTGGCGGCGTGCCGGCAAAACCACCGGCACCGACAGTCTCTCAGCGCTTTCCGTAATCTGACTGTCCGATCAACGCGAAAGATTATGGACCAACGCATGATTGCCTTTGTCGGCCATTACGGCATGGATGCCAGTCGCAACAAATCGCGGCCGGGAGGCCCACGAGAACGGGGGCGGTGGGAATCCCAGAACCGGCACCTAAAAGTCCCGCAATCAATCAGGCGTTTGATACTTGCGCGCAGCGCGACTTCGGCATGCGCAAAGAACTTACCGGCGCTTTGTCGACATGCTGGTTGCCAGGCGCAAACATAGCAACGGTGTGCCTTGCCGCTTCAGGCAGGAAGACGCATTTGAAGCCCTTGCCGCAACGGCGGACGACAGATTTCACTTGAGATTGTGGCACCGGTACACCCGAGGGGTGGGTTCCTGATCAAGAGGCATTTTCTATAGCGCGCCATCACAGCGATCGGTCAGCGTCTGCGGTTCACCTCTTTATGATGCATCGCATCGAGGCGTTCTTGGGGGGCACTCTCGTCGTGACCATCCCCGGGCTCGTGGGCGCGGACAATGGCCAGCGCGTCAATATCATTCAACTATCATCACGTTATCCACGCCTTGCGGCGTAAGCCACAAGCGCTGTGGAGTTCGATCTACCGCGACAGCCTGTTCCCCCGGACAGAATACGCGCGACATGGCAAGGTCTTGGCGGGGAACTGCCAAGACGGGTGCCTGCCGTCGGATGGTCGAGCTTGCTGTTCATCGCCAATTGGAACAGCCTGTGAGCGGAACTGGCGCATCTGCTGCAGCAGCCTCGACCGCAGCCGGGTTGCCGGAGCCAAAGGCACTGGTATTGCTGCTGGTGCCAAGGCCACAGCATTGCCGAGAGATGTGGCTGTCGCCCATTCCCTCTCTGGACAGCTTCGAATGCCCTTCTTGGGGGCAAGCGCAGACCGCCGCGAGATCGACATTCACACGCTGCCCAGCATGCTGACCGCGCTGCGGGTTGCCCAGGCTTCCACAAACTCTGGGCCCGAGATTGCCACTCGCGCCGATACCGAAGGCTGGCCAAGCCGCCCGTTCCTCGCCGTTCTGCGCGGAATATGAACGGCCGAGCGCGGGACATGCGCCGGCATAGGGCGCATTTTCTGAACGAGGGCACAAACTTAGCCGGCAGCAAAAACGCTGGCACCTTTCGACTTCCAAGGCGCTGCCACTTGCCGCGAGGCCCGCATCGAGGCATCTGGCGCCGGCGATTGGGCTGACGGTGGCGCAACCTGATTGCAAATCGCAACTCAGGCACCGGCCAAAAGACCCATTATCCTGTATGTTTGCAATGGTCATGCCCTGATCGAAGCAGGCCCACCGCGTCTTTACAACCCGCACAAGCGATCTGGTGCAAAGGCTTTCAGGCCGCCCGCCGCGATCTCGTTCTCGAGGGCAGCCTTGGCCAAACTCGCAAGTTCGACCTGATTTCATTCCTCGACGACATCACCCTTATTGCCCACAAAGATCAGGCTGAAACCGGCGTCCTATTCGAAACTGATCGCTCGACGCTACGAATACCGAGCAGCATCGCCATCGCAGCACTCAACCCTTTAGCGGCTGGGATCAGTTTCCCGGACAAGGCCATGACTGTCGCAGCCACGACCGCCTCGTTATCACGCGGACCATCCTCGAGATTGGAACGCCGAAGCTTCGTCAAGCGTAACCCGCCGCCTCAACAAAAGGGCGCAGGGCCGATGCACCAGCGACAAACCATTATGGAGACAAACAAAAACTAAGGAGGAAAACCTAACCAGAAAACATTTTGACGAACACGCCAACCTCAGCGGCCTGAAAAACCGGCCAAGGTGGTTGTACGCTCGCGGACAGGTGGTTGACGTCTTTACCAGAATGCGGCATATTGTCCAAACTCCAATAAATTTCGAGCAGTATCGCGCAACGGTTGCGAAGTGTAAAGCTATGGAACAACGAACCGACAGGGGGGGAGGGCTACTTATGAAACCAAGCAAAACAACCCCATGCCCCCGCCCAGCGCCTTCAGATTGCAACCCCGATGCACCGCAAAAGGCCAAGGACTACAGCGTGTTGCCGCGGGTAAAGCCCGCCGTGAACGGCTGGAAATAGTGTGCCGGATGCATGGCGCCAAGAGGTGGCGCCACTTCAGGCCTGCCAATGGGATTTCGGCGCATGGTGAAGGTCAGTCAGGCCCAGCCGCAGGCAGCAAGAGATACGGACACTTTTACTCTGATTCAAAAACCTATTTGCGAGATTTTTGGGGGCTAGACCAGTTAAGTAAAATTTGTCTGCATCACCATGCTTTCGCCGTTGAGAAAAAAATTCTTTCGCCAAATCCGAAATTTTTATTTTACCTACTCACGACGGACTTTCACGAACAACCTCCAGGTCGCCATCAACTTGCTGGAACAACTGCAGCAAGATTGCCAAGCCGTACGTTAACAGCATCACTGCGATACCTGTTTATAGCTGAAGTAACCGTAAAAATTCCCATCACGGTCCACCAAGGACTGGCCACTGAGTTATCAGTGGGATTACTTGTTCCAATGGGACTCGGGACGTGGAATACATTGCTGGCAAAATGTTCCGTTACTTGTGGAAAATGCTGTCGCCGTCTGCTACTACTACCTTTTCCATATTTGTTGCAGATCGAGTTAGCATCATACTTTATTAATGTCAAGACATCCCAGAAATTCATCATGACCTGCGCCTCCAAAAGCAGAAGCTCCTGTGCGACTAAAACCCGGACTTTGTAAGCAATGAAATGCTAAAAGCAAAACTACTGTTTTCAAGTATTTTTCTCAGGAAAACTTGCGGTCAACTTTGCGAGAGATGGCCTAATGAAAGGTGGCGAAAATTCGGCGCTTTCTTGACCTTTCATTTCATGTCACCTTAAGGCGAAAAACAGGCGCACCACCACCTCCTTGCCGCTACAATTAGTTTGTTCATGGCTCTTTAGTCGAACCGAGATGGGGTCTAGCAATCCTTGGTACGGGCTTCTAGTCAGGGACCGGATAGGGCAGGCCATCCTTCAGGGTCCCCACCAAAAATGGGGATTGGGGGGGGGGCAGTGAAAAAGTCGAGCGCGCCCTAGTCAGCGACCGGATGGGGGAAGTTGCGCGCCATTAACCGCAACAAAAAAAGGTTTTTCCTTTAAGCGGGGTCCAAGCATTTTCAGTTGTGGGGCACTATGTGGGTAAATAGGCCATACGGCTAATTTATTCAATAATATCAAGGGTAAGTTGGCGGAGACGATTGGGATTCGAACCCACGAGAACCCTTCCGGCCTACTCCTTAGCAGGGGAGCGCCTTCGACCACTCGGCCACATCTCCGCCGACGGTATTAGCCGCCCAAGCTAGGATATACAAGGGTAAATTGTTCTTTGGCAAAACTTGGGACAAGACGGCCAAGTCTTTGAAATAGCATGAAAAAGGCCGTCTTAAAGGGTCAGGTATGACAGGAAATGCCAACACATCGCCATCTTGGACGATGAGCTTTTGCCCTCAGAGCGCAATCTTGCCAGCTCTTTGGCCAAGGATTGTTCTCGCCACCAAGAGTCACGAAATCATCATAGGCGAATGGTTCGGCGCGTATAAAGCCGCGTTCGAAATCACCATGGAGTCACGCCAGCGGCTTGTGGTGCGCCGGTGCCTTGCCGGATTGTCAGGCGCGCGCCTCTTTCGGGCCGACGGCTGAAATGTAGGGGGTTCTCAAGGTGCAGAAGGGCATAGCCCGCGCGAATCAGGCGTCCAGTCCGGGTTCTTTCCAACCCCATTGGACAGGAACATCTCGGGCCTTCCTCCATCCTCAAGCTGGCTGATCTCTTCCTCGATGCGGGCCAGAGATCACGACATGGGAAATTCCCCTGAGGCCGCCGCCATTTTCAGCAAAACCTTGGCGACAGCGCATTGCGGTTCCGGCATCTTCTTCCGCGACGTTGCAGACATAGAGGACACGGCTTCGGTTGGTCAGCAATTGAAGCATCCGCCAGGGGCTCTTCGCATTTCCTTCGGCATCTACTTGACAGTGCGGCGGGGTGTCCTGGCCCTCCAAAAACGCAGCCAAGGCCGCGCGCCAGCAACTGTGGTTCTTCGCTGCAGGCATCCTTGTCGCTCGCCCTTGACTTGCGCACCAGCCCTTGCAAACGCTTTCCGATTTGCTTTCCATATCGCCAGCATCAGTTCCATCTCGCATGGTCTCGGCATCCGACACCGGGATCAAACACGGCCCTCGACATGGGTGATAATCGTCATCTCGAACAGCGCAGCACATGGGGCAAATGGCGTCGCATTCACGGATATTGGCCAGAAACTTGGTTGCCCAGGCCTTCGCCCTTGGAGGCGCCTTTTGACCAGGCTCCGCAATATCCACAAAGGCTCATTTCCGTTCGGATATGATCTGTTTCGACCCTGCAATCGCAGGCCAGCATTGTCCAGAGACGCGCATCCGGCACAGGCCACCCTCGCCGACATTCGGCTCTGATGGTGCAGACGGAAATTCGCGGCTTGTCGCGGCAGCCGTATCTGGTCAGCGTCGTTGAACAGAGTGGACTTGCCCCATAGGAGCATACGCCTAGTATGGCGCAGCCCGACGATTCCCATCTTGAAAACCCATGTTGCAGGCCCCCATTTTTGTGCTTTGCGCCGCTCATTTAAAGCGGGCAGGGGCGCGGGGCAAGCGGCGCAGACTGCATATAGGATTGAGTTTACTTTTTGCATTTGCGCACATCGGGCCGACCGCAGGAAGGGACAGCCATGCGCAATGCATCGTCATTGACGCCAAATTCGCCACCCTCAAAGGAACGGAGGGGAAAGAAGGCTTTCAGTGGCCTATGTCTGGCGGGTGATTCCGACTTTTACGCCACCTCGCTGGAGCTGATCAAGGTCTCGCCGGGTGCGGGTGTGGATATCTCGAGATGGGGCCTTTGCCCTTCACCGATCGATGGCGGGGTGGCGAGACGATACAGTGCCGGTCAACGCGCGCTTTTGAGGCGGGGCAGACCCTGCAAAAGACGCTTTGGATATGGCCGCACGTTTCGGCAAATCGATGATGTCACTCCGATTGTGCTGATGGGCTATTACAACCCCGATTCAAATCGCGGCGTCGATTACCTTTCTGACCGATGCCAAAGCGGCCGGTTATTGACGGGGCTTAATGTGGTGGACCTGGCGCCGAGGGAAGATGATGAGCTTTGTAGTTTCGGCACAAAGCCGGGGCTGAACTTCATCCGTCTGCGACACCGACGACAGACAACAAGCGGCTGCCCAAAGGTGCTGCAAAAACACCAGCGGTTTTTGGTCTATTTTACGTGTCGATCACCGGGCATCACAGTGGTCGGCCGAAGCCAGTGCGATGATCTGTCGCGCCCGAGTGGGCACGCGAATCAAATCGCAGACCGACCTGCCACTGATCGTAGGATTTTGGGCATCAAAACACCGAGGCGGCCACAGGAGCATCGCATCGGTGGCGTTGGTTGGCGTGGTAGGCAGCGCCAATTGTGTGCCGGAACTGGCCGGGGGGGGGAAGGGGCGTCTGTTCGCGATGTACTGGCCTTTGTGCGTAGTCTAGCGGATGGGCGCGCACCGCGCCTGAATCTAGTCTTTCCGTCGCGCGTTTGTTCAGCCAAAACCCGCAGGCGGGTGAGGACGGGCATGAATCGCGCCCACATCTTGCGGCGACAGAACCTCGGATATATCTGCCAAGATTCAACAGCAAGGGCCGGCAATCGGTGTCTTTCGCGGCACCCGCGCGGGCCCTGATCGGTCAGCCAGACCTGCTTGGGACGTTGTCTGCGGAGATTGGGGACGAATATCCACCAAAACCATGGCCGTTCCAAGCCCGGCCAGCGTATGGCTCATCGAGGTTTTGGGCACATGGAAAGGCGCGGGCAATTTCCAAAGGTGTACGCCCGTCACCGACCCTGATCAAATGGTCAGCACGGTTTAAAATGAGGCGCTATTCAAACCCGTCGCGGGCAATCGCGCCTCAAAGCATGTGCGGGACAGCTGTTTCGATAATTCCCGATTCTCGTTCAGAACCCGCAAAATAAAGCCTCGGTCCAGGGGCGGAAAGTTGCTGTCATCATGTGTCATGTCTCACAATGCTTTCCACAGGCCAGCGCGACTTGGTCAATTGATGCACCATAGCCAACCGCGCGAACATTTTGCACGGTTCCGCCATGCGGGCGCCAGCCTGTCATGGATTATCGGGCGTAATGCGATGCCATTTCAGGAGTATTCCTGCAAAGCCTTGCGACAGCCGGTGAAGACCCAGCCCTAGTGCAGTCGTTTGGCCAGATTTTGAGCCGCATCCAGTCGCGGGCCCACTCCGATTTGCGCGGCGCCATGGGAATTGTCGGGTGTGACCTGCAGATATGGGGCCATGGCTGTATCGTTATTGGCCAGAACCGCTTGCCAACCCCTGTTGTAGGCCGCTTTGAACGACGTAGTCGATGGCAGCTTGCCTTCGCGGACAGGCCAGACCAGATGCATGCCTCGAACAGGGGGCCGCTGAAATCTATTGGCCGTCCGGGTTTCGGCCTCCGACCTCGGGCAGCGACCGATGGCGGAACAGATCACGCTTTCGCGGGTAGGTATGTGGGCGTCATCGATCTCGCAGCAGCGCGTCATGCGACAAGTTGTCGCAGTTCTGCCCACTTGGTCGGGATCGGCTGCTGCCCCCTGCCATGCTTGCCATGCCGGCACTGGGCAAATCAGTTTCGTGAGAGGTCGGGGCCACGCTGCGCGGAGGTATCAAACGGATCTTCAAATTGTGCGGCGATGCGGCACTTGCGCGAAAAAGCGGGTCGCGATTGATCCCCGTTGGTCGCAGTGGATGAAAACGGGCACGGCAACTGGGCGGGCATCCAGGAAACTTTCGCGGTCATGGATCCTGCGGGAAAACAGGTTAAAAACTGACAGGGCATATCCATCTCAGGCCGCAGCCATCTGCATTCAGTATCCAGAAGCCAGCCAGTCCGATACAATCTGGCGGCTTGCTAAGGGTCTGATGCGGGCAGTAAACGGTCCGATCGGGCAAAGGATTTCGTCACTTGATCAGGGGTCCGAGACATCAGCGATTCCAAGGCTTGCCGGTTATGAGGATTGGGCGCCAAGGATTCGCATGGCTAAAAGGCGCGCAAGCCGGGGATCGTCATAGCCGGCCGGCTTGCGCCACGGGCAAGGGCCGATCCGGGTTACGGGGTGATGGCGACAGTGTAGCGCCGCCAGCGGCGTGCCAGAACAAGACCGCCGCAAGCAGCGTGAGGGTTTTTCTGCCGGGAAAGTTGACATGGTTGAATATCCCAAAACCAGTACGATATCGCTCTATAGGGATGTTACGATTATCGTACTGTTTGGCAAATGCAAATGAATGCATTGCCGGAACCCCGACCGTATGGTAACCAAAAGCTAACCCCAATCCGTGAAAGGTGCCACGATGGCCCGTGATTACAAATTATTTGCCGACCTCAAGCGATCTACGCCCGCAAAACGCCCGAATAATGTTTTCTTTGATTTTTGTGAGAGCGGTAGCTGGACAAGACAGACCTTCCGCCGGAGAACAATCGGGACTTCGACCAGATCCGACTGCGCCAGCGTGTTTGCGTGGATATTGGGCGCTGCCGCAGCACTGGCATCAAAAATGATCGGCAGATGTCGCCATGCCTGTAGCGCTTTGCCCGGTGGGTATGGACAGGGATGCAAATGCGCGGATTGGAGAGATCAAAGCGGCACGTGCAGCGGAAAAGTTCGGGGTTTGCCCGTTCACCCTCTGTACCTGTCGATCAACTCGATCGAGGATGTTGGCGGGGCGCGACGGACCAAACCCTTCTGGTTCCAGCTTTTATACGATGAAGGGATACGTTACGCTTCAGCCGCCTGATCCAGCGGTTCCAAGGGATGCGAAATGCTCGGCCCTCGTGATCACGCTGGACCTGCAAATCTGGGACAGCGGCACAAGGGATCTGAAAAACGGCCTCAGCGCGCCCACCCCAAACTGACGATCCCGACAATGATAAACCTGCCACAAAATGGAGTTGGGGCATCGGGATGGGCTGTCGCCAAACGGCGGCCATTTCGGCAATATCGTGGGCCATGTTTTCCGGCAAATATCTGACCAACTTCCAGCCTTGGTGCATGGACGGATCAGAGCAGTTCGATCAAGCCTGGGATGGGGCAAGATCGCCAAGATCAAGGGAAGAATGGGGCGGGGCAAGGTCATCCTCAACGGGAGATTATGGCGCCGAGGATGCGAATGACGGCGATGGAGCGTGGGGGGCCGGATGCGATCATTTCGTCGTCGAACCATGGGCGGGCGACAGCTTGACGCGCGATCAGTTCGATCCCGCGCCCTTGCCCTCATATTCTGGACGCCGTGGGGCGACCAGATCGAAGTCCATCTGGACCAGCGGCATCCGGTCCGGCCAAGGACGTGCTTCAAGGCACTCGCAGATGGGGGCGCCGGCCACCTATTCGGACGCGCCTTCGTCTACGGTCTGGGTGTGCCATTGGGCAGGAGGGGCGGTCAACCAAGGGCGGGCTGGAGTCATCCACAAGGAGCTGGGACATTTCTCTATGGCGCTGTGGGGCAAGCGGCGGATCGCGAAACTGACCCGCGACGTGCTGCTTAGTGACCCGAAGGGTTCAAGGGCCGCTGGCAGTGTGAAGTCTGGACGCCCACCCCCGCCTGAAAACACCGCACGATTCGCCCCCGGTTGTTCAAGGCGGGGGGGATTGCGTCTATACGCCGCGGCTTCACGCGGGGATACAGCTTGGAGTTCCCGCCCTAACCTTTGGAGAATTTATAATGGCTTGGAGAGCTTCCTGATCTTCACGGCCCATGTCCGGACGGGGACTTGGCCAAGGGCGCCGCTCTCAAGCCACGATCGCGACGGCATGGGTTTTACGTGCGTATTTTTATGGTGGCGGGGTTGATTTCCCGTTTTGCAATCAATATCCCTTTCAATGCGCTTCTGCTCAAGCCGCCTGCGCCAGGGTCGGTTTTCCTGTCGACACTGTTCAACCTGAAGGTTTGACGGTCAAGATGATTGTCGCGTGATCTGCCGCAATGTGCAAGCGTGACGTGGTCAAGGATCTTCCGACCCATCTGGACCTGATGCGCTGCGCCGACCAAGCCGATCAACCTGTTCATCCACGTGGACTTCTCAACCACGAGAAAATGCCCCGGGCCTGGAAAAGGGTGGCGTTGCTGACGATCGTACGTCAGGAAGTCGAACTGAAGTGGCTGGCAGGTTGAAATTCCCGATCACGTCACCCGTCAATCTGGCATTGCCTTGAACATTGGCGGACCCATCACGATCTCGTCCGTTTTCCTGCCCGATGGCAAGCAAGGCGACCATCGACCGGGGACTTTGTGATTGCCAATATTCTTCGGCTCCGTCCGGCCTTGCGCTCTTCCGGTGTGGCATGGGACGAGGGCAGAAGAAGACGGCGACGACACGAAGAGTGATTGCGCTCACCGCTTAGCGGGACAGTTTGAATTGGGCGCGGCCCTTGCGGGTTCGTTGCCCTTTTTCAATTTCCGGCCGCATCAGTTTCTGCTGTTTCTTTAGGAACAGTTTTCGAAGCCTTCAAAAACTTGGGGCGGTCCCATCAAAGCGTCCCCGCGTCGTGCTGTTTCCGGCCACTTTTGTGGCTGTCACGAAAGGTTGCGATTTTGTCCAGGCCCTTTTCGAAATCCGGGCGGTCTCGGCCCATTTGCACGTGGGATGTCATACAGTCTGAAGCCGTTCCCCGTCCGGTCCTTTCAGCAAGCGGAACTCGACAACCCGGCATGATCGTTTCAGCCTGCGTCACGTGTCCGCCACATAGTTTCAAAGGCGTCTTCCATGACCATGGCGGACCTTGGGAGCGGTTCATTGCGAAAAGGGACATCTCCTGCCTCCAGTGATAGGATTCATTTAGGGTGACGGCTAGGCTGGCTGGCGGGTTTCCGACGCGGGGGATGCGGCCAATAAGATTGAAAACCTTCCGGCAAGGTTCAATATTCCGTGGCTGGCGGAACTTGATGGAAAGGCGGCAGATATTTTTGAAGCTCTTTGTGGGGCTGGAAATCCGCGGTGGCAAAATACTGCAGGCAATCGCCACAATCATCGGCTTCATGGCGCTGGGATTGCGCATTGCATGGGACCATGGTTTGCGCCATGGGTTGCGAAATTCCCAGGGGCTCCTCAGCGAAGGGACAAATTGGGCGGTAAGCCGCATTTATGCTGCTCAAGCCGCAGCGACCTTCATGAACCTGGTCGTTCAGTTTACCGTCAGCGAAGCGATGCGCTTTTACAGTGGTGCCTGCCGGATCTGACCCGTCATTCATGATGGAATTGGAACCTCGCGCCACGGAAAAATTGCCGCCTCAAACAGGCGGCGGGACATGCCGGCCATAACGGGTACGGTCCATCCACGGTTCAATATCGGAGAAGGACTAAGCCCCGGTGCGCCTCTCGGCATCGGTCATTTCCGGCCACAAGGACCGTTTGTCGCGGGATATGTCCTGTCCGATTTGCCAAAGCCGATCAGGACTGGGTCGATGAACATGATGCGGCGGGCATCAGTGAGGTGGCCCATGGGCTGTGGCAGCAGGTGAAGGACCGAAACCTGAATGCCATTCGCCAGCGCATTGCCACCTGCCCGATCTGAAACAAAAACGGCATCGGGACCTCTGCGCCGGCAAAAGCTGTGGCCGCACCGCCGAAAGAAGACCCTAGCCCGACCAACCCGCAATCGCTGCGAACGGCTTTTGGACCGGTTCCGCTAGGTTTGCCTTGCCAAAGGAGCAGCACCCCTGTTTCCTTTCCTTTGAACACACTACCGGAAGGATGCGCTGGTATTGCGGATCACTGTTGAAATGGACATTGCGGGGCCGTTGTTGATTGCTCGTGCTTGCGCCATCGATCGTCGGCATCTGGAAGCGCGACGATATCGGGCGTCTGCTGGCGCGTTCAACAGACCTTCTTCCAGAGGAAAAGATTCCGTTGCCAACAGCGGCATGGACCGCTTGTTCCTGACAAAACAGGCGATGGCGGCCGCGGTGCGGGCTGTCAGCACACTTCCTGAGGTCCGGAAATGTCCCCGCCGGAACGGGTTCGTGATGGGAATAGCAGAGCGTTCCTTTGACATCAATCCGTCACTTTCTGAAAGGATGGGCATATTGAGTACGGAAAAGCTATGCATTCAGGTACCCACTCCCGAGGATCGGCGGCATCAGTTGGTCCGTTGGCAAAATCCTATCCTCTCTGCCCTTATGGGGGATCGTTCTGGACCGAAAGGGATCATCAACAGTCTGGACGATCCGGTCACCCAAATATGTTACCCTCACTGGAAGGCAAAGCGCCCTTATGGACGCGGGCCAGCATTCTTGAACGGTGTGCAATCCAATGGACCAGCGAGCGGTCACCTTCCAACGTAGGATATATCTGGGACTTCAATTTCCGACATCAATTCGTGGATTGTGGGAGCCGTGTGTGCGTGGTAGGCCTGTGTGTGCCTGCGCTAGGAATCCATGAACGGCTTTTCCCCACTGCAGGACTGACAGAGACCGTGCCGTCGACGCCGGGCCAAACAATGGCAATATTGTGTCCATTTGATACCCCAATGTGATCGGGGCATTAGGTTGATCCAAGGGGCAACCGGGGAGAAAGCAAGTCCCCGAGCTGATTGCAGGAGAAAAGCTGAAGATCGCGCGCATGGGGCTGGGGCTATTCCGCTTTATATTAACTGACGGGTTTATGGCACAGCCTTGTTGCTGTGCGGGCTTTTGAAACCTGTCCGGGACCGCGGACTGATGCCCGCTTTTGGCCAGATGTTCCCAAATTGGGCGAAATGGAAAAACGGTCAGAGATCGTGCCGGATTTTCGGAACCTTGGGTTTTGCCGA
>Ga0163217_1109537_pt1 | contig 12703 bp, 8 predicted proteins | sample SynspAceP_FD_185933 | JGI IMG/M metagenome (GOLD analysis project Ga0163217, IMG submission 185933) | Saline lake microbial communities from Ace Lake in Antarctica - Synechococcus sp. Ace-P (PacBio error correction) | ecosystem: Environmental > Aquatic > Non-marine Saline and Alkaline > Saline ... | reverse complement strand
TGACCCCTTCTAGAAATGTCTTCTACTTTGCAGAATAAGCTCTCTGAGTCTATTTTGTCTATCGCAAAGGTAGTCTAAAGATTCCTGGGACGCCGATTTCAAATGCCGGGATATAGTAACTGGGGGGAAAAAACCCGACTTTGGCAGCGATTAGTGGAATGCATTGTGTCAGGTATTCATTATCATATCGAGATGGGCAATTGGCCATACCAAATTTAGAGATTGGGAATTACCAGATCGATCAGATGAGGAGTCAAGCAGGACCTCATTTTCCAAGCCTTCATTATTGGAATTGTAAGCGCCCCTAGAGGGTGATCCTCTTTCAACAAAACAGAATAAAAAAATCCAACTCCCCTTATCGATTCTGAAGCTGAAGGAGTTTGGGCCAGAATATGCCTTCCTGATGCAGGGAACTAAGGAGGTATCCATTTTTGCCGGAAATGGTGATGAAGTCGTTATTTCTTTTTAGGGCAGGATTTTAAAACCCAGGTAATCGGAGCTCTCAGTAGCGGAAATCCAGCACCTATTCCCTGGAGTCAGTGATAGTAACCTAAAAGGGAATTTTTACCAGAAGAAACAAGTGAAGCTTATTTTTGTTGATGATGAAAAATCCATTCTCACGAAACACCACAAGGCAATAGAATTAAGCTATTGATGAAAATCAATTCAAGCAAACCGGGGAATAAAATAACCGTACATCAGATGGAATTACCCATAGAAAAGCATTCAAAGATTTAAACAAAACCGGAACAATCAACGAGATAAAATCAAATAGAGGCGCAAGCCGAGCTTAATAGGAAGCGGGGCAACAGTCGTGATGTCCACAGATGAAAAGGGCAATCGTCAAATAAATAAACACTCCCAGCCGCCCACGCTTATCAGACAAACTTCCCACGATGGAGTTATAGCTGGACCATCTAACCTGCAGCCGGTATTAATGAGGGTTTTTCCAGCAGCTTACCGTTGGGAGATCTTCACGATGCGAACAACCGATACCTAAGTCATCCCAAAGGAAAGTTTTTTCAACATCGGAGGCAACTCGGTGTCATTGCAGGAAAAACCGCTTGAGAGTAGTGATCGTGCAGGTGCGCGTGCAGAAATTATTTCGGGCGCATTACTTGTTTAATCGGATAAATAAATTAAGTTTAAAAAAAAGCCCGATGATTTTAAAGTTCATCGGGCTTTTTTTCGTTTTATTTGATTTTAGCTACAAGCAATTTTTATTGACTCGATTTCTGATGTCTGTCACCTTCGAAGTTCGGTTCGCTAAGAAACGGTCTCCGCTAGTTTTTCAGCCAGTTCATAGGAAATAAATCGGGAGGGAATGCTACACATTCGCATTGTTTATGCTGTCTTAGCCAGGGCTGCGTTTCCTCATTCAGCAAAGTGCTGCTCGGATTCCCTGATGCTTATTGGTTGATTGCCCCACTCCATTTCCCGCTGCCACAGATTTACTTAATTCCCAAATTTTCATATTCTCCCGATTCAATTGCCGCACTCAAAGGATGTACGTAATCCGGTGTAATTCTACAGAAGTCATCCGAGAAAGGGCCAAATCTTTGACCTCATAGCCGAAAGCCTGATTAAGCTTTGCAATCAGTTTGGCTTTATATTCCAAATCCTGCATGATCTCCTCCTATGGCTACTTTTTTGACATCAATTTAATTTTTCTAATTGATTAAAGGCGTTCTTCAATATCATCCTGAGCCGCTTTCATTGGCTCTTTTTTCTCAACGTTTCGCAATCTGAATTCCAGCCTCATAGAGCACCAAAATCGGCATTGCAATTAATATCTGGCTTGATCACATCGGAGGAGTGATTAATTCGCTGCCAAATTCAAAATCACCACGATCGAATGGTCTACGATAGATTTCAACATCTTCAAAGTTGACTAGACCTGACATGGCCAAGAAATAAACCACAAACTGGCAACTGAAACATTTTAAAATTGCAGAGCTAAAACTAACATTCGTCAGCGTACTCACGTAAGATGAAATGTCAAAATTTCATTGAGAATGGCTTCGGATCCAATTGATTAGTTGGAGTAAGAAATTTTGATCGAAAGGGAGGACAGGATAAAGTATCCAAAAAGCAGCTCCATTAAAAGAATTAGCATAACTTACAAAAAAAATACGGCTCCTCTTGCTGCATTTTTCTCTTTTATCATACAGTCCCGGACTGGATGAATCTCAAACTTCCCAAAAAACATTAGGGAAATGAAAGCAAGAAATCCTCCACCAAACTTGAGGTCACGTGCATGAAAACTGCCCCGTCATCTGTCTACTCTGGATGGGTAAATGGCAGCTCATCGATACAGAGAGCAGGAATTCCTAGGTAATCACTTGAGGACTACAGAGCCAACGATACGTAACAAAATTCTTACTTTTGATGGGGCCAAGAATCACTATTTCCGAGACAAAAGCTCTTTTGCTACAAAAGCCATGCACTGTGAAAAAATAAGGATGCTGATACGGAACGAAAACAAATGCCAGCGTATGCTTCCAAATGCCAGAAAGGGGACATTCCTCCCTCTTCTTCCTCTTCTTTTGGTATTGGTCTAAAGCACGGGTGTATCGCTACTTAATTAAAGTGGAAATTGAACCATCCATGAGTTGACCTCACTTTTGATTTTTGCCATTCGGCTTCGTTACTATGATTCATCAATGCCTCGATCGATGAGTCCAACGTTTTTTTTCATATCATTCTTCTTTCAATCCTTCTAGGTAGTAAATCGGCTGGAGTACCTTACGCATACCGGAAGTCACAAAAGGAGATTGGTGTCAATGGGAACATTGTCTTATTTATGGTTAATATTCTACTTTACCGAGAGTTTCCTCTGGCAGCTTTCCAGTAAGCTCTTTATTTCAAGATCGATTAGCCATCAAATGGTTGTCTGTTCTCGAAGAGATTTAGTTTGTATCCTAGGACTTACGAACTTCATCGGCCATTACGGATGCATTTCAATTATTACCTTGAAGGATATATTCCATGGTATCATCAGACATACACTCCTCGAAAGCAATCGGCTTTAGCAGCGATAATTATTTCCAATGGGCCCCCTTGAGTTCCTGGGAATACACCCCCATATCCAAAAGCCGAAGTCATCTTACGGATTTCTCCTTTGGAGTAGTAATTTCCCCAAGGGATTGTCAAAGTCTTCCCGCATCATAATCAAACCTCCTCTTTGGTTCCTCGAGAGTCTTTGAGTAGTCGTAGTCCACGATTATGACAATGGTTCCAATGGATCATTCAAAAAAACCTCGTGCAATCAAAGGCCTGATGGATGTGATATGTCTGCCAGGAGAAAGTGCTCCAATTTGATCAGCAAATATCTCTCAACCGCTCGTTAATCCCAGGGTCTCTAGAGTAAGCCGAAAGCCCCGCAGATAATTCATCTTTGGGTTTACTTTCAAGCGCTTTTGCCTCCACTTTGATCATAATCAATACCCCAGTATCTCTTCGACCCATAGAATGGAGGATCATAAAGCTTTTCCAGAAAAATTAACAGGGGAACCGTGAGTTTCAAGTTGCCCACCATGAGAAAGATCAAAACCTAAAATAGATCTCCTGCTTTTCAGACAAGCTAAAAAACGGCGGCAATTTGCTTTGCGCACCAGGAGTGCGGCTGGCACATTGGCCCAAGTTGCTCCAAAAAAGTTTAGCTCGATTCGATTCGCTAATGCTCGATTTTTCATCAACGACTTCGCATCCGCCATAATAACGCTTCCCCGGCAAAAGCCTTCCGCGTATTTATGGTCAATACGCTACCTGCCAGCTTCCATTATTTGCTTACTGGTTGAAGTTTTCGAGGCAATCAGCTCAATTCCTCTCTTTGTCGTCTTTTCTCTTGAAGCTATTAATCGAAAACCAGCGGAATCTCTTTTCATTAATTAGGTGTTGAAGCGAATATGGGATAGGCTATGGATAAAAAATCCCAGCCGAACGCCCCAAAAATTAGCCCGAAAGTCCGATTATCCAATTCCTTAAGCACGATACAAATCGGGAATGAAAAGGAATTTTTATTTTTGAGGGATGATCAATTCAATTTTCGCCCAGAAAGCTTACTTTCAGTGGACGCACCCAATTCAGTTTTTACTGGTAAAGTTGAATTATTTTCAGAAAGCAAAATGGGTGTGAAACAAGCTGAGCATTCTATGCACATGAAATCGATCACAGAATTCAATTTGGAAGCGGTGGATTTCTATGAAAATTGTATTTACCTACTCTACCCTTCTTTCTCTAGATGAACCCCTCTCTTGGAGGATTTGGTCTATCTATTTTGGAGGGTATTCAAGCTGTTTTAAACAAAGATGAAATTTCAAGGTCGGAATGGAATTGATTTAGATGGTAATTCCACAGGTGGAAAGCTCCTTCTATCCTGAGCTCCATAAATATTTTGGACGAAAAAGAAAAAAAGTTCGGGTCTGGATTTTAAAATTCAAGAAGAGGCTGCTTGTCATTTGTGATTGGTTGGTTCGGAAAACAAAAGTCCATAGGTTTCAAAAATCTAAGCAGTCAGTCCAACTCCATCCCTGAAAAAATACTTTCTGTAGCTTGCTGGATTGGAAGCCCAAGATTTAATTCAATCTTGCCTTGCTCAAATTCGAAAGGCTGAGAAAGTTGATCACGTTTTCCCGTCGTAAAAATTGGTTAAGTTTGGTCATCACCTTTTAAATTTCCCGAAAGTAGGTTTGATTTTCAGTCGACCACGGTTTTTAAAAAAGATTAATTTTTATGTTAATTAATTGTAAAAGTTCACAGATCAAGCGATGCTAACGCTATTTGTTTGCAGGTCGCGCTTTTAGGCTCTGGGGCTATATTTCAATCAAGGCCTTAAGCCTTTCCCTAGGGAAAAAGTTGAGCAAGTGGGTCAATTCTACCCTTTTTCAATTTTGTATTTGCCCGGCATTGGCATTCCTTTACATTACCACAGATCGATCCCCCTGGCTGGGAATTATTACTTCCATCTCGCAGCCTGGTTCACTTTTTTTGTCTCTTGCGTTCTTTTTGGAAGCCTTTGGAAAAAATATTAAAACTGGGATAATTGCAACTTACTGCTGCTTAATTGTTAGTTTTTCTGGCTTGGCCAATACTTTCATTTCTTGGTTTTCAGTGATCGAAGGCTTATTGGGAAAAGAAAGGCTTGCCTACTGCACTTGCTGATCGATCAGGGTGGAATCTTTCTTATTGGTTTTCGTCCGGTTTCCTATTATTTGAGCCTCCATCTATTCTGGCATCAGGAAAGCCCCATCTTAAGTGCCATCCCATTGGAAAAATTATCAGTTTCCTCCATTCCTATTTATTTGATTTGCCACACTTTGCAGAGTTTCTTGGATGGAAGACTCCAGAATTTATTTTTACCCGATTCGCTGCTGCATTGGTAAAACAATTGGTTCCGGCCTCAATTTTCCATCGCCATAGGAATTAGATTTAGGTTGGATTTTGAAATCCCTGAATTCCAGATTTTTCTGGTTGGAAATGGGCTACCAGGATAGTATTTAGCCCCCGCTTTGGTATGGATGATCTATCGAATTTCAACTCGAAGGATGAATTAATCTTTCCATGTCACCATTCCTAAGAGAGTGGCATGGCTCCATGATCACAGGTTCGGTAGTGGCTATTCAATATGACTCAAACCAAAACTCGCCCGCGCTGCTTTTCGGGATGGGAATTCCGATCTCTATGTTTGAGTTTTTGATTTGGTATTTTGCTTCAGAGATCAGCTTCAGGATTGGCTTTACCTTTTCGGTAAATTTCTGGTGGATCAAGCCATTGGTAGCAATAATCTGGCTGCCAAAAACAAAATCTTCTCCCCTCTTGAAATCAGTCACTTTCCCCACAGCTTCCTCTACGATCAGGGCTCCTGCCGCGGACATCATAGCTGTTGTGAGATTGTATTAAGTAGGTAACTTCTTGATCTGCCGCATGCCACATAGCACAGGTTCACTGCTGCACTCCCAAGTCGACGGAGCCCATTGTGAGCTTTTCATCAATTCCTTTGAGCACATTCATTAACTTATCGAATCAATTCAAAAATTGTAATACGGAAATTCCAGTTTGGCGATCAATTGATTCGGAAAGGGTTTTTTGGCCGGGCTTACTTTGATCCTAGTTGTCATTGCAATACGCTCCGGCCGCCCTTCATGGGCATAGAAACCATCAATGTCTATTGATCTCATAGACTACTCCCAAAATTTCAACTTCTTCGTTTTCCATCAGTGCAATGCTTACCGCATAGACTGGAAGTCGTGGATGAAATTAGTCGTTGCCATCTAAGGGATCGATCACCCAAGTCAGACTCGGCAGGTGGCTTAGCATCAGTCCCTTCCTCTGTGATAAATCCTGCCTCTGGGAAGGATCTTGGTCCAATTTGGATACAATGAGTATCTCTTGCCTCCTTATTCCACATAAGAGACCAAGTCGTGAGGCCTTTGTGCTCGACGTCCTTTTGGGGATTGAAATGCTGTCCGCTCTTTTCGGATAAACGCTCCAGCAGCTTTGTCGATTTTCTTGGGTTTCTCCAGTAATATTGATTAAGTTTCTGACCTTTGTCAGCATGGTTTTATGCTTTAGGGTTTTTTACCCGCCATGTAAAGAACGATTCCGCCCTTCAATGGGATTGGTTGATAATATTCAACTAATTCAGCCAAGGTTCCTCTGGCGTTTTCCTCATTGTTTAGCTTGGTCAGTTCTTGGAACGCAGGCCTGACGGATCTTGGTTTCCAAATGGCCTCTGACAGTTGTTCCCAAAGTTTTCATCAATCGGTGTGGCGACTCATAGGAATACATGGTTCGGACCTCTTCCATCAGATTATCAATTCTGCGTTTTCGACCTTTCTTATTGAGGCAAAAAGCCTTCGAAGACGGAAACGCATCATTCGGGGGCCAAACCACTATTGATCAAGGCGGGGATCAAAGCAGTGCTCCCGGGAGACACTGTACATCCAAAACCAGCTGCAGGACTTCCCGGAATAAGTAAAAATCCTTGGATCAGAGATCGGCAGGGAAAAGGTTTTTAAAAAACCCTGGGGCAATTTTTTTTTTTTTTTTTATAATACAAAAATTTAAAAAAAGGGGGGCAAAATACCTCAACCCCGCTTTCATTTTTGCGATCACTAAGCGTTGGACTGTCTTGTGTTCATTGAAAATATGATAGCTCTGCAGTGGTCTGGAGATCTCTAGATGTTTTAGCAAACTACCACTCGTACGCGTATCTCAGCGAGAAATGACGGTCAGCACTCTTCAAAATCTCGATTGCACGAAGCGTTGATATCCTTCAGATAGCAATAGGTGTTGGCACCCAGAAATAAATTATTCCTTGATCATCATTCCACTAATCTTATCAATTGCTTAGCGCGAGCTTTTCGATCTTTATCTGTGATAGTATTTCCAGAATCATGGGTAGGTGAGCTCAATCTCAAACCGTGTTGTAGACGTTACTCCAATTCGGATTGATGTGCTGAGACTTCGGCCAAAAAAGCACGCGGAGCTTCATAAAAGGCAAAATTGCCTCCTGAAAATCTCCCAAATTTGAATGTTCTTCTTTAATTTATTATTGTCTTCTTCTTTCCACATGATCGATTGGATTAAAGTGATATCAAGGCCTTCGATTTTCGAAGCCTTTTCATTAGATCTTCAATGATTTGATCCGCAGAGGTCATCATGATTTAATTGTTGTACTCACATATTTTACCTCCAGAACCTTTCCCCCCGGGGGGGCTTTTTTTTTTTTTTTTTTAAAAAGGGGGGGGCCCCTCCATTTCATTTTTGGGAAACAGGCGCCTGCAATTTCCTTCCTCTTTGCCGTTTGGAACGATACTTAAACACATATAAAAGCATCGGGAACTGTCCACTTGCTTCTAAATTTTTAAATGAGTTGGTTATTAAAATTCCTTGTTTCATCCTAAACTCTAATTTTGATCTAAACAAAAGAACCCATGCTGATGGGCATGGGTCAAATGATTTTTTGTTTTCCTTAGAAGAATTTATTAGCGATAGTCTTTCAACATTCGCAAATCTTGCAATGGCCATTCATAATCTTGATAAGATGTCCGCTGCGAGGATTCTGAGTCAATGGCCTTGGAACCCAGAGTAATCTCGACTCAGCGCCAGGGAGTAAGCGTATTTAAGCGCCCTTACTACCCACTCCAATATCTTCTTGTAATGGAGAGGTCATCTGACCTACTTTGGTGCAAAGATTGCTCCTTTGCCTTTGGTTGCAAAACCTACACCTGGGAGATTACGAAGTACTCAATTTCAAATCTGGGATCTCATTCAATGAGCAGTCTCTGGGAATTTACTGCTTTCATTTCCTCCAAGTGTAGTCAGCCTTTTAAGCTTAGATTGAATCAAAGCTGGCCTTCTCTCATTTCTTTACTTGAGTCTCTACTTGCTCTTTTTACATCTATCAAGTGTCGGCGTCACCTTCTTCTTTCTTGCTAACCAAAGGTAGCTATCACGTAAGCATTGTCTAATTCAAACACTGGTGAAACTTTCAATCTTTAGAAGGCTTCTGAAAAAAGCCCATCTGATTATTTTCCTGGCATTTGTAAGGTTATTGATATTTCTAAGCATTTGGCATCTAGGGCTATTTGCTTGGATGATTCTATAATCATCAGTTTCAGGCATCTTTCAGTGAAATTGATTTCTGTTGCCAGAATTCGCCCGCAAAAGAATCTGCATTTCGGAATGCTCATATTTTCTGGGTGCCATCACTTGCTACAAGCTTCTTTCTCCAAGTTAGCTTACTTTGGTATAAGTAGACCTAGGCAGCTTCGGTCACTTCGATGATGTGGTAGCCCATAATCTGTCCTCCACTAGATTTGGAAGGGAGTCCAGTGACTTTTGCTGCATAGGCTGCATTTGCGAAAGCGTCTACAAAGTCCTCTTTTGCAAACCAACCCCAAATCACCACCGTTTTGAGCAGAACCATCCTGACCCATAATTGTCTAGCTGCCACTGCAAGGTTCCTTGAGCTTTTTACTTCTGCAAGTACTGTCTCAGGCCTGAGGCTTTGACATCAGCTTTGGCTTCATCGCTCATATTCTCCGTAGAGAACAGAATTGTGAAGCTCTTAGTCTAGGCGTTCCAATGTATTCTTTTCAGAAACTTATACGAACGAAGGCTTCCATTTGGTGTTACAAAGGCCATAAGTTTCACCTGCTGTAACCTGTCCCACATTGGAGCTCCAAATCTGCAGGAAGATCTTCTCTGGTTTGAAGTGGTTAAAAAATGCTGGTTCGGGTTTTCTGGAGTTTCTAATTGCCAAAAAGCAGAATCATTCGCAGCAGCTCTCAATTCTCCAGTCAATGCAGTAAGTTCTTCAATACCGCTGTTGAATCAAGTCACTAGGACGGATGCTGAGCTTTACATACTCAAGTTAGCCCGTGTTGTTTCCAGTTTCTGAACTTTGCTTTATTTTTTAGTCAAGTAAGCTTTCATTTCGCTTTCCTCCACCTTCACCTCATCATCTTTTTACTGCATAGTAAGGAATGTAAAGGATCGAAGCATTCTGCAATTGTATTTGCTGCCTTGTATTCCATTTTAGCTTCTGCTTGAGTAGTGAACTCAGGAAGTTGCAAAGATTATCGTATTTGATCGAAGACCGGGAGCTTGCAAAAAAGCTTCTCTTGCTGAGCCCAGAATGCCTGCTGCGCAGGATCGCTGTTCAAGGATTGAAGGAAAGAAGTCAACTGAATTTTATCGATTCTTCCTTTGTAGTAGGGTTCACCAATTGCTGACGAAGTTCTTGCAACATTATTTTTTACCTTTGCACCCATGTCACCAATTCTGCATCTGATACAGTGAGTCCAAGTTTTGAATATTCCTCGTCGAAGACTCGCTCTACGATCATTTGCTTGCCATGGCTTGCTCCCTGCCACGGTAACCATTTTCAACTTTGAGGGTACTCTCCCAGTTCGCTGCTGATAGGCAAGTTTTCACTTCTTCTACCTTTTGGAGTACTTCCTCATAGGTAATATCCTCACCGGCTATCTCTCCGACATTGTTTTGGTGGAATGAGAAGTGAGGAATTTGGGGACTTATAAAAATTCACCTCCAAGGAGGAATAAAATTAACCGCCGGCAATTACTCCGATTGCGAGACCTGTCCGCTGTTTATTTGTTTAATTACGCCATTATTGGTTACTACGCTTTTTTAGAGTGCAAAATAATAGGCATGAGTAACGAAAAATTTTTTTTCAAAATTTTTTTAATTTAAATTTTCTGAATTGCAAAGGCCTTATCTAAAAAAATACCAGAGGAATTATTTTGAGCCTAACTGTTTCAATTCGATGCTCTTGGCTTTGGTCATAATCGTGAAGGATAAGCGACAATTGTGGACAGATTTCCTTTTTTGGAAGATTTCTTCAGTTAAGGACAAAATCAAACCAAGAAAGGGTCTCAAAGTCTCTATCGTATTCCCAATCATATTTATCATTTCAAATAATCAATTTCCTGTCTTGCCACTCAAGACAGTATTCCTGATCAGAAATCCTTTTGCTCCATCAGGGATCATCGCTGTCATAATTCGTTCTTCAATCTCGCCGAAAATTTCTTCAATAATATCTTCATAGAACAATCACTGCGTTCCCTCCAAACTCATCCACCACCAAAGCCAAGCTTTTTCGCTCTTGAATTAAATTGGATCAATAATTCATTGCCAAAGCGATTCCGGAGGCAATGATGATTGGAGTTAGGATTTCTTCGATGGTTTTTGGCTTTTTGAAAAGCTCCAGCTGGTGGCAATAGCCAATTACATCATCGATAGTTTCCCGATTTAGGACGGTGATTCGGAATGCCACTTTCTTCCAAAACAGCCTAAGATCTTCGATGGGGTCATCGATCTCCACCACAAACTACCATTCGTACGGGGAACCAGCATTCACCGTTACTCCGGGACGGTTTTGAACTCGACTGCATTGTTCAAAGATTCTTGGTATCAATAATCTACATGTCCTTCTTCTTTTGGCTTTGGCATAGGTGGTTTGTACAAAGCATTCTGCTCTGTTTACGGTTAAAAACCGGCTTATCTTCGCTGTATTCCAATCGCAAACTTTTGTAATAAAAAAATCTTGGAAAGCCAAAAACGGTCCGCCCAAACTATGGGGTATATCAACATATAAACCACCCAAATGGTATGACAAAGAAGTTTCAACATACTGTTTGGATTCGCATAAGAGGGCTCTTTGGCCAAAAAATTCAGCAGTAATCAATACAAATCATTCGTAGACACAATGGTCTGCGAAAAAAAGGAATAAACCCTTCATTATTTAAGCTTGGGGAAGATTCATCTGTCAATGGATCCTTCCATCAAATAGGCCCATGAATTTCCATAGAGAACCAGGAAAATAGTATTACCCATCAGGGTAGTACGATAAATTGACCCGGTCGCTGCCACAAAGCGCTTTGCAATTTTCCAGTCAAATCCACCTTGTTTTATTCTCCAGCTCAAATTTGGAGCTTATTAGAAGAAATAAACGCAATCTCCCATTCCTGAGAAAAATGCCGAAAAAAACCCGCGTATAATCACATAAAATTAAATAGGAAACTTCCATTTTTAGGATTTTTTGGCTGCTTTTGATTTTTTTCTTCTCGGCAGGAGGGTCTTTCAGGTTTTCTTTATTTTTCGGTACTGAAACCAAAATAACAAAGCCACTGCAAACATAAAAAAAATAGCATTAAGACGATTCTATTCCCACAGGTTCAGAGCTGATGCACTCCAATAATAATTAAGGGCAAGGGATTAATGAGAGAATTAGGCGTCTGCGGTTTCAAAGTAAAATAGCTAAGTGTTGATTGGGTAGAGTGGAAAATCCAGCAAGGCGATTTCTTGCTAATTTAATTCCTTGTCTCCAGGGAAAGTATCGTCCTAGAATCTTCTTACATTCTTCCAATTTATAGTTTCGGAAAATGGAATTCAATCAGCTTCCATCCCCAGAACCATTGAAAAGAGTTTGTTTCTCCTGCAATTCGTTCACAAATTTATAGTATATATTCGCCTTCTCATTCGATTCCAAAAAAAATTTCTTCGGTTTGAAGCTGTTGATCCTTGATCAAGTTCTTCCACTTTCACATCCCCCACACCTTTATAAAGGATTTTTCTTCCTTTAAGGTAAACCCTTTGTTCAGCACCGATTGTTGGTACCTAAAGAGCCATCTTTTTTCGAAAAAATTTGGATTGTCTATTCCTTCCGGAAATTCAATATTTCCCATTTTGCAAACTCCAAGCTGCTTCGGTGGCTTTAAGATCTGATCGAATGATTTCGCAGAATCACTTTGTTACCAGATGGATATTGATTTAGAGCTGCTTATAGGGTCCCATCGTATTCTGCAAAGGAAGAAATTTAATCCACATCTTCCGGCAGGAGGAAACTGAAAAACTGCTAAAAAGAGAGAAAAAAGAAAGGGCTACTGAATTGACTTTCAATTTTTGTTAAAGATAATAGATATCCACATTTCTGTAACATAAAAAGGCCAGTCGATTCGGACTGCCTTTTTTTTTAATTAGTGTTAGAAACTAGTTCTCTAGTGGCCAAGTAACCGGACTCCACCATCCAGCATTCCTGTATTAGTGAAGAAACCTACCTGAAGACCCTCTGTAAAATAATTCCTCCTTTGGAAGGGATCGAGCTCTTGCATTTGCCATTCCTTGAGAATCACCCCGCACGCTGGTAAGCATTGTAAGCAGCGATGTAAATTGAATA
>Ga0163217_1011092_pt1 | contig 12703 bp, 16 predicted proteins | sample SynspAceP_FD_185933 | JGI IMG/M metagenome (GOLD analysis project Ga0163217, IMG submission 185933) | Saline lake microbial communities from Ace Lake in Antarctica - Synechococcus sp. Ace-P (PacBio error correction) | ecosystem: Environmental > Aquatic > Non-marine Saline and Alkaline > Saline ... | reverse complement strand
CGCGCATTCTGGTGCCGGACGTCGAGAATCGATGCTCTTCCTGACGGGCAGGGTAGTGGCGACGAATTTTGGCGCTGCTCACCTGCGCAGTGCAGCTATCCTGAGCGGTGATCCTGTATAAGCCCCACCCGAGTAGAGGCCGGTCTGCGTCCGGTGCCATCGATGCGAGGGGGGGGGCCTTGGGGGCCGCGGAGGGGGCGACGGTATTGACCCACGCTGATCCCGTGGCCTTGTGGCGGGTGGATGAGATCTGGCGATGACGTTCCTTGTGGGGATTCGGGCCTGTTGGCGGCATCAAGTGGGTGACCTCGGGGCCCTTTCTATTGCGGGTGGGGCCTGACGAGGACCGTGGGCGCGATCCCACCGACGGGCGATGTTCCCTCGAGGGGTTGGTGTGGAGGCTCATTGATTATCGCGCTTTTTGATTCCGCGCTCGGCACAGCCTGCCGCGAGTGTGGTAAGGGCTGCAGCGGGGCAGCTGACACGGGCGGGTGACGAACCGTTTCTGCTGGCCAAGCTTGCAGGTGTTTGACAGGGCGCATCTGTGGCGGCGGGGGTAGCGCTACGGGCCAGCCCCCGCACCCCGGGGATTTGAACCACTTGGAAGCGTCATGCGGGCGCGTCGGCAGCGGGTCGATCGTGGAGGAGTCGGGGCGGTTGGCGGCCGTTTTCGTCGGCTGTGAACCGCGGTAGGCTTGTGCAAGGTGTCGCAGCTACGCCGCGATTGGCCGGCGCGATCAGACCGAGCAGTCAGCCTGCTGTGGAACCCCGATTTCAACTGATCACCCAAACCCAGCCTGCAACAGCGTTGCGGGCGAGACACCGCCGCCTTCGCAAAAAGATGCGTGTCAGACCGTGTCTGACCGAGTTGCTGAGCAAATCCTCGGCATTCGATCTGATGGCCATCCTGCTAGCACAGTGCGATCAACGTTGCGCCTAGGCTTTTCAGCCTCGATTCAGCTCTGTCGGGCTTTGGAGCCTGGCAAAGGATCAACGGGATGTTCGCCTGCAGTTTGTCGCCAGTGCCGGCCAAAGGGGGATGTCCAGGCCCATTGGACACAAAGATCCGATTTGGCTGTCGGGTGACGCCGCAGGTCCCGCGCACGGTCAGGCTGGGATTCATTCTGTCGCGCGTGCCGCCGCCCCACCATGACCGCGCATGCCGGCTGCGCATTCGCATGTAACCGCACGGCGTGCGGGTGGGGCTGTAATTCACACTGGCTTTCACCTGCGCCGGTGGCGATTACGACCATCAAAGTGCTGGCGGTTTTAAGCAGATTTACCATCGAGACGAGCCTGCATCGATTACGCAGGAAAAAAACCCATGTGATCGGTGCGGGCTTCATTGCGCGGGCACACCCACGTCAACCGATGGCCGACCGCATTGCAAGATTCGGCGATTGCCCTATTTGCGCTGACGCGCAGGGTCCGCGCTGTCTGTGCAGAGCAATCACAACGCGCGCGACCTTTGCTGCCACAAGGGCATCGGCGCAGGGCGGGGCTCTTTTGCCGGTACTGGCGCAGGGTTCGAGCGTGAATTAGGCCGTCGCCCCTTGGGCGCCGACCCCGCTGGTTGAAACGCAGGGCTTCGGGTTCGGCGTGGGGTCTGCCCCCGCTGGGTCCACCCCCGTCGAACGAATGCGATTCCTGTTGCACGATGACGCAGCCCACGGCCGGATTGGCCAGACAGCCCCCTGCGCCGCGACCGGCCCAAGGATAGGGCCAGGCGCCATAAGCGCACGGTCAGACAATGTTATTCGTCCGCAGGGTTGTCTGGGCGTAGTTCCTGGACAAACTTATCGAAGTCGTCTGCCGCCTGAAAAGTTCTTATAGGACGGCTGGCAAACCGCACATAGGCGACAGGTATCGATGCGGGCAAGTTCCTCATCACGATCCTCACCGATCTGGTTCGACCGACATCTGTTTCGCCCATGACTTCAAGGAGGCGCACAATGCGCTATACTGCATCGATACGTTCGGATCAATCGGGCGTTTCTGCATGGAAATGCGATGGAAACGTTTCAGCTTGTCGCGGTCGAAATCCTCGGCGCTTGCCAAGGTTTTAACGACACCAAATCGCAGCAGCTGCACCCGTTCATAGGTTGTAAAACCGGCCCCCGCAGGCGGGACAGAAACGGCGGCGGCGGATTGATAGTGGTCTCGGCGGACGCGGCTGTCCTTTTACCTTGGGGATGTCGATATTTCCGCAAAACGGGCAGCGCATGGCCGGTCCCCTTATCTTACACCTGCTGCAATAGGGGCTAAACGGACCCCACTCCCAAACTATAGGGCTCCAACCGAGGTTTTGGGTAGGGCGAATGGCCGCTATTGTTGCTTTTGAGCGGAAACTGCCGTAACGTTCGGCGTCGCCGTGCGTTAGGCCTGGAACAAGATAAATCTGAAGGGAAAGCGACATGACAAGACGCTGTTATCACAGGAGGCCTCTAGCGGGATCGGCGCAGGCACGGCAGACGCCGCAGCCAAGGGCAGGATGGAAGCTAGACTGTTTGCCCGCAGCGAGGACAAGACTCAAGACCCTCGCAGTGACATCGGGGATCAGGGCTGTCCTGACGGGAGATGCCACAAGACTATGACGATCAGGAACAGGCCATGAGCCGCCCTTCGCGCAGAAGTTCGGCCAGATTGACGCAGGTGTCGCAAATTGCGGGTCGCGGACCTCACCCGGCTGGGACCGAGAAGGCAACCCGATGATTGAAAAGCTATGATCGACCTGAACGTGATGGGGCGTTTATACCGCCCATGCTGCGATGCCCTACCTGGCGCAAAACGACAGGGAATGTGTACCGGGCACTCAGCCGCGGGACGCGCCAACATCAAGGGGTCAATCTATGGGCGCGACCAAATTCTTCATCCCCACCGGTTTTCGCTGGCAAAACCTTGCCGACGAAATGTCCGAATGGGGCGGGCGCTGCATGGTCGTGGTCTCCGGTATGGTCGACACGCTTTTCTTTGACGAGGCCAAAAGCCGATAAACTCAAGCCCGAGGGTGGGGGGGTGGATGTCGCATCTGCGTATTGCACGCGCTGAGACCGGCCCATGCGGCCCGGTCGCGGAAAATCCATCTGATGCCAGTGGGCTAAGCTCAGGCTAAAATTGTACCGCGGACGCGCCTGCCATAGGGCGCGTCGCGGTGTTCGAAACAGATAGATGCCCTGCCATGTTCCAAGGCACCCATGCGCCTAGCGACCCACAGGGATGCTAGCGTGACAGGCATCACTGCCGCTTTGATATTGCGCAGGGGCATGTCATTCTGGCCCTTCAATTGTTGGCGCAAAAATAGGCATTCGAAGGGATCATTCGCAGGCGGCCACCAGCGTTAGCCAAAATAGCCAATAGGTTCGCGCTGCAGTCGGGATCTGCATTTCTGGATCAGCAGCGAGGCAGAGGGTATGTCGCACGAACATGTCAGCACCCGTCGGACCGCTGACACGAAAAGCGCTTGCATTACCATCGCTTGGTAACCTCATACAGCCCTGCCCGCGTGGTATGGACCGTTAAGTTCGGTGTATCAATCCTTCGTGCTTGCCGATTGGGCTATTGCTTTTGGCGTCACGGCTAGCCTTACCTGCCGGCATTGCAAAAGCCACCACACAACGTAATTGCCGTGGCTGATGGTCTATCGCCGATCCGGCTGGTCGAGATCCGCCAAAGTTATCACCACAGGCGACGGGGTTCAGCCCTGTCGGATTCGAGCGTTAAAGGTCACGCCACCATCCGACCGCCAAAGCACGCGCGCGCGGTTCGCTGGGACATACAAACGTCTTGACGATCCGCGGCTCCCCATTCTGGTCCACAGCGTACCCGCTTGCGGCACACCCAGTGCCCCCTGCGCGCCAAAGCCCGTGCTACCGCTGATATCGCACGCCATTTTCCGTCTTGCGTGTAGGTCAGCGTTTCATTTGGCCATGCCCTGCGCAAGGGCAGGCCCCCGCGGCAAAGCGGCGCCAAAAAGCGCCGTTTTGAAAGTTTTCTTCAATCATGTCATTCCTGTTTATTAGAAGTCTTTCAGCTCAAGGGATGTAGTCCTTGCGACTGGATTTGCGTGCCAACCGCAGGTCTGCCCCGCGTTTGCGGGACCGACACTGATAAGATTTGAATGCGGCTCGATTAACATCGGCGTTCACTCAGTGATAAAGACGGCAACGCGACGCGGCCAGGCCCCGCTGCGAGGACCACGCCGGCGGACTTGAGGTAGATCTGGTTCTGGCTGTCCGCTTGCACCCAGCTGGTCTTCGGCATATTCGGCAGCGGCACACCACAGGCGCGCGACGCCCTCTCCGCGGATCCTCGATCACCTCAAGGTCGTAGCCCGACAGCGACATAACCTGCAAACCGGTTCACCGCCCGTAAAGGGCTGCGCGACGGCGGCGCCATTGGCATACGTTGGACAAAATGGCACGAGGCGGAGACGTTTCATAGGCCGGTTCCTGTTTTGCGGCTAGGACACAGATAGGGTGCGCGGCGTGGATTTTAAATTTTCACAGGTTTGAGAGTGCGCCCAACCGCATTTGAAAAAAGGCGAATGCCGAAGCACCGCCTTTTATAATTGTTTTTGCGATTGAACAGCTTACCTGATCGAGAACGCCGTAAGCTGCGCGACCGGCTTGGGTGACTTGAGCTGCGCAGTGCCTTTGGGGGCTCGATCTGGACGGAACGTTCGCGCGTCACGCTGAACTGCTGACCAACCTCTTCGAGCGTATGGTCGGTATTCATACCGATGCCGAAACGCATCCGCAAAACACGCTTCCTTCGCGCGGGTCAGCGACTGCCAGGACCGCTGTCGTTGTTTCCTTGAGGTGATTTTCCTGAATGGCCGCTGTCCATTGGCAGACTGGCATCTTATCTTCGATGAAGGTCGCCCAAGCTGGCTGTCTCCTCATCGCGACTTGGCGTTTTTCAAGGGAGATAGGCTCCTTGGCGATTTTCATCACTTTGCGAACCTTTTCCAAGGCATCCTGCAGCTTTTCTGCCAGCCTTCCGAGCGTCGGCTCGGCGGACCGATTTCGTGCAGCATCTGACGGACCCGCGTCCAACCAGCTTGTTTGATCGTTTCGATCATATGCACTGGGATACGGATGGTACGGGGCCTGATCCGCGATGGACGCGTGATCGCTGCGAATCCACCATTGTCGCATAGGTCTGAACTTATAACCGCGACGGTATTCGAACTTGTCCACGGCCTTTCATGAGTTACCGGATGTTACCATTCCTAGAATAAGATCAAGAAACTGCAAAGCCGCGTAGTATATTTTTTAGCAATCGAAATAACGAGGCGCAGGTTTGCCCTCGACATTTCTTTCTTGGCTGACGGGGCCTACTTTTTCGACCCTTCTGAACTTTGCTGCACAAGGCGGCGGAATTCAGAGATATCCAAGACCGACATATAACTGACCAACCTGCGCCATATCGTCGTGCGGCAGCTCGTCACCTTTTCAGATTGAGCGTTGATGAACATCTCTGCCAACCGCGGACCGGATTTTTTCGGCCATCCGCTCCATCCAGTTGGATCCAGTTCGTAGCCACGATAGCTGTCGGACGAAACTCCTTCGCGTTGATCCGCGCTTGGCTCAGCGAGCTCCACCATCGCGCTGTCTATCTGCATGATACGACGGTTAATTGCCGTTACAAGCTGGTCAAATCAGGGCCTTCGATACGGTGTTGTGCAGATTGCAGGTCGTTGACCAGCAGCACGATCCTCGGACCGGAGCGCTTAGGTTTATTCTTCTCATCGGCCTTCGAAAGTGCCTCCCGTTCAGCGGTCGCCGAATCCGGCTGTCCTGGAAATTTCTGGCTCAGCTTGACGTAATCGTCGGCTATTGATGTCCAACGCTCAAGGCACTGTGGCTTTGAGCGCGGCTTTCCCATCGCGGCCAGCGACAGTTTGCCTGTCGTCTTCATCCCTCGTCGTCGTCATCATTGAGATCGGATTTGCCATCGGCATCGACTTCTGCTGGTGGCTTCGGAGGCTTGTTTCGGTCCCGCCGACGGGCACGACCGAGTCGTTTCTTCTTTTCATCGCCCATCTGAGGTTGCGAAATGTCGCTCAAGCGTCCGATTTCACCGTCGCGCAGCAGAATGTTCTTCGACAAAAGTTCGTCGCGCCAGATCGTGATCGCCTGGAAAGTCAGCCGGGCTTTCCACAGGCCGCGATCATTGTCTTGCGGCCTGCTCGATCGCTTGAGCGATTGGCGTCTCGCCTCCAGGCTTATAGCAGTTCGAACGGGAACCCAGTTCCCGCAGGTACATGCGATACGGGGTCGTCCGTGCGGTCCAGCTTTCGGACAGTGCCAGCGGACAGCCGCCACATCCACGCGGTGCTTTCCGTGGGTGGCAACTCCGGTGCACCCTTGGCCGTCTTCTTTTCGGCTTCTCGTCTTCGATCACGTTGATGGCCCATTTCGGACAAACATCGAATCACGCCTCGATCTGACTCCGAACTTACTTTGATCGGGCGGCAGAACCGGTGTTGAGTGATCGTAAGGTGATATAGCCTTTTTCACGGGCTTCGCCGATCATCTTTTTGGACGGCGGTTTGGGCTCAATTCAGCGAATGGCCGCATCCTGGTCGTCAGACTTCCGCGTCTTCGGTTCGTGTCTTGGCGGCATGAAATTTCTCCAGCGAAATGGGTGCGTAAATCACGTGACGTCGACTTCGGTTATATCGAATCATTGCGGGGTTCTGGGTGATCTTAAAACCGTTACCGTATTTTGTTAGACATTTTCCCGGCGAAAAAACCACGCCGGGTTCATTTTTCTCTTTCGTGCCACCATTCAGGATCGACCCCAGCAAAGCATCAAAATGCGCTGCGTTCGTCACGACTGATGTGGGCACCGTTGTGTTCCAGCGATGTCTCGTATTCAGCGTATCTTCTGCCCGCTACGTTGCGACCCCGAGGCAATGGCGCGCCGCTTCGCCCAACCGCCCAGTGTCAGACCCTCGTCGGCCATTGCCGGGGTCACTATCCTCGACCGCATTCGGCGATCTCTTCATCCAGTCCACCGCACGGCCTCCAGCTATCCCAGTTTCCTCAAGCGACGGTCATAGCGCGGTCTTCTCAAGGTTGCCAGGCTTCGGATGCAAGGCGTGATGGCTATTTGGCGCTGCGCAGATATTTGTCAAGTGTTGTACTCGCCAAGGCGTCGTAAATCTTTTCGCGCAACAACCGCAGAGTCCTGATGCACATGGCGCAGCATCAAAGTCCCGAATACGCCCGTGAGCTACGTCCTGAACAGCGCATTTTGTGGCCAAGCCGTTTTCAAATTCTTTCAACAAATTGCGGCAGTTTAGCAAAGCCATCAAAAATCACCGCTTCGCGCAGATGCTCTGTCGCGCCCAGGACTGCTGCAGTCACCAGAATAGGAGGATTTCGCACTTGGCGACGGCCCTTGCAGGATGGTTGGTGCCACTTGCCCCCACCGGGACAGCACGCGCCACAGGGCTAAAGTCTTTCTTGCCTTTTGCGGGCGGAACAGCTGCCCAGCGCAAATCCTTGATCTCCTGGCCATAGTGGCTGCGGATCGAAGGTGTCTTTAATCACTCATTGATTTTTCGCGCAAACGCCTTGTCCAGGCCGCGCCTTGCGTTTCAGGGCTGTCAAAAACGCGGCAATCAGGTCTCGCGCTGCCACAACGGCCGCACCATCGGCATCGCGTTATCAGAGTTATTTGGCAAACGCGGGAGCCCCATGGGCCCGCAGCAGATCGTTCGGGATCCTGACCGTCTGCATTCACGGCAAAGCGCAAGGAATTGGCCCGCCTCCAACACGGCAGCGCCAGATCGATCAACCGCATCGCCGCCGGCTGGCCCGCCGTGTCACCATCCAGCGTTTGATGATGGGGCTCGGCGAGATGCCGCCCACAACATCTGGGCAACTGCTTTCGTGATTGCCGTTCCAAGGGGGCCCCGGCCGCCACCAAATCCGGCCATGCACCAGCGGCATTCACGTACCATATACCCTTCGCGACGAATCAACGGTTTGCCTAGCCCCGCCCCCACCACAGGCAGGTCCGCGCGTCACGGGACATGAGAGACTGGCGGCCCTTATCAAAAGCTCCGTCTCCGGGGAGTTCAGGTATTTAGCATTCGTCATTGGGTCCATTGGCCCCGCCCGCCAAAAGCAATCGCCACGCCCCCGCGCATCGCGAATCAGGGTAGATTGATCGCCCGGAAACGTTATCATAGGGCCGCCCGCCTTTGGGACGAAGGCTGGCCAGCCCTGCCCCCATGATCAGCGCTTCCTCGACATTCTTGGCCTTCAGATGATCCAAAAGTCCTGCCACTAGGATTCCGGCGCAAATTCGATTTCCCACTGCTCAGCGCCTCGGTTGTCAGCGCGGCCTGCCACGATAATCGCGCGCAGCATAGCCGCCCCCGTGCGCAACTGCAGCCGGGAAATACTGCACGGCCAAGCTCCATTACCTCGGCCAGCTGGGTCCGCTTGTCGCTTTTTCCGCGCGCGGGGGTCCATGCTTGGGCATGGGCTCCCTGCTCACGCGCAAAAATCTCGACGCCTCATTAAAGCTGTTTACGTTCTCGGTCTCGCGCACAAAAAGAGATCGACATCCCCTTTGAATGATCGAAGCAATTAGTAGACTCCCGTTGCGGTCATCGAGTGGTGAAGCTGGCTGATTTTTCTGATGAACGGGCACGGAGCCCACTATCGCCCTTGCCCTGATTGGACTTTGCGCCGCATCCCACATTCACTTGCGCCCACCACCTTGCTTGACCAGGCTTGCACGGCTGCGCAGTTTCCATCCAAAAAATCATTGGGGCAGGCTCATACGGTTTTATATTGGGTCGCGATAACGGTCAAAGGTCCAGCACCCAAAGTCCCAAAGGCCGGCTTCATTTGCCAAAAAAACTCACGGGGGGATCGTCCGTCAGAGGCGATGGGGGCTGGCCCCCATATCACCGCCCCGACAGATGCTTCAGCGCTACGGATTAGCGCGATCGGCACCGTCATTGCCCAGGCACATCCTCGTTCCAAGCAGCAGAGATCGTTCTTTTTTCGTCACGCATTTTCATTTTTCATTACACCCAAAGGCGCCAAACCAGCGGCAACAACGGCATCGTAGCGCATCGGCCCACTTGCGGGTTCTAGAGACGCAATGTGGTCACGGAATACTCGCGTTCTTTCACCGTCGATTGCGCGCCTGACGCACGCCTGGACGACCATTCCGCCTGATACTTGACAATCGGTTTATCGACGCTAGTTGCGCAAAGGACTGGTGCACTGGAGCGGCCCGCGCCGCGGCGTCATAAGTTTACACCAAATTCTCATCATCACATCTCCTTAAATGTTGTCGGCGATACACACGCAAGTCCCCTTGCGTACAACGACAAAAAGGTGCGCTCTTCGAGGGGTGGCGGGGTGCCCATTGCGTAAAAACCTAGCCAGCCCGGGGTTGGAATACAAGTGACCGAAGCGGTTTTCCGACAGCCGCGCCCCGCACGGTTCTGGCGCGCTTTGCCGAAGGCCACCCTCCACAGCCGGCCCTCGGGGAACTTTTATGTGGCCAGCACCTGGCTGCGCGTGGCTTTACAGCCCCTTGGCGCGTTAGCTGCAGCGCTTTGCGATGCTGACCAGATAAGCGGCGGTGCGGCAGGTCCTCGACATCATCACGGCCTTGTGCCAGATTTCCGGCCCATCGACCGGTAGGCAGCGCTTCATTGTGTCACCGACCAGAGCGGACCAGCTCAAGCTCCCCTGCTCCTCGCAGGTACTTGTCCTTAAAGTTCGGGACTCAACTGCCAGCCGACCCGGCTGTCGCGCTTCAGACGTTCCAGCTCGTTCCACCAGCAAACGAGTGGGGCTTCCTCGTTTTGCGGCGTTGCAGCCGGCCAAAGCGGATGTGGCTCAGGTTTTGACCCAATTCGAAATAAGAGATACCGTCCACACCGCCAGCGTCTGGCGTACATTGTCAGGGAATAAAACCACGCCTTATCCCGCGCAGGATATCGTCGCACGGCGGTCACGCGGACCGGTTTGCGGGCGGCCCGACACATCAGCGGTGCCTTGATGTTTATGCACGTTGCTGAGGTTCAATTACCCCTTCCAGCGCGGCGCGGATCAAAGATTATTCGCAATATCGGCCTCCACGCAGCTTGCCCCGTCTTACCTCAAAACGGCGCCATCAGGGAAGCCCTTGATGGTGCCGTGCAATCGAAATCCAGCGAGTTGGACCTCCTCCAGTCGAAGCCCGCGGTCGTCAAACAACGCGCCCGTCGCGGTTCAATAATTGGCGGTGGATCTTGCAGCCGTCCTCCTCGCTCAGGAACATTGGCGCAATGATAGCCTACGTTGCCCAGCCCTGCACGAACGACGCGCTTGCGGTCCAAGCTCGCCGCCCAAGCCCGCTTTTGCCATTCCCTGCGGATCCACGAAGAACGCGATGCGGCGTATTGCACACGCGGACCGGTTGGCCTCGGTCCGGCCAATTGGATACCCGCCGCGTTGATGCTTGCAGTCACACAGGCCCCCGTTGATATCGGTGTTGTTCATGCGTTTGTTACTGGTCCTGCGATCCAGGCCATTCTCGCGCTCGCCGGTGCCATTCGGGGGCGGGGCCACGTTTTGCGCCGTTTGTTGATCATGTCGCGTTTGATCAGCTCATAGGGCGAAAAGACGGAAAAAGGTAATCAGGCTCAAGCTCGCCTGTTCATCGTAGGTCGCGGTGGATCGATTTGCACGCCCGCCCTTTTTGAGCCGCGAAAGGCGCATCGACCAACGGCGCATTTTTATAGGTTCATCAGCGCCGCCAGCGTTCACTTCATTCTGGTTTCACGCGGGGCTGTTAGCGGATGGCCCCCTTGACCGGTTCCAATTATGCTCGAGTGGAACAGAGCGGTAGCCGGTGAAGGGTCTGGATACCGCACGCAACCGCAACCCCCGAAACGAACCGATATAGGTCGCGTTACAACGCCGAATCTTTTACCTCAAAGACCCGGCGAAGGTCTCCATCAGGGCAACCGCCGGTTAACATGATGTCGACACTATCGGAAAGCTCCCGTTCGGTTTTCCGGGTTCATTTCTTACGCTCCTAATTTTAGCTCTGCGACCCTGACTCCGGGCCAGTTCATCGCCTTGGCTATTGAAACATAGCACCTGCGCCAAAAGCCAAAGCCGCAAATCACCGTATTTTCAAATTTTGCACATACTTTTAATCAGTTTGAAAACATTTTTATACCGCGGCGTCTAGCCTCAGTTGACCGCGGATCATTTTCAGCCAAGATGCCTCGACCATCTGCATCCGGCTGGCCCGTCGTGCCGGAATGTGCCCTCAAAAACGGCCTTCAGTATACACTTTTTTAAACGTATTTGCCCTATTTCAGCCACCTTCAAGCCCGCATAGTTGTACGATCAACGCCGATCGCCAGAAAACGCCTCTATGTCGCAGGATCGCCACAACAAAGGACGTGGACATGACGGTCAAAAAACACCGTGAATACTTGGGTCGCCATCCCCTTGCGCAACCGCGGTCGCAGTTTGCCCGTTGAAGACGACGGGCTGGTCACATTTTCTCGCACTTTTTCAAGATTCATGATGATGATCGCCGAGTGGGCGGCATCCAACTAGATTTCATTTTGCGCCACGAGATGGAGCGCTGCGCCTGCAGGCCGTCTCTGACCGTGCCGTTTTCTAGCCGACCGCATTCTCGACCAGATGCGCGGACCCCAAAACCGTGGTTGCAGACTATTTTGCAGAAATCCCGGTATGACTGATTTTTCTATCAAACTGTCGTGGTCTGACGACGGGTTGAACTATCGCACCGTGACCATGGACCGCGTCCAAGGAGATGGATTACGGCAGTTCATCGGTCGCTTCGGCTTACCCGAACACTCAGATGTTGGCCCCGCGCCATAGTCAGCCGAAGAACAGCAGTTGCAAAGTGAAATCATCTCTCGTGGCTCGATATCTCGGGGTCGATGCTCTCACAAACCCCGGCCTGAGGAAGCTGAAAAAAACGCCGCCGGAGTTTTCTGGGACACGGTGCTGAAAACCAGAGAAAACGAAGACCTGATCTCTGTTTTCGATGATCCCCTTACTCCGAAACAAGGTCAAAAACCGGCAGACGTCCGATGATCCTGGATCGCTGGCGCTGTGAACAAGAAACACGATTACTTCACCTGCTTCTGGAATTCGCCGACGATGAATTCAAAACTTCGCGCGCTGAATACCCAGCAACGGACGCACGACCAGATTGCCAGGGGCAATTTCCAAGTGGACTAATGCGGTCGCAAAACAAAAAACTACCGCGGACGACCCCACGATCTGTCCACGCACCAGCTATTGGAACGCAACTCGCCCTTTCTCAGCAAAACAAACAAGGCCTTACACTAAAGCAAGACCAGATTCAACCAACTATGGTACCACGCGCGGGCTTACGTCGGGATTTCCCCTCGGGATTGGAAATGGCGGCGGCGGGGGGACGCATTGCTTTGGGAACTCCAATCGTTCCCGTGACATTCAAACCAAACCGCCGACTTGGGTTTTTTGGAAAACGCTGCCGATGTGGACGAGGCCAAAATTTTTTACCCCAAACGACTTTTTGCCCAAGCTTTTATGATTTTGACCAAAGGGCGGAGGACCCGGCTTTTTTTTTTTTCCCCCAAAAAAAAAGGACCCCGTCATTTCTTGATGACCGGGGACGGTTGCGAATGATCAATTCCGATCTCTCTTTC
>Ga0163217_1066464_pt1 | contig 12704 bp, 6 predicted proteins | sample SynspAceP_FD_185933 | JGI IMG/M metagenome (GOLD analysis project Ga0163217, IMG submission 185933) | Saline lake microbial communities from Ace Lake in Antarctica - Synechococcus sp. Ace-P (PacBio error correction) | ecosystem: Environmental > Aquatic > Non-marine Saline and Alkaline > Saline ... | reverse complement strand
CTTCGAGATATCTCATCTATATCGGATCGCCTCCACTATTAGATAGACAGTAGCAGTTGCCGATAATACAGTGGCGCCATATGACTCAACAAGCTTCTCGCTAATGACGCTCGGATCGATTCTCCTCGCTGATTATTGCTAGCGGCTAGGCTTATTTTCTTCCATATTAAATTTAGCCCTAATTATATTTATCGAAACTTTTCAACGTTAGCTGCTCATAATCTCTCTAGAGATGTCAGGCCTTCTCAGAGCTCAGCCTTTGTCTCACGTTTGGATAAAACCAAGATCATGTATACTTTGCACATGGAGACCAATTACAGAAATAACTCGTATCGGCCATTCTATCTCATGCTAATAGTTCGTACCTCCCAAGTGTCAGTTACCATCCTCACTGGGATCAGTGTAAAGACTGTGTCTCAGACTTATGCTAGTCTCTGGGTAAATTGGCGGAGTTCTTTGATATGTCTAGTGTTTCTATTGTCACGTCTACGTAGGTTGAAATCACTGAGTATACTCTGCTGGCTCAGGTTAATAGAACTTCTATTGTGTACATAAACTTTGTAATTTATCAGCCGCAGGTTGCATTTAACGGCGCCAGTGTGTAGAGAACGCTGACATGATGAGGAAGTGACACGTTTTGGCACCATTTCTTTACAGTATTCAGCAGCGACTTTAGCTGCCAATGTGGGTACCAGCAATAAACGGACTTGCCCTGTGAATTAAATTCACACGCCGACACTACTTCATGAGTCTCAAGCTCGCGCTTTATCACAAGCTATGATCACTTTTCAATCGTCTAAACCAATGATGGCTAATCGCACCGTACTGCAGGCACCGCTTTGTTGCTATAAAACTGGCCTCTCGCTTCAACCAATTTGATCCCATCGGAAAAACATTAATAACGCCTGCGCGACTAAGGCCGAATAACTCACCAAAGAGAATGCCCACGCCATATAAATCAGGTTAAGGCTTACCATTTTCAGTTCAAATACTTAAAAACAAAAGCATAACTTCGCCGCTAATAAAGCGGGTAGTTTAGTGCGTTTGATTAAGACTTTCATCTTGTTGCACAATGCCACAAGTCTAACTAAGACTTCGCTGGCTTGCGCAAATTACATCCAAATTGAAGGATTGATCAGTCAACCAAGTCACTTACATACCTAATGTTGTGGCCCTGACCTGGGGAAATCACGCTTGGTTATCTCATATAAATATCTAGTTAAAATTAATACACGTACTTAAGCTGACGCCAAGCAAAAACCGCCGCGAAGCTTCTATAATAAGTTTTGACCGCGTTGTATGGCGTCCCATCACGTTAGCAGTATTCTAGGCCGTAGGTTTACGTTTGCTGCAGAAGCTATTACCTATTTCTCTAAGTCAAAACACTTGGTCTAAAAGACATTTCCAACTTTAGGCTGTCGCTTTTATAATTTCTAAATTGGCTTTGATGCGGTTACTAACCATCTGATCAGGCTTTTGCATATTGTTTCGCGGTTAGTTTGTTCAACAATCTCGCTTTAATTAGTGACGCAATTTAAAGACTCATGCCTTTTCATCGAGCCCATTTTGATGCACGGATAACTCATCACCATGGCTTGGATTGCCTATGGTCCAAAGGTCAACCATAGAACAGCAGCATTTAATGTGGGTTGACCAATTACATGGCTCTTCGCTTGCTTCGATGATGTTGCGCCCGCAGCGTCACCAATAATTCACCATGGTACGATCTTTGTCAATTCAATGCGCTTAAACAATCAGTGACCCAATCACCAAAACGTCGTTTACCATTACGGCTTAAAATATTGATCCAGACACACTCAAAGCATAACAGTAGCCGGGGCAGGCCGCCGCCACATCAAGGTTGGTTGCCATTTTAAATCTAAGGCTTTTTGAATCTCACAGGCTGTACCTAGGCAGGCATAGCGACACTGGTGGTTGCACAAACGATTCATATCTTATTGGTTTAGGATCGAGTAGCTGCTTCTATGGCTTTTACTCGCTTCCAACGCCATAGTGGCCAGCTGTTTATTTCTTTGCCCTATAACTCTCGCTCTTTTGATACCGGTACGATCGGTTATCCAAGTCATTTCAGTGTTCTCAACCATAGTTTGCCAGTCGGCAATTAGTTACGTATTTCCTTGGATAATAACTACCCGTTGCCAATTATTCTTGAATTCATGATTAAGTGGCGATCCCTTAAGACAGCTTTCTATTTTGATCTTTTTATTTTTTGTCGGAAACTGATAGAGACTTCTTTGACTGCTTGTCGAATAGCATATAAAAGCCTCAGACGAGCATTACCCGTGGGTCTTAACCCAATCCCGCGCAATCTATAGACTAGGCGCCGTTATACTTGGGTCGGGGTTCTCGAAATAGATATTCCGCAGTAAAGAGAGGGCAATTTTAGCTAAAAATTCGATTTTAACCGTTCCTGATTAGAGTTTTTTTACTTCGTTAATCACTAACTTAGATCAGCCTCACTGATTTAAGGGCAATATTGCTGGCAAAACATTCAGTGACAATGACATCGGCTTTTTGACTAAAAAATATCATTACCTTCTACATGCAATATCCGTTAATAACTAGGCTTTCACGCAATTTTTGCCGTGCACTTGACGCGCTCGTTTGCTTTTTCTGTTCTGAGCTACGTTCAACAATTCGATTTGGGTTATCCAGTTCCACCAATTCGGCTAATACCGACATCACCGCTATTGAAACGCACTTCTGGTCAACAATTCGAATTTGCCCCAATTCAAGTTAAATTTAAAACTTTACCCTTACTCCACTGTGGGCATTTAAGGAAATCAAGCGCTGGACGATGAACACCTGGTAACATTTTAAAGAATGGTAGGCTAGCAGTAAGGCCCAGTATTACCGGACTTACACAACCATCAGCTTGGCCTTGCTCAACTAAGATTAAGCATACGGCAATTGATGAACTTTTTTTCTCAGTGCGCAATGGGCGTTCATCATTGCAAACTTGTGACAATTCAGCTTGTGACGGCTTTGGATATCGGGTGTTTGTTTGTCTACCAAGTATAAAGCTCAATAGGACCACAAAAAATGAGGTATAAATTTGGCATTTGTCTAATAGAGATTTAATGCGGCGCCCGGCCAAATAATATGGGCCGAATCGCCCCCGATGATATCTAACGCTAGGTTAAGACGACCAAAGTCATACGTCTTTAAATTAAGAGAAAGGACTTTTTGCCGTTATAGTAACCATCAGCAGTTCACGTTGATTGGACGAACGATGCGTCTCACTGCGTTGATCTTCACTGAACAAGTAGTTGGTACCTAAATGATCATGTGAACGACGCTTACCCCGCTTTTGAACGGGCATTTTTTTACTCTTTGTACGCATTTTGGACTTGCTCCTAGCTCGCTTAAGTTCTTTTCAAAACCGCGACGGGTTTGGGCGCTCATCAGGCCGTCAATTACTCCAAAACTCATAATTATTCCGCTTTTTAAACTGCATCCTCCCTGCATGAAGGGCTACATAGAGCAAAGAAAATATCAGCTCGCTCCTCAAACATTGAAGTAAGTTGATTTCTCCATGGTCATGACCTCAACCGGTTCGTAAGCGTCCAGGTAACTCATTCTTATCTTCTTTATCAGCACCTGCACTGGAACTGAAACAAAAGATACGTTAATTTGATGAGGCAGACGTTATTAACATCTTTGACACAAAAGTGATGCGCACATGACATGTGTCCTTCAAGTAAGTAGGGACCCTGCTCGTCTTTTTTAACTTAACTTCAATCTCCACTTCATCGGTCAATACAGGCAACTGTTTTCACACAATCTAACCTTCACAGTCAAACATCACGCCGTATCGGACTTTATGTCACTTTGATTTGGTTACCTGTTCGGCAGTTTCACTTTTTGATAGCGGCGCGATCTTTATTAGAGTTCAAAGGGCTTATTTTTAGTTCACCCAAAAAGGGGAAAAGGAAAAATGTATTAAAAACAGCTATAAGAAACACAATACATTGCTTTTATGTGTCAACTATACTGTTGGTTTCGACTTTCTTCATTATGAAATCATTCTAGCATTCAAGTTAATTCACCTTACCGCTCTGCTTACTGGGCCAAAATTATCCCACCTTTAATGTCAGGTCCACCCGTATAGATGAAAGCCACTCGCTAAAGAAAAGTGGAAGAAAAGTGGGCGCGGCTTGGCCACCCTTAAAGCCCGCTGACTATCTGCCTTCTTACACAAGATTTGCCATATATTATAGGTTCTGATCAAGTTGGCAATGTGTAATCAGGAGGTAACTCGGTAAAACCTGGAGGTTTTCAACAAGGCCGTAATGCAATTAAAATTAGGGCAAAGTTTTGACTTTTATATACTGGGCCTATGTTATGTTTTAATTGCTGCACAAGAACAGACAAACAATTGTAAAAATTTGACGTCGTTTAAAACCGCTTAGTGATCAAGCAAAATCCAACATTTACTTGATGATGAACCAAACCCTTTGACTGCGCCGGCAGTTTCAAAAGTGAAGGATTGGGTATTTTCTCGTTTGATTAAACTTGCAAGGACGCGATCCCAACATTAGGTCGGTCTGCCATTAATGCCCTCGTAAACTATTTACTAACTGGGGAATAGATATTTTTGACTTTATGCGTGGATTGAAATCCCCCTCCTAATAAAGTGAGGACCGGTTTCTAAACAACAATTTTATTGCGCTTTTCTTTTTCTAACTTATTCAATAGCCTTTTTTAATGCGTATCCAAGGTTGCTTGAAAGTTACCCGGTTCATTTGGATTGGGGTGAATAGGAAGCGATAGGCATGTAAAAACACACGGATAAACCTACGTTGATTCTACTATGCAAAATTATGTATCGTCCCAATTTATCGTCACGAAGCGATGGCATGGCAGCTGTAAAACAGTTGCACTCTAATTTTGGATTGGGTGCGAACTGTGATCGGAGTGCCTCAACTAAGGTTGCGTACAGATTAACTATTTAATAACGAAAACGTGTTCTGACGCCTTTCTTCTTACTTCGTTAACACAACCATTAGGCTCACCAGATTTGAGCACATTTAATCAATGGGGCTTTTACTTTAACGATTATCCGGCCAATTTGCGTAACTAGGGACTGATTTAGGTTTATTCACTTGTTTATTCGTAGTTGTTCGTGCAGCTTTTAAGCGCTGAACGCTTTTTTAGCATTTATAAACACACGAGGGTGTTCTCGGTCTAACGGATGCACATTTCTAAAAACTTTTTGCGTGGGGCGAGTGCACGCAATTGCTTCTTACTCCGAAAACTCAAGCCACTACCACCATGCACTGCCCGTACCAGTGGGTTTGTTTCAACACAATGAATCATTATCTAAATAGGAATATGGATTTGGCAAGACTGGCTACTTTATCAGTTTGTTGAAGGTAATCCACTGGGTCAGGACACCCTATCGGTGGGATTACGTAGTTCATCGTTAGCACAGCTTATATTCAGGGTTTTACCGCTTTTTATTAACGGATTTCTCACCTTGCGCGTAAATCCGATAATAAGGTCTTGGGCACACCTTTTAACAAGTGTGCGTAAAAGTATCATCCTTGCCTTCCAGCTCAGGTTCAATAGTATAAAATTGTACTTTTCAAATGTTTCGTCGCTCATTTAGCTGCTTTTTGTTGAATGATACTTTGTTTGCGCTTACCGTTTTAATTATTGCTAGTTTTAACGCCTTTTAGTGTGATAATGCGCCCGTTTTTAGCATGAGGTATATAAAACAACGATGTATTAACTGTTTGTGGCAAACGACTTCGTTGCGTTATAGCAGACATGCACTGTTGAAGTGCAGTCACCTTTTTCAACAGTTGTGGATTAAACAGAACCAAGGACATCGCGATTTTAATTTACTATCGATCGCACAAGAATGTAAGAATGTAAATGGAATTGACAAGGCTCTGAGTCCACGAATACCAGTAAGTTGGCTCGACATGCTTGAAAGTTTAAGAATAGCTAAACATTGGATACTCGCTGTTATGCCCACGCAAGTTTGGGTAAGTGTTAAAAACAAGCATTTACTATAATAATGACTAAGGACACTTAAGCGATAAAACTTTAAAATAAGGCATACAGTCGTGAGGCTGCATAATAGAATTGTTACATTCACCTTGCAGGTCTTTCATTGAAGCGTCGGTACTTTCCGAGCAACAAGAATGAAAGAGTTAATCAATGCAACTCAGCAAGAAGAGCTGCGCGTTGCACTTGTAGATGGTCAAAAACTGTATGATTGGATATTGAAGCCAGGTCATGAACAGAAAAATCAATACTACAAAGGGACTATACGCGTCGAACCTAGTTTAGAGCCGCTTTTGTCGATTATGCGCTCTGACCGTCACGGTTTTTTCCCTCTAAGAATTGCCCGTGAAATTTCCCCAGGCTACAGAATTTGATGCGTCCAAAAAATCAAGCGTGTTATCAAGAGGCCACAAGTTATTGTGCAATCGGATAAGGAGAATACGCGGCAAAAAAGGGCGCTGCGGGTTAACAACCTTTTATTTGTTTCTGGCAGTTACTTAGTATTAATGCCTAATAATCCTCGAGGCAGGTGGTTATCTCACGGCCGCATCGAAGGGCGATAACGCACAAGACTAAAAGATGCTTAATGGCTTAGAATTATGACGGTTATGGGCTTGTTGTGCGTACTGCGGTGTAGGAAATCCCTGAAGAATGGCTTTTATGATTAGATTATCTTGTCGCGGCTGGGTTCACGTATCAAGAATTGCGTTCTTCGCCCAGCTCCATTTTTTGATCAATCAAGAAGTGATGTGGTGTTCGCGCCTGCGGTGGATTACTGCGTACGTGGACATTGGTGAGATCCTATTGATCAAGGATGTGTAGAGCGGCTTTAACCGGTTACAAATGCGTCCTGATTTTGTTATCGAGGTGAAGCTCTATCGCGGTGAAGTGCCTTATTCTAGTGATTATTCAAATAGAAGTCAGATGAATCTTGCCTTTCAAGTGAGTCGTTTACCTCAGGTGGCTCTGTAGTAATCGACCCTTACCGAAGCTCTTACCCTTCGGATTGTAACTCAGCCGTGCTACAAAGGCGGAGATATTGAAGAAACAGCTTATATAAACTTGAAGCAGCGGATGAAAGTAGCCAGACCGTTCGCTTACGTGACTTTAGGTGGTTTGGTGGTTATGATTCACGACTGACTCAATTCGTCACCAACGAGAAGTAGAAATGTTTCTTAAAGAATGCGGGTTAAACTTGACGTGCTAGAGTGCAATTCAGGTCGAATTTCACGCTTTGGTTTAATGGATGGTCTCGCCAAACGTTTGGGCGTCTCTTGGGTGATCTGGACAACGTATGTCTCGCTGTTTTGGTCCACGGTTTTACTGTCGTGGCACAGGTCTTTGGCTTATCCGTTTTCTTCGGCATCATGGAAGAAGAGTATCAAAGACCTACAGGGCAATGAGCGCAGCTACCGGTCACGTTGCACTATTTGTTAAATGAAAAAGTGTTCAGTGGCTTAGCATTGAAAAGGTCATGGGTGCAGTTAAATCATTATTTCTAATCCATAAATTAGAGACTCGCTCACTATAACTTAGTGCGCCGTCTCCAGGATGATGTCCTTACAGGGAAAATGGTTACAACCTGCCCCTTGGTTGAAGTAGAAAAACTATTGCAGATCGCACCGTTCGCGGGCCTGTTACCCGTGAACAGCCGGCGTTAGAAAGTTTTAGTATCACAGACAACAGCGAATGTTGCCTACGCCGAGGTGTGGCAACTACAGCACTATGCTGCAATCGTCGGTGTAGACAAAATAGTAGCTGGTTAAGTGGTTATTTTAGCTCACCTGGACCAGGTTTGGGGGAAGTTAAAAAACCGGAAAAAAGGAAAACCCATACCGTACAAGAACTTGGCCAGCGTATCTTCGCACAATCGAAATGACGAAATACAAGTGCTCTAAGTTCGTTGTGACGTAAGACGCACTGATGAGCACTGCAGGCAGATGGAAACGAACAAGCATACTTCGTAATGAACGTAAGCAGGCGGGGATGACAGGGCAATAACGCGTCGCGAAAAAGCGTCGACAACAACTGAGTTACTGTCGAATAACAATTCGAGACAAACTGCGCTCCAGGCCTAGAAAAAACCGAAGTGTGGTACGAACGTCGCAACGAGAGGCACTCGTCGTACTGTGCGTTGGTAGTTAGGATAAAGAAAACAAACAATGAAGCCAGTATAAGTTGTTGCTCAAGCACAGCGGATGAGATAACTTTAGCATAACTTATGCCGACCAAGGTTGTTTGACAAGTTGTTGTAAAAGACTACTGGTCAACGTCAGAAATAAGGCAGATGCACAGTTCAAGTCAATGATTGACAACCAGGAGCAACTCAAACTCAGTATTTGAATCAGACAGGAAAAACAAACTGGATGACGGACATACAGCTCGGCTCGCAGTCGTTCGGTCACCACGTCATATCGTTGCAGCAGGTTCAAACGTTCGTAAGCAATGATTTGAAAAGCGATGCTGAGTAAAAGTAAATGATTGGTGTTGTGCAGATGAACTGCAATTTTTGATGCCCAACTCAGCCGAAGTGGTTGCAGAAAAAAGCGCAATCTTTGCGCGCAGTTTGCAGGATTGTGCGATTGGAAACACCACTAACAAGGAACCGACTGCATCTAAACAGCCGCTGTAGTTGAGCCCCTGAGAAAGGTCGTCGCTCCGTTGTGACTGAAAGTTCAGTAGCACAGCACTCCTAAGGTGGCTGCTGTTGAAGAAACTAAAGCGGTAAATGAAGCGCCACAAGTGCGGTGCTGCGAACAGCCGCAAGTATCAGTTGGATACAGCTGAGACAGCAGGAGAAGCCGTGCCAGTGCCACAAAACTGAGGCAAAAACTTGCTGGTTTGCAGCTAAGCCGGACATCAGATATTAAGAAAGCGGCCTCTGCCCGATGGCTGACCGGTTTCAATTGATGGCAGCTTTATGAATTGGAATTCAAGGCTAGCTAATGGAGCTAGACCTGCTTTCAAAGCTATAGGGAAAACAGGCAGGCTTTAAGAGGCTTTATGAGTGCTACTGCCCCGCTACACGCCAATCTTGAAGAATAGTTAGTCACAATTAGGTAAACGCAATGTGAAAATTTGCGGTTTATTAGTTTTATCCATTATTCTGGTTCTTTTTTAACAAGTCGAGCCAACCCTCTTTAACATGCTTTTATTTTAGGCTTATTGTTTCAATGTAAATAACACTGAGACTCCACTATGAAGTTTTGCGACTAGGCCTTCCAATTACTTTCTGCGTATTGGCTAAAGGTTATTGGACACTCCCTTCCTTATTCCTTCAAGCGATTCTGCGTTACTTTGGGGCGAGATGTAATGGCGCCGCCCAAACAGGGACAGGTATAAACAGCAAGGATTCACGTTTCCCATTACTTGAACTTTGGCAAAGGCAACCAGCCGTGTTATCAAGCAAGAGCTTTGATTCTAACGCCACACGCGAGTTGAGCCCAGGTAGTTTGTGAGAGCGTAGAGCTTTATGGGTAAGATTACCTTGCGTTCTGGTCGTCTTTTTGGCGGAGTGGGAATTAACCACAAATGCTAAAATTACGAAAGGGTAGATGTATTTTGGTAGCGCACCCGGCCGCTTATTAGGATTTGTATAACCAATGCCGTTCGTTTTTATCAACTTGAAATTTTTGGGTCTTGGTTGAGCGGATAGAATGCTCGACATGGGCTTTATTCAGCGACATCAAGAAGATTATTAATTGTTTACCTGTAAGTCAAACACTGATGTTAATTCAGCAACATTTTTGACGAAATGTCGTCAGCTAGCCAAGGGTTGGTAAAAATCAGCTGAATTTTTCCGTATCTCGGCCAACATTACTGTAGATCAGGGTAGGCAAGGGTTATCCGGTTGATAAGACGCAAAACGGCCGTTTTGAATCAAGCTTATAAGGGACGAGACTGGCAACAAGTCTTAGTTTTTTAGGTCGCACAAACATGCGCCATCGCATTGTTAAGATTATGGAAGCGAAGAATTCCGAGCGCTATCCACGCAATAAAGTAAGGTGGGGGGCGAACCAAGCCTCGCAGATTTTAAAACAGGGGTAGTCAAGCATTAGTTGTACTGACATCGCCGCACGGGTTTAGATATTGACATACCCCAAGGGTAAATTACGACTTACCATGTACGGAGATTACGTACATCGGTATCGTAGAACCGGTCGTGGGGTGCTTCAGGGACAGCTATTTCCTTTGTTTGCCAGTGACGATTTAGTTTTTTAGCTGATATTGAGCGTCTGATCAAACGGTGGATTAACAAACGTAGACTGTAAGTTTGAACCGTCCAATTGCTTCCCTGAATACGTTTGATAACGGGCCATCAATGGCAACAAACCAAAAAACTAAGCGGTCTCGTTGATGGCAGGCGTCAGGTGAAAACCGCACTGGACATCAAGCAACGTTCACAGCGTCGCTAGCGTAACTCAGCATTTAGCTTCCCTTTTGCGCAGTTAGTTCAGGGAAATGATTACAGCAGCTGTATCTATTTGTTTCTAGATGGTATGTCTTGTTGCCATAATCATGTTGCACAATATGATTCACACGCCTTGGGATCCCATATACGGATATTTTCTACTTTGTTTCAGCAAAGCACATTGCCGTTTGGCCGGGCCGTGGATCTAAGTGGGTAAGGTTGTTTCATTTGGAATTTACCTTGATCAAATTGACCGCACCACGCAAACTCATTTAAACGTGGGAATGCCACTGTGCGGGCCATAACTGTGGCCAATGGCAGTGACTTCCATTTCGGTTATTCAATAACATCGGCCATTAGGATGAGGCGATATACTGCGCTTCTTGTGATAAACCTGGGACCGTGGGAAAAAAGTATCTCCGTATTATGGGTATTATTCACTGCAGGGTAAACGACGGGCAGCAGTTGCGGAGTAGCGCATTCGATTAAGGTCTGAGCGGCAGGTGAATCTTGTTAAGGTTATTCCTGATCAGGCTTAAGCTCTTCAGTAATAAAGGATTAATGATAGAGTTCTAATATCTTCATAACCCTGCCGTGGCATAAAAGTTGTTGCCTATTGATCCCCTCTATTGGCTTCACGCATTGACCAGTCTAATCCACTACCATGAGCCCCAAGCTTAATCGCCATAGTGCCTCGCGCGAGGTGTGCGCCTACACGTTATAAGAAAGTTAGCTGTGACTTCAGGGTCAAAACTTGTTATTGAGGTAAAATGGCTGGTAAAGATGAGATGAGCAACTTTCCATACCAAGCACCCCGCCACAAACGCCATTATCATTTACATAGGACAGAGGATTTTGTGCCCCAGGCGAACTTTAATAGCCTCACTGTGCATAAATGGACGTTTATACCAAAATTGAAAATTCGCCCGCCTTATCCTGATTTTGCCCAAATTTCAAACATGGCAGCGATATTACTTTGACTTCATGGGCTTAAGCCTGGGGCAGGGGCCCACCTACATAATATCAAGCAAAAAAGTACATTGCGAAAACTGGGATTTGTACATGATTAACGCTTATTATTATTGATGGATAAATTATTGGTTATCGAATATTTCACTACACTGCTCACAATTTACGCGGTATAGAGTCGAAATATCAAAGCATAAATCTGTATTTTGTTACATTGCAACTTTTAACATTGAGTTTTTACATTATTAGTTGTGTTTACAAGTGGCAAGTGGTTAGCGTTGAGTAGCCCATATTTGCTCTCCACACTAATCTTATATTGCTTCTGACAGGACACAGAGAGTAGGATTCGTTCAATATTATCAATTAAATTGATGCTATTGACAGGCTGTCAGTCAAAGTCAAGTGGAGCAAGGTGTCAAGATTATTTTATATTTGCCATATTTCACTTTATGGGACGAAGCCAGCATTAGCTATCGATTGAACTTTAAGCACCGAACGCCAATTGTTCCCCCCAACCTACAATGCCTACTTGGAGCACAGACGCGCTTTTTAAAAATGCACTTGTGTTGAATGTGCTTTGACTACTATAGTAATTAAACAGTTAATTTATTAGTTTATTGGACCTTATGGATAAACTTAGATTTCTTTGCTGTGCATTTAACCGTTCTTTCCAGAACATATTTTGCGTTACTCAACCGGAGTTGGCGATACTTAAATTTGTGAATTCAAATCCTTGGGGATTGATTTTGAAACTCAATTAATACTTCTTTCAAACCCCTAACCGATTGGCATTTAAAAATCGAATTACTTTAAGGTCTTGCGAAGGATCAGTAAGGATTCTGGCGATTGCAGTTTCGCAAACTATTATCAGGTTATTTTTAAAAATCCGTTGCTAGCTAGGGAGCTTCGAAATTACATATTGACTTACCTTGTCATTAGGTCAGGACACCTCAACAATATTGGTTTTTTACTTTAACTGTTTATCGTTTTAGTTATAAAACAGAATACCTTCCACCTTATTGCAAAATGTAAATATCACGAGAAAAAAAAAAGCGGAGAAAATTGTTTAAATATTGCATGCGAATTTAACAGGTGTTGGTAATCGTCGAGCATTTAACGAGAGTTTTTTTTGAAAAATGAGTTTGGCTTTTAGAATGTATTCGTTCTGGGTTTCCAATGGGTTATTATCTATGGGTCGATTATTGATTGGGACTTTAAAGCATTTCCAATGATTTTTAACTATTGGGTTTTCAAAAAATTTTGGTCAAAAGGTGAATTCTCTCTTTTC
>Ga0163217_1037658_pt1 | contig 12704 bp, 8 predicted proteins | sample SynspAceP_FD_185933 | JGI IMG/M metagenome (GOLD analysis project Ga0163217, IMG submission 185933) | Saline lake microbial communities from Ace Lake in Antarctica - Synechococcus sp. Ace-P (PacBio error correction) | ecosystem: Environmental > Aquatic > Non-marine Saline and Alkaline > Saline ... | reverse complement strand
GTTTTGGATTGCACATTTTGGCAGCTCCTCTTCATATGAAGCAAAATAGGAACACGGCGGACTTTACTTTGTTCTACATACGCGAAGAGAAAAGGAGAGGTAATCCCCTTTTAAAGCGGTGAGTAATTAAGAATCCGATTGAGCCAAAGTAGAAAGGTGATAACTCCATATCTCCGAGGTAAGGCGATTCCACCTTAGATTGGTAGAATGCTGTCAAAGACATCACCATGAGTGACAAAATATATTTTAAATTTTTTTGCCATGACTCTCATAGACATATCCGTTTGAATGGAGAGATTTCATTTTCAGCGGTAAGATTTATCCAGAAAATCGTCGTGGTTTGCCACGGAGTAGAAAAAACCTGGTGTTACTCTGTTCGATCATATTTAAGGATTCGGTTTGAAAAAGCGGGTGTGTTTTCTTTTCAAGAACCTGATTTTTTAAGTTTGCCAACCGTCCAATGATATCCCCATTGAGGATTGAAAGGTTTTCACAGGTGAACTGTTTGAGAGAATCGGGCGACTTCTTTGGGGTTTTGAACCTTAGTGGCCCAATGTTACGTCAGAAGACGTAATGGTTTTGAAGTGGTTTTCCACAGTATTGTTTTGATCTAATGTTATGGCTTCCAGATGAAGTCAAGTATGTTTAGGTTGTTATCAAATAGCTTTAGTTCCAAAATAATATTTGGCAAATGTGACCTGTGGATTAACTTAAAAATTAAAAAGGCGTCAATTGAAGCTTTGCCTAGCTGTGAAACTGAGATGTTCTATTCAAATTTATATCAGTGGTCAGGGATTTAGGCTTGATGCCATAGATTCGAAACCCTAATTCAAAAAAGATCATAATGAAAAAAAATACTAGTCGTTTTGGAATTGCGCTATTTTCCAATGCTGCAATCGCCTAAGAAAAAACGTATAAAGGCAAACTACGAAGCTTGGCCGCTCGATACTACCTGAGCAAATCAAAAAAAATGTTTTTCAACAGTGTCCAATCCCATTGGTGAAGGAAGTCAGATCGCTTTTGGTACGAAATATGAAACCAGCGATGGGAAAAATGGATTCTGGTAGATCCTTTCGGAAGACGAAATTTCAACTTTTCGACAGGACAAATTGGCGATGGAGATCACCAAAAATCACCAAAGACGCTTACGATGGCAGCATCTCAAAATCAGGATGTAAAATTTTGAAGCGAAAACGCCATGTTCGATTCAAAGTTGAAGGGACAAGAAAGTTCTGAAAGGCGACTGGGCCGAGATTAAGTCCAAAGGATAAATCGCTAAGGATTCGATGTGAGGAATAAGAAATTTGTCTTTGCTATTTCTATCGGTAATCAGACCTTGACCAAAATCGTAGATGCCCCCAAAAATCGAAAGCGGATGTCATGGCAGATATCGCACCAGATCCTCCGAATCTTTTTGCGAAGCAATTCAATCTGTATTGGATGGATAAGGCAAACTTCCTCAAGCAGTGAAAGATGAGAAAGACGCTTACAATTTGGAAAATCAGTTGACCACCAATGGAGAAGGATTACGAATATGGCTTTGCGGAAGAGAGATTGTAATGAGAAGAAGTAAAGAATAAGGATAAGCGGAAGCGTGCAGGGGGTACTTTGGAGCAAGGACTCGAAGCAATTTATCCTGACTTCGCACGGATGCCAGAACTGTGAAAGACCTGTGAGTAATCCACAATACTCGGAATCCGAGACCGACGATTGAAACTACAAGATATGCGATGCCGGGTGGAAAAGAGCAATCTCGAACTGAATTGTGCACTATTCTTCGAAACTGAACCCTCAGCAATCTCCAGATCAACGTTTAAAGATAAACGGTAAAAGCCTCTGGTCTACACTCCCAAAAGCCAATACCCGGCGATGATGATTTCGTCGGCCACCTTGGGTTGCGGTGATTTGAATGAATTTTACTTTGCCATTACCTCCAGAGATGTGAAGAAAAGTTGATGTCTATCGTTTGGGAATATTGCTGCAAATGAAAGGAGGCTAGTCATTGAAGAGCGAAAGCAATTACCTACATCGATTTTAGAAAATCGAATTGCTGAATGATGGGAATGAACTGATTGGTGGTCAAGCGCGACGGCTGGACCATTTGTTCTCTATGGAAAAGATGTTACGATGAAGCGTCAATGATTCTGGAGCATTCCATTTGGCCGTTCCGCGCGGGGGTTGATGACAAAAACAGAAGGATTGTTTTCGGTGCCAATGGTAGAGAAAAAGGCGAAAAATCCATACTATGAGCATTGTATAGTGTGAGTCTAGATGGGGGGCGATCTTCTTATGAATGCAGGAGATGTTCAACTTTGACATGGAAATGAATTGACAACGGAGCTATTTGTGACTAATTTCTCGGTTAATACTGGCCGGTTTCATCTTGATGGATCGGAATGGAGCCAAAATCAGGATCTCGAAGCGTAGATTTGAGTCAATTGATGCCTCAGGCTATCCAATTTTCCGAGCCTTTCAAATTTTAAAAGCGAATGATGGATCACGATTTGTACGGCGTGATGTACAAAGCCTTTTTGATTTTGACTCTACCCGAATTACCCGATCCATCGGAATATGTATATCGGGCCGCAGACTTTGAAGCCGGGGGGGTAAATAAGTCATTGGGAAGCATGGATCGAACGGATCGTTGCGCGTTTGGGCTTTGTGTGGTCACCTTGGGTTAATCGTGGGCGGAATCCGAAGCCGGTCAAAATGTATCACACGTATGCTATGGAATCTTCGGATTATGGCTGGACGAAAGAAGCCGCAGTTTGAAGCAATTATTCAAGATCGCCATGATTTATTGACAAAATCTTAAAGTTGGAATTCGATGACCACTCCGGGGGGAGGATTTTATGTCTACTGCTGAAACAACTGTTGGTCCTATCCGATTTCTTCAAAGAGTGGCGTTCCACGTGCCGGAAATCACGAAAACAACATCTTACAACCGCTGGTGGTCAGAGAAAAGACCATGGAGTAGAAGAAGCGAATTTCTGAAAAGGGCGAACCACTTTTGTCTATCAGTCGAAAAAGAATCCAAGTTCTGCAAAGATCTAAAAGGTCATTTATGCTTTTCATGGTGACGTGGATAATAATGTACATCCTGCAAAACTCCATTCGATGGCGAATGCATTGATCAAAGGCCGGTGGAAAGCGGATTTGAGTTTTAATGCTACCCGTCAGCGACATGTTATGGTGTATGGTGAGTATTCTTTTGGAAAATGGAGACTACTTTGTGCAGCACTTGCTTTTGGTGATAATACGCCACCTCCAGTGGACATGATGGAGATGTTGCGGATAAAGCCGAAGGATAAATAGATTTTCATATTGAAAAGTTAAAAAAGCCCGATTTCTGAATGGAATGGCTTTTTATGTTTTAAAACGAGTAGTGAAGGAGTAGCGGGTTTTCTTAGGTTTATGAGCTTACAATTGTAGGAAAGGTAAAGCTGAAAACCAAACTTTTAAAAAGTTTAAACTTTAGATTACAATACAATTCGCATAATTAATGGTTCAATGTTTGATAAAAACTCCCCTGGTCCAAGGTTGAGGATTTGATTCGCAGGTCTGGGCTGGACTTTCAGGCAAAAAATCCCCGCCCCTCAAGTGTACTTCTAACTTACCACCTTTCTAAAGAAAGCCTATTCCAAACAGATGGCCAATAGTCCATAATATTTTGTGTAGCGAAAAAAAAATCTCCTCGCAATTAGTCTTTAAAATTTTAAAAATTAACTTTCTTATTGGCATTCATTGGTAAATTCAGTATCTAAAAAACCTCCGTTATCTGCACAATTTTCTCCAACAGAAAAAGGTATGCGGTAGCCTAAAAAAGTGCCTAATTCGTGAATTAAAATGGCTGGACAACCAAGCTTTACCTATTTACTTACACATAAGCTTGGTTAGTGGGGGAGTGTTCTTGCGGGTAAAAGCAAAGCCACCTGCTTTATTCGCGTCGGACAATAAAAACATTATGATTTTCAGTATTCACCATTGATCAAAAAGAAAATTTTTATACTTAAATCTCCTACCCAGGATCTTTTTTTCGGAGAAAATTCGAGAATTGCCAGGTTCCTTCCAATGCTTTCCCATCCGGTCCAACAGAAGCGGGAAAGAATTCGATGTTGGATCTACTTGATTATGTCCTTTTCTAGATTCTGATTTTGTCCTTCATCATCCATCATTGGTTTGATTTAAAGTAGTGATCCGCTCTTTTACTTGGATTTTCGGAAGTTCCCACGCCTGTTCCGGAGTGGATTATAATGAAAGATAATGGCAAAGAATATTTCTTTCGATAGAGTTCAGGCAACTCTCTCGAATAAAGAATCCCACATTTACTTTTTTTAGCCTCCCACCTCAATCCAAAAAAGGATTTCGCCAGGATCTAAGGATGGGAACCACCGATGATGATTTTCTAAAACAACGCCATCAAATAAAATTATAAGCAGTTTTGTTTTCGTCGGAAAATTCTCTTCCCTTAAAATACCAAATGCTTGCTTTAAAAATCTATCAAGATCTTCCAGAAAATGGCATAAGGGGCTTTGTGGAGTCTCCATTGAAGCTTTGAAACCAGAAACATAGGTTTTGGATCGACGTCAATCACCTTTATCTTCAGAATGTTGCTCCTCAGCTTTTCCAATTGTTGCTAGATTTTCAAAAACCTCGTACGTTTATCTGTAGCATTCTAGGCGTGGTTGGAGCTCTTTTTCATCGATATTAAAAACTGCATCGAAGGAGCTGTAGGCAGATGACTTCTTCTCAAAAAGCTGCGCTAAATTTGGTAAGGTTTAAGTTCTTGATCACCGGGCCAAAACAACAAAAAATTCGAATCGAAGCTGATTTAATGAAAACGGCAACTCGTGCAAAATCCCTCAGGAAGTGGATCTTCTTTTTCCTCACAAGAAGTTAAAATGATATAAAAAAAAGCAAAAAACAATCATATGCGATATTCAGATGACTTTTGAAATTAGACATGAGTGTAAAAAGGGCCTGTCATAACTTTAGTTGTTGAACAAGAAAATTATGGACCCTCTGAAATAAATAATTTCTATTAATAGTTAGGTGATCGGGCTTTCTTTCAATGAACGAGTTTTGATTTTTCGTTTTCAGCGGATTTTAGCAACGATATTTTAGTTAGCTCCTGTTTTCTGCTATCCCAATTCTTAAATATTTACGCCCTCTTCTGGATATAAGCGGGGATAAGCGATGACTAAGTAGAGTAAAAAAGTTTGATTAGATAAGCTTAAGGATATAATTTTTTTGGAGGTTGGTTTGAAATGGGTAACAGAAGTCAAAGGAGCTGACTTTTGTGTTGATAGACCCGAAGAACATTTAAATTTTCATTCACACAAATTTTATCTTATGCCTATTACTTGAAAATTAAATTGCCTTCCGTATCCGGGGGGTTTCAGGAAATCGGAAAAGCTGTCGCAGAGACTTACCTCGGGAAGGCGCAAAGTAAGCAATCTCTGATATCGATTCATGGGGCGGTTCAGCCGTTGTGATCAATCAAAAAAGAGGTGAGAATCCATTTTTATAAAGGGGATCCTCCAAGCCAGAGATGACAATAAGCGAATCCGTTCAAGAAATTGTCGCAGCATTTGGTCGCTTGGATTTGGCTTTGTAACAATGCCGGCAGAGCTGGACGATGGATCTCACTGGGATTATGAAAATTGATCCTGGAATAAGGTTATAGCCCCTGAATCTTAGTGGTGTTTTTTATTTGCCTGTCGCTACCAATTGGAAGCAGATGGAAAAAAATGGAGCGGATAATATCGTAAAATATCGCTCGGTTGCACGTTCTACAGTAGCTGATCCTATAGCTCGAAACTGCATCAAAACAGGGAGTAGTAGGGTTGACTAAAAATATTGCGGCCGAATACGTCAAAAAAATATTCGCTGCAATGCATATAGGCCCTGGATATATCGCAACTCCAACTTTGGAAAATAATCTGGACGAAAAACGCTTAATGCTGTCAAAGGTAGCAGTCATGAAGTCGGCTTTGGGACTGCGAGAAGTTTGCCGAGTGGCGTATTTCTGAATTCCGATAATTTCTTCATTCACGACCTGGTTCTTATGTGATCGCTGACGGCGGATACACTGCGGTTTAAAAAAACATTGCTAGAGAAGATTTGATAAAAATAGTTCGTCAAAAGGAAATTGCCGGCCCACTTTTAGCAGCAAAATCCTGCTGAGCTTTCGGAAATACTATTTCAACAGTTCGGTAAGGATTACCCAGACTCTATTCTTTAACTAGCTGGTTGGATTAGCAGAGCTTTCTGAAAATTCACCTTTGATGGTTAGGATTGTATTAAAAATTAGATCAGATCAGGTTATTGAAAGATCGACTCATTGTACTGTACTATAGGACAAAGTTACTAAACTCTTTCACAATCCACTCTTAATTTAGCATAAATATCCTTTCCTCTCTATGAATAGCATTTGGACCATTTTTAAAATCAATCACAACATAAAATTAAATCTTATGGAATCGAAAATCACTTAATTATCGCGCAGCTCTACTTGCTGTATCATTCAGCTGTCTAGGAAAAAGAAAACTGATACTAAAGATTGACCATGGGAATGGAGACTGCAAAGGAAATTGTAGCGCAAACTATCCCTCACCATTGAGAAATTTGGAAAGTTCCCCGGCATTCGCGACCTTCCAGTTAAAATTGAAAGCTCCAGCTAATGCTTCCATTAAAAATGAGGAGAAGTCGATTTTTCATTCGAGCCAGGAAAACTATGAATTGGCGCTCCAAACCGAAAAAATGGAATGCCGGAATGCTTGCCAATCTGACAAGCCAACATATTCAACCTTATCAAACAATGTCCCTATTCCACATGTACAACCAAAAAATTTAAAAATGAAATGACTGCAGTACCATTTTTGTGCATCTCAGCAGATTCTATCATGATTCGGTCAAAAATGCAGACTTCAGTTATCGCAAAGAAATAGTATAGCAATGCTTGAACAGGGGTGTCAACCTAGAAGAAAGCCAAACCTGCTTGATTATAGCCCGTCCAAAAGGGGGAATACCAGCGGACTAACGAAAACTGCTTTTATTTTCTTAATGAATACACACTGTCAGAAGTGAATAAGAAGGACCATAATCAATGGCAGGAATTTATGATAACCCAATGGCGCACCATTACAAATCAAGTCTACTAAAGAGAGCAACGAATTTTAAAGCTGGAGTGATAGATCCCTGCCATATATCTCCTGTGGATTTAACCCTCATTACTTAGAACTTTCGCTTTGATGACTTTAGAAAAACTTGAAATCAGACTTAAAAAAAACTGTTGAAAGACAAGAGATTTTTTGATAAAGCAAAACATGTAGGCTAGCCATAAAAATAAGATGGGAATGTAGCTTAATCTACGATGTGGAGATCTTTTAAAACTAGATTATGCCGAACGACCAAATTCACAGGCTATGATATATTTCCAGGATGGTGCTGAAACTGCTTATTCCAAATCAGGAAATACTCCAGCGTTTGCTCCATTGCAGGTAGGCTTGATTAGCATCCGATTTAAATCGATAGTTTGAAATGTCCACGTTCCCTGCTTGAAAAAATCTCATTGCCCCAAATTCAACAGCAGCTTTCGATCGGGAAATTTCAAAGTTTGATGCCCACGGATTCCTACATAAACTGGTTATCGAAATGAAATTAAAGTTAAATCAACTAGTTATTGGAATGAATTATCTTAAAAAGCGCTCTTCAAATCCTATTCGCTGATAGTTAACTTTTCACGATTTTATTTGCTATAGAATCTCTTGATGGGACGAATCCTGACGAACCACTTTTTGAGGAATTAAAAGCCAATTCTAAACCTGTGAAATCCCGAAGAATTTGGTACGCGCATAAGCCATACCACCGATGACAAGCCCGAACTTTCCGCAAACCTCTCGCCAGGCGGAATCCTCCGTCAAGCGAAGCCGTCCACCGATCGTAGCCTAAGCTTCATTAAATCTGAATCATTGCTTGTGAAATGCATTGACCTGCTTTTGGGAAAGCTGTGAGGCAGATCAACTGAAAAAATTAAACTAAACATATTTGAATTTTTTTTGGCAGGAAAAGAAGAGATAGATTTCAAATATGAGTCCAATGCGAATTTGAAATCTAAGATGAGTAAACTCAATAGTCATTCAAATATATCTATATGTATATTCTTTGGCGAAGTGTACTTTACGAATATAAAATACCAAAATCTTAATCGGAATCGGCGTCAAATTCCCTTCCCGATGAGCATCGGGATCAAAGAGGCAAGAGCCCTCCCGAATATCGGAGATTTCGAAATCAAATCAGTAACAAATTTGGATATGTGCACTGCGAGGGGTCACACATATACTTAAATAATGAATGAATTTTTATAATTAACTCCAAAGTTTTAGGATACTTGAGTCACCAATTGTAGTGATACTTCCAACTTGAGTGACTTAAAAAACAGAAAGTAAAGGGACAGGGAATGCCCATTTATATTATTTGTGTTACCGGAAAACGAGCCTTTAAGATCTCATAGTCCTGTTAAAAATTACTTCAGTTTCATGTCTCAATACCTAGACCCCACACCTTTTTTTTCTTCCTTGATCTTCTCGAAGCACTGGATTAATAATCCACTTTGGGCTCCTTCGAAGGGAATGAACCTTGTGTGGTGCCTTTTTCGCGGGGGCTCTAAAAGCTTCTTTTTTTAAAAAAAAAAAAAAAAAAAAAAAAGAAAAAAAAAAAAAAAAGGAATTGAGTGAACTCTTCCCGATTCGCCCGATATGTCTTTGAAAAAGTCCAAGTTTCTTTCGAGGGTAAATTTCTTCGTCGGCTTCCCAAACCCAAAAAATCAGGTTGTGCACCGGTCTTTCCCAGATTCAAACCAATACAGGTTAGTACGGCCATTCATAGTTGAAGGCTTTTCCAAACCTTCAATTTTAGAGTAAAAAGTGAATCGCCTCCACTTGGCCATAATTGTCGCAAAGAATCAATTTAGCGTTCCTTCTCGGGCATTAACTGATAGGCAGAATCTACCAGTAGTGTGGCCAAGGTCGCTCCAGCCCTAGCATTGTCGGCAAAGTTCCTGTGGAAATCGGATGTCCGTACCGTCTTCCCAGCGATTGAGGCCGAACTTTACCATAACGGTGAGGATTTTTTCATATACTTATTCAGGGGAATTAAAAAAGGGTGAATCAGGGGTTGGAGTTAAAGCAGGCAGGAAAAGTAGGGAGGAAGAGCCAGCAAAGATGATTTGCATTGGCTCCATAGATAGATTTTTAAATCCCACTAAAAAGACCGCAATCCAGGACCGCAGCCAAAAAACCAGCAGCCCGGGTTACAGACAATCGCATAATAGCCTTTGGCCTTAAAAAAGAGAAAAAACCCCAAGCGTAATTAAGAAATAGTCAACCCGACAAAGCGAAATCTGAATTCCTCTTTCCAAATAATACACTTACCAAGTCCTGCCAGCCAAATAAATAGGAGGGAATAAAGAGAAAAAGCAATGATCCATCTGAATCCCGACTCGGACTGTTCTGAGTTGACCAGCTGGGAAAAAACTACTCAATAAGCGCATGTGAGTGAGTACTGGGAAATCCCATTTTGATATTCCAAAAACAGATTGGGAAGGACCAGCAGCCCAAGCCGAGGCCTAAGGCTCCGTAAAGATTTTTGTTGAAAGAGACTTCGTCTGTCAGACCCCAAAGCAGGAAATAGGCCAATGGCAAGCAAAACAATCCGTTTAAAAAGGCCGAAGCAAAAGCTTACCCCGAGCAAATACAGCCCACCGATCTTTGCCACTTTGAATGTAAGCGGAATCAAGCCGTATAAAAGTACATGAGTGTGAAGCAGAGAATTATGCGAACTGAATTGGCTGGAAGGGATATTCAATCTCGAATGAGTGGGGAGCAGAGCATGCCCACTGCAGCGAAAACTTTTGGCAAATAGATTCCACCCATCTGGGCCTACAAATCCCAAATCAACATTAAGAGTAATACCCCAAACAAAAAAAGCGGGGAAAAACCGAACCCAAAACATCGAATCCCAAGCAAAAAAAGATCAACACACTGAGATCCAAGAAGGGCAATGGCGGCACAGAGAGTAACCCATGCTAAATGCCTCTCCGCCGAATCCCCAGATGGAGAAACATCGCTGAAGCTCAAGTCCGGATGAACCACTATTGCCATGCAAGGCAAATTTCGCCCAAAACCAAAAATAGGAGAGGAGGTGACTTTTCATTTGGGCCTAGGAAAGTGGGGGAATTTCAAATTTACAGTAGTAAAACAGGCTACTGTTGAACACAAATGAAGATAAATATTTTCTGGCAAAAGATGATTACAAATTAATAGACCTTTATGACCGTCGATGGAGTCTGAGGTAGATAAATGAGGATGGGAAGTGAATTCCTCAGCATTTTACTTCTATGATCAATTAAAACCAATTTTGATTACTGCTGGAGAAGTTATCAAAGAAATAACAGCATTACCTTACAGGTCATTGATTGATAAACATTTCAAGTAAGTCCCAATTCAATTGCGGAATTCAGGGCTCTTTATCAGGAATTTGAATATTGATTTGGTTAAATAGCAAGTTGAATTGAACCGCAAAAATAATTCTATATAAAAATAAAAAAGGTCGGAAATTTCGAATCAATCCAGTCATATTCTACGTAGAATTCTTTATTATTTGCATCGGATAGTAGAGGAGTCAAAACTTGTCCTTTTGCGACGATAAGCGCTTCAAATTGGTCAGGATATTGTTTGACGCCATTGTCAAAGCTAATCAATGGGAATTCATAGACTTTGTTAAGATCTTCTCTAGAGGCATTAAAAACAAGATATTTGACATGAGTTCGAATAGGGTTCGAAACTCATTTCAAATATCTTAGATACCAAGCACAGGGATTGGCTTTTGTGGGGATTGATTTTTCTGAGATGACTTTCCCGCCAGTGTAGAGCCTTACTGAAAAGTGCAGGGTGAAAAAGAAAGTGAAGTTTACCTTTGGTCATTTGGGCTTTTGAGTTCTATGGGTAAGACAGCTAATTAAGTAATAAATAGCCTAAGGCAAAGGGCACATTTAAGTTAATTATTCGAAAACCTTAATAAATATTATAAAATCAACTTTTCAATACTTTTCTTAAAATAAATTTAAAATAATTGAGTTATCCCAGTGTAAATGATATAATTAAGTTAGATTAATCCTAATAAAAAAAATATGATAAACATGCCCAATTATTTTAGTGGCTTATAAAAAGCTTAACAAATTCTTGAATATAAGAATTTACTTGATGAAGACTTTATGTTTATATACATGTGGATGCCAAAAGTAATATAATCAGAGGAAAGGATGCTAATTTAGACAAAGTAAAATGTAAGATAATAGAAAAAACATTTTAAAGTAAACTGGGAGATAAACAGTTTCATTGTATTTTATTTATATCTGGCTAAGGAAAGCTATGAAAGTATCCAAATATTAAATATATTCATACAAAGCATGAAGCAGATTTGCCCATTACAATCTTCCCAAGAATATAAAGATTTTTTTATTAAGAATGATGGTAACAATTCTTAGATATTTTTAGCCTCCCGGGACACGATGGCCTAATGGAGGGTAGATAGATTTAATAATATAATTTGATGATCAATTAATGCTAAAACAAAAAATTGGGTTTAAAAATATGATATGTTTTATTGTGAAAATTCAAAAATATGGATTGGAATTCAATCGAAAATAACAAAAAAATTGCAACCTCCCTTGTATGGTGGTAGATACTGGGCTATCATATATCGCATTCTTGCATGGAGTATGCCGGAATTTATGCTTGATGAAAATTCCTAAATTTTATGAATTCACTAAAAAATAACATTTGCCTCCAGAAAAATATTTTTTTCAACTTGTCTTATGCAAATCCCCATTCCAAAAATGACTAGTTACATGATAATTTATTTTTATATAGACTGGGAATTCCGTCAATGCATAGTGCCAGCAAATTTAAAATTTTCTTGATTTGGATAAAGCTTAAGATTTCAGGATAAAATTATTTGCTAAGAAAAAAATACAAGTTCAATTTCGGATAATTTAAAATTAGAAATTAATGAAGATATCTAAAAACTAATAAATTTATTTTAGTTTAATGTCTGATAAAAAGTATTATACAAACAACAGTATTCAAGGAATTTTTCTTACTTAACATTAGGACAGCAATTTCTCAAATTCTTAGTCTTTTTACTGTATAAAAAATAACTAAAATTCTTTGCCTGCATGATTATGGGTGTATACTTTTATTTTTGGCGCTCAAGGGATGCATTATTATTAACGATGCGACTTGGGAAGCTACAACAATTATAGTCTAGGGCGATTGCACTGACCTAAGAAAACAAATGATCTAGTAATAAATTGAATTCTTTAAGAACCCTGGCATTTAATTTCGTGAGTATTATTATGTGATTTATAATATTTTTTAGGAAAATCTCACTATCTTGGAATTGGCTCTTGTTTCCTATTTTCATTGATTTCTTGCGTAGGTAAATTTATTATGAGAATGTTCTATATAGGGTTAAACCAAAAAAATGTTACCTCCCGGTCTATAATTAATTGATTTATGGATTCATATGGGTTTGCCTTTCGTCTTTTCTCTTACCAGAATCTATATTGAATATAAATAATTTGATTTCACTTGGTTAACGGGCAGGCGAAGCAGGATTAAGTCTTTGCTAACGGCGTTGCC
>Ga0163217_1050076_pt1 | contig 12705 bp, 28 predicted proteins | sample SynspAceP_FD_185933 | JGI IMG/M metagenome (GOLD analysis project Ga0163217, IMG submission 185933) | Saline lake microbial communities from Ace Lake in Antarctica - Synechococcus sp. Ace-P (PacBio error correction) | ecosystem: Environmental > Aquatic > Non-marine Saline and Alkaline > Saline ... | reverse complement strand
ATACCTCCTAGGACACAAAAGTGGAATTCGCATGATGAGTTCATCAAAAAATGGGCGATTATCTTGATTACGCTTCTTGGTTCGGTTTTGAGGGTTTAGATTTTTGTTTTTTTTGTGAATGTATAATAGTCAGGTTTAGAATGAAGGATGTTTAGATTTTTTGTTAAGTATGAGTTGATTTTGACCAATGATTCGGTTATGCCTAGTTTTTTGATTGATCGTTTTCGTGGTCCATTGCCGCAGATTTTTTTGTCGGAAATGTCGAGAGTTGAGTTTTGGTTTCCGGTGAGCGGCTCCTTGAAGTTTGATGTATTTGGATTTTTAGAATCCTTTAATGTTCTGTTTTGTGGAGCCGTTTTATGTGGTTTGATATTTTTGATCTGATTCCATCTTTTGTCCATGTAGAATTAAGGATATATTGTGGGAAGCTTTTGATTATTACAGGGTCTTTTGTTCAAATCAGTTGGTAATTCGGGTTGGGGATTAGTTTAATGGCGGATTTTCTTGGTTGTAATGGCATCCGCGATGAAGGTTTGAGATTTGAAGTTGGGTGAGTATGTACTATAAGTTCTGATGGAAGGTCTTTGAGCGGTCGATGGCGAGCCGAGCCTTTATTGTCGATGGAAGGGGTATTTTACTGGCTTGGTCTAGAGACTTGGGGAATCGATTTGCTATGGAATGGATCTTTGGGCGTGGGGTCGAGTTTGAGGTTGGGTTATGCGGATTCTTGGGAATTCGAGATTGTGGATCAACTATGGGAAGAGATTTTGTTGAGTTTCTTGTTTATGAGTGGTTGGTTCGTTCCTGTGGGTTTGGTTGAGTTTTGTTGATTGATTATTTTTATGCTGGGGAACGAGGGGAGGTTTGGTACTCCGGGATGATTATCCCAATGAATGGAGACGGGGGAGATTATCAAATTTGAGATAATGCGTGGTTAGGCGTAGGTTTTACTTTTGGAGGGCTTATTTACCAGTCGCAAGATGGTGTTGTATTTGCTGAATTTATTTTTCAGGTAGGTGGGGGCGTTGATGTGAGATGTAGAGAAGTTATGATGGCTGGGCAAGTAGGTGAGTATCATTTGAAGGGTTTGTATATATGGGGAGTTGTTTGCTTTAAGGTGAAAGTGTGGGGGTTCATCATTTTTGGAGGTGTCTTGTTTGGTGGGAAATTGGTACTTCGGAAATCTGTTTAATATGGGGATTGGGTTTTGGAATTTTGAATTTTTCGCATGGGACGGATAGGGATTGCCCATGGGGATAAGCTAATAGGTCGTTTGTTCAAGGCTTGCCATAGTTTGGATTTTTTTCTTGATATGCTACTCGTTTGAGGTGGTTGGTTTGGGTATTTATGTGGGAAATAATTTCACGGGTTTCTAAATATTGGAATAATCGCTTTTTTGTGGCCACAATAGGTGTGTGCTTAGTATGGTTATCGTGAGTGGATAAGGAAATGTTTTATTTTGGCAAGTTGATGGATGGTTTTGTATCGGTTGCAGATGGGGCTTTTGGTAAGGTTGATTTATTTGATATCGAGGGTTCCCGAATGAGAGGCAATGCCTACTCTCCATTGTGGAAGGTTGATATTGATTGGTTTATAAAGTGGGAGTGGCGGATTAGACTTTGATGAAAGCCGGTGCAGGTTGATTTTTTTGAAGTGGAAAATGTTTGGAGATGCTTGCGGGTGAATCTTAGGATTATAAGGGTTAAGTTTAATTATCGCGATAGCGATGTATGTTTAGCTTTGCTATCATGCTTGGGCCTGGGATTAGGACTTATGACAAAAAGAAGTGTGAAGTGGTCGAAGATGCCTTGGTGGCAAGTAGAATGCCGGTCTTCCTGAATTTTTGGTCAGCGTATGGTACTTTGACGGTTGATATGTAAATGCTGTTCGTTATGGTGTTTTTTGGAGATTGAGTAAAGGATTGTAATTGGAGTGTGGTGACCGATTTATTTGTCAGGATTTTGGTGTTTTGGGATATACCGGTTTGAGGCTTTCATGCTTGGTTGAGCTGTGAATTTTTTTAGGTAGGGTTGGTTGCGGGGTTCTTTAAGTTGAATTTATTTTTTGGAGTGTATAGATTTGTATTGGTATTGTCAAGAAACCATATTGAATGGTTATTGGTGTTGGAATTGATGTTATGCTTTTTCGAAGAATTCATTTTGGTAGTCGGATGAAAATCTGTTCAAAAGTTGGGAGCCTTTCATTTATGCTTTGTGATGGGAATGGTTTTGATTTTTTTATGGAGGAATGAAGTAAAAAGCTTTTGGTGAGGTTCATTGAGGTGTGTAGGTCAATGAATAAGTCGTGGATGATGAGGTGTTGGAGTTTAGGTGATAAGAAATCTAGCTGAGAGCGGACGTGAACTCAAATGTGGTGGTTAAGTTAAAGGACGACTATGTGTATCGGTTTCTTTGAGTGAAATTTAAGTTATTTCGTTAGGGGTAAAGTGTTGCTTATCTTGATTTTATGCGATTTGTTCCATCCGGCGAGGATATGGGATTCCGGAGCGCTGATGCTTGTCCGTTAAGGTGTGGATATTGTGCGATTCAGTTTCTCGTCTGTTTGTATTGAGGTGGAATCCATGATTAGACGAAAATTGAGAATATTTTTGTTGTCTGTTGGGTATGGGTTGAAATTGTCATTGTGTTGAATTAAATGGTTTGATGAATTTGGTAGAGATGGTTGGATTTTTCGTGGAAACATCGCTTTTTCAATCATTTTTGGCTTTGGGGTTCGTGCGACAGCTTAATTGTTTGTGTGTTAGAGGCTTTAGGGTATTGGGCTTTTATTTGTGAGGCTTTGCCAGTGAATTTGATGGCGTTTTTTCATAAACGTTTGAACTTGGTGCTTGTTTTGATCCATTTGTTGGAGCTTAAATTTGTGCGGACTGTTTTGTGTCGGAGCGAGGTTGTGGTGGAAGAAATGAATGGTCGGGGCGGTTAATTGATTAGTGCCCAGTGGAATGTCCGGGTTTGACTGTTTGAACTTTAAGTTTGGAATCTTATATTGAGGAGCTATGGAATTGATTATGGTTCATGATGGGAGGTTATAAGAATTTTGGGTTTTTGTTGAGGGGGGATGCGAGGCGGATCGTTTGCGGGAGAGGATTTTTTAGTTGGAAAATATGTTGGTGGGTTAAGTGTTGGCATTGACAGGGGTTTAGAGATTCCTTCAGGGGCAGTTTGAGAGGGCTTTACTGGTTAAGGGTTGAGGGGTTTGGTTTGACTTTGTAGTGATGTTTGTAGTGGGTTGGAGTTTTGATAGGGGATAGTTTGAGTTTGAAATGAGGTTGAAATGTCGGGAGTTAGTGTCGGTTTTTGGATGGATATTTGATGGTCTTGGATGATTATGGCGGTAGGGGTTGGAGAGGTGCGGTATTGAGATATGCTTTCTAGTATGAGGTAGTCTTAAAACTTTGCATGTTTCTATTATTGTATGGAATTATTAATTATGTATTTATTGCATTGGTGATTTGGTGTGGGTTTTCAATTATAAGGATCTTTGAAGGCTTTGGGTCTAGGGACGATTTGCGACCTTTGGGTTGAGTTTGGTGATGGTTTTAAGTAATATTGATGCCTTAAATCTATCCCAATTATGCAAGCCTTCAAGCTTCACGGCGGGTGTGGCTGCGTCCAATGCAGTGGCGCTGTCGAGGTTGTGGGGAGGGGCTTCTTTGAATGTGGAGGGTGTTGTGTGTTGTATTGTAAGGATGTTTGGAGGGAATTAAGTAAGAACTGTTTGGTTTTTAACGGAATGGTGGAGTGGGGATTTGGAGCTTCATGGATATTGAAGTTGTGTAGGTGGGTTTGTTTGAGGTCAGAGATTTTTGTTGGGGGTAGAATGTGAATTTGTTCACTATGTTCCTGGGTAGAATTGTGATCCAGTTAGCTTAGTTTGGCAGTGGGTAGTGTTTTAAATGTGTCCATGAGGAGCTTTGCTGTTCTGGTTCCATAAGTTTGTCTGGGCTTTGCGCACGAGGTTCAGGTGTTAATGTGAGGGGGTGAAATGGTTTGTTCTTTATTCAGCAAAGGCATTTCTAAGGGGGTTTCTGTTCGGATGACTACTTTGTCTTATAGGGGCGCGGTTTGGGGTATTATTTAGTAATGACTTTCTATGTGTGCAAGGTTTTAAGGCAGGATCCGGAATTTCTGGTAGGTATTGGGGCTGGAGGTGGGATTACGTTCGTTTAGTGCAAGTTCGATCTTTATATGTAAGGGTAGACTATAAGGGTTTGTTGCTTATTGAGATTTTTCGTGTTCTCTTGGGTTGGTCTTTTCGGTTTTGTTGTTTCAATTTTATCTGTTTTATTACTCTTTTTTTTTCCTCTTTCGCTGAATGTAACATGTTTTCCAGGCTTTTTGAATTTGTTGATTTATATCTAATTGGTAATGAGTGTGTAGTATTCGTATTGAGAGATTATGTTCTGGGATTTTTTAATGCTTTGGTGAATTTGGTTTTAGCAATTGAAAATGGGCTTTTTGGGTGTATTTGATTTTGTAGTTTTTGGGTTTAAGTGGAGGAATAATTATGTGATTGTGATTAAGCTTTTAGGGGTTTTTTTTTTGGCTTCTTTAGTTTTTTGTCGGCGCAATTTTCGTGTGTTTGATTCCTGTCTGTCTTTTGTTTAGTGCTTTTCTTGTGAATCATTGTGACGATCTATTTTAATTCTTCTTTTCGTTAATGGGCCTTTCGGGATCTGGCTTGTTATCTTTGGCTTTGGGTGTGGTTTTTGTGTTCGGTTTCCGGTTTGAGTGATGGTATGTGGGAGGCTGGCATCCTTGTGGGTTGGTGTTTGGGTTTTTTTTTCGTTGGGGGTTCTTGAGAAGTGAGAGGGCTTTGTTTTTTTTTGGGTTACATGTTATATAGGAATGTAGTTCTCGGGTTGTGGTGTTGTAGAGTTAGTGGAGTCTTTTGCTAAGTTTGGTTTAATGATATTTTTATTCGAAGTTTTATGTGTGGTGGTTTTATTTGAGCAGTGTATTGTGGTCTGATCGTTGTGGTCTTGGTATTTTCTTGGGCAATTCAGTTTTTTAGGTGGCTTTTATTATTAAGATGTTTCGGATTTTACTGGAATGATGGTGATGGGTTTAGGTGGTTTTTGCTTTAGTGTTTGAAATATTTTTTTTTTTGGGCAGCTTAATTCTGCAGACATATTTGTTTTATTGTTTTTTTGGATTAAATGGTTGGGGTTGGCATTGTGTTTTTGTTTTATTCTTATGCGCAAGGTAGTTTTCACTTGCGGGGTTTTTTTTTTGGATTGATTGTATATGGTTAGTTTCTCGGTTTTGCTATTTTATTATTGGTCTTAGTTTTTAATTTGAAGATGGTTGTTTATTGGGGTTATCTTATGGTTCTTGATTCGGTAGTTTGTGTTGTAATATTGTAATATGGTCTGTGTTTGTTTTCGTCTTACGGTTAGGGGTTTTGGTCGTTGATAATCTTGAGGGTTGTGCTGGCACATATTTGTGAGAGTTAGGTTTTGTGTTTTTGCAATTTATTTTGTTTTCTTTTTGTTTTCTTGCTTGGGATTTGGGTAAATGGGTTTTCCGAATATTTCGGTTGTAGGAATATGGCGATTTTCTGTTTTTTGTGTCTTTTTCTTTTATTTTATATTCTATTGCTGTTTTGGATTTTGAATGTCTGTTGTGGGTGAGTGGGTGCTAAATTGCTTTCTTGGGGTTTTGTGCCGTGGGCGTGTCGATAGGTTTACTTTTAATGCATTAGGTTTTTGTTGGTGCTTTTTGTTCTTTTTTAGTTGGTTGTTATTTTGGGGCTTGTTAGTTGGTGTGTTCTGCTGTTTTGGATTATGATGGGCTTGACTGCTGTACATTTTGTTTGGTTTTTTTTGGTCTTGTTATCTTCTTAGGTTGTGGTTGGGTGTGGTTTGTTGGATCTTTGATTTAGATTAAGCTTGTTTATGTAGTGTGGTTTTGTTCTTTTGGTTTGGCTTTTTCTTCTGTTTTTTGTTTTTCAGTGTGTGTTGTTGAGTTCTTTGATTTAAGTGGTGCGACGTTTTTTTAGGTTTTCGTATTTTTTGGTTCTTTGTTTATTTTTATTTGATCTTTTAGGGTTGCTGGTTTTGTTCTAAGTAGTTTTTGAGTCGTTTTTTGGATTGTGGATTTGTTGTCGGGTTGTTGTTATATGGTTTAGTGGGTGTAGTTGGTATAGTGGTCTGTTTTTTTTGATGTGGTAGGTTTTTTTTGTTCTGTTTTTGGTGGTTTATTTGGCAGTTTTGAGTTCTTTTAGGTTTTTGTGGTATGTATTATTTGTGTCTTGGGTTTGTATTCTGGTGGGATTGATTCCCGTGGAGGGATGTTTTCCACTGTTTATGATTCTGAATGGGATGTTTGGGATTTGCATGGATTTCTGTTTTGAGTTTGTTGGCTTTGTTGTTTGAATTTTTGTGTGGTTCTTTTGGGTTCTATTGCTTTGTTTTGCAGTGGAGTGTTTGGTGTTTATTCTGAGGTTGGTGTTTTTTTTTGTTTGGTTTTTACGTATTGTTTTTTGTATGTTTTCGTTAGTGTGTTTTTTGGTGGGGCGGTTTGGCGTTTTCGGTTGTTTTTATTAATTTGCTATTTGGTGTATTCATTTGCTGGTTTGCCTTTTTTGTTTTGTTTGTTGTGGATTATATGTGCGGTTGTTTTGTTCTTATTGCTTTCTACTGAGGGAGTTTTTGTTGGGTTAGGAAGCTTGTGTGGTTGTTAACTGGATTTTTTCTTGGGATTTGGGCTTTTGGAAGCCTATTGTGAGATTGATTTTTTTTGGTGTATGGGTAGGGTTGGTTGTTCAGGTCGCTGGGGGTGAAGGGTTTTTTGTTGGTTATTGGTGTTTTTTTTTTTTTTTTTTTTTTGATGTTTTTGCTGATTATGTGGGGTTAAGAGTGAGATGTGTTTGTATGTTAATTGCTTTTCTTGATTGTTTGGTTAGAATTTTGAGTGGTTTTGTTTGTTGAGTTGTTTTAGTTGAATTGGTTTTTTTTTTATTTGTTTCTTAGTTGATGTAGTTATTTGATGGGATTTTGTTTTTTTGGTTTTGGTTTCGTGATGGGATTGGGACGGTATGGTGGGTTTCTTCGTTTTATGTGGATAATTGGGTTGGGGTTTTTTTTTGATTTTTTTTGTTGAGTTTGATGTTGTTGTGTTGTCGGCCTAATTTCGAATAGTTGCGTTTTGGTTGATTGAGTCTCGTGGTTGTTGGGTTTGTTTTCCGAATTTTCCCGTTATGACGGTTTTTGTATGATTTTTTGATGTCTATTTTTTTCTTAATTGACAAGAGGACTTTTGTTTACTTTTGGTTTGGGGACTGCCCAGGCTAATGTTACCGTTTAGTGTCTTGTGTGATTCGGGCTTTTCGTTAGACATTTGGTGTGTTGATTGATTTGTTTCCTGAATTTTATTTTTTTTTGAGTGGGTTCTTTAATTCTTCATGAAGTTCTTTTTCATTTTCATATTTTCTTTTTGTTCTTGTGTGATTGATCTTTGTTGTCGGAGTTTTGTGCCTGGCTTGTTGTTTTGTGTTTGTTATTTTTGCTTTGCTTTGTTATGTGCTTCAGGTTTTTGTCATTTTGAGTTGTTATGTTGTTTATTGTCGGGTTTTTTTATGCGGTGAGAACTAGTTTCAGACGTCTTAGTACTTTTGATTCTGGTTCTTTATGCTTTTACCGTGAAGTCGTTTAGCGTGCTTTTCTGACGTGATTTTTCGCGGTGTTAGTGTTGCATTGTGTTCCTGTTTTTTTAGTTTTTTGATCTGTTGACTTGACTGCTTGATTTGTCCGGTTCTGAGTATGGTTGTTTTGCTTGGATGGTTTCGGAGTTGGTCTAATTTTTTTGTCGGATTTAGATCTGCGTTTTCTGCCTCTGTGTTTCGTATTTTGGTGTGTTTTTGTTTTGTTTGGTTGGGCTTTAGTCTTGGTCGATTTATTATGGATGTACTGGCGATGTTTATTTTTCTTGGATGGTTTGGTTTGTCTTTTTGCTTTCGGGTATTTTTTGTCATTGTTTTTTGATTTGTTGTTTGATGGCGCAGTCCTTTATTTCAACTTGTTTTTTTTTGTTTTTTTGGAGAGATTTTTTGCTTGTCATTTTTGTTGTCAGTGTTTTATGTGCGTTTTTGTTTTTCGGGCCGGTGCTTTTTCTTGTGAGTTGTTAATTGTTTGTTTTTAAATCTTGTAGTGTTCTGATTTAAGGTTGTCTTTATTTGCTTTTATTCCATTGGTTTTGTTAATGTCCCTTAGTGTTCTGCTTCGTTGGGCTTTACCTGCGGCTTTTTTGTGCCCTGGACCCTTGTAGGTCGGATTTAGTATTCTTTGCTGTCATTTGTCGCCGTTGTGGGGTGTTTTTTCTGAAGTTTTTCGTGTTTTCATGCGTTGGTTTTTTTGGTTCTGCTTTTTGGCTAACGTGTTTTTTCTCCGATGGTGTTACCATTAGTTTTTGGCCGGATTCAATCTATACAGTTCTTGCGTTTGTTTCTTTCTTTTTTTTTTTTAGTTTTCCAAGGCGGCTATTCTACTATCTTATGTTACTCCATTTATCGTAGGCACATATTCTTCTAGACTTTTAATCTGAACTGTGATCGTTTGTAGTTGTTTTTGCGGTTTTTTTTGTGATTCATTATATATATATTTTTTGTATCCTTGATGATACGACTTGGTATTGCATTGATGTTGGTTGCGAATAGCATTAGGATATTTTAGTGCTATGTCAGAACAATTACTAACTTTAGGGGTGGTTATTCTTTGTATGTTAACATCTTTTTCGCATATCGATAGAGAGTTTGGTATATCATCTGGTTTTTTTTATATTGTTTGATTGAGGTATCACGATGAGGATCTATCCTTACAGAGTTAGTTCAGAATTTTGTGTTTTGCGTGCTTTTGCGGTTTTTTTTTTGTTGGTTCGAGCTTCGTTGTTAGTGTTTGTGGTAGGGCTATATTATTTGGCAGTATGGGTGTTGTTTCTTATTGTTAATGTTGGTTTTTTGGGTCTCGTTTGATATTAGTTTACCTTTTGTTGTCTTTTGGCGGATTGGGAGTGGTTTTGATTTATGTTGGGGGGTATTGGTTAATTTTATTCATGTATTTTGTAGGCGTTTTTCGTTTGGGAGTATTTAAATTTTCTCAGTTTTGTGACTTTAAGTTTTTTTGATAACTTTTTCCTGGCCCGCGTGATTAGGCTTCCGCAATCGGACTTTTGCGAGCTTCTTTTTTGAGTGTTAATTCTGTTATTACAGTGCTCTCGTTTGCTTTGTACACCTTATGTGAGCGTTGTTTGATCCGGTCGTTCCTTTTTTCAGTAAGTATTTCCTTTTGGATTTCATTGCGGTTATTCACCTCTTGGACTGTCGGATGTCAGTGTTCTCTCTGTGGCTGGTTGCGTTATGATTATTGCTTTGCTTTTGTGTTTCTTTTGCGAGCTCTGATTTGAACCTCTAGTTTTTTTGATGCATGGTACTCGTTTTTATAGTTTTGTATAATGGTTAGCTTAGAGTGTCTCTTAGTTGCTTTATATGCTACTTCCGTTTTATACATTTGGCTTACGGCTTGTTCGGTTGTTTTGGTATGCGTGTCTTCTTTGGGTTGGTGGTCGAATGGGATGTGTTTTGGGAGTGTGGTTTGGTTTTTTTAATTTCAGTGGAGGGATTGCAGGTTGGGCCTTTTTACATTTTTTTGGGCAGCTTGGAGGTACGATAGGGATGTCCATGTGATGGCTCCGTGAGTTTTTTGCTGGGTCGTCATTGGACAGTGGGGATTGTACCCTAGCTGGAGATTTTGGACGGGACGGGGTTGGAGTTTCGGCATGTTTGGATGGCAATGGCCGTGGTTGATGGTACTAGTGCTGACTTTCGCGGCGCAAGTGTCTGCTGTGTTATCCGCAGGGAGTGGTCCCTGGTTGGTTGATTAATAGTTGCATTCTGTAGTTGGTGTTCTCGTAGTTGTTTGATTTATGGTGTTTCTTGTGCGGTCTTGTGGTTCGGTTTATGCGGATGGTATTTTGGTTTTGTCGAGTGTTGGTATTTGTGTTTGACCGGGTTATCGGCTCGGAATTACTTGATTTTCTGTGTGATGCTCTTTGGGGCGCAGGGTGATTCTGTAGCTGCTTTCATTTTGAGGTAAGTTGGTGTCGGTTTGTTTCTGGTGGTGCAGGTGTGGTTGTGCGTTTTGGTGCTTTTTTTTTTTTTTTGGTGGTGGTTTTCTCGTTTTTTATTTTTTGTCTTTTTTCGGTGTGTTGTTTTGGTGTTTGGTTTTCGGGTGTTTTGTTTTTCTTGGGTTTTTTTTTTTGGTTGTGGGTTTGTTATGGTGGTGCTGTTGTTTTTGTTTTGTTTTTTGTTGTTGTTTGTTTTTATTGTGGGTTGGATTTATTTGTGGTTTGTCTCTTTTGTTGGCTTGTTTTTTTTATGATGTGTTTGTGCTGGTTGTTGTGCGGTGAGAGGTTATTTTGGGCGATGGTTTCGTTTGGTTGGTGGCAGTTTGTATGGTTAGATTGGGGTCTTGTTTCTTTTGTAGTTGCTTTATTTTTGTATTAGTTGTTTGGCGTTGTTGTTTCTTTCGGCGTTTTGTGGATGTTTTTGTACGTTTGTTTTTTGAATTGTCGCTTTATGCTGTGTGGTTAATGATTCCTTCACCTTACATTCAGTCCAACGTGTCAGCTACTACTCGATGAGAATTTATGCAGAAAGAAACCACGGCTAGAAAAGAATGCCATATCGCAGAGCGAGGCCGGCTCATGGCTCCGTAGAGGGGCATTATTCCCCTATAGTGGAGAAAGAGAATAAAAACTTCTATGTGTCTCCAGGAAGATCACATCTCGAGATTTACGATTATGAAAGCTATCGCTTTAATTAGAATAACTGAACCTAGTCCTGCGTCCGTACTCTCTTACTCTCGTTTTGTAATGGATGCTTCGCGGATAAACGTAGTAAGGTGGCCATCGATTATGTCAGTTAATTATCTAGTCCTGGCAAGAAGAGATGAGCATTCCTCTGTTTTAAATAGGTTGTATGTAGGAGTGTGTGTCTCTGGGAGTTGTTGTAATCTCTGTCGTGTTTGTTTGTAGAGGGGGTTGTGTTTTTCTTTTTTTTGGATTTGGTTGGTTTTGGGTCATATGCGTTTGTTTTTTTTGTTTAGATGATTCTATGGTGTTGGTTTGTTTGAATGTTTCTGTGTGTGAGTGTTTTGTTGGTGGGTATTGTTTGTTTTGAATTGTTCCTTGTTTTGTATCTTGGATGATATCAATTGTTATTTCAGTTGGAGCTATTAGGTGTATTGTTTGCTCCGTTTTCGAACTGGGATGATATTAGCCATTGGATTTGTCTTGTCATTTGATGTGTATTGTCTCGATTATGTATGCGCTCTCTCTGCGCTGTAGTCCTTATGGGTTATCATACGTAGATTAAGGCTGTTTCCACGGTGTTGCAATCCACCACCCGACCTTTCCCCTCCTCTGATATAACATAGTTTTTAGCTTTTGAATTTTTTATATAACCTTCTCTGTTTTTCGCCGGCCTCTTGAGTGTTTGCATTTAGTCTGTGTCTGCTGCGCTTGCTTTTTTTTCTTTTGTGGTGGAGTGTCTTCTCGTCGTTGGATATCTCGATACCAATTTGCCTGTCTGTTTCAAGACGGACGTCGTCGATATCAATGAGTTCTGGTTTTTTTCATTGGATTAGCTTTATTTTTACCGTAGTTTGAAGTGCCCCTCCGTGATGATGTGTTGATGTTTGTCTAGATGGGATTTTTATGATTCCGATTACTGACTCTCGGAAAATTAGTTAGGTATATATAGTTAATTCATCATGCGGTTTGTGTTTTTGATTTGGTTTTTTTTTTTTTGGGGTTTTTTTTTTTTTTTTGTTTAGTGTAGGGATTTTTTTAAATGTTTTAAAGGTTTGGCAAGTTGTCTTAGATTCTTTCTTAGAGATACAGTTTTGTTATTTCTGCTAGAGGACTTGGCGGTAACGTGGGTCAGGTAAGGGCCGCTGATTCACGTGGAGGGCTCGGCATCACCGGGACATGCTGCCCATTGTACGGGGCTGCGCGTGCGTGGTAGTATTATTATCGGTAAAGAATATACATGATGAGTGATAGATATCATATCGAGAACAGTTGAGTATATGTGGATGCGTATTTGTGGATTTGAGATAGGAAGTTGAGTGCACAAACAATGTATAATTACTTTAAGTGCTATACTACTTTGAGAGTTAGGGCTCTGGGATGAGGGAAGTAAGCGTCGTTGCTATAGTGAAGATAAGATAATGGGTGGGTATATGTTCAAGGCGAGATCTCTTCGAGGTCGAGTAGGCCTATTGTGTGTGTGTGGAAAACGATGGGATAGGTATTTGTTTATTATTAATGTTTTTAGTGATATCAGTAGTTTATATAAATATTTGTAGATAGATTTGGTTTATGCTACTCTCCGACCTTTATATTTCGTATTTCTATTGTTGATTGATGTTTTTCCTAGTTTTTTTTCTAACGCTTGCTTTTATTTAAAAATTATTTTTCAGTGACCCCACGCTATTCATGGAGAGGTTTGGTGTTTTGTTGTATTAGTTGGATTATTTTTTCTCCGCTTTTGGCTTTACTCTTTGCTTTTTTGTTGCTGTTAGACCTGTGATTTTTTTTTGTGTGTAGTGAGATTTCGTTTCTCTATTTTCTCCGTTATTTTTTTTTTCCCTTTTTTTTTGTGTTGTGGGTGTGTTTGGTGTTTTTT
>Ga0163217_1036124_pt1 | contig 12705 bp, 8 predicted proteins | sample SynspAceP_FD_185933 | JGI IMG/M metagenome (GOLD analysis project Ga0163217, IMG submission 185933) | Saline lake microbial communities from Ace Lake in Antarctica - Synechococcus sp. Ace-P (PacBio error correction) | ecosystem: Environmental > Aquatic > Non-marine Saline and Alkaline > Saline ... | reverse complement strand
CTATCGCCCGCTTGGCATAAAGTTTTAAATTTGTCGGTTCCTATTTTAGAAGACAAGCAAGCATTTACCATGTAGAGGAAATAAAGGAACATATATTAGAGTAGAAGAAAAAATTTAATTCTACGATAAAGAAGCCATTGAAGGCATTCCGAATTAAATACTTAGGAAAAAAAGGGTTGTTCATCATATTTTTTTCAGATTTTAAAACGTCCCGAACGAGCAAAAAAGGAGTTTGGAAAAACCGATAAACCTACTAAAAACCGTGCCACCGAAAGGTAAATTACTCTAAAGGAGGCCCTTGAAAACAAAAGGAGGAAAAAGGTATTTATGGAGACTTATACCAGACTGGAGACCCTTGGGACTCGGAACGCGTCATCCTATTTCTATAGTTAAAAATCAAATCATTTGACATTCTTTTCCCGTATTGGGTTTAAATGGGTTTCGAGTGGCCTGAGAAATAGAGGGCATTTTGGCCACAACCTTACTGCCCGTAAACCTTCCGGAATACATCGGCCAGGGATTATGCAGGAAGACATTCTTATTAAACCACCCTGACTATTTATTGCGTATACACATACCTCATCTGCTGCAAGTACGGTATATCGGAAAATAATTTCTTCATAACACGCCTCCGATCAGGACCATTTCACCAGGCAGCCGTTGTACAGGAACGATAGTCTCATTTCTGCACGTTTCGCATTGTTTTTTTCTCACCATCAGTAGAAGGTCTCTTCCTATAGATAGGCTGTCTCTTTTGCCAAGATTCTTAAGTCTACGCAAACGCTATCATTTTTACCACCGAATCCTCTTTCGGAAATCAGGAAATAAGGCTTAGACCATCTCTATCTTCCATTTAGCGGAGCCTAGTGCCGACCGGTAGATGTGTATTGGGGGACTGGAATAACAGGAATCGATTACCAAAACTGACTAAGGGATAACCTGGTTGGTTGGGAACATTATGGGCTGTGGTTGGGTAGACCTAACCGTACTAACAATGTGTGGCATCGATTGCCCATCTGAATATTCGGGCTTCGCCTTTGGTATGGGTATCTCTAGCATTCGAACTTGCGTCTTGCGACTCCATGAAAAAATTTTTAATTCTTAGGAATTTTTTTATTTCTTAAAAATTTTTTTTTCTTTTTAGATCTTTATTATAGTGAAAATTGACGTGCGCTTTTAGAGCCAGTCAACAAGCGCTTTTTAAATTGTACAATAGTGCTAAGGAAAAACCAGTAGTAATATATTTCATTACTGAAAGATTTAGGTGTCGACTTTAAAATAAGAGCAATAACTTAAAATTTTTTCCAGCAATGGCAGACTGAATGGTCTTGGACTCATAACATTTAACGCCAAGTGAAAAATGATATTAGAAATTCGATTGCAAACGATATGTACATTGGCCATCTATACTCTGAATGGAATATGAGTTCTTGGCTAAAAAATATTGGACATGCCTACTACTCGATTCATTTAATGATAGGACACTGTAATTGAGAGTCCGGTCATACTGCGGTTCTCCAACGGAATTCGAAGGTGAACGAAAAAACATCTACCCATGCGTCATGGGACTGGGAAGATATCCCTTGCCAAGGAGTATAGAAAAATAAAATGTTACAGGAAGATCTATTAGCAATTTAACAATGAATTTTGTTACGTTTTTTTGCTGATGACAAACTTTTATGAAAACGCCTTCACTTTGAAAAATTACGCTATTAGCGAATCCAAATATAGGGCCTATACCTGTTATGGAAAAGGGGTTGTCTAGCCAAATAAATGTCTTAAGAAAAGAAGTCAATTATTTAAATAAACTAAATTAACGATATCGGTTGGTTCGTTTATTAACCGAACGTTAACACTATATTTGCGCCTTAATCTATAAAATTGAATAAAGAAGAGCCACAGAAAAAGCTAACTCACCGAGGTCATCGGGCTCGCCTTTACACTTTGAAGGGAATACTCTTTTACCCTCCACTTAGCGCGGCCCTAGCCAACTACTTCCGCATCCTCCCTCTCCAATTCCATTACAGATGAAATTGGAGCTAACATTTGAAAGATGTTTGCTAAAAAGAGTGCTAGCAAAAGCTCTATTTCCACATCGCTAAATTTGTTATTACAGCTGGGTATGGTTAGTTATTTTTACCAAATCTGGGGATGAAAAAGGAATATTTCAAGATAGCTGATAAAAACCACTTTTTTCTCATTAAAAAATTTGGAAACAGAGCACTAAAAAGTACCAAAACGAATCTAGAAATAAATTCCAGGAAAGTAAGATTCTATTAACAGAACAAATTCAATCTCGAAAAATTTGAGCGAAACCAAGTAAAGGACGAAAAACATCTATGCAATGCCTCAGAGACAACATCAAACCGCTTGAGAAACTATAGCAGCACATTGTCAAAACTTCGAGAATTAAAAAAAAACATTCCCGCAACCTTCCATAGTCTCGGTCGAACCGCAACCTCACGTACATTAACAAAACCCTCTCAACCACACCAACCTTATCAATCTATTTAAAATGAAAAAGAATCACACCATATCTAGCAAGGCATCGCACCATTACATATCCTTCTTGTCGCGTCTTAATCTAAAGACCGTCGCTACATCCGCACCAACCTTACCCTCTACCGCCCACTCTCCGCCACACTCTCCTTCCACGTTTCTCACAGCCTGCACCAACCATTAAAACAGTAACAGGTACTATAGATTATCCTGCTCTATTGAGGAGGTAAACAGTGGTGTAAGAGCAAAAACATCAGGATTATATTGAAAAAAGTATTAGTTGACGAAGGTACAAAAAGATACGATAAAGGACAAGTGTTATTTTAAATAGAAACACAGTCTTTAAATCAGATGCCGGAGCGCAAGCCCGTGTTAATGTAGCCCAAGTAGAAGTAGATTAAAATCAGATTCCTACTTGTAGAAAAAAATATTATTAGCCCTCAGTGCAATAGAACGGCCAGCTAATTCAGCACAAGCTAGCTAAACTATAGCGGATGTCTCTGCAAAACATTGGTTACGCAACTATTAAAAGCTTAGTGGCTTATGTTTGGTTCTATAAATTTTTAGAGAAGGATGCATTAATTTAGTCCAGTGATAGCAACACCAATTAACCACAGTTAGCGAAATTTGACCAAGTAATATGCGTTTTTATAGTTTTCACGAAGCAGCAAATACATAGAACCATTTACGAAGATCTGAAGGGAAAGTAAGCAGAACGCATTAAAAAATTACCAGATTTGAATTTGTATTTTAGCTAACGGTAAAATTAATATCATCAGAAGGACGATATACAAACTAGTACAGGTCAAGATAAAATAACAAATACCGGAACCAACAAATTAGAGCAGCTTTTAAAACAATCCAAAACGAAATTTTTAAACCAATGAAACAAGCAGGTAAAATTAAAGATTACCATATAGAATTATAAAGATGCCCGTAGGTGGTCCACTCAAAACTGCCATTTTGAAGAACAACAAAGGAAAACATTTAATGATAATTTAAACTTCGATGGTGCCGGACACAAAAAGTAGGAAAACTGCCATTGCTAAAAATAAAAGTAAACAGTCACGACAAGCTTAATATGCTTGTTGACTTCTGGATATCGACACTAAATGATTAAAATTATTTGTTTCTGGTCGTAGGTTACAACTAAGAAACGGACCATGCGTCACTCACACCTCAGAAACTTCTTTTGAAGATTGCCATATAAACCAGTAGCAACCTTATTTAAAGAACTAGTCACAAACTAACAAAAATAGTAGTCATTGGTTAAAGGTATGAAAGACCGTTTCTTCAACAGATAATTCTCTTCCCATTCATCATACTATACTAGAATCTAATCCAGTCATTTACTAGCCCGTTACCTATTGAGGATTCGATACTCCAGACCAATTGCCAGTACCCACAGAGACTCACTTATACCGTTATCGCAAATACGGTATTATGGAGCAAATCTGCCATAGCAACCAGTTTTTTGGACTAAGTGGCAATTCTCCATTTTGCAAGAACAAAATTATTGGCAGTGCGCACATGGCTATGACGTTACATTATGTTCTACCGCATCCCAATTACCACGCCGTGCTGCCTGAACATATTCCCTAGCTCCACTATATTTCGATCAAAAAATAGAAGCACGACTGATCGCAGCTGAAATACGTGCAAAACCGCCTTCCTGATACCTCCCTCGTAACGTTCACAGTCAGTGCAACTCCCTAACTTCCTTACTCTCAGTCACTGCGATGCATCGCTTCGTGTCTTCCGAGTCGACTGCACGTCCTCTAGCTATCGACCGGTCTCCCGCTCTCCTCCTCCCTCCCCAATCCCCCGTCCTTCCCTACTTGCCTCCTCACAGTATCACGCCTGACCGTTCTTACTACATCCTGCGTGCCTCCATACCCTTCCTCCACCTACGGCCTTGCACAAATCACCCCGATCCCTCTACTCCAGCGATACAAATCCTCGCTGCACACAATGCCCAAGCAGCCCTAGGGCGTTAATTCGTTTTTATCTTCTATTATATGAAAGTCTCGACACGTGACCCAGCTTATCGATGCTACGTTTATTCAGAATGACTTTAACATACTATTAACCGTCGTTCCTCGCCACTGCATCGCTATTAGCCCGGGTTCGAGATGCTAGCGGTCCGCGTTTCACAACCAAGATTATGCAATGGCGAATCCTGGTTTCTAATCCAGATTACATACTAGCCTTCATTTACGGTTTTAATTTCCTTCAGAGTAGATATTTCTGCACGTTATTAGCAGAACAAAATTTAGAAGCCGGCTGGTTCTTAATAGGCCAGAATAAATGGAGAGTCATTTTCTTATACATTGACCTTATAGCGGGCGTTTTAAAGACGAAAGCCACTACAGGCGACATTGTAATTAAAGCATTAGGAAATTGGTGGTTTTTACGTTGAAAGATGTTTGCAACTATTGAGTTAGTGCCAATCGTTACGCGGCATAACGCGATGAGTTTTAGGTATTCAGCTGTGTTTAGGGAATCTTTCAACAAAAGGTTTCTAACGCAAAGAATTATAGAGAACATTAAATTACTTTGGAATCGGTAAGTGGGACCTTTTCCAGCAGGTTTAGACATTATCTTGTCCGTAACGACACTAGTTTGTTCTTTAAATGCGTCGAATTGATAAAGTTATAACAACTTGTTAGAGCATTTTTACTGGTATTTCTTAGTGGTATTTCTCTTCTTACAAAGATTTCCGTTCTACGTTAATTCCTGCAATGCAGTGCCAGTTTCTATTATTTCGTCACATTCTTTTTCTTGAATATTTTCGCTATTCCATCAACTTATTCACCCTATTCGCATTAGTTGACTTGCTATTGGTATCTGTGGTTAGATTGATGCTATTGTTGCTTGTTGAGCAGTTCATGCTAAAAATGGAGGCGGTGAACACAATCCTAAAAAAGCAACCTTAACGCCATGAACGAAATATCTGGAACCATTATATCAATTACCTTGGTAATGGCCGCGTATTTATTCCCGGTAACATTATGTAACGGGCCCACAGGTGTATTTTCATTGAAACCAATTTGGTGTCACTTTATTTATTGCCATCCTTATTTCTGCATGTAAATTGCCACCTACCTTAAGTCCAGCGTTTTGTGTGCCTCTTATTATTAAAAGGACACAAGGAGGACGAAGAACTAAAAGGAAAAGTCCATTAAACGTTTTTTACATTATTCAATTCATTGGCTTAGCGCGACAATAGATAAAATTGGGAAACTTCACTTCCAGTTCTTAATATAAAAAAGAAATTTTATTTCGGTTTTATTATTGATCATTGCTGATTGTCGGTATTTTCTGGGCATTCAACAAACAACCCCAACAGGGTTTTGTACCTATGATGAAGATAGGGATTATTTTTTCGCAAATAGTCGAATTGCCCACCAGGGCTGTCTTTGGATTAGAACGCTGCTCCTTTTCAAAGAAAATTTATACGGACAAAATAGAAGTATGATGGTTTGTAGCAGTTACTTTATTAAGGCAGAAGTATAATTAAGTGGCAGGCCAGTACATTTTGGTTTTGCGTCTATTATAAAAAACTTAAGTTGGATTGCCGAACGTAATAGACTGACTGCTCACTTCATGCACCAGGCAGTCCATTACCAGGCGAAATTATTTGGTATTATGTGCTACTATTCCACCAGTTGCTAATATAATTTTCTTTTCACCCCCAAAGTATTTCGTGGATTTTGAGATAACTCAGCTGGGTTGACGATTAACACTTATTTGGACCTACAATTTTGGAGGGGGAGTTTTCGGATTTTGACAAAGCTAAGAATTGACCTTTACCGTCATGCTTTTAAGCAACTCCAGAAATTAAATACGCAAACCTCCGCATTTAACTACGAATTATCCTCTAATACGAAATGGAAATGAATGTGCCTTTAGCGAAAGAACAAAGGAAGTTTCTAATACTAGATCTTTTCACATTGCAAGGCCTTACATAGGTGGAATTTATTGCGTCGCATTTTTTCTTAGATTTGGAAAAAATTTAGGGTATACTAACAAGCTTACAGAAGGACAGAGCAGATAAAAATGCTGTTTAAACAGTATGTATAGTGTAGAACAGATTACAGAGAAATTGACGCCAACTTACACAGTTTTTACATTCTAAACGTTGTTTCATGGGTCCACAATCGGTTACGCGTGTCAACTTACTTTTCAATTCTACGAGCATCACTGGTGCCACAAACGACGGATATAGTACTGGAGAGGCTATTTAGGGTCGTATTGAAGCGATAGATAAGTAGCAACATACTATCCAAACAATTATCATTACCGTTGCTTATTCTGGTCTTTAACACGGTGAATGAGGTGACATGCTAGGAACCAAACCTACCTTCTATTTATATTAAGATTCTGTTTGGTGTATTTCTTATTAGCTGCACAATACGAAAGTCTACTTTACTGCCATTCTGCAGTGTAGCTACTATCTATTTTCCACTTTTGGTGTATTTTGCGCGCGGTATTATAATAGTACTAAGTTTTTAGTCCTGAACAACAATATTTATGTCCAAATAGCCTTCTAAAATCATGCTTAATAGGAATTGCTCGCTAAAAAAAAGCTATACTTATTGGTCGAGTTTGCGTTACAAAGACGAAAGAATGGCGAGAGTATTGGTTGATGCAGCCATCCACGGAGCAAAGCGCGTTTGCGTTCCATTTTAATGGACATCGTTTGCCTTTATTTTTAGGTAATGCCATTAGTATTAGCAAATTGTGTTGAGCAGAGAAACAACTCGATTGGCTACAGAGCAGCAGGAGGAATGCTCTTTGGAACCATTTTAGGAGTCTTTGTAATTTCCTATTTCCTATTTATATTATTTCAATGGTTACAAGAAATAAAGCTTTCTTAGTAAACGCAATACAAACTATGAGATTAAGACTTATGAAATCCATAATAAAACACAAATTCTTTAGCAAACAGTTATTACTTTTAATGAGCTTTTAACCTTAACCTTTACAACGGTTGTTTCGTGCTAAAGGATTATACGAGAACCTGAGTTGTGGAAACTCAAAACTTATATAGGAAACAGATAAACCTACAAACGAAGCTTATCGATGGGCAGGACGTCTCTTGACGACCTTATTTACGGATAGTTACTGAATCAGTATAATAGAGATGGTTCTTCATATACAATATTGACATACGTCATTGCAATTCAACAAAGGAGCAACAGCTGAAGCCTACTTTAAAGAGCAGCCCAACATGGGCTATTTGCCAACCCTAAATGTAAACGGCTTCGGCATCTAGAAACTCTTTGTCCAAAAACGGGGACACAGGTGCTATTCTAAGCAGTTTTGGGTTCAAGATCATATCGATCATTTGGAATTGTCTAGCGCACTATCCTTGGGAAGCCGATATTTTGCGGGGGAAATCAGAAGTTAATAAACGGGTTATCAAGCTACGTCATTTATCAATAAAGGCCGTTAGCGGCGCATTCAAGCTCGTAAAACACACTATTTCAATATCTGTCATAGCCTTCAAACATTTATTATGACATCTCACTGCGCCATTAGCTATGCATCCCAATTGGCAATTACTAAAGCAAAAAACTATTGAAACGTCGTGAAAAGGCTCTCCGGTGGTAACTATTAACGTGCAATAAAACGATTTGCTGACAAGTAACCCAAGTTGGCCGTAGATCAAAATATTGCTGCCAGTAAATATGCAAAAGTATATGAACTAGATTCTTGGAAACCTCCTATTTTCTGAAAAACTGAAAAATGCCTTAACTTATTTATTTGCGGGAAAAAACACCCTCGCATTTTGGAAAGAAGCAGTTTAAGTACACAAAGAAATACTACATCTGATTTTAGAAACTTGAGTTCTCCTGTTAGCCTATTATTCAACAATCCATGATATACCTAGACGTTCCATCAGGGTCGCAGGAAGCTATTGGTTTAATTGGGAATCTTCTTGAATAAGCACGTGTCCAAAAGTAGTTTTTATCCATCCCTGTCAACATTCTGACAGCTTTTCTGTGTGGGTCAAAGCTTGGACTCTTGACTAAACATTATTGTACACTGCAAACTCGTTATTTGCAAACTCTTATTGGCGGGCATTGGCACAAACCTATATTTAATCAACGAAAATAGGACTCACATGAAGTTGCCAAAGCCCAACCAGGAACAAGTTTATGAACTTTAAAAAACTCGCTGTTCTAATTGCAGGAAATGAAGTACCTGCAATGGAATGCACTTATCATGCCAGTTTATATAATGAAACGAAAAAAGTTTGAATTTATTTAAAAAATGATCAGTGGAGCTCATTGCGCATGCTCATGAAAGGCAACTCTCGTAAATGTCACGTAAAAAATGGTTATGCCATTATTAGATTTATTACGGCTAGGCCCAAAGTTAATTGGTGCTGAATTAAATTTGATTAATAAACAAAACTTTCCCAATTATATTCAACGTAGAAATTATATCGTTCATTAGGCGGTGGATCGGCAATAACTTCCTAAGTGAACAACTGGTTAGAAAATAAAGAAGTGTTTTTAGAATTCCTACTTTCCAAATATAATATAAAATTTGGAAGTAACGCTATAACTATAGCGACTTCGCCCATGAAATGGGTTTATTGTCAAAAAAACAATCCTACCAGCAGGTTGTTTCGAGTAAGAGATATTTTTTCAGGAAAAGCCTCGTTTTCATGCTGGGATTAAGATAAAAGGACCAAATTGAAATATGGTTAGAAAAAGAAAAAATCAATTCCTATTCAGGGAGTCATTTTCCATTTATAGGATTGGGTTCTCATAATCTTAAAAGGTTTAGCCATCATTTTTATTGGGACTAAAAATCTATCCAGTAAAAGAACAATTCACGGATTTTTAGACAAAAGAAGTACATACCCCTGTTCTTAGGCTACTAAAAACAGGCTCAAACCAATGTTTCAAATTCGAGCCAATGGTCATTTAGCGCTTCACATGAAGCTGTACTTTAAAACCGACTGGATATGTAACTTTTTACAGAAACACAAAACCTATTTGGACCAACCTTAGTTCCAACCAAGAACCTTTTGGAACATTTATCATAAATAATTTTAAGGGTAAATAGCTCAGACCCTACTTTATGTCGCATCGGGAAGCGATTGGCGCAGCACTTTAGTACTTTAATCATGTATTATTTATTTTCTTCCATGTTTTTAAATGTTGCATTTTTACTCACTGCGAATGTGTAATATTTATACTATCCGATGTTACTTCGATCCCCATTAGCCAAATCGGCTTTAAACAAGTTCCTTCCTCCTCGTGTTTCTCAATTCAATTTCGGCTTACTATCAATCCTGATACTTCTCCCCAAAGAATTCATCCACTTCAAAAATATGAATCCAACCTCAACATAATATCTCACCTTTGGTCTATTACCCCTGGTTCGGACAATTTTCATGAGGGGCTCTGCTTCCTTGAAGGGATTTCCTTCTCCCATTCAAAAGCGGGTGTTCCACTGAGGTTGCCCTTTCCTTAACGGTCAAAATCCTTTATCCGGCCCTTCCTGATTCCTAACCCTTAACAGCTTAAAGGATCTCGTTGTAACTAAAACCCTTGCTACAATTCTTTCCTCTCTTTAAATAGCGTCCCGATTTGTAAGACTTTCCGACGTCACTAAAATTTACGCTCTATTTCAATCACAGGTCTTATAATTTTATTTCTGAGCAATATTACTTTAATCTCATCAGATTTCTAACCCCGCGTAATAACCGGAACCCCCACTACTCCTCTCCGCCGTCTTCTCCTCTCTGCCGTCAATTTCACTGTATCCCGCCCTCTATTTATTCTTCCCCCAGGCTTCCTACGAGTCTTCTCTTCCGTCTATCCTCTCCGTCGCCCCTCACTACCTGCCGCTCCTTGCCGTCGCCTTTTCCTGGCTCGGGGCTGCTCTAACCTCTCTTGTCTGCTCGCTCCCATTTCATCCCTCCCCAGCTCTACTCTCTAAATGTACAGCTAGGCTCACGATGGTCATTCTCTCTGCACCCAGCTTCCATTCTCAACGCTGTTGCGATCCTCCTCCATGTTTGCAGCTCCTTCCTTTAACTCGTCTATCATGTGTCAATAATTCGTGATTAGCAGAGCCAAACCATAGCCTTAGCAATTGTATCCGGAGCTATTGGCCTGTATTTTTCCAAGGGCCCACAAGTTTACAAAATGGAAACAAACCCCTCAACTGTTTTCCAGCCATTCCCCTAACCTTTTTCTTCCCTTTTTTTCCACTGATCAGGAAGGTTGCAATAAATAATGTTGGGATTTTTACAGATTCAATACTTCGCTTTTCCATTGAAACCTTGTTGGTCCTGTTGTAAAAAGTTTACTTTTCGGACTTCGCTCCCAATGCCGAAATGACACAATAGTATTTATTCCCTTTTCTTTGCAAAGCCTAGGCCGCAGTTAACTGGAATGCATAATCTATTTTTTATATAAAATCCTTTTGTGGAGTTTTAGCTTTGGTAGTAACCTATTACAGCAGTAGACTTCATCCGCCAAAAAAAGGTCCCTAAACTTTTCCAAATGGTAATATATCCCCAATATGCTCCTCCAGTTTGGGGGTGACTATGCCTATTTTTTGACCTTGAAAATATCTTAATACTACATAATCGTTCATCCTTTTAACAACATTGTGATAACAAATTTCCAGGTTAACAGTAGATCCTAAAATGATGGCCGATTTTTTCGTCCATTTTCCTCTTTTAATTTATTAGAATGGAATTGGGACCAATTATTTAGATCGTAACACATAGTGTTATAACTTTACGGTATGAATTTGGATTTCGCGCATTCGAAAAAATTATCATGTGATATGGACGCAATTTTACGCTCCGTGGAACAAATGGATGACCAAGTTTAAAAGGGCAAGCCATTGGGCGTAGGTGGAGCTGAAAAAAACGCGGTTGTGGTTGCGGCCGCCAGTTACGAAGCAAGGAAAAATTGGCGTCCGTAGTGCCATGAGCGGTATGTGCAATATGAGTGTGTGGCTGAGTATTTTTGTGCCTCCCGTTTTGACGGTACAAAGAGATTTCCCTTAAATTAAAACATTTTTACGTTGTGGTGTGTTGGATTTAGTAGAACCCCTTTCTTTGGACGAGGTTTTTTGGATTGGGGGACCCACCATGGTAGTGTGTTGTCCAAAAAAAGGGGACCCTTCTGGGGGGGCTTCCCTAATTTTGCTTTTAAGGGAATTAAGACATTCCGTATTTTTGGGGACCCCCCCCCGAAGTAGGGGCTTTTAAACTGCCTTTCTGGCAGTATAATTTCCCATTAATAAATTTTATAGCCAAGGTAGCCAGTTGACTCTACCAAAGCCCCCCAAATTGGTTGTCAAAAACCAGTTAAATTCCAGGAGGGGGGAAAGTTATTTTTTCCCTTTTTGGGGAAAGGAACTGGGGAAAATTCCGGGAAAAATTCTGTTCTTAACGGGCGTTTGGGGGGAAAAAAGTAACGGGGCCCGATTTAAAATGTTAATCCAACCTAGGGGTGGTTATTTTTACGGGGTTAAAAAGACTTTAAAGGGGGAGAGATTCATTGAAATTCCTAAAGGGAATAATTTTGGGGAAAAAAGGGAGAAAGCGCGGGCGAATAACTTAATTCCATGTGGGTTAAGGAGAGGAAAATAACCACAACAGGCGAGGGTTAAAAAACCCAACAAAGGATCCAGGTCCCGTAAGGGGTGGGCCGGGAAAACCCGCAACCTTGGTGAAAAAAAAAAATCTTGGAAGTAAAGTGGAATTTTTTTTATGGGGGCCCTCCAAGCGGGGGAATTTTTGGGGGAAAAAAACCATTGGGGGGCCCAAGGGGGGGAAAACTGGGAAAAGGGGGCGGGCTAAAAAAAAAAATCGGGGCCCCCGGAAAGAAAAAAATTATTCTGGGAGGAAAAAAACGGGGGTAAACCTTAAAAAATAAAATCAAAGCCCCCGGAATTTCCAACCCCTACATAAAAAAAAACAAAAAACGGGGGGGGAGAGCAAAAGGAACCCCCCTTCCCCCCCCCCTTATTTTTATAATTTGGGGCTTTGGGAAAAAAAAATTCTGATTCTGGGAAAAAAAAACTTTACCAAAGGGGGGGGGGGGAAAAATTTTTGGGGGCTTTTTTTTTTAAAATTCCCTTTTTTTTTTTTTTTTTTCCCCCCTTTTTTTTCCCCCCCCCCCCCCCCCCCCCCCCCCCCCCCCCCCCCCCCTTTTTTTTTTT
>Ga0163217_1080722_pt1 | contig 12707 bp, 7 predicted proteins | sample SynspAceP_FD_185933 | JGI IMG/M metagenome (GOLD analysis project Ga0163217, IMG submission 185933) | Saline lake microbial communities from Ace Lake in Antarctica - Synechococcus sp. Ace-P (PacBio error correction) | ecosystem: Environmental > Aquatic > Non-marine Saline and Alkaline > Saline ... | reverse complement strand
CTGATGTTAGATTTGACTTTGGACTTAAATGCCCATTTTTCATTGATGGATTTTGAGTAATAAGCAGCAGCCAAGAAAATTTCCAGAGATTAAAGAATCGTTAGTACTATCTATGTATGACGAGGAAGAAAATCTTCAACAAGTCATTAATATGGGCGGATGGCCTTTATGTTTTGAAAAGATTGCTATCCCGAATGAGTTGATTTTCACGATTTCACGAAGTCTTCAAAGGGAACATCACGTTCATAATTTTGAGAAAGTTAAGAAGCAAGGGCAAACACCAAGGGACTTTACTTTGATAGCTTTCGGGCAAATATAGACTTTCACGAGAGAAACAGAGATCATTCAGCCTAAATCAAAAGATGGCAATTCCAAACAAAGAAACTAGGTGAGACACGTTCAGCCTTAGTCAACAGGACTATTGAGACACATTCGGAAGGAATATCCATGTAAACTTGGGGTGACTTCAGAATAGAATTGGTTGAAAAAGCTTACGAAATGAAATTTATGAATTACACCTTATCTCAACAGCAATCGTGGGTTTTTGGCTCAGTCGCTGAGAAAATGCAGCGCCCCATTAATCGATGTTTGGCGACTTCGCTGACCCTTTACAAGCTCGCATGTAGAGCGTAATGGCAACAAATGTCAAGAGAAGTATCCTGGACGACGTGCGGGGGGGTGTTACAAGACTTTGCGAACTTGGAGCGATTACTAGAAGCAGATATGGTAGACCTTGTTGTTCATTACCACCCCAAGTGCGAGTTCCACTTTCCCATTGGCTTAAAGCATGTCTATTGCGGGGAAACACTGTAGTTGGTAGATAAGCCCGTCACTATTTTTTCGATGAGAGAGAGCTGGACTCGGTAGTCCCAAGAAAAGAAATCTGATTCAAAGCGTATTTCAAAAATCGGACGCTTCGATTGGGTGGTATTGCATCCAGAAATTAATTTTGAGAATGCTTTGGGGAATCACTTATAGAATTCACATTTTGATCGATTTTAGACCCAGATATCGCCGGAAAACTGGCGCGAGAAGGATCGTTCCCGGCAAATGGGATTGAACCTAGGACTTAGGGGTTCATTCTGATTGATGCAAATTGTACTCTTTTTTTTTTGGCTTGCCTTAATTGGATTACAAGCTTGATATCCGAAAGCAACGAACTGGGGCGATTGCAGATTGATTATGTCGTTATTCAGTTAAGATTTTTGGTTCGATAAAACGCTCGGGCGACACGCCAGCGTGTTGGTCAGCGATCAACCTCACTCGAGATTTTTGGTTCAGGAAAAAAAGGTCTTACCTGCAAATTTGGGCTCCGATGTTCAGGAGCAATGTTTAAGGCCGGTCCAGACCCGGAAGGAGAGGATGGGGTGTGGAGCCAAAGAGAAATGGGGGAAAAATTTTCTACCACGAAAGTGAGGAGTTCATACCCAACGAAAATGGGATTATCGAAGTTTTTATAAAAATATTGCTAATAATATTTTAGGAAAAGAAAATCTTCTTAGTCACCATTCCTCAGCTTATTACGTGTTTGGAAAATTATAGAAGCTGCGTTTGAAGTGCGGTCCAGGAAGAAGAATCTTCAAAAGAACAAGGTGGCTGGCTCTCTTTTAAATTCTGGCACTTTTTTGGATACGGGTACTAGAAACTAAACTCAACCCACCATGAAAAAAATATTTCTTAATGTAGCATTGCTCGTTTTGCGCATTTATCTCAATTTCCTCAGCTCAAAGTATCGGTATGGCATCAATTACTCCAGAGTTCTTGAAACTTTTATCCACCGTAGATACTTGACACGGATAAAGAATGGTTTGGAGAAGCAAGACTTGGCCTCCGTCGCGACATTGGACTTTAGAAATTGATGGGAGCCTCATATCTCTGAAGTCCAATGCCTATGTAGGTGATTGGGCTATTAGGAGATGATCATTCCCGCATATATTCAGGTGAATTGATTCTACATGATTTATCTATGTTTGCTATTCCTTTTTGGTGTGTACTAAATCCATTAGCAATTTGATATTTAATTTGATGTGACCTCGTATAGTATTGGCCACTCTCAAGGCCGAGATAGATGTCAGCTACCTCAGAGGTAGGATCTATGGGGTGACAGTTGATATACGTCGATTTAGATGTTTTTAGGCTTATTACTAGTGTAAAAAGGGAACTCCTTTTATTGAAGGACAGGAGTTCTTTTTTTGGTAATGAAAAGTGGAGTTTTTAGAGTAGAATTCAAGCTTATGCTCTACCTCGAATTTAAAGTGTTACCTCTCATAATGTGCCTGTGGGGCCGGTGCTATAACGCAGATATAACCAGTAGATATGTATAAATACCCAGGCATAGATGAAGAATTAGAATGAATTGATTTCCATGCTCGACACGGCTTCGCGCTTCGTCGGCACCTACGCATCGTCTGCAAAATCTCATGACGTGTCTCCAGGAATGTTGGTTACCTCGATCGGTTTCGTATCCGTAGATCCTTGTGGGGCTAGTATTTGATCCAAGAAGCACCTTAAATAATAACCAATCTTAAAGGCCTCACCATCTCAATCAATGGGACATAGGTGGGACAACCATGGATCACTCGTTCCAGGCTGGTTAACATAGGGATCGGGGCGATAGATGGATTAGCTCAGTCGGCCATGATTGCTTATCTCGTGTGTGTGCGCATTAATCTGTTATTAGTCGATGTGCCCATCTCCTAACATTGGTGGATGAAGCTTCTTGAGGTCGACGTGATTTGTATTAGCTCTCAACGATCCGTGCCTATGATATCCAGGATGAATTAAGGGTATTCTTAAGGAAGGGCTCTGCGGCCATATTTCGCGTATGATGTATGAATTTGTACTCGTGGTTTTCAGCGGGAATACTCAAGAACCATTTGCTGACAGTTATTCGAACCGAAGGTGGCTGATATGAAAAAGGCAAATACCTTCTTACTGAGAAGGCTTTTGGCGATTGATGCACTCTCCCTCAGATAATATAGATATGGTCAGTTAATAGAGATGAGGTGACAAATGATATGGATAACGAAGCTTGAGCAACACAGAGTTTACTTTAGATCTCGCTCGCTCGCGCAAAAATATAGACTTTCACGAAGAGAAAGGGTAACTAGAGTGCCAAATTCGTGCGGGGCATGTTACCGTTCGCTAAAAAGCCTTGGTCGGATTTCGGATGAACTAACATGTAGAGATAGAACTGGAAGTTATTAAGCTCTCTCGCAGTCGTCTAATCAGCTACAAGGGACTCATGACCGCACGCAAAGCTAGGCACATATTTTTGTACGGAAGGATGATAAAACTTTCTGGAACGAATACGCGATAAAGCACAAGCATATCGAATTGCGAATAGTGGTACTTTGTTGTGGTCCAAGGACGCTCAGTAGAATGCTGTCGTATGAGTACAGACAAGTGTCTTAGGACTCGATACTTTCGCATGCTCGGCTCATGGATTATCTCTCTTCTCAACCTACATAAGAGTGGCCATGGTAGTTGGGGTCTGGTGTAGTGCCTCTCGCGGGAAATGCGCTGACGGATGCACACTTTTTGTTACGGACCCTACCAGCAATCGTGTGCTTTTATGGCTCAGGTCGCTGAGAAAATGCAGGTTCACGTGGACGTTTCGACCATGTAGGTATCTCGAACCACCTTGGTTATCATGCTGTATTTTGTCGTACCTCGTCTGGCCGGCTTACAGCTGCAGTAGAATGTTTTGGGTGAGAGTGGGGGGGGGGCCAAACTAAAAGCAAAGTCAAAAGAAAGAAAAGACTCACTTGTGCGCGTGGGCGAAGATTTCTCAAGTACTTTGTCTGTCGAACAGTGGGTGTGCTGTACCCTCGACTGCATAAAAAGAGAACCTTTCATGATTTAGGTATTCCCTGTCGCGAAAAAACTCTCAGGAAAGACAAAGAGTTGATAAGGTAATCTGTGTAAGACCACCATTTACTGCTCTCAATGCGCTCCATTACAAGCAATGCGATCATCGAGATAATTGTGAGTGTTCCTCTTTTGGACTCAAGACAGATGTCTAAAGGATGACCATCACTTGCCTCTCACGACGGAATTTGACCTAAAGGCGACATCGAGGAATTTTCCAAGGAAAGATGAGCGCGGGAATATACAGACAATACTTCGGATCCTCTCTCGGAAATCAATTTAAGAAATTAAATCCGTTGGTAGGTATGATGTGACCGTCCAATGCAATGTCAGTGCGAGTAGCGGTTGGGTTTTGTTGGAGCACTCTGTATCGCGGCCTAATACAAGATAGAGCCATAATTCCGTATAGAGGAAAAGTGGTTTCGAGTACTTTATGTTCTAAAGGTAGGATACACGGCGCGGCGGCATTGCCCTTGGGTCCGATAGGCTTGCTGTTATCTGTGTGAGAACACAAATAAGTGACGGCCTCAAGCAAGAGAAGAAAAGCTAAAAGGAGTATTGGTCTGGAGTATGTAAGTTACGTAATATTCCAGATATTATCTTGAAGATGCCGCATTCTCAATTGGAAAACGTTACGGCCCGTCAGATGTGATTGGAAACGCCATTTCTGGTTTATTCGCGGTCCACTAGAGTCAATTCATCGAGGCCGGGTGCGAAAGACTTGAATACGCGTTGACGATCCGTCATCGTGATACTCACTGACGCAAAGAATAGTATCGGGTTGAGTGACCAGACTCCAGTCAGAGATCCAGAAATTTAATTTTTACATAGTGAATTGCCGAGAGCACGAAAGTTTGCTTTTAGGAATGTGAGATGCTTCGGAGAAAAAAGCTTTAAAAATACCGAAAACAACTCTATTGGCATTGGTTGGAGAAATCACATTTTCCTCTGAATCACAGTGGGACCCTAGAATATGATAATTTTTCAGGAGATTTTTGTGCCAAATTTATCAACTTACTTACCTTGATTGAAGTAGTTTTTAGAGCTAGATGGAAAGAAAGGAGATTATGAGATAGTAAACGAGTAATCACCGAAATATAAATCTGTGTGGGTGACTTCGGAAGTTTGGCAGAGAAGTGTGCGGCAGTCGCTCTCACTCCGCGAATGGGTAGCGAGTAAAGTTTCATGGTCGCGTGTATGTTTTGAAGCCAAACGTCTTATCCAGAGAAAGTTCTTTACTCTGAGATTCAAATTTGACTGTAGAATTACCGATTTGATGCAGGGACCATCACTTTTTACACTGCCAGAGCAAGTAGAGAAGAAAACATTTCAGATTAGCTGGTGGTCAAAATCCTCACGATCAACTTTGGGAATATTTTGAAGCTTCCTATATCCACTCTGCTCATTGTGATATTTTGGAGTTAAGATCGGATACGCAAATACTATGGTAGTGCAGTCTTGACAGATCTGTTGCTGAATGAAGCTTTTGTTTTCCTTAACACTGTCTTGAGAGTGCTTGTCTGCGTTCATTCGCACAAGCGCTTGGAAGATTCTCACGCGTATTTCATCTTACTGGATTCATCTCTTCGCCCAGTGCTTTTCATGATCGTTCGCTGCGATAACTGGCACGCTTAGGCGACAATCTGAATGCATTGCGAAATCGTATTTAAAAATGGGAAAGTGTCGCGCGCGTGATGCTTGTATTTGGTCACGATTTAGAGAATACGCGATGATATATAAAAGTTCTTTTGAGTGTGATATTCAAAAGAAATTTATGATAATAGTCTTATTGCTCTCGAGGCTTACGCTATCTTACTTGGGGTTCGGAAGTCTCTCTGATTTCAGAACTCCAGCAGCACTGCGGTTGATACTCGATCCACATCTCTTTTGCCTCTTAATAGTTTGGTCCTTTCGCGACAAAAAATCATCGCTCACTCAAAAGTCTTTTGTGGCAAAACTTCGATGGAAGTTAGTTGTTTGATTCCTTATTCTATTTTGGTTGGCTAAAGGGGAAGATAGTTTCTTAAGGTTGTGGGAGAATGAAAAACGGAGCCAGTGTGTGGTCGGTTGAATAAAACTCTTGCAGATGTTATTGAGATTCATCTCGGTCCGATGTTCTAGGAGGCAACTGTGTTAAGGGCCTTGTGGTGTGCAGATACCACCCGAATGAAGGAGAAGGCAGAGGATAGTCGCGCGGATGTGCGTATGACAAACCAGTGTCGCGCTGAAAAAATGAAGGAAGAACAGAATCCTAAGTTGAAGTCTAGCTCAATCAATATCCCTAAGTCGCAAGTTCAGCTCTTTAATCTGCTCTTCTCACTCAAGGCTGAATATCCTCTCGACCTCTGAAGTGTGTGATTCTTTCACAACATCTTTTTCTCAGATAATACCTTGAGGAGTTTGAGCCAATAATTTCAGACATTACGATCACCTCTGCACCGCATCGGTGTATGTCAACATCACTTCGGTCTGCAAGCCAGATTGATGCGCCGACAGACCTGTGATGAATTGGTTTACAATGATTCAATGTACCAATAATCAAGGTCAGGACTTGGGAAAGCTTGATTGCAGAAAGGCTCGAAAAAATATCATCCACAGCTCAAACCGAATTCTTAAAACAGATGTGGGAATCGCTGTCGAAGTGGAGGAGTCTTGGATCCTCGCTACATTGAGTCGTAAGACCTTCAAGTGCACAAGGCGCACTTACGGCAACAGTCTCGAATAAACCAAGTTTGCCGGCATTTCTCCGCCACGCGAATTTTCTCGTCTTCTATTAAAAAAATCTTTATTTCTGCGGGGGGAAGTGTCCATCTGGGGAGGGATTCCAACTGCTTGCTTTCAGCGAAAGATTATGTCGGAAATGGTGGAGAAAAACAATTTTTAATTGATCCGATTTCCCAATTTTTAAAATAAAAAGTAATTAGTTCATTATTCCTATTTCCTTAAACAAACTACGAGATGCGATACACTTTACTCCTACCGCTTGCTTTTTTCTCCATGTCGCCACTGCAAAACAGTAGACTAAGGTCGGTTTGAGCTTACACTTGAAGGACGCAAATGACAAATCTTTCCAATTAGAACCGGCGGAGGAGGTATATTTCTTGATCACCGATTTACGCGAAAGAGCGGGGATTGAGACTGGAGTTTTCTTATCGGACTTTTCGGACTTCAGGGGCATGATGACGTCAGAACCACCCACTCGGAGGAGATCCCATTTTTTTCCGTTCCAAGTGAGAAGAGCAGTTATTTGACGGTGCCAATCTTATATAAATTCCATTCTAGGATAGTAAATATCTCCGCTGGACCTACACTGGACTTTTTTGTAGGTTGGAATGATAAAACACCACCGCCTGATTGTGGAAGTCACTAATTTTTCTGTTGGACCCCTCTTTTTTTTTGGAGGAATGCTTAACAGATTAAAGCAATAAAGCTTTCGGATGTATTTTATTAGAAAGCCGGATGTTCGGAATTAAATCGATTTTTCAAGCTCTGGAAGGATTTATGGAGGATTTTGGGAATCGCTTTCAGTTACTTATCTAAGAAAGGATTAAAATTCTTTCAATAGCCTCTTTGATTAGATCATATCATAACCCTTGCTCATCAGGTATTGACTTGATCTTGATTTCTTTGGTGTTGAAGGATCGATTCTTTGGTCATGCTCCCATTTTTTTCTCTGTTTGGGTGACAAGTATCGTTTAATACCTCTATCGGATCTATGTCGGTCAGAGCCAGTTTGATGTGTTTTTTCCTCCGGGAACTTGCGCATTTTCAGTCGCGCTGGACTTCGAGATCGTCCCCATTTCTTAATCGAAATTTTTCCTCTGCAGAAGATTCTTCGCATAACGCTCTTCGTTACATATTTCTTCTGCGATCATTTCCTGAATTCAGTTATCGGCATTTTCTCCTCAATTCCTTTTTCGGCCAAATTTTCGTCTTACATCCCAAGGGCACCGCTTCTTGGTAAGCACAGTAAGTTAGTCAATTTTCATGAGCTTCTTCAAAGCGCCCAATTTTTCTTTTTTGAGGGTTGACCGCGTTATTTATTTTCCCTACTGGACATTTTCTGTTAATTTTAACAGAAAGTTAATTTTTCCAAAATTCTATTTTTTGTTAAAACCTAATAAATTTTTAATCTTCATTCATGCGCCCAAGAAAAATTAATAGCGGAAAAACTGGAAGATGAACCTCAACCTTTGACGGGAAGTCAAAAAAACTCACTTCGGAAATCGTCATATGTACAAGACGAACAAATAAAAGACGTGATTGCTGTTGCTTTTCAAACCCGCCAATTTCTCATTTAATTTTCCTGTAAAAAAATTGATGGGATACACCGGCGAATTTCTGTAGGAGCACAAAACTGCTTCAGAAAAAGAATCTTGGGGCATTTTACTGGAGAGGGTCTCTGCAAAAATCCTGGCTTCTTTCGTGGAGTAACCCTACGTGATTCATAGGCCACTCTGAGCGAAGAGGATATTTCAAAAGAGTCTTAATGAAAGTCCTTGCAGGATCAAAGTAAAGGGGCAGCTTTAGCAAGTGGACTTGATCCCGATTTTTTTGCTTGTGCGGGAATCACTTGATATCCGAACCGCCGGTTACGCATGAACCTTTAATGTGAGAATTTCAATTGACAGACAGTCTTATTCAGCCTTAACCGCATCCGACTTTTCGAAAATAGTGATTGCCTAGCAGCCAAATCTGGGGCCTATCGGTTCTGGCAAAAACTGCGACCTCTGACGAGCCCAAAGAGATGCATTTGCCTTGAGGACGAACCCACATCGCTCTAAGTACGGTAAAGACATCGCAAACAATACCTCCATCCTTTTAATTCCGGTGGGCAGCATGAATGCTGGGAATGCCGCTGATTGCTTTCCAAAGCCAGATTGCGACGGTGGATGATCGGGAAGGAGCTTTCGTTGGAATCTCGAAGATTTCTTGGAATTTATCAAAATTCTTATTAATTCATGGATTACCTGGAGTTTAAAATCAAATTGCCTGGAGGAATTCCCGGGAAATCCTTAATTGGCAGACTATCCGAAAATCGGATTCGATTCCTTCCGCGAGCGGGAGGAAGGGAATGATGCCTATTCCCTTTCTCAAGACTCAATCGTGAAGGGCTTTTTTGACGGGAAGTTCATTTTCCAATTATTCGAGGTAGCTCAAAAATCCAAGTTTCCGAAGGGGAAATGGAAAAAATTAATTGGAATGCGGAATGGAGAAAAACTACGATCCGATTTTGCAGTAGGATGATTTTTGGTCTTACGTTAGAAGCTTCATGGGTTTCCATACTTCACAGCCGGATTTTCAAGCATGAAGATCGTTGATCAATCCAAAGATGTCCTTGCGGTCAGGGGCATCATGCGACTACTTTTTCCAAATGCTCAGCATTCAAGGAATAATCGATCATCAAGCGTAAAAAGTCCTCGATTTGTAGCGTTCCGGAACTGGAATTTTGGCCCATCATGCTTCATCTATACCTTTGGGGCAAGTCAAATTGAAGCATTTGATATAAGACGCTGGGGTGGTGTGGAAAGAATGGCAATGAAAACTTTGACCTAAACGGAGTGCACTGCAACGGTATTGGCTTAGCACCATAAGAGAAGTGAATCCCATTGGTCTTTTTGGACATGTCTTAGCGAATATCAATAAAGAAATGTATTATTGATTGAGATGGGTTATTTTATTTGCTGAGGCTATTGATTCCCTCCAAGGCTTTTTGTTTATCAGTGGTCTTTTACACCGAAAGGACGGTCGCAGATTTTTAGAGGCAGTTTGGCGAAGCAGAACTGGCCTAGCGCTAAATTAGTGCAGCAGAGCCAAAGACATTGGGCAGCTTTGGTGCTCCAGAGAAATCAATATGACCGAGTTAATTCGTATAATGCAGGTTTTATTTTTAGCCCTATTGGGCATTGCCTCTTGGCGGGGGAAAATGTATCGAAGCTGCTTCACGGAATAATCAGGTCTTGAGTATTTCAGGAGAAAAAATGGACTGGAAAATCAAGGCCACTGATTTTTTCGCCTACTTTTGGGAAACAGTATCAAAATCGCTGAAAACTGAAGTTAAGTGTTCTTGAAAATGTTAAGCTGCTCAGGGCATTTTACAGCTTAAAACTAATTCTGATTCACTTAAAGCCCCGAAGTTTACTAATTTAGCCTAATGGGAGTACATCTTGGAAACAAAACCCAAAACCTCACAAGCGGGAAATAGGACCGCTTTGCAAAGAGATCAATGTCAATCCGATTCTAGCGAATGTTCTGATTAAATAGGGGGTAAGTAGTTTTGAAGAAGATGCAAGTAGTACTTTCGCCCAAGTCTTAAGCGAGTTGCATGAGGCTTTTTTGATGAAGGATATGGCCGAAAGCCCGTTGGATTCGAATTCAAGGTGCCATTGCAATGAGGGAGGGCAAATCATTGGTTCTATGGAGATTACCCGATGTCGATGGTCTACTGCTGTTTCTTTGGTCTATGGATCTTGACGAATTTCTATCCTAACGTGGTTTTTTACATTCCTGATCGCTTACAAAGAAGTTTATGGGATGTTGGTGCAGAAAAAGGAAGTTCGATATGCTGCAAGAGCAAGGGTGAAAATGATTATTGCCTTAGATGCCGGGGGATCAAGGGCCATCGAAAAAGTGGCTTTAGCAAACAATTGAGTGATTTTATCATTTGTTGATATCATACTCCAGGCGAGTTTTGCCAGAGGCTATTGCAGTCTTGGGATTTCTAAAGAAGTTGATTGTCTCCATCCCTACAAGGAATTAAGTGGCTGTGGCGTTAGGATTTCAAATTGATTCAAGCACTTGCCAAAATAGAGGCATGGAAGATTCCCGCATGGTTCCTTTTAGATTTGGTTAGTCGTAAGTATGCAGCGGATATTGTGCCAATCACGGGTGAAAAAGGATTTTATCCTATTATGGATTAGATCGTCAATAACCAATCCTAGACCTGGACTTCAGGCATTGATGGTTAAAGTAAAAATTTGGGAAAGAGGTGGAATCTTGATATTGTTTTCAAAATCTGGTTCCTCGGATCAAATTGCCCTCAGGGAAGATTAGAGCATGCCAAAGCTTCGGTTGAATTTGTTAGGTTTCCAAGAGGTGGATATTCGCCGATGGAGCGGGCAAAATTAGTCGATTGAGGTGAATTAACTCGGAGGAATTGTGATGAAAACCATCACCAAAGAGCGTTTGAGAATGATGGGAAATCAGAGAAGGGTCTGGGACAATGGATTCTTAACTGTTCTTTTCAAAGAAGATTGGCATAAGGAGTAATGGCATTGTAGCAAGTCGCTGCATCGAAAAAATATTACCGGCCCACTATTATTTTGACGGCAGTCAAATTCCAAAGCCACTGGTTTAGTGCAAGATCTTGTGGTGGATTTTGATTATTTACGAAAGCTATTGCGAATGTTCTGATCTTTTGGAGCAGTTTTGGTGGTCATAAATATGCAGGCAGGATTGACCCTTTCGGTGGAGAATGTTGCCGCTTTTCAAACGGAAATTTGATAGCAGTGTTGGTGAAAAGTAGAATTCAGAAGTTCATCTGAAGGCCGGTTTGATTGAAGGGATGAAGAAGAATTACTTTTAGATCAGATAAAATTTCAAAGTTTTATAAATCTGAAAGGCAAATTTTGGCACCTTTTGTCCTGGAAAATACCGAAGGCCGATCTTTTAAGATTTTCTAATGTACGCGCGAAAAATGTCACGTTTTGAAAGACAACATTTGCGCTTTGAGCATAGAAGCAAGATGGCGACAATTGACTACTCCGGTGTGATATTTGGGGTTTGATGGCTGATCCGAGCCAAAGATCTTAACTGGACTACGGGTCAATACTGCTTCAGAGTAAATAGTTTCGAATATTGTCGCAGAAATGCGGCCAAAAATGTCTTTCGGGATAAGAAGTTTTCAACTTTATGTTGAAAGACATCATTTGATTGATAGATCCTACGAAGCAGGAACATTGGTAAAATATATAAAAGGCCGTCGCGTGGTCAATGAACATCTCCGTAGATGTGAAACCCAAGGCGGGAAATCTGTAGGGTTGCTACGGTCCAAAAACGGTGCTGTTAAAAACCACTTCCTCTTCTATTATGATTGTTGGCTCTGATTCAAGCCAAACTGAAGGTAAGATTTATTTGGGAAAATGAGGGATATTTACGGAGTCTCCGGATGTTACAAGCGAGCAAAAGCTGCGGGAATTGGGCTATTTGCTTTCAAAAGAAAGCGTCAGTTTTCAGGAAAACTATCGGATGGAGGAAAATATTATGGCCGTTCTTGAAATGGACTAAATGCCCAAAGCAGGAGCGTAAGGAAAAAAGTAGATAGCTTACTCGAAGAGTTTAGCTTTGACTCATGTCCGTAAGAATCTTGGAAATGGTTGCTCTCGGGAGAGGAGAGCGTAGACGAACAGAAATTAGCCAGAGCATTGCAGTTTAACCCCAAAAAGTTCGTTGTTTGTTGGATTGAGCTGGCTGGGTGGATCGGGATGCGGTTGGAGGGAAAATTCAATTCATTGCTAGCAAAGTTAAACCAAAAAACATTTGGGATTTCTTGAATCACGGATCATAATGGTTGAAAACGAACCCCACTCTCGATTTTACAGATCGGGGCCTATCTTGAATGTTCGGAAGGGAAAAAATTTTAGCTGAAAAAAAGCTGGTACAAGCGGGAAGGAAATTTGGCAGCAGATTGAGCAAGTGAGAAAAAAGTGGTAATCCTGGGAAGTTCAGTTTGTGTTTTGAAACCGTAAAAAAATTTTTTTAAAACTGATGGGAAAGGTTCCTCAATTTAAAAACCTTTATTTTTGAACTTGGGGAAAAATCTCTTTTCTTTCCTTTTG
>Ga0163217_1064936_pt1 | contig 12707 bp, 13 predicted proteins | sample SynspAceP_FD_185933 | JGI IMG/M metagenome (GOLD analysis project Ga0163217, IMG submission 185933) | Saline lake microbial communities from Ace Lake in Antarctica - Synechococcus sp. Ace-P (PacBio error correction) | ecosystem: Environmental > Aquatic > Non-marine Saline and Alkaline > Saline ... | reverse complement strand
AGACTAACAGAAAGAGGATGATGAAAGAAAGGGAAAGAGAAGAGAGAGAAAGAAAGAGAAAGGAGAGAAGCAGAATAGGAGAGAAACGAGAACGAAGGAAGAATGAGCAAGAGGGATAGAGAGTAGAAAAGGAAAAACAAGCAACTGAACGAGAATGAAAAAAGACATGGAGAGAAGTGAGAAAAAAGAGAAAGAGGAGATGACGAGGGAGACGCTCAAGGAGCATTTTGGCGCCATCACGCAGTCCAGCGGGTGATTCATGCACAGATAAAAGGCGCAACAGGCACCACACCAGAAAAGAAGGCACCGCCAACGGCCAGGAATAGGCAGGCCGATCAAGCCAGCAGGGAGTCGAGTACTGAGCGAGCTGAAGAAGTCCAAGCAGTGGCATGGAAAAAAGAAACCCCTATCCCTGAGAATCTAAGCGTGCCTGAGGCCGCGGGGAGGTCATGGCGTAAATTAGTAGCGCAGGCGCGACTTTAAAATCCGCAGTCCGCAAGGCTTGTGAGGGTTCAAGTGCACCCTGCCCCATGCTATCAGATACAGTTGCAAGCAGCAAGATTTGTCAAATAGGTTCTATTCTGGGTGAGGTCCACAAAACGGCCACTAGACCCGCTCTAGCAACAAAAGAGACGACCAAAAGAGGGCAAATCGAAAAGACGGATTTTAAGCAGGACAAGATTTAGCAGGGCTATCAGGGGGCGCCCCAACTTGGATTCGCAGAAAGGTCAAACGTGTGATACTCAAGGACCCGCGGGAACCCCCGTCAACACTTTCTGAGCCGTGGTCTTCTGAACGCCACAAGCTGATCAGCGGAGCGATGCGTGATCCGGAAAAGACTTCAAGAAACGATGTGAAAGAAAACGCCCAGCCAAGAACGTCAAGCTGTATGCAGACTGCTTATGCAGAACATGCCCACTTCACAAGAAAAAACGCTCAGCCGCCCCTGGTCGGACATGACTCGATGAAGCCTTGGGCTTAAATGAGTGGTGATCCAAATATGAGGATCTATGATCGAGTGCCGCGCTGAACCTATCAGGAACTTATAAAATTTTCGAAAGTTTGCTGTACATAAATAAGGGCCGATGACTCCGGACCTATTTCCCCGGCTACTTCGCGAGCGATCACCACCCACGTCACTTATGACACACCACCAGATCCAGCACGCCAAGGCGCTTTCTGCTGGAGTCATAGTGTCTGTGAGTATGGGTCACCTCACCCAGACAAACCGCCTGATATGTCGGTGTGGACGATGTTGCTGATGGATCCCCACGGCCTGCTGCGCACACATCTGACTTCATCGTGGCCTGTGCCGTGTGCCGGCCCCGCCTGTTCGACATTGACCGACGAGCCATCGCGAGCCTGGTCGCCGGGCCGCTTATGAAGGAGTAACCGAGGCAACAAGCGAGTCATCTACGCGGTGGCGTGGTGTAACCTCCAGCAACGCCATCCGGCCGCGGAACACTTGCTACCGCGATTCTGGGAAGCCGCCAGGCCTCGATGAGTGGTGTGTTAGCAACAGCAAGAAGAAAAGTCCCTGATCAACTAGGTACTTCCACTTCCTGATCGGTATCTTGTCTTGGCGTACATGAGCCGGCGAGTCGGGAACTGCGTCCTACCGCCTCGGCATGCCGACGCCCTTGGATCTGTGTCGCCTACAGCGCCCCTGTAGCGGCGCCTCGGGCTTGTCTTTCGACTAGAAGTACGACCCCTGTACGAGTCAGGGTTCGTTCTCTGACGGCATGCCACAAACAACGCGAGGAACAGTCTCCAGGAGGCACCTTCAACTTCATGTGTATTGGATGTTCCAAGCCAGAGCACGAGACGATCCTCATGCAACCCCTTCCAGCATGCTGGGTGGTGGCTGGTGGAATTCTTACGAACGAAGTTCTATTGTTTCGTGCGGGGCCATGCAGCGCGCGACGCTTCACTCGCACCAGCTCGCGAACAATGAGTGACGTGAGACGACCCGAGGAAGAGCGAGAGAGCCAGAACTTACGGCTTTACAAGTGATCGGCCAAGAGCCCCACAACATCGTGGCGGCCCACGGATACTTCGTGTCGTACTGATCTGTCCAAACGCCTCAATTGCGAACAACAAGCCGCAAGCCTTGCACTTCCTGCCGCCACCTTGGCCGGAGTTGGTATTGGCATTCTGCGTTTCACCGCCGCGTGGTGTGCGTTGAAGCGATGGCCCTTCAACCGCAAACGGTTTTCAACTTCAACCAAGTCGATATCCTCGATGGCCAAAGGGGCGAGACGTAGATCAGAAACACCTGTGGCTGAACGTGGAGCATCTGAAGCGTATGCCGGTCTGGGACATGGAATGCAATGCGACGGAGGCGCAACGCGTCCACAACTTCCCGGCGTGACCTGGTGCCTCTGCAGAAAGCCAGCCCCTTGAGCTTTGATCCACCGCCGTTCCGGCTGATCGCAGGCGAGAGCCAACCCGTGGCTACCGAGCCATATGCCTCACCTCAAGCCCTCTCGACTGAGAAAAGGGGCTTTTTGTGGGTTGAATGGCGCTGGCCGAGAGCAAGCAAATCCCGCAAGATGATTCACGCTCGAGATCTCATTGATGAAAGAAGTGCTAAACTAGATACGACAGAAATGACGACCTACTTGATCGGCAGTAACCAGGGCAACATCAAGGCACCTGCTGTCTTCAGCGTTGCTCAATAGGCCAGGCCGGAAAAGCCTGAAACAGGATTAGACTGAGTCAAAGATGCGTGATCATTTCATCAACGCTATGCTGGATCGCAGTCGACGCGTGGTGTTCTGTTGGCACGATTTAGAGCTGTGTCCGTGCAAGCCGCAAGAGTCAGCGTTGACAAGCCATCATCTCGAGAACAGACTCGCAAGCGAGGGGCCTTTAGTCCTGATCGACTTCGTTGACATGCCCATGCCCCTGGTTGTTCCCACAGCTCGACCGTATCGTCCGCAACTGGCTCCTGCGGTTGGCCGGTAGTTGGTGGTGGCCATCGAGACCGGCTATGCAATCAGGTGCAAGCGCAGACGCGACGGAGTGAGGGAGTGTGGCAACCGGCTGCGAGGCCCACCTTCGTGATGGCAGCCGAAGCGATAAAGGCGTCACCCAGGGAGAAATCAGCATTACGTCTTGGAGGATTTCGACTTCTTATCAGAAGGCTTGCGCGCGTACAAACTGATTCCACGGAGACAAAATCGACAGGCAAGACAAAGCCACAAAGAACGTGGGCCAATGGTGAAGCTGATGGTAAAGGCGATCGGAAATTCCGATCAGCAATCCCACCTCGGATCGGTGATGATCGGAGTGGGAGAGTAATCGAATTCGACACACAGAGCCGTGATGTGAACATATCAAGCCATGTCTGGCTTGCTAGAGAATCTTCGGAGAACGATCGCCAAAGGCCGTCTGGCGGAGGCTTGCGCCCGTTTGATCGGAGCGTGGGCGCAAACTGTCGTTTAAACGGCGGGTGTGCTGCCTGAAAACTGCTTGTTAACGTGGTGGGGAATCGAGTCTGGCTGGAGAACTGAGAACAAATCGCGAAAAAATCGCGAGTGACATTTTCCGCGCACATTTGACAATCCGTGGAAAGATGCGGAGCAACGGCATGATGTTTGCCACTCGTCACACTGGACCACCGTCGGGATACGGCACGCGACGCATCCAGGTAACCGAGCGCGAGTTGGTTATCGATGGGATTTCGGGTGGAGGGGAGAAGAAGAATATGGAAGAGGAGGAGGAGGGAGGAATGTCGATTGATATCAGCCGATTTCTTGCGATCACGCTAAGGCTTAGGGGCCTCAAAGCACTTGCACAAATTCGTGCCCTGAACCGCAGGCTGAGTAGGGGGCGAGCCACACTTCATCCGAACCTGAGACCGAACGCTGCAGTTCGGGATGTGCCGATCGCTGCAGTGAGTCTAGGGCACCACGAGCGGTGATAGATGCGAAAGCAACCATACGAAGTGCAAGGCTCACCCAGACCGAACTTCCCCTGGAGGACGCCATTGCCCTGCTGGGGAGCAGAGAGAGAGTGACAGGGCGTGATATTATTGATCGCCGAGCGGTAGAAAGATCACCTGCTCCAGAAATCCGTGAGGGCTACAAGGCAGATAACTGGCCCACACTTCGAGACGCGTTGGGAAGACCGAGAACCCTATGGAGGATACGCTATGATCGCAAAGGCAAAGGCAGCAGCCCTGGAGGCGGCCCACTGGAACGTGGCCCTGGTCCAGGCATGTCAGAAACGCCAAGGCCTCACCGTGAGATTCGCCCGATCTCTTGTGAAGAATCGAAAAGCCATTACGCAACCAAAGAGAGCACGAATCGAGCGGTCTGATCGCGGTCCTCATGGAAGCAACGGAATGGGCGCATGGGGAACCCATGCGCTTCACAGTCTACCCCGCCTCCCTGGATGCTCGGCTTCGTCTTTTCCGGTGATCGGGCTGAACCTCTGAGGTCTTCAGTGTGTGGGCTTTACCGCGCCTCGAAGGTGTTGTTGTGCATACCTTCATACTGGCGGGGGTATCGCCTTGATGCTAGAACATATCCTGTTCGAACTACAGAAACGCGCTGACTTCAAGCAAAACAGGCTGGGCGATCGTAGCGGAATGTTTCTGCCTCTTGCAGCGTAGGAGGTGGATTCTCGCCAAGAGACCCACGCTGGGTGACCATGCTGGTTGAGTGTGCTTTCTTGTCGATTGGTCCAGACGTTGCCGGGAGATGGGGGAATTGATATTCCAGCGATAGCCAGGCAAACATCAAAGAGGCAGACTTGAAAGAGTGGTTGCTCAGGGATACCAAGAGTTGTACGAGCTCCGGGTTACTCTAGAGGACGGGATTGCGTTCAGAGCAGTTTTCTTCCCTGTTTGTCCAACCGTGCTTCTTCCTGATCATATGGCGAGGAAAGCTGAGCTGAACGTCCGAGCGAGAGTTGTTTAGGGTGTCCTGGTTAACCCGGTAGAAATACACAGGTGACCTGTAATGTTGCTCGAGCCGTGCTTGCCGGGCGTAACTTCAACAAGCTACATCGTGAAAAGCAGTCACGTCTAGAGCCAGGCTTTGGATGACAAAACGGTAGGTGCTATGATCACGGCATTGACGCAACCGCTTATGATGCTGATGGGGGCCACCTTGTCCCAAAAATCCTCTCAGGAGTTTTAGCCATCAGGGCCTGATGAGCTCCAATTCGCCTTTAGGCGCACAGTGCAACTTGCCATATGCTGGAATCGTAGCATACCTGATTATATGTTGGCGAAAGAGGAGTTTCTGGACATTGGGGCGGCGGCGATGGACACAGAAAGGAAATGACGATTCTCGGAGAAAGAGAAGGAAAGAGAGAGGAAGAAACGGGAGGATGAATGAGGAGAAGAGAAGAGAAACGAGATGCAGAGCCCGAGGGAAAGAAGAGGGGGGAGAAGGAGAGGGAGGAGAAGAAGAAGAAGAAACGAAGACAGGAGGAAGAGATGGAAGAGAGAGAGAGAGGAAATGGAGAGAAGAAGAACGGAGAGAGGATAGAGAACGGAGAAGGAGAGGAGAAAGTAGAAAAAAGAACGAAGAGATGAAGAAGAGAGAGGAAGAGAGGAGAGAAGAAAAGAGGAAAGAAGAGAGAGAGAGAAAGAAGACGAGGAGAAGAAACAAGAAAGAGAGTTGATCAGGTGATCGAAGAAAAAATATCTGCCGTCCGCGGGCTATCTATGCAAGGCTGCACCCAGGGAACTCAATCGCATATCGAAGAATTTGATTCTCGGTGAATGGGACAAATGGGGGCGACATTGGCAGGATATATCATGTACGTGTTAGATCAACGGCAACGTATACCGAAATTGCGCCACCAGTTCAAAGGCATTGTTATCTGTTCCGAACTCCGCTTGCTTACTACTGGCTCTGCGAGAGGTAACATAAGTCCAGACATTCCAGCGATAGGCATAAAAGAGAGACGGTGCCGCAGGCTTAGGGGCCTGAATGCGGGACGAGATACAAACGTCAATGACAACTGAGCAGGTTCCGCACCAGGAAGTATGAAGGGAACACGGAAAGAACCTGCCTGTGGACCGAAGCTTATTGGAAGGCCTCTAACAAAAAAATACGCATTTAGAAAACGAGGTAGACTGAGCAAAATAGCGCACGCAACTTCGGCACTCACCGGGGGATATCGCTTTTGCGCACACCCATGACTTAATGCGACACTGTGAGCTAGGGGGCGCGGTAGCATCTCAGTCGACAAGTCCGAATAGCTTCTTGCACATTGGGGCCATCGGACAAAAAGTCACGCTGCCATCGTATCCGACGGTGGCCGGAGGAAAAAGAGAAAGTAGGTGACATCGTCGAATTGTCCAAAAAATAGCGAATGAATGGCGCCAGTTAGGTGGGGAACCCGGCGGAGGAACCGACCTGGACTAAGATCGAGGATGTGGTCCGAATCTGGCTGGATGCGCAGACGCGGTAAGGGAATGGATTCTCAGCAAAGGCTCATCTTCTGAACAGTTTTCATCAAGGATAGACGTGAAACGGTTTGCAGAACCAATCGGGCGAGACTCTCTGCGAGAGAGTTTCAGAGGGGCTGGATTGCCGTGCGAGCCAGGTGCGGATACGACTGGCGAGTTCAAGAGTAGATCGATTGGCATCAGGCGATGCTGCAAACGCAGTGCCAGAGATTCAATGGGAGTTTCCGTTGAGGAGACCTAACACGAGAGCAAAGCACCCTCAGCAGCCTGATACGATCTTGCGCGTAGAGACATATGAAGCTTGGTGCACTTTTACAATGCCTTCTAAGCCGGCTGAAAGGCCGCCGCCTGGTCAGTTGAACAAGTGCTATTAGATCGATCGTCTGTTTGCAAGAGGCATGGAGACTGGCCACAAAGCCGTTCAGCATGGCCGTTCCAAAGTTCGAGGCTCCAAAACAGCCGGGCAAGTCGGAGAGAAAGACCCGGAGAGCGCCAGGCGCAACGGCAAGATGCGATGTTCTGTGCCAGAGCAAAGCACGGATATTAGGCCGAGCAGAATTCACGTGACACGTTGCGCAGAAAGCGAGAGAGGATGAGAACGTGAAAAAACGATAACGGCTGACCACCGAACCGAGCGGGCAGCAGATAGAGCTTGAAGAATGGGTTAGGCAAGGCGGAAAGCCTGCGCGAGAGGCTTCTAGGCGACACAAAAGACGACGGAACGCAAAAGCTAGTTGGCGCAATGGAAACTCCGCAAAAAATCAATCATCAGTCGATCAAGATCGTGAAGCAGTTATCCTCAATGGCGGAGTACTTCAGGAAACAATGGGTCGTGGCTGGCGAGCTGAGCTCAAACGGCCTGCTCAAGTCAGTGTGTGTTGCAAGACAGATTACGGTCGCCCTGTGGCACGCCGGTCAGCGGATGTGGTCGAAGCAGGGAAAAGCATGACCCGATTGCATGGGCGCCTGAAATTGAGACATCAGCGCTTCGATTTCGGGCGAAGCGTAGGAAGTGGTCAAAACCAGTAGCAAGGCATGAAAAAAACCGACAAAGAGAAAACTGAAAACGTTCTATTAATTAATTCTACAAGGGGTAGCGAATGTATAAAAGAAACAGAAAAAGGATTGACAGAGTGAAGAGCACAAAAGAAAACCGAAGGAGTAAGCCGTGAATTCTGCGAGCTCAATTGATGATCTACGAAGCCATATTCTCAAGGGCTGAAGCTGGAATTGGTACGGAAAAAAGGCGAGATGCGTCTCCTTGCTGTCATGAAAAAACGTTGTGGCAACCTCACGCCAGGTTGGGTCCATCCACACCATCGGCCAGTTTCATGGACTGAGGGCCTGGAGAGAAAGAGAAGGCACAACCGCCATGCTAGTGCTACCCTCCGAGCTTCCAACAGCTACGAAACCGAAATCGTGCCTGCCTTCCCAAGGATAGCGACCGGCCAGGAATCGCTTTGGCGATGGGTGTTTCCAGCCCCTTGAAAATCGCACCCGCTTTCAAGAGAGGACGGCCAACGCAGTGACACCGAAGTCATGATCGGCAGGGAGCTAGCGGATCCAGAGTGCGAGTGCTTCGCGTGGACATCAGCTACAAGGCAGCGCAGCTTGCGACCGCGTTCAAACGAGGCGCGGACGCAGGACAAAAGTTCCACCTGCAAAGACAACAAACGATATCTGAACGGCAGTAATCATGCGGCGCCGCAGGCTGTGGAAGATGTGAGTTCGATTCATCCAGGCGGTTGAGGAACTCCAGGCGCAGGAAGTAGGCGCACGCAGGGGTCGTTCAACTCGCTTCTCCAGTACTCGCCATGGCGGGCCGGATCACCGGCCAGATCCAGAACGATGCCACTGCCGATTTGCTGGTAGAGGATCTAGCACCCGGTTGGTGAAAAAGATATAACACACCGTGTGACGGGCACCTGGCCGTCGAGAGGTGCGCCCGAAACCCGTCATCAGAGCACCTGGGCAGTACGTAAGTGAACGACACTCGGAGGAGTGAAGCCCTTTTCCAGCACTCATCGAGAAACAGTGAATCACCGGCAAATAGGGCCGGCGGCGCACTGCTTCGGTGGAGAGCTGAAGGCCACCCTCTACGGTAACCCAACATAGCCGGGAGCGGGCACGCTCGATCAGATCAGGCGCGCTAACACAGAGCGTGCTTCTACGCTAGTTAGTATGTGCGCTCAGTCAGATTGCGCACACAAGTGACGTTTCGTACCGGCTGGTCACATTCTGGAGGCAGGCCAGGGACGTAATGCAAAAAGTTCACGTCTATGCCCACGCCCGCTGGGGTGCACAAGAAACAGGAACGAAAGCGATCGGCCGATTGATCTGATAGGAACCCGGACGAACGGGAGCGCTGAATCGCCATCTGCACCGCCGTGAAACCCGCCTGCCTGCAGGCCGGATCACCGGTTGATGGCGAAGCTCCCGCTTCGAGAGATGCAACATGCTTTCTGCCATATTGCGACTCTGCACCCAAGCGGGGCCACCGGATGCCGGGTCCCACTAGCGGATCACCTCGGCGAATGTCGTCTAATGGGTGACCTTCCCTCACGCGAGAAAACAGGTCTTATTTCGCCGTTTGACGGCAGTTGGAGGGCCGCACTACCTTGGCCGCGAACTTCGGTTGTTTGAGTCGGCCAGGAGGATGAGCCGTACTTCCAAGGCTGGGCGGCACCCGGTTGAAGGTACGTAGCTGCGAGCTTGTACACATAGTTCCACACTGCAACATGCACCTGCTCGATCTACTTCCTGAGAAACCGGATGAGGCATCGATTAGGCGCCCTTCTCCTTTCTGCCACTGGGCAATTGGAGGCCGCTTCTGCTGTTGCGCCCAGGCTCCGCCGAGTTCCCGCATCATGCCGCTCAGCCGCTCCTTGCCTGCCCGAGTCCAATTCGGCGGCCCAAAGAGGAAGCTTCTCCATCTCAGCTGCCAGGAGCTGTGGCGATCGAATCTCAGCGAATGGTCCTCGGCTTGGAGGATGATGCTCCATCTTTCAATCGGGCCCGCTGATTCATCCATCAGGTACGATCGCCTTATGCCAAGCAGAGAAAGCGAGTGCGGCAGAGAATAGTGAGGGCGGGGGCTGGAGCGAAGGAGGCAACAGGCGCTGCCAACCGAGCGACATAGATCGGCGATAGCAGTACGCGGCGTGGTGGACATTCGAGCGTAGCGCTCCTTGAGGCACGCAGAGATCGCAGAATCGATGTCTTCCACCTGACTGAGTGCCACGAACACCTGCTGGAAGCGAGCGTATCCAGGGCCGGATCCTCCTCGAGTGTGCTGGAGCGGTGAGGCGTACACATCGAGTGAAAGAGGGTAAGCCGCGATGCACGCAGCTCACGCGAGCCAGCATCGGGCAATTTGAGCAGGTTGCTTTGGCGTTACCATCGAAGCCCCCGGCGGCCACCAGCACCCACCGAACAGGTGTAGGATCTCATGCGAAAGGATGAACAGCGACGACTAGCACTTCGCTGAGAGCGTCACCTCCTGAGCGAGCGCCTTGAGAGCCGCTGAACCTCGAATTCACCGCGGGGTGTGTGTGCTGAGCGCCCGGCAATCAGGAGCCCACGATGATCGAGAGCAGAGATCAAACTTGCGTTCATGGCAGGCGAGGGCACATCACCGTATGACGATGCGTTGGGCCAACCTCTCTTCCACGATCGCGAGGTTTTGCCCACACCCGGATCACCGAGTCAGCAGCCTGGTTGTTCTATGGTGCGGCGGCTGAGGATCTGGATGGTGCCGCGCGATTCCTCATCCGCGAGGCCGAATCACCGGGCGACTTGCCCTCGCGCGCCGCGCTTGGTAGAGGATCACGCGCGTAGTTTCTCCAGGGATTCGTAGGTGCGCGCTCGGGGGAAATCTGATCGATCGAACCGTCTGCTAGCCTCGCACCGCATCAATCGCCTCCGCGTAGTTTCGCCGCATCGATGCCGACACAGCGAGAAGCCGCAGCTGGAAACGCCCGGCAACGCCCAATTCGCCTTGCCAAGGGCCCCGAACAGCAGGTGCTCAATCAGAAGAGAAGGAAGCTGTCTGTGAAAGCGTGCGACATTCTTGGAACACCTCAGCCTGATCGAGCCAGCGCGTGAGCGGCCTGCCCAGGAAAAAAACCAGACTCAGGCGCCGCAACCCAGGGCTGGGAACTGAGTGGCTGTATGAACGTTATCCAACCTTCTGGGCCAGCACGCGGTATCGCGAGCCCCACGACTTCTCGAGAGATGCGCGTGCGCCAGGCCAGGCTCTGCCAAGAGGGTTCCGCGAAGAGATTGTTCGGGGGAGGGAGGATTTCGAGATTGTTGGTGCGGCGCTGCGGGCAGCTGTTGGGCGGCGACGATCGCGCCCCAGGGCCTTTCTCGGTGTGAACGCTCGGCGGTGGGGTGTGACAGTTTGACCTGGAAACCTGACGTTGTTTACTGTGTAGGAAAACCGTATTGCCGGATCCCCTGGGCTCCACAGGGTGGGTGGCCCGAAACAAATAGCGATGATGTCATCGCGAAACAAGAGCGGCCAGAGCACTCTTTTATGTTGTCTCTATACTGACCACTGAATAGAATCCGTGATGCCTCGCTTCCCTCTGTCACGCTTGTGGCGCCCGAGCTTCGAGCGCGACGGCCCTGGCTGGGCTCGCTCTGCTCTAGGCGAAGGGTGCTGCTGACGTCGGGGGCAGGCTGCCACCTGCAGGCAAGTCTGAACGCGGAGGGAGAACGGGAGTGAGAGAGAAAGATAAACAACGTGCGAAAAGGGGTAGCAAAGGCACCAGCTACAGGCAAGTCGGATACCAGCTCGGACGCGGTCCCGCTGGGTTCCCCTATCGGAACGCACCGATACTTCCAAAACAACGAACTTCGCGGTGACCAGGCGAGTACAAACAGCTACCAAGCTCAAATTCAGATGGAAATCCACTTCACCAAGGCGGGCCCCTGTGACCGATCCAGGAGCCTGGATCTGAAAATTTTCGAGACAAAAAGAATGGGCACACAGAACGCTTTCAGGATTTAACTCTAAATCTTATTCAAAGTCAGGCCCAAGCCCGGGATGAGCGTTCACAGCAAAGACTATTCAATACATCGGGACCAATCGGTCGACATTCCCCTCGCCATGCAAAGGTGACGTCAGTGTTCCTCAGGCCAGTGCTTTCCTCCAGTGTAACTTGCAAAACGTTGAAGATCAATTGAGTTTCTCGGCAGATAGAGAGGCATACAACCGTTGCCAATCACGCACACCTACAGGCTATGCACAGCTAAAGCAACGACCTATTCTGCGCGTCATACGAACACGCCGGATGAAACCCAGCACACGCTGAAGGCCCGCAGAATCACAAAAGGCACACGCTTCGAACAAACTGCTTTGAATGCCGTACAACCACCCTAGATTAGGCGGCTTTACAAACTACAGAGAGAGCTTGGTGCCACAGTGCCTGAGCAGACGCACATTCTATTTCTACTGTTAAAGCTAGTCAGGCAGCGTGCTTTACGCCGGAGTATCATCTGGCTATGTATAGCAAGATGTGGCAATCTTAGCTCTTGTGTGTTAGCCTTGCGCTAATATTTAATTATCAGGGTGGCTTGGATACATCCAATAATGAGCCAACCAAGGATAATGGGCCCAACGATAATGGAAGTCAGGCAGTCCAAACTGGCCGGCCAGCCCACGCGCATAATATTTATTCCAAATACGACATTCCAAACTTATGCTGACTCAAGCGGCCTCATTCTGATTGCTGTGTTGTACGCCCGGAAAAGGAATTTTAGCCGTGAAAAAGAAAGGAATTATGGTTGGTGGGGGATGGATTATTTCAGACCCTATCTGAAACTAAGTTGCCAAAGCAGAGTCCGGGCCCAGCCCGATCCCGGTGACGACCCCTTCGTTAGAAATCGTACAGCAGACCGGGTTTTCTCCTCCGAAGTCTCGCTACAACAGGGGCAAACGTGGCAAATTGGCGTTTAGGCAATCGCAATGCATATGTATGGGTCTTATGCCAAGACTATAAATTAAAGACGGAATTCAGATTTTTTGCGCGAAGGGAGGTCGTTAATCTTCTGAAGAAACTGAAAACAAAACGAATAAAGTATCCTCCAACGGGGGCCATTATTTTGTGACCAATAATTGCTACGGGGGCATGCTACTTTATCACCAGTTATTTCGAACCATTTATTCGCTTGGCTGACAGATACCTAAATCACGGGCCCTGCCTAGTCCACCCATATTGTTTACTTTTCTCGGCATTAAATTTGCCGACTCCTGATCGGAGAAAATGTGAAG
>Ga0163217_1021159_pt1 | contig 12707 bp, 14 predicted proteins | sample SynspAceP_FD_185933 | JGI IMG/M metagenome (GOLD analysis project Ga0163217, IMG submission 185933) | Saline lake microbial communities from Ace Lake in Antarctica - Synechococcus sp. Ace-P (PacBio error correction) | ecosystem: Environmental > Aquatic > Non-marine Saline and Alkaline > Saline ... | reverse complement strand
AATAATAAGCCAGTTTTTCGACTGTTAACCCGGAATTCTTGATCAGGCGCCACCGGTCAGGCCCAGCAGCAGGCTGCGGGCGATCGTTGCTCAAGGCAAAGCCGACGTCAATTGTTAAAACACAGGCAGTTTGTCGAAGGCGCTTAGGCCGCGCGCGATCCTTGATCGGAGTTCCTGCGTTGCTTGAATTTCCTGTAGTACATAAGGTGGGCGGATCGCGCCCTGACTCAAGTATTCATCTGTTGCGGGTGGAATGTTGCACCCTTCTACGTGATGGAGCTCGGAATCGATGGTGTAGCCACGGCCGAAGTAGTTCTTCTAGGTCCCATGCAGATGCCCTTGCCGCGTTGCGCACATCCATGGCGTTCCTTGATGATTTGCGCATGCGTTCGGTAAGGGCTGGTACTTAACTACACCGGAAGCAAGAGGTTTTCTCGCCCAGGTCGACGGCGCGGCGGTCATGGTTGCCGCGCGGCATTTCATTCACGTTAGGTGTGCCGCCGATGGCGGGGCAGTGCTCTGAATTACCTTCGAACTCGCCGATGTGGCAGGTTGAACTTGCTTGGGAGGCGGGGGCGGGGAATGCGCGCGTTAGCGCCCGTGGTCATGCTGGCCATCTTCGCTGCGCCGGGTACTGCCGGCGGCAAGGAAATTGGGAGCGACCACCGAGAGGCAGTTCGATCAGCATGATCCAGCCCCTGGCCGATCATGTCCTGACCGCCCGATCAGGTTAGCTCATCGGAATATATGAACACCATCCTTGCCGGAATTGGGGCGTTCATGAAGGGCCGTCATTCAGCGGAAAGTGCCGGCGGGCCCATTTCCTAACACCCTCGTTTCGGTAGTGAATCAGGGCCAGCGAAATGCCGCGCTCCTTCTTACCTCGCTCACGACATGGGATCCGGCGTCAAATACCTTGAATGGCCAGGCCAAGTGGTCGGCGACCGGGCCCAGGGTGATTTATAGCGCTTTTCCAGGTATACACGCAGGCGATCACTTCCTGGCCCTGCATTGACCTTGCAGACGATGGCCTTGTCGGCATGGCGCCAGCATCGGAGCTTCCGTGCGGGTGAGTCAAGGCAAATACAGTGGTATGTCCAGTACCCGCGCCAGACTGGCTAGTGAATGCTGTGCTTCTGCTCTTCGGTACCTAGTGCATCCAACAGTTCAGCAGCCCAGGGAGTTGGGCACCATCACGGTCGTTGCCCAGGTCGCCGCTGCGGCTAGCCAGTTTTTCATGGGCGAACTTGTGGATGTGCGCGCGTAGGCCGAGAAACCCTTGCCCGCCGAATTCCTTGGGAGATGATGTCAGACCAAAAAGTCCGTTTGCTGCGGATGTAGCTCCAGCTCTGTTTCGGACAGTCCTGGCAGCTCGGTGGTGACTTCCCACTCGTCGGTCATGCGGCACAGTTCTTCCATCCGACCGTCATGAAAGGCCGTTTTTCTTCGCTCGGTCAAACGTCGGCTTGGAAAAACTTGTGCAGCCTTGTTCCAGTCAGGTCGGCCCGGTCGGCCGCTTGAACAGCTCGCGTCCCACCATAAACGTGCCTGATCCAGGGTTCCTGTTCGGTATCGGAAATGGGTGCAGACCTTCTTGACAGGATAAAAAGCGGCCTGCTGACATTGTCGCGCTCCTGAAAATCAGCAGGTTCAGCGGTATGGCGTAGCCAGGACAGTATTAACCCACAGCAGCAGGTCGACAAAACCAGTGTACGGGGTTGCGAACATAACGTCATTGTGCCAGCAGATAGGCACCACCGAAACAGGCGTTGAGCAGTCCTACGCGTAAATAAGCCAGTATCGGTAATGCCAGCACCAGGTCCGATAGCCAGAGTAGGGTGGATCATTCACACTTCCTTTTTCTCCTTTGATACAGTTTCACAGCACAGTTCTAGCATAGCCCTGTGAGGCAGCAAGGGTACCGAGGAGTAACAGAATGGACAATGGCAAGGGCGCGATTAAGTGTCCCAATAGAGCCGGCAAATGCGCGATCCGGGCGAGCGCGGGCCGGATCAACTAACCTGGTCGATAGGTTGCCGGGTATCGGAGGCAATAGTCTGCGGGCCAGGTAATAATTGATAGGGCAGGCCCAAGATTGACGAGGCAGCCCCAGAGGGGCATATAGCGCAGGCTGTCGTTCTCAAACCATGGTCCGGCATTACATCACTGGGCGTTACCGATCAATTTGCGGCCCGAAGCCCAGGACCCACCAGATTCAGCACGAACAGCATGATGGCGATGCCAGCGCGCGACTGCGAGGGGCGTCCAGGCTCTGGGGATCATGGCGTAAGCGGGGCCAAGGTAGAAGGCGCCGAGGAAGGCGGCGGGCATATACACTACAGCTGCCAGAAAGGTTGCTGTCGATCAGGTTAGAAGGAGACGATGAAGGGAATGGCAGGAACCTTGGCGATGCCGCGATCCACGGTTCCAGGCCTGGTCCTTTGCGCCAGACGTCGGCATAAGGAATTGCCGCGATATAAGCACCCAGGACCAGCCACGCATGCCCATAGACCGGGCCAAAGAAACAGGCCGACCTGGCCGGGGCGTTCAGCCCATAGGCTGGCGTGAATCAGGAATGCCGGACCCCAGACAATACCGCCGTAAGCCAACCAGTTGCAGTCACAGCGTCACCGATTACAACGTGGCGAAGTGGTCGCGCACACGCCAGAGCATGCGAGCGGCCTTGACGTTCACTTTCTGCTAGTGGCGCGGGTTTGGCGCCCGCCATCGGCGAAGCCGCGCGGCGGTGATTCATGGTGAAGCGTACCAGCAAGCAAATGCAATGCCGGGTAGAGCCGACGCACGAGAAGGCCGCGCGCCAACCCCACCATTTCAGCGACGAAAGGCCACCGACCCATAAAGCGATCATGATGACGAAATACACGCGAGCGCGTTAGATTGGACATGGCGCTGGAGCGCTGTTCCTTCGGGTTAAAAGGTCAGACATGCATGGGAGTCGTGACGAGGGGCTTGAGCCCGGGTCCTTTCGCCGATAACCACACCACCCGGCAGCAGCCAGTTGCCAAAGTTTCTGGGCCAGGCCGCACACAGCGGTTCATGAGGACCCAGATGCCATCGACCAGGCAAATTGATATGCGCCGGTTTGGGACGGGTCAGCCCAGACGGGCAATGGAATGCCAGGTTGCGTAGAAAGCGAAGCGATCCCCGAAAGGAAGCTAGTGGGTGTCGGAAGCAGCAGGTGGCTTTAAGCGGTTCGCATCAGGAATACCGGACAATATTGCGTCGACTGACTTGGAGGATATAGGCAAGCACTAACAGGAACAGGGCGTAGCGGCGATAGCGAGATAATGCGAGCAGCAGTAGTTCCTCATATCGACAGGTTGTCTGACTAGGCCCATGGACGTCTCCGAGAGGTAATACTTGCGTGTTTTTGTGTGGCAGCAAGATAGGGCTCTGCGGCCTGGGTACGACAACTGACTGGCGGGTCACAATTTGTTGCAGGATTATGTTAGTCGCCGCGATGCGCTGGCGTGGTAAAGCATTGGCTGTGTAAGGGCCGGATTGATTCAGGGTCGCTGAATTCAACACATAAGTGCAATCGCTCACCCCTGTATACACTTGACGCGTCTTCCATCCAGGCGTTTGCGTGGGCGTAAATTGATCTCGCGCTGCGACCTTACTTACCGAACTCAAACGTCTAATCGTGCTGAAATCGGCTCCCTTGGGAGAAGTACTGGCGCAAACAGACCATTGTTTCTCATGTGCCGCGCTCAGGGACGCATAAGGGTTCGGCAAAGTAAACGGCTTTACAGCGCTTTTCAAAGGCGATCGTTTCGGTGCCCGCAAACTCCTTGCGTGTCCAGCGTAAGCGTATGACCTTGGTGTTCTTTTAGTTGAGATTAATGGCCCGCGTCACCGGCGGCGCGTTCTGCGCTTGACCGGAGATGGCGCTGAGATAGCCACTTTTCGATCACCAACGTGACCAAGTTACTGGCCCTTGCCCATGGCACAGTGTTCGCTTCGCCAGTCGGCGATGCTCGTTCACGTGGTTGCAGGCCTCATGAAGGACGCTCGCTGATTAGATCACCCGATTTCGAAGCTGACCAGCCTGTCGTATGTGGCTCCCGTAGCGTTTTCCGGTAGAGCTGCGGCGCTGCGCAGATGCAGTAGAGCTCCCACATGGCGTTTGTCGGTAATCGATAAAACGTAATTCCATTCATGCTGACCACATGATCGGAGCCTTCAAGCGAAAGGCCGTGTTGGCTATTTGCTCGGGCTTGAACTTTCGATCTCCAAGCCCAGGGACCGGCAATAGTGCGTTAAACACGCTCTGGGTTACAGTACTTGCGTGCAATTCGGTGCGCCGGTCATTCGCATTGCCGCCAGCTTGCGCCGCTTCGTAACGGCCTCAGAGAAAGCTATTCCGTCTAAACCTCCCGAACTGCTGTCGATGTAGGACGCCATCTGGTTGCAATGCCTGACAGGGGACATGCTGAGCCAATCCGGCTTCAATCTGGTAACGTTGGCTCTGAGTCAAGTTTGCCGGTAAATGTTGCATTCATATGGGTCGGCTTTGAATCCTTCGGTGGTGAGAGCCTGGATTGTACCGGTAGCTGGCTCTCTGCCTATCTTTCAAGCGTTGCACTGTATTCTATTGAATGTCAGGGGGTTGATAAAGCAACTGTGCCCATATAGCTGACTCTTCTCTATCGACCGGAAAGGCATGCATGACGGCGGCTTATCAGCATCAGCGGGCTGGAAAAAACCTACTGCAATGGGTTTCAGGGCACTTAAAGGCATCAGCTCGAGTTGCAGCAGGGCGACTTTTTTGCGCTGCTGGGCCCAACGGGGCGTGGCAAATTCCCACACATCGGTATCCTTTCGTCACTGGTGAAAAATCACGGTGGCCAAGGGTCAAGGTGTCGGAACATGATCTTGATACAGATCTGCTGGCGCAAACGCATCGATGTGATCGGCGTGTGCCGCCAGGAGTTCAAACTTCAGCAGTTGAAAAGACATGGATTATTCTGGTCAAATCAGGCTGGCTATTACCGTTATGCGCTGTCGGACCCAAGGTGCGCGCGGGCCTTATCTCAAAGCGCTGGGATGTGGGACAAGCGCAACGAGCCTCGCGCATTGCTATTCGGGTGGCATGACAGCGCGCGGTGATGATTGGCGCGCGTGATCCATGAACCAAGCTGTGTACTGGACGAGCGACCGCAGGGGTGGATTATCGAGATCGCCGTTCATGTTGCAGTTCTGGCAGAGAGATAGATGCGCAGGGCGGGCGTGACCATCGTGATGACACGCATTATGTCTGGATGAGAGTGCCGACAACTGTGCAAGAAACATCGCGATTATCGATTCAGGGTCAGATGATCCATAACACCAGATGGCGCACTGCTGATGGAGTGCACACCGAGGACCTTTCTGGCTGGATTGTCAGGGGCTCCTTCAAACCCAAGCCCGGCATTGCGGGCAATTCTGCGCACTGGTGGATAACATACGCTCGCGGTGCAGTGTCGGAACAAGCGGGCCACCAGGGGACTCAATGCCTTGTTTGTCGCGCTGAGCGAGCAGGCGTGCAGGTGCTGAGCATGCGTAACCGCAGTTAACGGATGGAGGAATGTTCTGATGTTCGATGAAAACGCGACAAAAGGGGCCGCTTGACAATGACGCGCTTTACCTATGACCGAATTGGCGTAGCAGTTGGATGCATTTCAACAACCATCGTTTTTCAAGGAAATACGTGCCTTACCGAATATGGCGCAGGAGCCCTGCGTGCCCCGGGCATCACATGGCGCTGTTACGTCGTGATCTTCGGCAAATCTTATTCGGCAGCCGCATTGGCGAGATGGCGGTTGCCTATATCGACTATTATAGTGCCGGGTCTGATTCATGATGTCGGTGTTACCACAGCTATTTCAACGTGGTATCGAGTTTCTTCAGCACCAAATTCCAGCGGTCGATTGAGGGAAAGTTGATGGTCGCGCCGGTGTCTCCGCCACGTGTTCTGCTCTGGTTACACCTTTGGCGGTGTGGCCCGCGGGATTTGGGTGGGTTCTGATGCGTACGCTGATGTCTGCTGTTCTTCCACCCGTTGCAGGTCAGATCTGGCCTATTACCGTGGGTCGTGGTGTTTTCACTCGCTGGTGTTCGCCTTGGGTGGTTTTATTCAATTGCGGTTTTGCCAAGACTTTCGGACGATACTCTCCCTCATTCCGACTTTGGCTGACGCCTCTGACCTACTGGGTTGGGGTTCTACTCAATCAGCATGCTTGCGCCGAATTCTGGCAGAATGGTGTCCTTGATCAACGATATTGCACGATGGTCATGCTTCGCTACGGCATCTGGGTGTTTCGGATATCCCGATCCCAGGATCGCGCTGATATTGATGCTGGTCTTTGTGCGGTGCTGTTTATAGCGTCAGTCATGGCTGTGTCAGGGGGATAGGCATGCGCCAGTAAGCCCATCGGCTATGTGGAGGCGGGGTGCTGCAGAGATGCTTGATGGCTTGCTTTTATAGGAGTTCAACACTGGTCAGCACCCCGCTGAACAGTCGCCACTGGGTAAAAGCAAGGTGCCTACGTCAGCGCTAACCCCTCGCTGCTTTTTCCTATTGCCGCGAGCAAATATGCAGGAGTTGGGTTGGATGCCGAGCAACTGCGTTCCACGGGTGGCGGACACTGGAATTGCTATGAGCTGTCCTGGTTGACTCCATCGGGCAAGCCGGCAGGTGGCGGGCTGCCTGTAGTTCGTGTTTCCGATCAAGGCCGGCGCATCGTCGAATCCAAGTCCTTCAGCAGGTATCTTAATTCGTTCAATCAAACGGTGTTTCGGGGTCGCGCCGAGGTGCTGCATACCTGGAATTCCGACCTGAGTTTGTGACGCTTGGGCCGTCCCGGTTATGGTGGAGCCTGTTTCAGCATGAGCCAGCGTATCAAATGAGAGCGTTGGCCACCTGCCGTGCGAATGCAATTTGAGGAGCTGTCCGGTAAAGATTCACGGTTAATGACTACGATGCGTCCTTTCTGGGTGTTGGCGGTAGGCAGGCGGTTTTGCCGGGGAAACGCTGCATAGCCATTTGCTCAATCCAACTGCCGGTGACGGGCAGGCCGGATTGGGCAGCGTGTTGATCAGCTACGCAGGCAAGCGACTGAGATCACGGCAGCTGCTGGCGTATCTGGTCTCTTTTTTCTTAACGTTAATTGTCATAATGTACATCAATACTATACACTACATTAAAATATATTAGTGTTTTTTGGGTTGTTTGGTTTTAATGGGGAGTTTGATTGGGTAATGACAACCTTATTATAAAATAACGCACAGAATGGCTTAAGGACGATCACTGTTTGGGTCTCATATTTTCATAGGTGATACGAGCATCTGGTCTGCCGTTGTTAGGGATTGGTAAACACCGATCATGGATAATCCCGTCTTGCACCTCACATCGAGTATCTTTTGGTTGATGCACTTGCTGATGCTACTGTCAGACTGCTGATTCGCGAGTCGCTGTTTTAGACTCACCCTTGCAGATTTGACGTGCCGGCGGTTCGCTTTTGGAGATTTTCTCTCAATTTCAATTCAAAGAAAAACTATCTAGCGGAGGAAAATACGTCGCTTAATTTCGCTGCTCATCGGTACTTAGCACCTTCTTTTCTTTGGGATTTTATCAGCACTTTGGTCATGCCGAGCAACGGCCAAGCACAAATTGAGTCCGCTGATAGTCATTAACGCCTGTGAGCTCTGCTCTTGGTATTTCTCACAAATGGCCGTGCCTGCTCAACTATGCTCAGCGATAGGGACGACTTTGTAATCATTCAAAAGGCGACGCTACCTTTACCAAGATTTTTCATGACAACAGCCAATCACTTTTAGAACAAAGGCTTCGTTTGACGCCCGATCTCCATCTACGCCTTCCAGTTCTTGGAATGCTATCGCTTCAAAAAATTACAAGAGTACGGAATTTCAGTTGACGCCGCAGCAGGCAATGTCCATTCTTGCATTTTTGGGTAAATTCGATTAACCAAATGGCCAACATTGATTTTGTCATCTTGCTGCCCATGAATTTCGAGTGGGCAAGGCGCAGGGCATCCCTTCAACGACCCCTAGCCAAAGACTTTAATCGCAATCTCGTTCCCTTACTGTCTAACGCTTGGACACTGCGTAAAATCTTCATTGTCTTAACAAATCATAGTAACAATGCTTCGGCGGGTACATTTGTTTTTACTTTTGGCCAGATTTAACCAAATTTGAAAAAGCTCTTAGCGGCGTCTAGCTTTGTCGTTTTTCATTTAACCAAAGGAAACATTCTTCTTGAATGCTGATGCTTCTCCTGCTTGTTTTTTTTTTCCTCATTCCTTTGGGTATCACCTTCACCATAAACGACCGGATGCCCCCATAGAATCAGCGTGCATCAACAAACCATTCATTGCACATAGTGATTCGTTTCAAAAACCACGATGAGGGTGACGCTGTGAAAGCGCCGAAAACTTTTTTTACCGTGGTACATACGCCACCATCCTCTACCGGCGAGTTTCCTGACAAGCGCACGACGACTTAAAGACTCAGCAGCCCCATGTCGACCTTGGCTTTAGGGTATTATCGTTATGAAGCACGATAAAAAAGGATCGAACGTCGGCCAGAACATATCTAGTGGCAAACGGTTAAAATTAGGAAGCGTCATTCCGTATCTCCACATTAATCAGTGGCATTAGCATATTACAACACATCATTTAGCAACCATCAGCAATTTAATTGATGCCAGATATTGACTAACTATCCACTTTATCTAATGACTTTTTAATAAGACAGTGGATGGGTAAAAGCACATTAAAAGTCCAATTTACAATACTGGCCATTCACATAACCTTTAGATCGCATTTGCGCTCTATTTAGACAGGAAAAACCACAACTTTATTTAGACAGGGGAAACACCACTTTTGGAAGTGCACCTGGCTCCATCATTGTCTGACAAAGTAAATTCACAGCGATATTTTTCGGCAAATTTTATCACGAACGAATCATTCAACCCGAAGCCCATAGCTTCCCGCAGCTTACCGCTGTAAACCAACACCATGTATCCACACACTGATAGTGTTATCACGACACCACATATTGCACGGCTACCCTCATTCAGTACAGACAGTGCATTTTTTTAATAATTGCCAACCAAAAATATGTGTAAAGTTGGAAATAGGGCAGTTAGTTAATCATAATTGACTCATTACATAAACATTCACCGCAACTGATTTCCCAGGCACTGATAACCCTGAATTGCGTTTGACAAATCCCTTCTAGCTCACTCACGTCACTATTGTCGGTTCAGGGTGTTAACGATAAGTCTTCATTCACGCGTTAATGACAAACAGTTTGGTGATGTATCTTCCATTTTCCTGACACAGCTTATGATTCATCGCAGACGCTTGCTCAGCTCTAAAAACACTTTCGAATCTGACTTACAAGCAGTGTTTCACCGCCCCTCATCACCATAGCGGTTGTGCAGTTCATGCTTGCGTAACGATTAAATGCCCGCTCTCGCTCTATCAAAGCGCTGATTGATTTTGCTACTATTAAGGCGCTCGGACTAATTGGCTGAATTTCTCTCCTGTCGCGGCGCCATCTGGTAACTCAAATCGCGATATGTTTGGTTGGGTCCTTTCTTCAAGGTGCTGGCTATAACGAGCTAGCGGTTTTCGTCAGTCGATCTGATATTGCACTACCCAGAACTCACCGGCCAAATAAAACAGTAGACAATAAAGTTTGGGTACTTTGGTTGATCGAACATTTTTGCTCTTCACTGGTTTCGTAGATTTCATCTTGTGAATTAGGTACAGGTTCTTTTTGTCTCGCCATTCAAGTATGAACTTTGACAACCGCATAGCAACATTTAAAGTGAGTATCGGAGCCTTCATCTACTCAAAAGGCTTATTGTGCTGTCATTGTTGAATCAAATATATTCCAGAGGCAGGATTTGTCTTCTACATACGCCTCGGAAAAAAGGGCGGCACTGAAACTGCGTGCTGTGTCGATCAGAGCCTTCATAACGAATTGGCGTGCCTTTGTCTTTTACATTGCGATTTTCAGCGTAGTCATTTCCATTGTCTTCATCAGAGATTAAAATCGAAATTGAAAAAGCAATAATGGGCAAACGCCACCAACTCGAAAATAGGTAAAGTACCAGTTGTTTCGCCGGTTTTAATTCCGTTTTCATTCCTTTCACCGTTCAGCAATTCGAGGACGGTAGACGACTTGGATACGTCTTCAAGTACGCGGTGCTCAAAAGGTTCGATCAATTAAGCCTTCGCAATTGATAAATATGACTTCTTTAATACTTTTACTGTTGGCTCTTCATATCCCCACAAGAGCATCGCAAATTTCATCTGGTTGACACCACTGTCACGGCGCTTTTGCATCAACACATTTTCTTAGAATCGTATATTTTGCGATGGGTTCAGCGAGTATCGGGTTCCACCTTCTCGCTGTAGAAACGTCGCGTACTCATATCAACCACAAGATTACAAAATGTCATTGGGCGATTTTCGCTTTACACCGCCTTTTTCGCTCGCCTGACCAAGCCTGCAGGCGCGATCTAGAATTTCCTTAATCAAAAAGGTTTAACTAAATAATCGTCAGCCAAATGAGCAAAAACCGACAACATATCGATCTTTATATCCCTTGCTGTAAGCATTTTAAAAATCGGCGTCATCAATACCATCATCACGGCAAACGATTTCCACACGTCAAACCGTCCATTTTTAGGGCAGCATCACGTCTAGAAATAATGGGGTCCATAATGCTCGACTCGCCATTATGCCTTGTAAACTCGATTGTTTGCGTTAATCCAGGACACTTTACCTTTGTTTCCAAAATATCAAGATCACCCGGCGATGTCTGTTATGGTTCTCTACTAGGTAATTTTTTCATGTCGTTCTACCGTTTAAAAAAACAGAGTTAATAGTGGCTCTAATTAGGACACTTGGTCAACAATAAATACATGAAAAAAAGTGAATCACCTTTTGCGGGACTCCTCTCTCTTTATTATGCATTCATCAACTACGTATCCTTGTTAGGAGAGACCAATTGGAAGCGCCATTTCCATACAGACACTATGCGCAAACCAAAATTGAAGTAAAAAAGCAGGTTTGGGAGGGGCTTATCCCTTTTCTAAATTGAAGCGGATGTCTTTGCAGTGTGTCACCAGAAGTTTATTGCGAAGCGCTAAATTAAAAACCTTTCATCAGCATTGCGGAAATCCTCTTGATCATCGCATGATGGGCAGGTCAAGAGGACAGTTGGAATTAGTTCAGTCAGTTTCCAAACATCCTCTACCATTTCAAGTCGTTGCTTACGCTGAGCCCGTAATTTCGGCAAAGAAGCCGCTTCATGAGCGCGGGTCACTGAAAGCCGACTCAGGTCGCTTGCGTTCTATTCTGCTGATGCGGACTTTACAAGAGTCACCAGGTTACATCCCTGAGATGCTAAAAAAGCCATGGCGGAACGGGCTCAAGTCGTTGAAATGCACGCGTTGGAGCGTCATGGGAGAGCTGCGTTTAAGGCACACGGCACATTGTTTTTGATCGGCATTTATGTCGCAAATGACTGCGACCATCGCATTTTACCGAGCAATGTTTCGCGCGACTTTTCGTCTAATTGGATTCAAAAAGTAAGTTAACGTGATTACAAAACACACCTGCCAGAACGAAACGCGTTTTATTTGAAAGGCGTTGTTAGCGTGGCGGGGTTTTTATCTGAACCATTTTCTTTCATTCGACGAGATGCTCAGACTAGGCAGGCAACACCAATGGAATTATCGAAACTCTACACACTTCGGCCTTAGAATGGCATTCACCGTCATTCAGCACCAAGCCTTTTTGCGTTGGGCACAATGGCCGGTGTCATAGACGTCCTTAATTAGCTCGGCCATGGCTGTCGTTCTATTTCACCAAAAAAACAACCCCCCTTGTTTGGGGCGACGCCGTTTGCCGGTTTACCCCTTCCACGATTTTTATCGGCTTCCTTTATTTTTTAGGTGGAATACAAACTTCTTTATCCATTGGCGTTACTTGTGTGATTTACGTTGTTTCGGTTTCGTTCATTGAATCAAAGCAAAGGCCGTTATTTTACGTTGTTAAGTGGAAGACGCCAATGCACAAAAAACACCTACCTACTTCTCAATTACTCAGAGGGGGCCTTGAAATATGAATAAAACCCACCTTTCACGCTGCCTTCCGTTTAAAAAAAAACATTGTACTTGGATCTTTACTCGTCAGCTTGCACTTAGGCATTGACGGCTTTTATCTCTTTGTTCACCTGATCAATTGATGGGCACACCGAAAAGCGAGATTACGGCGAGGCATTTGGCTAGGGACATTCTGTTTTCACAACAGGGCCAACTGGATCACTCCCATGTTCGACATATTAAACGTTGCCGTTTTCGGGGCAAAAACCGCCTAATTTTTTCGACTTGGTTTAAGCAAGCATAGGATTTTTTTCCAGCCTCTTTGGCGTAAATCCTGAATTTGCTGCACGCCGCGTTAAGCCGCAAACCTTCCCCTCGTTGGTTTGCCGGTTTGTCGTTTGGTGGGGTTTAACAAAAAAACTGGCCAAAGGATTCCATTTTCCCAATCTTCTGGGCAATTTTTTGGGGGGGTTTTTTTTTTCAAAAGCCCAAGGGGGGGTTAAATTATTTTTTTTTTAAAACGGCGGTTCCACCGGTCTCTTTCATCATCTTAATCCTCTCTTTT
>Ga0163217_1007048_pt1 | contig 12707 bp, 15 predicted proteins | sample SynspAceP_FD_185933 | JGI IMG/M metagenome (GOLD analysis project Ga0163217, IMG submission 185933) | Saline lake microbial communities from Ace Lake in Antarctica - Synechococcus sp. Ace-P (PacBio error correction) | ecosystem: Environmental > Aquatic > Non-marine Saline and Alkaline > Saline ... | reverse complement strand
CATGAGACGCGGACGAGCCTGACGTCCGGCTCTAGCCTGGCTATGCAGCGGGGTTGCTTGCCCTATTTTAACATGTCCTTTGCCACCACCGCACATCCATGACTATTCGATCAAAGTTTTCTTAAAACGCTTGAGGAAGAAAACCGGTCTGAACGCGGCTTTGCCGTGGTCGGCAACCTGCGCTATGGCGCAGACAGATCGCGCGCATGCAGCGAATACAGTGCTCTATGCCTCAACGGCAGAGACCTGTTGGCGCTGCCGTCACACATTGGCATGACGCCCGACGAAGGTCAAGGCAAAGTGGCCGCTCATCAAGGACCTGACCGATCTGAAAGGCGCACGTGTTATCCACGAATAAGACGGCTATAATTAACCCCGCCGATGCTCCACCATGGCGATGGCAAAAGGGCGGCGCGGCGCGCGGTGTGTGATGATGAGCGCAAGTTGGCAGGCGGATGCGTTTACTGGAAGTGGGATGCCTGGGAAGTCACATAGCACTAAGATGGCCAGAACGTGCGCAACCTGTGCCTACCGATGAGCAGATCGTTATCACCGCCGAACACGTCGTGACGGCCTCTGGCAAACCACGCGTCCAGCGGGACGCTCAGATGCTGAATCAGATGCCTTTGCCCATTCCGGTGGAACATACGTTTATCGTATGATCAGGACCCTGAGCTGGTCAAGATGGCGCGCGCAGGCAACCGGAAGCATTCCGTTGTGCGTTGACGCCGACAATGAATCCTATGCGCGCGAAAGAACGGGGCGGCTGCGATTCTGGCATCTACGACACACGGCGGCGCCAGCGCGGTTTGAGTACGGAGTGCCGGGATACAGCTTCCGGGCGATCTTTTTCCCGCTGGATCTGGACCGGATCGCGGATCAGTACATGGCGTATGGCCGAACGTGTGCCGTCCTGCGCCGAGCTCCGGGCCTGAAGGACGGATTTTCAAACGGGCCAATCTGCTATTACGCCTGCATGGAACCCGCTGGTTGGTCCGCGCACCGCGGCCTGCGGGCAACATGTGGGCTGCCGAAGGGTTTTCCTTTGGATTACGGCTGCTGGGGGGACCGGGTGTATTACCTTGCGCAGTATTGAAAATGGGTCGAGGGCGAGGCCGAGATCCGACATGCATCACTGGACCCCAAACCGCTATCGGCGACTGGATGACCACCGGAAAATATGCCGCGCGCAAGAACGAGAAAGCGTAATGAGCACGTCTATATCCTGCCACATCCCGACGAAGAGCGCAACCCGCGTGCCGCCCCTTGCGGACCTCGCCCGCCTTATGACCGTCAAGCCGCCCGGTGGCGCGCAATTTCGGCCATGTGAAAGGCTGGGAACGTCCGAACTATTTTGCCCCCATGGCTTTGACGATCACGCCAAGCCCGGTCGTTCCGGCGCGGTGGTTGGTGGGAACATGTGGTAGAGGAAAGCCAAGGCGATCGCGAAGGCTGTGGGGCTTATTTGATGCCACCGCCTTACCAAGGCATCTGGTCAAAGGGCCGGGCCGACGGAATTTCTTGAGCTGGTTTTCCACCTGTAACAAGCTGCCGTCCGTCGGGGCGGATTCACCTGGACCTATGCGACTGACCCTCAATGGTACCACGCGCACCGAAATATACCATCGTGAGTCTGGCGGCAGGATGAATACTTCTTGTGTCTGCGGGGGCATGGACCGCCTACTGGACAGCGACTTCCTTCGCAATGCCATCGCCGTAAGCGCCAGAGTTCCGGCTATATCCGGAATGTTCATGATGTGCCCACGCAATGGGGTGTCTTTGCCATTGCAAGGTCCGAAATCGCTCGGACGTTGCTGAAAGAAATCATTCAAGGATGCTTGATTCCCGAAACGGTGCTCAGCAACAAGCGGTTCCCCTGGCTGACCATGCGAAACATAGAGCTGGGGATGGTGCCCGTGCGTGCCATCCGGCGTCGCTATACCGGAGACGCCTGGGCTGGGCAGCTGCACCACCGATCGAGATGCAAAACCACCCTGTTCGATCTGCTTGAGAAGCCGGGCGAGAAACACGGCATGAAGCTGGTCGCGCAACGGGCGCAGAACTGGTGCGCAAGGAAAAATCCTAACCGTGCCTTTGGCACACGAGCTGGCCGTGATGGCGAACCCCGCTTGAGTCGACCTGCCGCGCTTTGTTGCATTGTCGGAAAGAGTTCCATGCGCCCAAGGACGCGATGCAGGCGGCCATTGGCATCCGCAGCAAATGTGTGACGATCTTGATTGACGCGGCCAGAAAGATGCCGATTCCCTGGGCCGCGAAGTGTTGTACCATGGGGGACACACGTGTGGGCCGTTCTGACCTCGGCGGTATTCGGTGGCTTTCGTAAATCCATCGGCATGCGCTATGTCCAAACCGAGATCGCCGTGGTCGGGAGCCATAGCTAAAGATCAAAGATGTTCGACCAGCTGTTGGGGACGCCGAGATCGCGAGGACAGTCCTTAATATTCCCAAAGAACGCGGACGATCACGCTAGTGGCACTGCTAAGCCTTTTAGACCTTAAACGAGCGGCGGGGCCCTGTTCTGCGCTCGGCCCATGCGCTGCCGTGATTTTGTAGATACGCAGGATCGGCACGGAAACCGCTTCGGGGGCAGTTGCAGGCTTTTCGAAGCTGCCGGCAGTTAGCTTGCGTTTGGCTTCATCAGGCTATGTCATACACGCGGGGCTTTGCGTCGCAATGGAAGCATTGCTTGCGGCATCATGCGTAGATCAGTCGTCAAAACTGATGCAGATGCCGGTCGCAGCGCGATCATGCAGGCGTTCAGGACCCAGATACCGTTTCGCGAGTCGCCTCCGTACCCCACCGGCGCGCCTCGTCCTTCTGCTTGCCAGGCCGACAATTGTGGCTTGCGGTAAGAAGACGCCGCCCGCGGATGCCCACAGCTGTCACGAATCCCTGTCAGCGGCGCAGCGTGACCGGGTAGTTGTTCAGGATCATTTCGCGGAAGAAGAAGCTTTGACCGCGGTCTCGCTGCACCACCGCAACTTCGGGTGACCTCTGTGCGAAATTGACTTGCCTCTGAGATATCCTTCCTCAGTCTGCCTTGCCGCTGTTCCGAAGAGATATAACCGGGCATCTGGGCTTTGGCGCTCAAGCTGTGCTTCAAGGCGGCAAATAACAAAAGGCACCGATGCCTATGCCCGCGTAGTCGCCCACGATCTGCTCGCGGTTTGGACATAAGCCCCCAGTAGCCGCGGATGTGCATCGGTCTGACAGTATGTGCCGCGACATATTTGCCCAACCCGGCAGCGTATTCGCCCTCCGAGACTCGGCCGAAGGCTCCCAGGGACGAGCGGTTGGCCAGATCCATATCCATCGTGCTCAGGTAGATGTTTCGCCCGTCATGCGCCCGATCCGTTCGGCCATGCGGATAATTTGCGGTGTGCCAGATAGTGGCAACTTGCCCAATAACGAAACCCCAGGCCTTACGCCGCAGATTACAGGCCGAACAAAAGAGGCCTCTGTTACCTTCGTCTCTTGGTCCAGTTTCGACCGCCATGGCGGTTCGTTCATGTGCCTGCCATTTCCGCCCCCATCGGCATCTTCTGGCCGGTCCATCAAGAACTTCCTCCACTTAGGAAATCATCATGCGCTATGGTTGCACTGTGTCTGATAATGATAGCATATTGCCCCAAGGATGCTCAATTGCGCCCCTGAAGATCTGCTTCCGTGCGCCCTACCTCCGCCACCTGATCGGCGTCCGTCGAAAAGCCAGCTTTTCCCAGGCTGGCGGGGCTGCCGGGCGATAAGGACATGATGCTCTCGACTTTTGTCGCCTCCTTGGACAACCGCCTCCGGTCACGCGGCCTGTGCTGCGTATATTTGACCAGATACGGTCCAGCAGCAATCAGCGCATTCGGGCAGAGGGCCGTATTCTCGCGTACAACGGTGGGCGCGGTGAGCGGAGCCAGAATTCCAGATATCGCGCACGCGGATTCCTCACAACTGGTTGTCTCCCAGCCTGCTCTGAGTAATATGTCACAAAAGGCACGCCGGTAGGAGTTGTTTTATTATTTCGCGCTCTGCTGGCCGTAGTTGCTTGACGCGGGCCGAGTTCTGCGCGCCCGTGCGAGAAAAAATTCTCAGGACGCAGTTTGTTCCTTGCGTGTCTCTACGGTTATCGGTGTTTCCTCCCGGCGGGCGGCTTTCTCGCAAAGGTGCAGATAGTCGAGACGATAGGGGCGATAAGGCGTTCGGTGTGCCACTCTCTAGCAGTACCTCGCGCGGGGTGGGCAGCGTCAGCCCAATTGCCCACCGCTCTTGCTCGGTGCGTTGTGGGTCCACAATTTTTATGCGCCGTGAACACCAGGCGGGCCTGTTTGTTAATGGGCAGCGCTGTCGTGCCGAGAAGAAAAATAGTTAGAGAGTGATAACGGCCCCGCGTTGCACTCAAACGGCCCAGCACGGGCTGCGCACGTCCCCAGTGGATTTGGGCCAACATCGCTGGTCTTCAACAGATCGCCGCCTTCGGTTGCCTTGATAAACGCAAAGTGGTTCACCTCCCGAAACCACGTGCTTCGCCCCTCAGTTCAAGTAGTGGGTCTGTGGGAAACGGGCCGCCGTTCGAGTTCCGCTGCCACAGCATAACGTCGGGGCTTTGGCCAGGGCCAATTCAAAACGGCTTGCGGTCGCAAAAAATTAGGCCGGCCGTCACATCCCCAAGGGCACAGAGATTTGCGGCGCGCCACAGGCCGGCGAGAGCAAGGGCAGAATAGCAGGGCTAGAACGCGAGTCGGGGTACATGGTCACGGGCTTTTTTCGTGCGTAAAAGGCCAGTTATTGGCGGCGCATCTCGACGAGGTCGATGGGGCTCAGCCGCTAGCATCGCTTGGAGCCAAACGCGTGATGTCGAACCGTATCTTATATCCAATGGCAGGGGTCGGCGGAACGCCAAGCTCGGGTCGAAACCTCAGGTCTCCTCCGAGGTGAGGATGCCATCGCGGCGGAAACGGGCCAGTAAGAAGCATCAACCCGCGCCGCCGGGGGCGAAGGGCCAGGGCGGGCTTTCGAGATGACACGCGTGGGCCCGTCCGTCGGGATCAGGTTGCCAAAAGGTTGGCAAAAAAAGAATCAGGTCTTGCGCTGGCAGCCGTTTCGTGGCCAGCCCGTCGCCAGTGGCGTCGAGCGTGCTGCGGGGGCGACAATTGGGCCAGGCCGCTTTGGTGATATAGGCGTTTCAATGCTGGCGCGGCTTGTCGGTCGTGCGGGTCAGTCGGCTTGCCACTGCAGGTTTGGCAGGGCACGGGCAAAGGCAGCATTATGCTGGCCTGTGCCGCTGGCGATCTCGAGCGCACGCCCTTCTTTGCGGGCGCGTGTTCGCGCAGCAGATCACAAAAACAAGGCGTCTTTGTTTCCGGTCCGGGCAGCGGGCGCGTGAGCAGCGCGGCCACTGGAAACGGGTGACGCCACTCTGGCGCGTAGGGGGAAAGCTTCCGGTCATGGGCGTAGCCTTTCTTGGGCGGCAGTGTGCCGCGACCACAGTTTCGGGCAGGAGATGGGGGTGATTGCAAGGGTCAGATCGGCCCACAATTAGCGATGCGGCAGCGCTTCGGTCCTGGGGAAGCCGTATAATACCGCCTGTCCCCGCGCTCCAGACTTTTAAATCGGGGCATTGTGCGGGATCCTCGGGCCAGAGCACCAGCGTGCGGTTCAGGGGCAAAACGTGCGATCCCGCCGAGTCCCGCCTCACGTCTGAGATGGGGTTGTGTCCGGGCGGCACGCGACCATATTCTGATACCGCTCCAGCCCTCGGCCAGGCGACCATGTTCGTCGGCGCCACCGCATTCATTGAGGGGTCGGTCGGGTCCTCTTCGGCAAGGCGAGAATCAACAGCGCGCCCGCGTCGGCTGGCGTACCACGTTTCCGCCCACGCCAAAAAACAATCGGGCCAGCGCGACAGGTGTACCCATCTCCCCGGTAGCCCGACTCGGATCCGCGCCTCTGCCATCGACCGCATTTCTTTACGTCCAGGCAAGGCGTTTCCGCGCGATCTGTTCTGGATCCCAGATCCGTGCGGCGACGCTGGAGCAGAATGAGACGGATCCATAGATCCGCGCCACACATCTCGGTGCGTGGCGGGTCGCTCCGGACATGACTTCACCTAGTGTGTGTCTTCGCTTATAGCCGAACTCTGCTGCGCTTTTGCGCGGGCGCTGAATGGCCTTGCGAAGGAAATGTCGCTGTCATAGGCTGCGGTAGGTGGTGCGGGCCCTTGCCCATGCCCCCCCGCAGGACACAAGATAGTATTCACGTTGCCGTCGCGCTGCCCAATGTTCCCTCCCGTGAAGTGGGCGGATCGTAGTTCATCGATCGGTGGGTATGGCCGTAGTTTTGCTAAATGCTGACCCCGCCTCGTTGCGCGCAGATGGGCCTGGCGCCCTCCTGCAGCGAGGCCCCGCATAAGAGGTCCGGTATCAAATATCATGGGGTCCGCGTTGCATAGGCCTCACAAGCAATAAAGTCGATCGTTTCCGCAGCCGAGGATCGGGACAAGGCGCATGCTTCTCCTGGCGCGTGATCGGTTCAAACGCCCATATGCGCGATGATCGGTATAAACGCACTCTCTCGTGGCGATTCCGCATGATCATCAGACACGGTGGTGTTGAGTTACCCGCCGTCGCGCAGATAGGCGATGGATGGCCGCGGGTCAGCGCACGGCTGCACAGAGGGGCACCGTACGTTCTCTTCGATCAAGGGGCAGGAACAGGGGCCTCGTAGGTGCGTTGATAGCCCAAGCGGCTTTTTCCCCTTCGTCACCGTGACTTTGGGCGTCACCGGACAGGCGCGCCGCTGCCGAAAAATGCCTGCGGATGCCACCGCCGATGAACAAGGATATTCGCGATGTTTGTGCTGCTGTCATGTGGCGCCCCCTGTCCGTTGCTTCTGGTTTTCCGCTTGGGGCTGTTGCTCCACCGGCCCCAAAGCTTTTCGCATATGGGTGACCACGCCGGTGGGACGTGCAACCGCACGCCGTTAGGCGATCGGGTCTGCCACGCGCGTTTGCCGACCGTAGCGGGAGCGCGCGTGGATCATTTCGACAAAAAGCCCGCCAGGCCCGGATAATCCTTGGCGCGTCCTTGCTGGCACCGCCGATCTCTGCCGGAAAAGTGAGCATTAATGTCGCCCAGCCGAACAGCGTATCCTGCCACAAAGTGCCCTGACGCCCGCACGCTGGCTGCTTCATTATAGCATATAGTGGCTGTCCAGCTCCGGAGGTGATACGCGGATGCAGCGGCGAACCGGCGTCACCCGAAGCGGCTGCATAGAGGTTCGAGCAGGATCGGCGTCATGAGCAGAGCTCTTCTGCGACCTCGCATACAGTTCAGAAGATGCTGCAGATAGGCGGGGCTCGTCGCCGATCCGGGATCATCTCGGGGGCGGAAACGGGGTCAGAGCACTTCGGTAATTGCGGCACTCTCGGCAATCAGCGTGCCGTCAATCTCGACCTGGGGGGATTTGCCCCAACGGGTGCACGTGCTTGAGCGCGGCGGGGCGAGGTTGGTCTTGGCATCGCGGCTATGAGGGAATGAACTCATTAGGGCGCGCCGATTGTTCTTCGTAGCAAGCCACAAAATGCGATGGAGCGGACCGGTTCAGGTGGTGGATTTTAATCATGACAGACTGGATGAGAGGCGTAGTTGCCTGTCCCGGTCGCCCCCGGCCCCTTATGAATAGTGGGGATGCACCCCCGCGCTGCTTGTGAACCCGCAGTGGATGGCGCGGGGTGCTGTTCAGATCATGTCATGGCGGTAGGTGCGGTCTAATGTGGGCAGGCGCGACGTGGAAATCAACGACGTTCGGAGCGCACCCGCCCACCGTCACAACACGATTCCCCGCCATGGGAAAGGGCCATCGCACAAAAACAGACCGACAAAGCACAGCCCCCTGCCAAGAAGGCGGGCAGGGCTGCTGGAGCGGCATGGGTCGGCAGCGGACAGACGGCCAGCGCGCCGTAGGGCGACGCTTCCACCACATACCAGCGCACTAACGCAGAGAACAGGACCGAACAGCAGACCAGCGTATTGCCACGTACGCTCACAGCCCCAAGTGCCCATGTTGCAGCGCCCAATGCGCCCACACGCCAATCGCCCCTCTGAACTCTGCTCAATGCGAATAGTCGGCCCCACACCTAGCGCACCATCGTGGCCTGTAGCGATATTGCCGGCTCGTGCTGGTCGATGCTCGCGCACGTGCTCGACTCGACAGTCGCAGGTCGGCATACTTCTGGTGCGGAATTCATCGAATTCTCGGCTCAAGCCGCCAGAACGCCGGTGGCTGTCCGGCGGCCAGGGCGATTCACATCTGAGTAGCGCGTCGTTCTCAACACAACGATCCTCGCGCGCCAGCGCATCGTGGATGCTTGCGATTCGTGACTCCCCCGCAACGCCCCGCAGCCCCCCGCCGTCCTGCCAGAGGACAGGCCTCGGCGTCTTGTTCAAAGACGCCCCACGGACTACGCCGCGGCGCCGGAGATCGACCGGTGCGTGGGTCATGCTGGCGTGGATGTTCATCGGGACAATGGCAACAGCGTCCCACTTCTCGGCGGGAAACTTGGGCTCCCAGGCTTCTGCCCATTCATTTTCCACCCCAGATGCCCGCCCAGGACAGCCGAGATCAGGAACAGGCACCAAAAAAACACCGGACCCAGATGCCCACGACACCGCTGCAGCGTATTGTCCAGCCCGTGCGCGAACCATTGGTGAAACGCGGGCAACCAGCGTACCGCGCCAGCCTGCCCACCGCGGCGGGCCACCACATTATAAAGCCCCGTTGCAATCAGCACCAAGGCAAGGCGAGGCCGCGGCGTTCGAATACAATCGCGTCCCATCACCGGTCACACCCAAGCATCAGGTCGAGGTGTGGATTGCCGCTCCCCGAAATCGTACCCAGGCCGGACCGACGCGGGAAGCTCTCCGATCATCTTTGCCGTATAGGAGCACTGCTACACCATGCACCGCAGTCACCATCGCGGCTCCACCCGAAAAAAGCGCCGCCAGATTCGGGCGCGCGCGGTGCCACATATTGCACCAGTTGCCGCCGGCCACGGCCTACGACTCGCGGCTTGCGATTGCTGGGGGGGAGTACGAACAGGGAACGGTTTTCTTGACAACTCCGGTCAACGGGGTATATTCTCCGTTCGCCGGCCCGGTCAGATCCCACGCGATCCCACAACATCGCCATTGTCCTGGCCTGACGGCGAGGATGCGGACCCAGGACCCGGCAGCGTCAACGCCAAACAATCCGACATGATGAGTGCCCAGCGCCCACGCCGCGAATAGAGTTTGTTCACGCGCCCTTGGGGGACGGGCTGCGCGGTGGGGTCAGGGGTCGTCTATGAGGGCTCCAAGCCACCTAGAGGCCCTGGCATCATCGCCAGGCGAAGAGGATGAACAGGTGGAATAGGTGTTCAGACTTGGGGGCGGTGCGGCGGGTCCAGGCGGCTGGGGTCCGGCTTGCGCGTGCGTGCTCTCAAGTCGACTCTCTCGCGGATTAAAGTTGCAGGGGTTGAGAGTTTGCGCCAAGCACGCGGGGGAACACGCGCCCAGAACCCGTGACCGCGTGGGGCAGTGGCCATTGGTACCGATCAGACGGCAGTTTTACAAGTCGGCCCCTGCTCGCCAGCATCCGGCCGGATTGCCGGCTGGGCCGCACAGGTACAGCCAATACGGCCCGCCATTCGCGCTACATAGGCCTGCATTCCGCGACCAGGGCTTCTACCGTGCAAAGCGCATGCGCAAACCCCGATGTCGCAAAGACAGAGATCAGCACCACGAAAGGGGTGGGCGACTCACGGCTGACCAAGGAAAGGCGCCGGAGCGAGAGGCAAACGGCATGCGCGCTTCTGCTAGGCCCGCAGTTTGATCAAAGACGCGCCACCTATGCGTTTTGTCGCAAAGACGTGGGGCCGGCAACCGCGATGATTTCACAATAAAAAAGGCCCCGGCGCCCGTGCGAGCCTTTATATCGTTTATCGTGACGGTCCGGCTTAGTTCGGGAATGTCGCCTTATATGCCTTCGACAGTAGAGTCGATGGCCCGCCAGCGCTGCGCGTGCACGCTGTCGCCGTCTCGGCCAGGGAAATCGAACCGTCCTAAGCATTTTCAGCGGACCGAACGGGTGGGCTTCGGACCCGTCCCGCGAATGGGTGGTCCTCCTGCCAGCGCTCCAGCTCCCTTTCTTCTCCGTTACTTCTGTTCGGCAGGAAACTGCAGTCTGTGTCCATCTCGCGGCCGCCCAACCATGCCGGCACCGGATGCCGTCCCATGTGCCGTGCTTTCCCATGATGCCATCCATGACCGCTTTGGTGCGGGCGATGTTAATAGGGGGCCCCAGTCGTCAATGATCGACGGACACACGCGGGGGAAGGCGCGTATTGCGCCATGTCGGGGACGGGCCTGACCAAAGGTTGATCTCACGTTGCCTTGCTTCTTGGGCAGGCCGATATTCGCTTGGTGGGTCGAGTCGAGTCCTGGACCATAAGGGCCGTTTCTGGTGGTTGCGGTGGCAATGACAAGCTAGCACGTCCGCACCTGGTCGATGCACACACTTGGTTCTCGTGGCGTCTGCTCTTGTCGACTAGTTCCCAAGCGCGAGTGGTCTAGGCCCGCACGATCCCTGCCAACGCCCCGACTACATCCGGGTTTGACCTTCCTTTTGGCGCAGATGGTATATAGGCTGAGACGGTCGCGGATGCCGCGGATCACTTCGGGGCCCTCGGGAAGCGAGCCGAGTGATCCAGTCCGCATTATCGGTATAGAATCCATTTGTCTCGCCGCATGTGAAGCCCTGAATGCAGACCCATTGTTGGCGCTCTACGTGAGAGACTCGCGCGCTGAATAGGTCGAGCACCTTAGATCCGGCGGCGCTTGTAGTTCCCATGATGCGGGTGCTTTCGAACATGTATCTTAGCGCCCCTGCTCGTGAAAAAATTCGTCTTTCAGGCCGCGCGGATGGTAGCTCCGGTCGCGCAGTCCAGACGGTAATCAACCAACGATTGGCTGGCCGCTAGTTAAAGATCAGAATCCGTACCGCCGCTCATCTCTAATGCCATCTGCGTCATCACACGCTTCGGAATCCGGGGCCCTCGGCCACGCTCTCGAACAAACACGGTTTCAACGGCATCGCGCCAATTCCTTTTTCGACGGCCAAAACGGCCCTGATTGTGCTCGTATAGGTCCAGGGCCCGGCCCATCGCCGACGGGGCCAAACAAAAGACAAAAGCCGACCTTGGTCTTGTCTGAGCATAGGCCCCGCTGCAAGCCCAAGCGCCAAGCCGCGCTGGCCATAAGTGTGTGAATTTCATAACGTATCCCTGAGTAACCGCCTTTTTTGCCGGGCGCTTGAAGATATGCCCATAGTTTTGAGGCTGGAAAATGCGGCCCAGCGATGCCGGGCGCGCTTTTTATCCGCCAGAAAAGGATCCACCAGTACATAGGCATGGTTGATGATGTAGGGTTGGACATGCCAGTACTCTACGGGGAATAGCAAACCGCCCCGGCACCCTGCAGATTTAGTTAAGCTGAGTGATACCGGCCAAAAAGATAGGCACCAGCCAAAGCCGCCATGTCTTTCCAGCTGGCAAAGACCACAAGCGCGAGGCGATCCAGCCCACACCCTGCGGTCATGCCTTCGGTGCCATTGGGGCACACGCGGATTCGCTGATGTAGGCACCGCCCAAATTCCGGCACCAGCCCCGCCAAACATGATCGCCCAGTGTCCGTATCCGCACAACTTTATAGCCAAAGGGCGTGGGGCGGCCTCGTGGCTTCACCTACGGCGCGCAGGATCAGCCCTCATGCGGGGTGTTGAATTTCAACACGGCCCCCAGGACCGCGACGGACCAGCGCAAAGCCAAGGACAAGATGATATCATGGAAAAGAAAAATCGGCCCGATGACGGGGATGTTCATGCAGGGGCCCGAAATTCACATTCCGGCAGGCGCGCGGTTTTACCCCGACATACTTGGCCCTAGCAAAAGCCGAAAACCCCAGCCCGAACAAGCCGTCAGCGCCAAGCCCGATGCGACCTGATTGGCCAATGTTGATCTCGGTCAGGGAAGTGCGAACAGCAGGTGCTCAACAACGCCCCACCCACGGGCCGCGGCGGCAAAAAACCCAGCAGCGGCGATCCGGTTTCAACGGGCAGTGGCCAATAGCCGGCAGATCGCACCGAGATCATCATCCCTTCGACGCCAAGCGTTTAGCACGCCGGATTTCTCGACCACCAGCTCTCGAGTGCGGCAAAGGATATCAGCTCGGCGTCGCCCGCCACCAGAAAAGCCCCGCGACAAAGATGATCTGCGGATTGATTGCAGACAGATCCATTACGCGACCTCCGTCCGCCAAGACGCAGCCGTAATGGGGCTGAAAAGAATCAAAGGCGAGCAGGAAGAAACAGCAAAGCATCCCCTGAAATACCTGAATGCGGCGGCGGCAGGCCCCAATGGCTTTGTGCGAATTATCACCGCCGATTATAGGTTCAGCGGCCATCAGGCCACCGCCAGTCGGATGCCCACCGGATGCAGCGCCCCAAGAAGGCGAACGATGATCGCGTGTGAAACCCGTAGCCGACGTTGAAATCTCGCCAGTGGTTGATCTCGCCCTGCGGCGGCCTGCGACCTCGAACATGCCTGCCAGACCGGCCAGGCAGCCCCGACATGCCCATGCAAACAGCACCAGCCGGTTGTCGGT
>Ga0163217_1092701_pt1 | contig 12710 bp, 5 predicted proteins | sample SynspAceP_FD_185933 | JGI IMG/M metagenome (GOLD analysis project Ga0163217, IMG submission 185933) | Saline lake microbial communities from Ace Lake in Antarctica - Synechococcus sp. Ace-P (PacBio error correction) | ecosystem: Environmental > Aquatic > Non-marine Saline and Alkaline > Saline ... | reverse complement strand
CAGGGTCAAAGCCGCGGCGGCCAAGCGGCGCCCGCGAGGACGGTGGGGAAGGCGCCGAGGGCGGGAACACGGCCGAGGGCCAGAACGCAGGGCGGCCGCACGGCGCCAGGAACCGACGAAGGCAGGCCGGGGCGAGGGCCGAGCAGGCGTCGGCGCACCCGCGCGCAGCCGGAAACACGGCAAAGGAAGAGCCGAAAACAGCGTCGGGTGGAGCAGCGTTTTTCTGTGTATCTTGAGTGATTCGTGTTTTGGGAAGCCGGCGGCGAAACCGGGGAAGGGCGAGCAGGCCAGGGGACGACGGCGAACGGTCGACGAGGTCAGCGAGTCGGGAGCGGAGGGCAAGGGCAGGCCTGCCACCCCAAGGCGCGAGCAGAGCGCAACAACGTCCGAAGACGGCGACAGGGAGGGGCCGCGCCGGAGCCGGGGAGATTACCAAGGCCGGAGAGGCCGCGCATCGTGGGGAAGCCAGGACGGATCCTGAGCGCGAGAGTGGGGCAAGGCGAGCCCCGCAAACCCGGGAGGCCGCAGACCGCAGCGGTATGCAGCACGAGGAGCAGGGCGGCAAGTGGCGCGGCATAGGGGCAGGGCGCAAGAACGGAGCGGACGCGCACTGCTGCGCCCGGGCGGCTCCGGCGCCCGGCGGCCGCAGCGATTCGGCGAGCGCGACCCGCCGGGGGCGGCAGCCGGGGCAGCGAGGCGGGGGGCGCCGGGGCGCAACGGGCTAGCGGCGCAGGGACAGCCGGGGGCGCCGCGGGACGGAGCCCGGGGGGGGCCGGAGGGCGGCGGGTGGGGCGGAAGCGGGCGCTCGCAGCGGGAGCGCAAGCCGCGCGGGGGGCCCTGGGCCAGGCCGTGCGGGGAAGCGGAGCGGCCGGGCGAGGGGGCGGGCGGGCGGCTGGCGCAAGGGGCTGACAAGCGGGGCCAGCAGGCAAGCGAGCAGGGCGGGAGGGCCGCGCGGGCGAGCGCGCCCGATTGGGGGAGAAGCGTGTAGGCCCGAGCGGTGCAGCGCCCCTCGGAAACGGCCCCCGAGAACCCCCGCGGGGAGGAGTGGGCGAGCCCGGGGGAGCGTGGGTGGCGGGCGCGGGGGTCGGGTGGGGGGAGGGCGCGGTGGGAGCACCCAAAGCGCGAAGGGCCGCATGGTCACCGGCACGCGCCGTTGGCACCCAAGCAGCCAGCACCCGGCCCGATGCGGCGGCGCGCGAAGGGCAGGGCGGACGAGGCGCCGCGCGAGGACCGGCGCACCGGGTGCCGGTCCGCGTGGCCGCGCCGCGGGGCAGCGCGGCCGGCAGCGGGGACAGGGGAGGTGGGTGGAGGGTCGCCAGGGACCCGCCCTCATCGCCCGGGGTGCCCACAAGCGGCGGGGGGGCCCGGGGAGGCGCCAGGTGCAGCGCGAGGCAGCACGACCGGGAGAAGGCGCGCAGCGAGTCGGCGGCGAGGCGCGCGGGCGAGCAAAGCCGGTTGAAGGCCGGGCGGGGAACAGCGAGGAAGGCGTGGGAGGGCCGGGCCCGGGCGAGGCGCGACGGACGGGCGGGCAGGCGCGGGCCATGTGGCCAACCAGATCAGCGCGAGGGCGGGAGAGCTGGAGATGAGCCAAAGGTCTGGCGGCGGGCGAGAGCGAACAGCAAGCGGACCCGCGCGGGAGGAGAGGGGGCGCCGAACCGCAGAGGCGGAGCCAGGCGGACCGCCAGACGAGCCCCCAGCGGGCGCCGGAGCGGCGGAGCGCGGACCGAGCGGCGAGCCCGACCAACGGAGTATCAGGAGCACGGGAGGAGAAGTAAGGGCAGCAAGGGCAGCGCGCAGACCGGCCCGAGGGGGGAGGGCGGGAGCGCCGGAGGTGCGGAGCGGCCGACCCGTCCGGAAAGGCGGGGAGGCCGAGCGCGGAGGAGCGACGTCGCGGGCACGAGGGGGCGTGAGGGAGGGCGCGAAGCGCGGGAACGGCTGCCCACGACCCGCGTCGGACGGGAACACGCCGGAGCGGAACGTGACCCAGAAGGGCAACAGCAGAAACAAAGGGGCCGCCAAGCACGAGGACACAAAGAGCGCCGGGGTCGCGAGACGCCGCGAGCGCGCTCACGGCTGGCCGAGAGCGCGTGGGCCGGACACAGACGGCCCGGATCGGCGCGGCGGCGGAACGCCGCGCTGAGGCAGGGACGAAATCTCCACGGGGAAACGGGGCGGCAACAGCCACAGCAAGGCGGCGCTCGGGGGCGCCGAAGGGGGGGCGGACAGGGGACAGCGCGCGACAGCGGCAAATCGGAAAACCAGGGCCGCTTCCACAGGCGAAGCACGAGCCGGCACAGAGCCTGCAGGAGGGGAAGCAGGCGGTCGGGGGCCGGCGACGGGCCCTCAGGAGACCGCGCCAGCAGGACCAGCAGCGGGCGCTGAACGCGCAAGGGAAGTGGCGCCCAGCGCGGGGCCGGCTAGGAGGCCAGCGCCGCCGAGGGCGCGGCGAAGAAAAGGCCGACGAGCGCCGGCTGGGAGGCGGCCAACCAACGGCGGCGGGGTGGCGGCCCCGCGGCCAGCACCGAACCGCGACGCAGCGCCCGGCCAGGGCGGGACGGGCACGCGGCCAGGGCACGCGGAGGCCAACAGGCGGCCAGCCCGCCAGAGACGGAGGCGCAAGTCGACCAGCAGGGCGTGCACCGCGCGGGGTGCGAGGGCAGAAAGGCGGCACGGGGGCACGGGCCGCAGGCGGCCGGTCGCGCTGCCCGCACGCACGAGCAGGAAGGCCGCCGGCGGACACGCCGGCACCACCCAGGGTCAACCGCGGAGCACCATCCGCAGACTGAGAGGGGACGCCGCGGGGCAGTACCAGCGGAAGCCGCGCGACATACGGAAAACCGGAGCGGGGCCAGCAGCGCGGAGCCGCGCGGGAGCGCGAGGGAGCAACGGGCGGCGCCGAGCGGAGCAAGCAGGGCGCAACGGGCGGCCAGACGCACCAGGACAGCGTGCCGCGGGCGACGCCAACCCGCGACGGGCGCAGGGGGCCCAGGAGCTGAACGTGCGGGGGACAGAGGCGACAGCAAGTCGTTCCGCGCGGGGAGGAGCCCTTGGGGACCAGAGGGGACTGCGGAGCACCAGCGCGGCGCGGCCGCGCCTTCGTGTGCTGGGTGAGAGAGAGCGGGACAGCAGCAGCCACCGGAGCCAAAGGGAGCCGCACCACCGGACCAGGGCAGGCGCAGAGGGACACACCGGGCGCGACGCACGGGACGAGCGACCGACCGGGGGCCCGGCCCGGCCCCGCGGCCTGGGCGTCGGCGCACGCGGGCAATGGCACCAGGGGCGCCAGGAGGGACAGCAGGCGGCCCCAACCGGTGGAGCGCATACCGCGCAGGCACGGCGCGGCGACCACGCGCGGGGGCGCCCGGCCGGGCGCCAGCCCGGGAAGCGGAGCGATGCGGGGACGGCCAGGGAGAGACCGCGTGGTCGCGGGGGCCGACGCAGCCGTGACCGGGGGGCAGGCGGCAACCGCAGCGGAATGCCCAGGAGCGTTGCGGGGAGGGCCGGCAAGTGACGCGAGTGGAGGCCAGGGGGCCCCACGGACCGCGGCATGTGCCCACCCGAGCAGGGGAACGAACTGAGGGGGCGGCGTGCCGCGCCGACGCGAGGCGGGGGAAGAGGGCGGACGCCGCGGGGTAGCCAGGGCAGCGGAGGCGGGCAGCCGCGGGACGGCTGACGCCGGACAACGGCGCGGACGCAGCAGCCAGCAACCGAGCCGGACTGGGGGGGACAGTCAAGGACCAGGCACGGCCGCGGCGATGCGGGCGAGGCGAGAGGGAACGCGGGAAGCGGGCGCTGGAAGAGCAGCAGCGGGCGCCCAAGGCAGCGGAGCTATGCCCGCCGGCGGAGGGCGGCGGAGCGACGGGCACCGCACAGGGAAGACCAATCTGGGAAATCCAACCTCACCGCCCTGCCGGACCCGGCCGTGAAGTCGCGGGCCGCGCCGAGACAGGCGCGCGGGAACCGGATGAGTGGACAGGCGGAGCAGCGCGAGGTGGAACCAGGCACCAGCCAACCAGGTCGCCGACCCGCGCGAGCAAGCGGGGAGGGGCTTGGGCGCAACGGCCCCGGACACCGGGGGGCGCCAGCGAAGCACGCGGCGCTCCGCAGCGAACAGAGGCCGGGCGGGGGGCCGCCCACGCGCAGAGCGAGCGAGTCGAAGCGCGCGGCGCAAACGCGGAAACAGGACGAGCGGGGGGCCGGCGGAGGGGCGCAGCCCGGGGCTGCGGGGCCAGGTCGGGGGCCAGGGCACGCACCGGCCGTGGGGCGACGGCCAGCCGCGGGCGGGCCGCAGGGACAGATGAGGGCGGTCCTGAGCAAAGCGAACAGGCGGCCGGACGCCGAGGAGCCCGACCGCGCGGGAGCAGCCGGACGGGCCGCCGAGGCAAGAAAAGTACGGCAACAAAGGCGAGCGCGCCAGCACGCCCAGCGGCCGGTGCCGGCGCCGCGCCAGCCGAGGGATGCCCCCAGGCCGATACGGGCGCAGGAGACAAAGGAGGGGGGCGACGGAGGCCAGCGCAAGCGAGCGCGAACGCGACGGAACAGGGCGATAACGGGTGCGGGCGGGCACGGCCCGCCGCAGCGGCCGGCGGCAGAGGGGCGGCGCAACAACGCCGACCGTAGCCGGGCGAGGAGGTCACCGCGCCAAGCCAGACCGGCGCTCAGCGCACGGCATCGCGCACTGCGAAGCGAGCCGGGCCTAGGACAGGGCCGACGATCAGAACCGGCACCGAGAGCCAGCCAGCAGCAACAACCAAGCAGCGGCAGGCCGGTGGCAACCGACCTAGACGCGCAACCCGCGGAAGAGTGACGCCGAACCCCACAGCGCTCGAGGCGACGGGCGCCCGGAGAGGGCACCCGCGAGGCACGGCGCTGGCCTGAGCGCTCGCCGGGACAGGCCGCAGGGGAAGGGCCGGCGGCACCCGCCCAACGCAAGCCACCGGGCCCCACGCCGGAAGCCGGCCGGATACGGAGGGCAGGCCAACGAAACGGTTCAGCTGCAACCGGGAGCAGGGCACGAGCGCGCGCCTGCAGCAACGGCAACCCCGCGGTTTCATAGCCCAGATCGAATCGAGGGGCGGGGAGGCGGGCGAGCCCAGGCACGAGAGGGCCCGGCAGGAAACCGGCGCCGGAGGGGGCGACACAGCCAAGCCCCAAACAGCCGAAGCCCCCCCAGCCCCCACCTCAGCAGCCAGAACAGTGGAGCGAACAGCCAGCCACGCCCGGCGCGGTCGCCGGGCGCGCCGGCCCCGCAGAAGCCGTGCCCAGCAAGAGCGACCACAGCGCGGACCGACAGCCAAGGCCAAGCGGCACGGGCCCCGCCAGCCTGTGCCGCGCGGCAGCGCGGCAGCCCAGCCGGGCAGCCCCACCTGCGGCCAAGCCAGACCCCGCCAGAACGCGCGTCACGCCGATCCAGGGGCACCCGCAGGCAACGGGCCAGGGCCAGCAAAGCAGCGGCGCGAGCATGAGCGGCGAGCGAGCCAGGAGCCAGCCAACCAGGCCCACTGGTCTGACCCACCCAGCTTAGCACGGGACAGGCCACGGCGCAGCCAGTGAGCGCCCCCAGCGGACACGGCTCTCAGGCCGCGGCCGTGGGCGCAATCTGGCGACGCACCAGCCAACGGGAACCGGAGGCAAGCAGACCGCGGCGCCGATGCAGCGCACGAGCAGGAGGCACGGCGACGGCAACAGCGCGCAGGGAGGGGGCGCGGAGCGAGCAGGGGCGGAGCAGCCGAAACGAGCTCAGCCCGGGCCGACAGGCGCAAGCGGGGAGGGGAAGCACTCGGCGGGCGCGCGCGCGGGGCGCCGCGCAGGCAGCCACGACAAGCGTCGCGAAGGGCCCGGCTCCTGCAAAGCCAACAAGACGCCGCACGTCGCCGGGGCGTCCGCTCGAGGACGCAGGCGAGGGCCACGCACAGAGGCGCCGGAGGCGCGCGTTTGGAGAGCGAACGCGCAGGGCGGCGGCAGGCTGCCTGACCCGCTGAGCACACGTTACAGCGTGGACCGGGGAGGGCAGGCGAAGGTTTGCCAGCGCGGGCGAAGCCGCGCCCACCAAGGGCGAACGGCGGCACAGCTCACTCAGGCCAGCCGAGAGCACCGACCGGCACCAAAGAGCGGGCTCGGTGCGGCCTGAAAGGGGGCAAAAGAGCTCCGGCGCGTGGGGCCGCCGACGCCGGCATGAGGCTCCAGCGCCAGGACCGCAGGCTGGCCGTGGCCGCCGGGTTGTGTTGAAGGAGCTGTACCAGGGCGGGAACGCCCGGGCCGCGGGAACGCCCAGCGCCACGGGGCCAGTACGTACCCGGCGCCAAGCAAGGCAACACGCCACGCGCGGCCGGGTAGGAACAGCGGGCCGAAGCGAGGGGAAACAAGGGCGAAGCGGAGCACCGCCGGCGCGCAGGGTGCGCGCTTCGAGCGCGGCGGCGTACACTCGAGGCGGGGGCAGCAGGAGCCTCAGGCACCAGAGCAGGCGCCGGGCAAAGCCCGGCGACGCGGAGACCGCAAGACAGCCCCCGGCCGCGCACCGACCGGCCGGCCGGCGGAGAGCCCCACCACAACGCGGACGCGCTCGGGCCGGAGGGGATGGCGGAGCGGGCGGGAGCGGAGCCAAGGAGGGCAAAAGGGGCCGGCAGAAGGCGGAGGCGCGGCGGGGCGGAGAAGGGGCCAGCCGCCGAGCGGGCAGGCAGAGGCGGAAGCACGACGCGGGGGCCGAGCCGCTGCAGGCTCCGGGGGGCGCGGGACCGAGCGAGCAGGCGACGCAGCGCGGACGCGCCGTGAGAAGGAGGCCGAGCGGCAGCCGGGGCAAATCCGGGCGCGGGGGCGCACAGTCGACGCGAGGGGGGGCATGGCCGGCATGCGCAGGAGGCGCGGCTGACCAGCGCGAGGGCAGGGGCGGGCGGGCGGGCCACCAGGGGGGGGGGGCAGAGCCGGCGGGCAGGCCACCCGCGGCGGGCTGGCCCCGGAGCAAAGGCGCCATGCGCGCGCCAGACGACGCAAAGGGAACCTCCACCGAGGACCAACGGGAGGGGGCGCACAGAGCGCCCAGACGGCGACCGAACCACCGGAGAAGGGAGGACAGGGAGAGTCGGTGGGAGGCCGGTTCACTCGGAAGCCCAGAGACAGCAGCGTGGGCCCACCAGCGGGGCAACCGCGGGACGGCCTGGCGAAGAAGAGAGGCCGCGGGCACCCAGCCGGGGGAGAGGCGACCAACGGCGAGGGCGACGGCAGACGGGAAGGAACGCGGGGGGGCGAGGGCCCAGGGGAAGGGGAGGGGAACGGAGGAAGAAAGCAGGATGGAGCCGGCAGCGCCGCGCCACCGCGCGGGGATGTCCGGCGCCGGGCAAGATCCCCGAGCGAGCAAGCCGGAACGCCAGGCCCGCGCGCGGGAGGCGGAGGCAAGCCAGGGAATCGGCGGAGGACGGCGTCTACGCGGGCGGCGCCGAAGCAGGCGAGCAGGGCGGGGGGGGCAGACCGCCGGGCCGGAGCGTGCCAGGCCGCCGCGAGACGCCGGAGTGGGGCGGGGCACACGAGAGGCGTGGCGCAGGCGCGCGGGCGGCCCGGGCGCCGGCCGAGAGAAGCATGGCGGGCCAGCGCGGGCGATTAAGCCTGGCACGGGGCGGGGGACCGAAGCGAAGGGGCGCAGAGGCGAAGGCGGCTGGGCAAAAAACGAGCGCAGCGCCGGCACCACGCGGCCGCTGGGAGGGATGAGAGAAAAAGCTGGCGGCGCGGGAGGCGAAAGCCAGAAAGCATCGCGCGACGTGCAGTCGGCAACCACGCCAGCGGCGCGGGGCGGGCGCGCGGAGAGAGGGCACAAACCAAGAGACGAGTCGCTGGCAACAGCAGCGACGCAGAGCCGCGGCGGGCGCGGCAGCGCGACCGAATCGCCGAGAAGGGGCCACACGAAGATGCGCAAACGGCATAAGCAGCCGAGCGAGCGCAGCGGGCCGAACACACCCCCCGGGGAAGGCGGGAGCGCAGCGGCAAAAGACAGCGCGGGCGAGGCTGGCACGCGCCGGCACGGACGGGCTAGCCGCGAGGCCGGCCGCGGGGCGCGCACCCAAAACCAACCAGGGCGCGCCATAGGACCCGACCCAGGAAGCGCGGGCCGGCCGCGCGCCGAGCGGCAGCTGTGCGAGGGCCAACGCCGGGGGGACCGCGGGCCGCGGGCGCAACACCAGGGCGCGCAGAGCAGACCGGGAGGCCTGCACCGGCAACACGGGCCAGGGAAGCGCGCGTGAGGCAGGGCCGGCGGGAAGCTCGCGGGAGCGGAGCAAGGGCGGCGGCCCGGCCCGCGAGCGGGCGGGAACCCAGGCAGGCGCCCGGAGCGCTCCAGCGAGCACCCGCAGCAGGGGGAGCCACGCGCCCGCGGCCGCGGAGGGCGGGGGGCGGAGCGGCATGGGGGGCAGGCGCGAGGCACGCCGGCCACGAGCACCGGCCCGCCCGACCGAAGCGAGTGCCAGCTCCACGGAGGCGGCAGCAAGGATGCACGCGGGGAGCGAGATGCGGGCGCGGGCGTGGGCGCATGAACCCCGCGCCACAGCAGGGCTCGGGGCGCGCGGGGGGACAGGTCGCAGCAGGGGCGGCAGCACCGCAGGGGGAAACCAGCCCCGAAGAAGACGTGGCTGGAGGCACCCTGCCAGGGCGGCACGAAAGTACCGCCCATGGGAAGCTGGCAAACAGCAGGAGCTAGGGGCCAGCAAGAGGTGGCCAACCAAGCAGGCCCAGAGCAGGCCGACGGCGGCCCACAGCAGAAGCGGTGGGGCAAGCGCCCCCACCGGCCGCACTCAGGCGGCGGGCGCAACAGCGGAAAGAAAAGAGCGGCCAACAGGCCGAAAAAGCGCCGAAGCCGCCAGCACCAAGCGCAAGCCGCCAGGGTGCGGGACGGATCAGAAAACCAGCAGGGCAGATGCCGACGCCAGCCAGCCGGGGCAGCGCGGAGTCAGAAAACACCAGCAAGACGCGCGGGCACAAGATGCGCTCGCTGTGCCGCCGCGCCGGCGGGGGGAAGAGAGCAGGGGGACGCGGAGCCGGCTGGGTCGGACGCCGGCGCGCACCGGCGGCTGGGTCGACGGCGGCTGCGGGGCTGAGCAGCCACGAACCGGGAGGGCCGGCGCGGGGGGTCGCGGGCGCGCGCCGGGGCGGCGGGGGCGGTCGTCGTCAGCGGGCGACCGCCGGAGAGGGCAGGGTGGCGCGGAGCTCACCAGCGGCGGGGAGCCGCAGTCGACGGAGCAGGGGCCCCCTGCGGGGGGGGGGCGCCGCCCCCTCGGCCCCCCTCTCTCCGGCTCGGCTCCTTCCCGCGGGGGGCTCTCCCCCCGGCCCTGCCGCGTCCCCAGCGGGGGTGCCCAACGGCGGCGTGCGCCGAGCGGCGGGGCGCGGCCGGGGAGGGGAGGGGCGGAAGCCCCGGGCGGCGGGCCAGCAACGGCGCGGGGCGCGGTGGACAACCGGCGAGGGCACGGACGACCCGCGCGCCGGGCCAACCCCGCGACACACGCCCCGTGGCCGAAGGTGGGGAAACCCGCCAGCGCCAAGATCCGCGACACCAGCCGGAGCATGTGAGGCCGCAGCGGGGCGCCCAGGCGCGCGGGAAGGCAGGGAGCGGCCAGGCCGGGAGCGATCGAACAGCAACAGCGGGCCGACAGCCAGCAACAACGAAAACGCGCAAGGGCCGCGTGGCCCAACCGGCGGCGCGGCGCGCGGAGCCGACGGCCCGCCGCGGGGGAACTCACCGGAGACGAAGGGAAGCGCGACGACAAGGGAGCAAGACCGCCTAACGGCGGCACCGCGCACCGCGAAGGACAACGGCCAGGGCGGAGGCAGGGAAACGCAAGGGAGAAGGACGCCCGGCGGAAGCGCCGTGCGGCAAAGAGGCAACCGGCGATGCCGGCACGTGAAGAGCGGCGCGAGGCAAGAAAGTGCCGAGCAGGGCGGCGGAGACTGGGAGACGCACCAGGGGGGGGGAGGCGGCCCGGCAACGGAGCGGCAACGCGGCCCGGCACCGGGACGGAGCCCGGCAGACCAGCGAACCGGCCCCATGCGGCGGGGCCGCGGCGATTCCAGGATCGGCCAAAGGAGGGGGCGGGGGGCGGCACAGCGGCCCCCGCTGGCGCGGGCCGAGTGGACACGGGATACCGGAGGGGCGGCCCGGACGACGGCGATTCGCAGCGATGGCACACCCGCCGCGGAGCGGCCGTGCTCGACGCGGGTTGAAGAGCGAAGCGCGAGCGGGGCCACGCGGCGCGACGACGACGCCAACAGCGCCAGCATGGCGGGTGTGACCGAGCGGAGCGCGCGATGAGGCAGACGGAAGCGACAAGCGAGAAGCAAGCGGGCGAGCAACGGCAACGGACGAGTGACACGCGAGCGAGCGGGGGGAACGAAGCCGCGCCAGTCCGCGCACACGAGGCGCGACGGCAAACCCGGCACCCGAGCGCAGCGGCCAGGCGAGGGCACCGCCCGCCCGGAGCCCCGGCCGGCGCAAGGCCCACCGCGCCGCACCGGCCCACGCCGCAAGCGGGGGCCCAGCCCGCGCCGGCGCGCCGTCGGGCCAGGCCAGGGACACCAGAAGCAGGCCCACAGGGCTGCATCAACAAACTCACCAGCTCGAAGGCGGCGAGAAACACGGCCGCACGCGAAGCAACGCACAAGAGGCAGCGGAAGGACACGACCAACAGCCCGAGCAGAGAAACGGCGGGACGAGCGGAGCGCAGCAGAAGAACCGGCCACCCGGCCGGCGCGGTCCGGCGGCCCTACCGACGCCGGCCCTAGCCGCCGGCCACCGACCTCCACGTTCCAGCCAGGTCCAGCGCACCCCAGCGTCCTGACAGGCGGCCGGCAGCCAGGGAAGCGGGGGCGACAGGACCCGGCTGGGGGAACGAGCGCAGCGCGGCGCGCAGGGAAAGCACGCACGGAGGCCAACAGCCGGGGCCCAGAGGCGGGAGCGAGCGAGGACCCAGCAGGCAGCCGAGCTAACCGGCACAGCAGGCGCCAGGGGGGGAGGCACCGCCGCGGCGGCGAAGCGCGACACCAGCAGGGACGCAAAGCGGAGGGGGCACAGTGCGGGATGCGGCGAGCGGCGCCGGGCCGGCGGCCCCGCCCAAGTGGGCAAGCGGGGGCACGGCCACAGCGGAGCAGGGAGCCACCAGCCCCGGGCACAATCAACTCAGGCCAGTGGACAGCGAGAGCGAAGCCGCGAGAGCCGCCGCAGAAGGACAGGCGCAACAACGCGCGGCCGAGATGGGCTGCCAGCCCGAGGAGGAAGTCCAAGGCGACACGACGACGACGCGCAGCCGCCGAACGAGGCGGAGCGCCGAATCGAGCGGGGCAGCGCGCACCCAGCGAAGCCAGAGGCGATTCGGCCCAACCGGAGGAGCGCCGCGCCGACCGAAGCAGCCGAGGCCAGCTCGCACTAACCACCAGCGACCGCAGCCTCGGAACGGCAAAAACCGCAAGCAGGGCGACGGCGCCCAGGGCCACGCACGCCCGCACCTCAGGACAGCGGCGGCAGCGGGGGGCGGCGACGAGGCAGCCGCGCGGGGAGAGGCCAAGGCGGATGGGCGGAGTTGCGCAGGCGCGAGGCGGGGCCAGCGGATCGGGAGCAGGGGCTGCGCCCTGAGAGACCAGATATTCGGGGAACCGCGAAGCTCGCGCACGAGCAGCGGCAAGGGGCGCAGCGGCGCCAGGGGCAACAGCGGAGCGGCCAGAGCGGGCGCCCCGAGGGTGACGGGGGAGGACGCGAAGGGCTGACCACACTGGCGCTGGAGAGAGAACGCCAGGGGCCAGCACGGGGCGCCAGTTACAGGACGCACGGCCAGGCCCGCGGCGGGCAAGGCCGAGGCCAAGCGAGCGCGGCACCCGCGCCGACGGAAACAAGTGCAGGAAGAAACCGAAACCGAGGCTGGGGGAGCAGCGGCGCGGCGGAGGCCGAGCGACGGTAAACCGGCAGGCCCGAAACGGGGGGATACGGGGAGCATGCCGAGGGCGAACGAGCGAACGCCGCGGTGCACGAGCTCAAGGGCACGAAGGCAGCCGGACGGGGCAAGAGGCGCCACCGCCGCCAGCCCCGAGGCGGCCGGCCAAGACGCCGAAGACGGCGACAGGAAGGGCCCGCCCAGACACCGGTCCGGGGACAGCGGACGCCGGGGGAAAGCAGACGGCCGGCGCGAAGAAGGGCGGAGCGAAAGCCGAGGCGAGCAAACCTCCTGGCAGGCCGCACCCGCCAGCGGAGGCCCAGCACCCAACGGAGCCGGCGCAAGGGGGCGCCGAGGGGCCACGTCGGCGTCCCAGACCACGCGGCGATACGCGCACCCGCTCCCGCGCCCGGGCGGCCCGCGGGGCCGTGGCCGAGCGGCCCGGACGGCGAACGCGGGGGCGAGCCCGGCAGGGAAGGGCGGTGGGAGCGCGGGGCGCACCAGGGCGAGACTGGGAGGGGAGCAGCCGCGCGACGGCGACGCGGGGCCGGCACGGGCGGGGGGGTGCGGACAGGGGCGCCGGGGGGGGTACCCGCTAATGCCGCGGAGCGGCGCAGCCGCGGAGCGGCAGCCGCTGCGGTGGCGGGCACGGCCAGGGGCGGCGCGTGAAACGCCGGGATCGCCGGGCTGAGCGGGCGAGCGGGGGGGCCGATAAGGCGGGCGGCGCGGCAGGCGGCGGCCAGCGAGGGCCCAACGCGGGAGGGCAGGCGGAGCGGCCGGTGCGCGGATGCGGGCGGGCAGGGCGGCCCG
>Ga0163217_1032445_pt1 | contig 12710 bp, 9 predicted proteins | sample SynspAceP_FD_185933 | JGI IMG/M metagenome (GOLD analysis project Ga0163217, IMG submission 185933) | Saline lake microbial communities from Ace Lake in Antarctica - Synechococcus sp. Ace-P (PacBio error correction) | ecosystem: Environmental > Aquatic > Non-marine Saline and Alkaline > Saline ... | reverse complement strand
TTGTAGGGATTTTTGATCTTAGAAAAACGGATAAGGAAGAGAAGGCGGATTGTCCAGCCGATTTCAATTTTGTACCATGGCAGAGCTTCCACTGGCAGGAATAAGAACGGTAAATGCAGAATTGACCCGGAAAAAATTTTCAGGGAGTGCTATGATCCAACAATACATCGGACAAGATTTATTGTCTATGCTATGAAAAAGGGACTTTCAATGCGGAGTTGAAACACAGGGAAAGGGGAAAGTGAGTACCTCTTTGCCCAATGCCGTAACTAGTGCCGGAGGGAAAAAACTTAAGTGGATCCTATATCTGATTTTCTGAGGAAGGGGAAATACGAATTAATTTTTGCATCCTATTAAGGAAGATGAGGGCTAGTGGGTTCTTTCTTTCAATGCCTTGTTAAATGTGAGTCGACTACGGGATTAATTTGGGGGGCCATCACGGTTAGTTTCTCTCAGATAAGCGCAAATGTTAACCGTAACCGGGACAAAATAATTGATCTTACTTATAAAACAAAAAAAAAAAGCTCCTTTTCGAAGAGGCTTTTGCTTTAACGAATCATTTTACACTGAAAATCATTAGTTTTGCCAAAACTTAAAATGGAAGCATTAGAAGCTGTTATATGAAGTTTGCAGAATACAGGGTTAGATTTACCGAAAAGTAGCTGGGACTATTACACTATTGGAAAGAGAACAATGTTTTTTGAGAAAGTGTAAGCAGTAGGGAAGGCAAAAGATAGTTTTGTTTTCTACGAGACCACCTTCGGCATAATGATTGCTGGTATTCACCACGTAATGGCTCGACCATTAAAGGTATTTTCCCTCGCTATAAGACCTGGAAAGGGTTTCAAGTGAAGCCGCAAGGCAGGCTGGGATAATCATGGACTTCCTATAGAGTGGGAGTTGAGAAGGATATGGGCATCACTTAAAGAGGATATTGGCGCCAAAAATATCCGGTTTGAAAGAATAACCAACGCGGCCTGTAAAAAGGCAGTAATGAGGTATACGATGTTTGGAATTCCATGACCGAAAGAGTAGGAAATTGGTAGCCATGGAAGACCCCTTATATCCACCTACAAATCCAAGTATATGAAAAACTGTTTTGGTGGTACTATAAAAACAATATATGACAGGGGCTTAATTTACAAGGGTATACCATCCAACCTATTCGCCTAAGGCAGGTACGGGATTAAGCTCCGCACGAAGCTAAATTCACAGCCAGGGACCTATCAAGATGTAAAACGGAACTACTGTAGGGCACAGTTTAAGGCTATTAGAGAAAACACTTCCAGATTAACCTTTAAGGAGGTACAGGGGATATATCTTTGCATTGGACTTTACAACGCCATGACGTGCCGTCGATACGCGCTCCACGGTAGTCTCAGATTCGAGTATGTTCTTGTGAGAACCTTCAATCAATTATACTTTTTGAAACCTTATGCACGTTGTTCTGCCCAAATCCTGTGTAGGAAAACAATTTAGCGGAAAGTTTTTGAGGTTGAAAGTGACGCCGATTTTGAAAAAATGTATACCTCTGCGGACAAAAAAAATACCTATCAAAATTATTGGTAGCCAAAGGGCAGGAACCTAATAGGGTTAAATAGAGAACTATTGGATTATGTTACTGGCCTTATCAAAATCCAAGAAATGCCCTTTAGGGTCATTGGCAGGTGATTTTGTGACCACGGAAAATGGTACAGGTATTGTTCACACGGGCACCTACTTTTGGGCAGTGATTCGCTTGGTAGCAAAACTGCAGAACCGAAATTACCGCCTATGTGGTTTTGATGAAAAAATAATCCAGTTCCTTGTGGATCTTCAAGGAGATTTAGGCCCGAAATGGAAGAGTTGCGGTAAGTATGTTAAAGAACGAATACTACGGACATGGTGAGGCTCCAGAACAGATCCGTAGACGTTGAGTTGGGCTATTCAATTAAAAGAAGAAAAACAGGGCTTTTAAGGTCTGGAAAAATATTTTCACAGTTATCCCAAAACTGCTGGCGTACAGAAGCCAAATCCTTATATTATCCTTTTGGATTCATGTTTATAAAAGGTCACGGATGTAAAAGAATAGGATGTTCCAACAAATCAATCCATTAATGAAACCTAAAGCTACAGAAGAAGATTTGGGGAATTGGTTGGCAAATGGCAATGATTGGAATCTTTCCCGTTCACGTTATTGGGATTCCGTTGCCGATTGGGCGTAACAGAAGATGGTAAAGAAGAGCTGATGATTAGGTTCTGTTGCAAGCTTAAGGCAGAAATGAAAAAAGGCCAGGTAACAGCAGGTGTATAGGGGGAAGATATCTTCGCCGATTTGTTGTGTGACATGAGTGAGATCAATTATGACCAAAATTAGACCTTCAACAAGAATATTTTGGATCAAATGATCCTAGTGTCTCTTCGGAAAAGCTATGAGCGCGGAAGCGACCTTATCGATGTTTGTCATAGTGGATCTTATGCCCTATTTGCCCAAATGCACTACCCTTTTGAGAAATAAGGGATTTAATAGAGAAGGAAAGACCTTTCCGCCGATTTTTATAGCAGAAGGAGTGGATCGAAAACCCGAGGTTGGTTAATTACATGCATGCCATAGCCCACTATGGTCGATTCTGTGCCATAAAAATGTGGTTTCAAAATGGTCTAGACTGGAAGAAGGTAAGAAAGATTGTCCAAAGCGTCTAGGAAATGCGGCAGCCTTTTGAAAACCATGGATAAATTTGAGGGCGGAGCCACTCGATGATATGATACGAACGCTAATCCATGGGACAATTCTAAGTTTGATGTGGAGGGCATGCCGAAGTGTTAAACGTAAGGTTTTTTGTACTTTGGTACCAACAACCTGACTCCTTTTTTGCACTTTATACTAACATAGATGGCTTAATTATAGCGAAGCGGAAATACCCTCTGAAGGGAAAGACCAGAAATTGATCAATGGATTTTATCAGAACTTCATTCCCTAATCAAAACCTTGGATGAAAGCCTATGAAGATTACGAACCAACTAGCAACAAGAGCTATATCGGACTATTGTCAGGAGAACCTTAGCAAGTTGATTGATGCGTTTAAGTAGAAACGTTTTTGGAAGGGAGATTATTTCAAAGCGATAAAATAATCGGCTTACCAAACTGCCATACCTGTTTGATCAACGATTAAGCCAAGCTTTCTGCGCCAATGTAGCTCCAATTTTATATGGATAGAGTTATACAAAGATTTTTAACCATTAAAAACACAGAAGGAGCCATTTGAAAGGTTCATTTAGCCTGATTTTCCAAAATATGATGCCTCATTGGTGAATAAGGAATGGAAAGTAAAATGGCAAAGGCACAGGACCATTATCATCCTTGGTTTCTGTCCATTCGTCAGAGAAAGGAGAAGATCAAGGTACGTCCAGCCGTTGCAGAAGATTATGAGATTCCAATATTGGATGATAAACAAGTTGGAAATTGACAGGCTGTTGCCGATATTGATAAAGTCTGAAGTGAATGTAAAAGAAGATCCCAATTGTTGAGACTGAACGTTTCGGGAATCTTGGTTAAAACAGATTAAGCCAAACTTTAAAAACCTTAGGGCCTAAGTTTGGGAGATAGAAAGTTGATGCAGGCTGTAAGCACCACCTAATTCAGATGATATCCAAAAAAATTGACGGAAGGCGAAATTTTTCTGCATTTGAAATAAAAAGGATTACCTTTACAGTTACAGGATGTTAGAAATCTCTTCTCAATATAGAGGTTGGTTGGTAGCAAGCTCAGGGCCCACTTGACTGTGGCCTTGGATATTTCTATCCGAATGAGGACTTAAAGAAAGGAGTATTGCTAGGAACTAGTCAATAATTCAAACCAAGAAAGGGAATCGAGTTTGAAGTGACGGATCAAAAAAATAGATATTAAATTATTGAAAAATGGATTTGTTCCAGGAAGCGGGTAGAAATAATATGGCATATATTAAAAACCGAACCCTGCAGCAAAACTTGATTTTGAAGAGGAGCTTGGATATGGAAATAGAAAGCTTTCGACAAGTTAATATAGATTGTTTATAGTAAAACACTAAGATTATGGCCCGAAGAATTTAAAAAGTTAAGTACGCGGATAAGGATTAAACGAGTTTAAAGTCTTATCGAAGAGAAAATTTCTAAAGCCAAAAGTTACTTGGAACTTTTAAAGAGTTCTATATGAATGATGGTAATAACGGTACGGGATGCATTACATCACCAACATTCAAGGCTTTGAGGAAGGCTTCTGAAACAATGGAGCAAGGAAGCAAAATACCCAATTGCCATTCGTCAGGAGAAATTTATCAGAGATTTGAAAAATCGCTTGTTGCGATAGAGATAAAACTATGGCATTTGTCGCGTACAGGAAGGTGATCAGTAAGGAGCGGACTAAAGCTTGTACCACACGCAACCGCTGAGTATGAAGCAAAAAACATGCAATCTTAAATCTGTAAAACGCCTTTTTAGGCGTTTGTTATTATAAGACAGGTTGTGGTTGCTTAGCGTTCTAATGTGGTTACTTTGTATTTTACCGGCCCAAAAAATGGTTGTTAAAACCAATAGAATAGAGTATCCAAGAGTCCATTTGTACAGATCGATTACAAAAAAATTGTATTCCATTGCCTTTGCGAAACATAGATATTCCCAAGATTACCAGTGGAAGGGTTATTGATGGCGAATATTTGCAAAATTTATGGTAAATGTAAAACAAGTGGGGGACTACGTAAGGGGTCAGCGCGGTGATATCCAAACCTTATTTTGTTTTCCCAAATGAACAAATTAAGTGCACACAAGTAATCTCTATCCCTAAAATTCAAATCCCAGCATATCTGAATGTACTGTTGTACGGAACCAGTTAGTTAATGTTAACGTAAAAACCGGGAATATACAATCTAAAAAATTAAGCCTGTCTGACGGGAGTGTACTTTGAGGAGGGGTGAAAATGTTTCTATAGCTACACAGAGAGTGGAAAATATTGATCTTCATACTAAAAAATGCCGATTATTAGGGCAATCTTCTAAATAGGCCAAATTAGAAAGAGAGGGAATGCCTCTGCGATAATCATTTTACCCTTAATTCTGTAGCGGAAATATCAACATTAAGGAAACCGAATTAATATGTTTATTTTTTGCCCCCGAACCTATTTTTTAAGTAATGAGTATTAAAAAAAACACCTAATTTATCCATAGTAGCAATTCTGGCCATTGATCAGATAAGCAAAAGTTTATATCAAAACACACTATGTTTTATGAATCGTAGGATGTTTTTAATTGGTTCAAGATTTGTTTGTATAGAAAACGAAGGTTGCTGCTTGGGGAACATAAACTAAGCGAGATTTTACTACCTATATCGGATGTAGTGGGTAAGCTGGGCTGACCATATTTCGACTGTTCGCCATTTTTGGATAGTGGTATTGTTATATATACCATAAAAAAGAATCTTCTAAAACACTAATCCTGGCTTGTGTCACTTATAGTCGCAGGGCAATTGGGCAAATATTGGATTCTGTTTTTTACGGAAATGATCTTAATGATAGCGATTCTCAAGTTAGCAAACAGCTTTTTTCTTCGGAAAACGCATATGGTTAGTTTTATTTCAACGGAAAGGTGGTGGATAGGCTTTATTTTCCAATGATCGACTCCACCGTGGCCAGAGTGGGTGCCATAGTAGGTGGAAATAATTTCGTTTTTCGAACTGCTTTAATATTCGATACGGCAATAAGCACTGCAGTAGGAATTTAATTGTTTTAATAAAAGAGCTTTTTGGGAAACTGCTGATTGAAGTTAAAAACGGAAATATATCCGTTCAGGAGTACACAAATAGTTTAAAGGTATATCGTGCGGAATATATCCGATATTTTTCCTCTGCCTCAAAAAAGGATAATCCGACCTAATAACATTCTTGGTCTGCACTTTGTAGTGCACAATTCATAAAAACCCCCTTTACCTAGCCAAACTCTGTTCCCTCTAGGTCAAAAAGCCATTAAAAAGGAATAAAATACTTACATCTATCTTATCATTGGATACTTCAATTTGCCCATCTATTGTGTCAGGGGATGTTCCAGCATTTTTTTTAAGGGCTGTATTGTCGCGTTATAAAAATTGACTGAGATTTTGGTTTGTCCAGGCATTTTAGGTAAGGAAGAATATTTTTTGTCCGTTGGCCTGTAGAAATGGACATTAATTAAAAGTTGGTGTCGACTTCTTTTTTTCAGTAAGGGACAGGAATGAAATGATGTAGGAATAATTCCAACATAGTAATTTAAGTAAGCAGGTTGGCTAGGGATAATACTAAAAATCTGATATTTTTTCGGAAGTAAAGATTTTTACGCGTTCCGGAGATAGATTAAAAAACGCAAATCTTTGTTCAACATTATGGGTTGGTTAAAACTCTAAGGCTTTACGAGGCAGGGATACAACAGGAAACTGATTCCTGGAAGCCACTGCATAATAAAATTTTGAAAAAAAAGCTAAGAATTTAAATATGTTCCAAAGTTATTATATAGTTGTCCATCTGTTAGAAAATATTTTTTGATTGTTCTAAATATAGGTAAAAAATAATTAAATCATCCACCAAAGGGTATCATCTTTATCGATGAAAATACCACGTTTTAAACAATTATTTTGATTTGTGTAGATTTGGTGATCACCAATTTCTACCTTAATAAAGGTAAAATGCTTGTATTACAATAAGTTATGGAAATAGTGTACGATAACGCTTTTTTGGGTTAAAGTGCACTTAATCGATAATTTTTGACTTATCGAGTTTATGTGGATTAGTTATAGAAAATGGAGACACTATTTTGGAAAAAACTTGAATAGATATATTACATAAATGATGTCTTATTTATTCTTTACACAAAACTTGAGACGAAGTTAAAAATATATATTACTGTGTCCTTTGAGAAAAACACATTAATTCCTAAGTAAAAGTAAAATTAGAAAATCTCTTTAAAATACATGTCGCATATACCTTTAAGTTCAGATTAAGTCGCTTCCATTCCAATCCCGGGGTATAGTCAATTTATGATTTAGAAGATAAGATTCAGTATATAGGCAAGGCAAAAAAACCTTAGAAAGGAGTTGGCTCGTATTTTCAATAAAAATCATGAGCAAGTAAAACCCGTGTTCTGTAAAGAAAATATGTCTATTAACATTATCGTGTGTGCCACCGAGTCCGAATGCACTCCTGTTGGAAAATAATTCTTATTAAAGAAAAGCCGCCCTAAGTATAATTGTTTACTAAAGATTTGAGTAAAACATTCCTTGGATTTGTATTAAAAAGGAAAAGTTTCCTAGGAATTTTTCCTAGCAGAAAATTTTATCAAGGATGGGTCGGAATATTTTGACCGTATACCAGCATGAAAAACTGTTCATATCTATTGGATCTTATAAAAAGTGTAATACCCTTGCGCACATGCACCTACGATCTTTTCTTCGGAAAAGTGACTGCAGTAAATTATAAAGTTTGTTTGGAGTTCCATTTGGGAAACGAAGGGCCCTGTGAGTTATCAGTTGGAGGGTTGGATTACAATCGGCAGATACAAGAGATAGGAATTATAAAGGGAAATTTAATCTTCCCTCCACTATTTCAAAATGCAAGATGCTGCTTTGCCACAGAAATGAAGTTAGGAAGCACACTCTATAAAGGATTAAGATAGATGTTTTGGAAAATTATTTCAGGTAAAGACCACTATTGTAATCCTAAGATAACAAGTAGATGTGTTACTATTATCTCTGAACGAAGGTCTTTGCCTACGTTAATTTTGCAAACTTTCCCATGGTTCTATAATTCGTTCCATACCATGAAATCAAGGAAAGAAATTGGATGAAGCGAAGGATTTGCCTCAATTGGCTATTATTGAAATTAGGGACAAAGATTCAATTTCCCTGTCAATGAGATTTACTCCCGTTGCCATTAACCCCGAAGCGCATCTAAAAGTGGTTGTTCCTAAATTGGGAGAATAAAAAAAAGATATTGGAACTCTCGGAGCGTTAATGCTAAATTTTTTCGACAGGACAGGTTTAAGCAAATAAGATTATTAGATCCGACCAGCATACCCATAGGATTTAATGGGAACAAATGAAAAAGGATTGCGACTTTCTACCGAACAAAGGCATATTGAGTGTTTTTGATTTAAAGTTCCAAACAATCCAGGAAGCATCGTGGGGCCTAAGCCGTTTGTCTTTTAAGGAGGAAAGCCTCTTAAGAGGAATATAGACTACAATATCAAAACAAGTTGAAGGTCCAGATGACTTTGCCTCTATGGGAAAGAAGTGGTTTTAGGCGTTATAAGCGGCCTTTGACGAAAAAAGCCAGACGTGCCCCAACTTATGTTATAGATGGAGGGAAAGGGCCAGCTGTTCATCCTCGCTGAAAAAGTTGGATATCTTGGATTAAGAGGAAAAATAGCCATCATAGGGATTGCGGAAAAATTGAGGAAAATTTACTCCCAGAAAGATCCTATTCCCTTATATTTGGATAAAAGTCCGAATCGTTGAAGATTAATTCAACAATTGCGCAATGAAGCACATAGATTGGGATTACGTTTCATAGGAAATAAACGTAGCAAGGCTGCCATAAATTCGGAATTGGAAGAGTATTGAGGCATTGGGGAAAAAAAACGGTGGAAGAGTTGCTAAAAAGCTATAAATCGTTTAAAAGATAAAGGAAGCCAGTTTGATAATTTGGCTGAAAACCATGGAATGTCCAAAGCAAAAAAAATTACGAAAGCTTTCATATAAAGCGCTATCTATACGTACATGCAAAGGTTTTTATATATTTTGTCTGCTAATATTTCCGCAAACTTCATCCTTGCCCAGGAACAGTAAGAAAATAAGGATGTGAGGTGGTTTGGTCTTGAGCGGGGGCGGGCAAAAGGATTGGGCCCATATTATCTTAAAAGTTATTGAGGAGCAGGTTTAAAAATAGATTTAATACGCGGGCACCAGTATGGGGTGCTATTACTGGGGCACTTTATGCCGCAGGAATTCCGCCAAGGAATTGGACTCTATTTTAAAAGCACGATTTGAATCATTATTCAGGGACAATGTGCCTAGGAAGCGCACAAACGATTTTACCGAGAAAGAAGATTCTGAGAGAGGATATGCGATTAAACACTTGCCGTCAATAGGTTTAGATGTCCATTCCCCAAGCCATTCCGGCGGCAAAGTATCGTATAACGAATTGTAAGACTGTTATACCATCGTTTAGGGAGTTAATGATTTTAGTAAACTTAAAATCCCATTTGTATGTGTGCGACGGATGTCGAAACTGGGGACGAGTGTGTTTGAACAAGTTAACTTTACCCGAGGCAATATTGGCAATGTACATTTCCATCCTTATGTAGCCAGTAGAAATTAACGGGAGAGTACTGAGTAGATGGTGAGTAGTAAATTAATTATCCCTATTAGGGAATTAAAAAAGATGCGCTGATATTGTCATTGGAGTAGATGTACACATGGGACTATCGGATAGGGGAATCTCTGCTGAGGCATACTGAGATATTGCTACAGGATCAAATTAATTATAGAACGGGAGATATGCAAAAAAAATCTACTGAAACCGATATTTATATTACTCCGGATTTCAGGGGTGAATCCGTGATAGATTTTGACAGGGAAGAGGCAATAAGTAATAAGGGGGAAGAAGCGCTAGATTGCATTTTTGGGAATTATTAAAAGTTGCTGAGGTGCCCAAATGTTCAAAGACAAAAAGGATTATGGCCGCTTAAAGATAAAGATACCTTGTTGATTAGATTGAATTGATGATAAATGGGCAATTTTTAAGTATTCCAGGCATAACATCAAGGGTAAACTTAGGTTAACTGGTGATAATGGTGACCTTTGAAAAAACCTTCAACAAAGAATAAAACAATTGTCTGCCAACCGGCAATTTAGGTCAATTAAGACGAATTGCACAATGAATGGTCATGGGGTAGGGTTTGTTGTTAAATGTTAAGGAGAATCCGCGATAAAACGTTAATTCGATTAGGGGTTCATTTGAGAGCTTTACAAAAGGCGGAATGTAAATTTAACGCCGAAAGATAATTTTTTTACAATGGATGATGATGTAGCCTCTATCGGGATTTATTATAGGACAATTTCGGTACAATTTGGAATATTATGTAGATAAGAGGATTCTATTGAGCTTCGGGGATTAATTCTCGCGTTCGATGATGTTTAACAAGGGAAATAGATTTTGATTGATAAAATCCAATTTGAGTCGAAAGTTAAAATTTCCAAATTAGAAAAAATAAAACTGAGTGCAAACTGATCTAACCAATTCAGTTGGATCCCAACGTATAGAGGAAGAATTCGCTTTACAATATGTCTGGAACATAAATTATTGAAAGTATAGCACTAAACACCTTAGGGCAATGGATACCTCGCCAATCCCACTACTACAGGGAATAATAGGACTTATTTGAAAAAAGTAACTATACAGTACCTACGGCCAGCTTACCTTGATTACTTATGGATTGATGTTATTTTCGACCAAAGGGTATTTGTGCGGGTGACTTCATTTTATGTGTTATCGACCGAACTTTAACGATAATTTCAAAGAATTTTCGATCGGCGAAGGCCAGGATGGAGGGCTTTTCTTGTGGAAAAAATCTAGTCCTTAAACCTGGGAAACCGAAGGGGTTTTAGTGGGGCATTTCTCCAGTACATCACTCATTTTGACTGGGGGTTATGGGAATATTTTTGATAAACAATTTTACCCCGTTTTCGGATATTGATTTTTAAGTTTGTAGAAACAGTAATGTAAAGGGCCTATTCTCAGATTGGATTATGAGTTTGTTCCAAGAAATTCATATTTGTTGCCAGCAAATTTTGGCCAATGTGAGGGATTGATCTATTTTAGGAACCGGCACACTTGTTAAGGGCACCGAGTATTCTGGTTATGGCAAGCTTGGATATGACTTGAATTCTTTTATAGGACCCATTCAGGTGTTTTATTCTATTCTCCTGAAATTAAGGAGAAACCATTTTTATTTTAGTATGGCTATTGGTTTAGACTTGCTTAGAAAGCATTTTGATCATGTCAATCAAAATGGAGGGTCTTAGACAGTGAATGCAAAGATTTATTACGATATTTGGTTAGTAAGATTTTGATTATGCTACAATTTAGATTTGATATTTACTGCCCATTTAGGGCAAATGTGGTAAATGTATAGCAACGTATTGGTTATCTGAGCTTTGGCTTGTTAGATAGCAGCAACTTTCATTTTTTTAGCTATTGTGTTTAGCTATATATGTTTCACATGCAATTCAAAAAGTTTTTACTATTGTCAACAAAAGGATAAAACATTCTTTAAAATTAACAAAGGAAAAAATTTGGAAGCTGAGGGATTCTTCTTCCGCTTTTGGGCTTACCGATTTTGTAGAAACTGTATGTGGTAATCGCAGCAACAGGCCGCATATTATACATGGCGCTTGGGATTTCAAAGCCTTTGCTTTGCCGGTTTGGAAACTGGTCTAAAAGATCGTGTTTCCTATGTAATAACAACAGGAAAAAATTAAATTGTGTATAACTTCTCCCTTATAAAACCTGGAGGCGACATCAATAACATTATAGATTCTCACGGTGATGGTTAAAAAGTATAGCATTGTGGGTAGATGATGTAGGGAGAAGTTATGTGGAAAACAATGAAACGTGGGCGGAACAGTTATTTCAACCTAGGGCCAAAGAGATGTGGATTGTGAGGTGGTCTTATCGGGTATCCATACCTATGGGGAAACAGTAACGGTATTTGTAGAGCGCAAAGAAACTATGAGGGACCTTTAGCCGAGGATATAGGTCGTGAAGCCCTTTTTATAAACCTGCTGATGTGGTTTAAAAATATATAGACACATAGTGGGCAATGTAGGCTGGAACGAAATGAACAAATGGTGTCCAATTTACGCCAAAAGTAATTGGGATTTGCCAGTTGTCCTCGTTTGACGATTAAAAGACATAATCAACAGAAGTATACGGCTTTAATGAGCAAGTTATGAGTAATGGGAATGGCAGAATTAATTTCCCGGATCAATTGAACCGGCAGACGGGTAGAAAGAAATCCCCAAAATTTGAGGTATATAGGAATTTATAATAATGGGGCGGGGACAACACATTGCATGGCAAAACCGATAATATTTATAGAAAACAGTAACTGCACTTAAAAAATTAGAGGGAGTGGAGTTACTTGACCGGCCTTCCAGTTATGTTTATGACGGAGTTTGGATTAGGTTGGTTACTATAGAATTGTAAGATTTTAGCACCCTTGAGTTGAGTTCGGGATACTAATAGATCGGGATGATGAGGGGGTATTTGCTTACAAATCTTTTTAACCAGCCTATTTTGGGATAAGGGCCTACGATTGTTTATGAAATTATTCAGAGGAAGGTGCAAAATTCTTTTGGAACAAAGGGAAATTTTAAGGTGCTTTGTATTGGGAAAGGCAATTGAAGCGGGAAACAAAAGGAGTCTCGAGGAAACGCTTATAGAAAGGGGCCTTTTTTTTTCTTAACTTTTTTTTGCCAAATTTTTGTGCAGACCCTTTTAACTTTTACTTAAAATTAGTTGTTAATAAGGGAATCCCCGTTTAAAGTTTAAAAAGTTTTTAAAATTTTTTTTTTCTTTATTTTTAAAAAAGGGGGGGGGCCAAAAATTCAATGTATTTTTAAAAAAAAAATTATTTTTAATTAAAATTGTCCTTGTAAAGGGGTGGATTCTCTCTC
>Ga0163217_1002318_pt1 | contig 12710 bp, 9 predicted proteins | sample SynspAceP_FD_185933 | JGI IMG/M metagenome (GOLD analysis project Ga0163217, IMG submission 185933) | Saline lake microbial communities from Ace Lake in Antarctica - Synechococcus sp. Ace-P (PacBio error correction) | ecosystem: Environmental > Aquatic > Non-marine Saline and Alkaline > Saline ... | reverse complement strand
GAATTGGAGGGAATTTCACAAGGTTGGAGCCTTCTTTCAGAAGGTTTGGAAAAAGCCTTGGGCGAATTTGATCACACAGATCGCTTTTTTACAAACGCTGCTCGAATAGCTTTTGGAAGGCATCAGCAATTGATTCTTGGAAAGTAAAAGCCCTTGAAGAGCAGAATCCTGCCAAACTTACGCAAGCCATGATAGCCATGCAAGACATAGCGAAAAAGAAAACAGGCAAACTCCGATGGCTTTCAAGGTCCTAATGGAATCGACTACTCAAAAATTGAATTGAAAAAGAGAAATCAGGATTTGCTTCGAGCGTTTGGAGTTGATTCTGTGAGTGCGTCAAGGCAGAACCAGCCGCAAATGTCAAAAGTCAGTTAGTTGCCTATTTGGATGTAATTTTCCCTGCAAACAATTAATAATTTGGATCGTGAGCTGAGTAAAACTGCTGGTTATCTAAGATGGCGCGGATGGTGTGTCAAAGACGCTGGCCTTTGCTTGAAAATGCGAAAGATGATCCCAAGACCTATCAGAAGGACTTTTCACCTCTTCTTCGGATCTGATCATGCCGGAATCCACAGGTACGAATTGACATAGCCAAAATCAATGCTCCTAAGACATACCTGAATACTCGTTGTGCGACAGCAACGAGCGAGAGCGCGTAGATGGAGCTCACATCTAAAGGAGTGGTAGTCTATCTCTTAAGAACGCACGGTTGGGACACCTGAATGCATTGAGAAATACTTTACTTGGATTTCAGGCATGCCTCAAATACAAAGGCGTAGAAAGTTATTAGGCTTTATTGATCGAGCCGAAAAAATGGCTTATGACACATGTGGCGAAAGCTGACTTTGATAAATACAATTGAACTAATCCGGAGCTTGCTATGTTGACGAGCCAGTGGAAATGATCTTGCAGAAAACCAATATTCAGCCAGAAGGCGCCAGCAAAAGATGGACAGTGAAGAAGCCTTACCAGTAAGTGGAGGCAGGATCCTCAGTGGCCGAGGACTTGGCGAGAGGAAAAAGCGTGTATGTGGCCCTACGCTTTGGTTTTCCCCCCCAGGGGGGTTCGTGCCATACCGATGCAAGTGAAGGTGTGTGATCGGGACCTGATTTGAGTCCAATTGGGAACACGGATTCTCTGCAAAGGACATTTTAATTGGCGACAATCAATCCTAGTGATTGAGATTCCGCAAGCATACGAGGCTACATCTAGAGTTAAAAAACTGAGGATCTGTAGTAGGTCGATTGGACAATGAGGATGCTGCCAATTACTACGTGTCACAAAAATCCATTTGCCACCGGATGTAATTCGGACTTGTTCGCTAAAACAGAGGTGAAAAGCCACCAAAGTATCTGAGGTGTCCACTATGCTTCTGAATGAGTGCAATCGACTCAATGATTGAGAATTGAAGGATTTGATGCAATTTTAATTTTCCGGCAGGGAAATTCCGCCCCAGAATCATGAAGTCTATCAGAATAAAGCAACTGCACAGAATGAAATTCCAGTTTTAAAGAAATATCTACTTCTTGCAGGCAGCGGCGGCCGTAATGGTTCTTGGGCTATTACGAATCGAAATCTGCATTCCCTTCGTATGAAAATAACGATCAAGCCTGTTGTCACCACTCCAGTTGGAGTCGGCTTACAAAAGGGCTGTAAGTCGATTTTCGAATTGGAAAAAAGCTAAAGGGATGGAGGGAGATCCAAACTTTACTGCGTCGGTAAAAAGACGATCAATTCGTAGTGGATTATCACTCCTTGAGACGCCTATTAAAGCCAATACCTTCCTGATCTGGAACCGGTGGGGAAGTACGCCAGATTTTGAATGAAAGGAGAATTTCGAAATTTCAGAAATCAGGTAATTCGGGAATTAAATTTACCGAAGCGATTCGTGTCGCTGAAGTCCCTTTTGCAAACTTCGGGGTTACCAAAGCAGATATCGATGGTAAAAAACCTATTACCGGGCAGAACTACGAGGGAAGCGAAAGCGGAGCCACGCTAGCCTATCGAGTCACAAAACACGAATTACTTCTCAGCCAGATGCATATGCCAAATCTCGTGATTTTGTAGAGCGCGGTAATGCCTTGGAAAAGGTTTGAATCTGGAAAAGGAAACTGTCGGGGGACCGAGGCTGAATTGGGATCCAAGATCAAGAAGAAGACTGATACCGTCCACCGATTGTAAAAAGAAATGTAATGCAGCACTATGTCCAATGGAATCCTGATGAGTGAAGTCCATGACGCAGGATCCCAAAAATCGAATTGAAGTCAGGTTTACTTGGCGTCCAGGCTTCATGTCGGCCCACGATGAAAGTGGGAGCTTTCGAGGCTTGATGTTGAAGCAAATGTTAAGTAAGATTGGTTTTTTGAAAATTGAATAGTCCAGGTCGAAAAGGCTTGTGACTTTTTTATTTATTGGTAGTTCATTGCGTCATTTATATGTTAACTTCTTCTACTTTTTGAATTTGCTCCGCAGTATTTCAAACTTGATTAAAAAAGGTTTATAATTAATATTTTTTAATTTTAATCAAACTTAAATCTTGCATTACTTAAAAACTATTTCTATCTATGTGCGAAATAAATTTTTAATTTATGGCCAAACAAAAAACAACTTTATTTTTAGCTGTTTTTGTCAATTTTCGGGCTTGAACTATCGGGGACAATCTCTTGTATCGAAGATAAGTTTGAAGAACCTGAAATCCCGCATTTCTTCGGGGTTTTAGAAGCAAAGCTGTGGTTCGAATCCAACGAATCGTCGTTTGGATGCAGGTTCTGAAAATGCACGAATCACTGCCAAAGAATCGGAAAAAAGAAAACTGGATCGAGCCAAGGACTTACAACCAAGCTGATGCGCTTAAAAAGGTTTCATCGAAAGTGCAGCTGGGATTATCAGATTTTGCATAGATTCCGCGACACTTTAATAGGAGCTCATTTTCTGAGGAAACTATCTTCCATACCTTGATTTTATTTCTAAAAACCCAATGGAAATTATGTTCCTTATATCCTGAAAAATTTTATCCCAGATGATGCGGAGAATGAAATTTAAGTTAGCTCCATTTTTCTGGCTGGGTGGATATCAGAACATACCTCTGACGTTCTGGAACGTATTTATTTCACAAATGGAACGAAGAAAACTAATCGGTTGGCTGGAGAATCAAGGACGAGTGAAAAAGTCCACACGAATCAAAAGCCTTCAAGCAAAAGATAATCAAAAGGAACAATAAAGAAAATTTCTAGGATTGGCAGAGACGTTGGTTTGCTATACAATAACAACTACAGATATCCAGGTACTTGCCAAGAGGCATTTGGGCTGTAGTGATTCCAGAAGTTAATTAGGTGTTTTAGTACACTACGAATGCGAATATACCTCAACACCTCCCTCCCCCAATCTTAGTGGTTGTTAAGGTTTGGCGAGGTGGAGAGGAACTAACACCACCCTGAAGAATGATTCCCTGTGAAGTCCCCGATGAGAATATTATTGGTGCGCAGTTGTATTGTGAGGGAAATGACTGCTGAGGATGTCATAGATATATTACAAAGTACCTTAATTGTTCAATTAAAAAGAAGTGAGAAAGAAATTAATTAAATCATGACCAAAAATACATAGTAGGAGCTATTGCAGTTTGTAGTAAACAGATTTATTGCCGAAAAATAAAACAGTTTACATTTTCGGAAATAATGGAAGAAATGATTGTTCGGGATGCTTTTAGACACGCCATATTGAATGCACTAAAATGCTTCAGAGTATAGGTTTAGGAAGTGCTTTCTCTTTTTGGATCTGCTTCATGAATGTTCAACTCCCAGCACAAAATTTGGAATCAGAAATGGACTTCTCAAATAATGATATTGGACGTGGAATTTGGTTTCAATAATATTGGAACTTCACCTGGGACATACTTTGGCTGATTAAATATTGGAATCTTTTATATCAAGGACAAATGAAAATTTAATTTCCAATTAGATTTCGAGAGGAAGGATTTTACTCTAAATTCTATTATTACGTCTTCATATATCATGTATTAAAAATAAGTATATAGGTGTTTTATTTTCTTGCTTTACAATCGTAATATTTCCCAAAAAAGTCATTTAGCGAGAATAATTATTCTTGAGAAGGAGAATGTTTCTGGAATTATCAAAAAGTGGGAGTAAATCTAATCCAGATCCATATTTACAGCGTGCAAAATTAGAATTTAAAAAAGGAAAAATTTATCCCTCAAATTATTATTCTTCCAATGGTTTGAATTTAAAAAGGGGAGATAGATACTGTATTTGATGCTCAGGATCATTATTAGTTCTGAATTTCTACTATGATATTCTAAATCCCAATTTGCGGGAGCGGAGAATGAGGATTTTTTGCATTACATTTTATTATTGATGCAAATCAAAGGTTCACAAGAGGGATTTAGATTTTAGATTTATCTTGCTGTTACTATTTATTGGTTCTACACGAATTTATGGAAAAAAGATTACTTGATTATTTGATGGGGCGCAAGAATCTCTGGAGGCATAGCATCGCGATGGGCTGCAGGGCACTTGCGGGATTTTCGGTTTTGGGCTGCATTGCACGCGTTAAGAAAATGACTTAGCTCCCGAGGTACGAGGGAAGATCCAGTCATTTTTAGGCGTATCAAGGCCCAGCACAAAAATTCCGCTGTCTCCTCCATCTCAAAATCAATAAAAAGCCTCCAGCGGAAAAGAAAAGACCGAGGCGCAGGGTTTTTTGGTTACTTTTTGGCGCCGCCAAAAAAGTGACAAGGATTAAAACCTATAGAAAACGGATTGAAGTGCTCAAAACGTGCAATCTTTCGCCGTATTAATGAAACTTTAGTAAAATAGGTATCCTACATTATTCGGTATAAAGATAATTCTAAACATAAACTTTGCTACTTCATAAATTCAGGCGTAGAAACATATTCATTACTATAAATTGGATATTGAAGGAGAATTGGATGGAGAAATAATTATCAATAATATCTACAAATTCAAAAGCCCAAGGAAAGATCGATACACTAATTTCAGGTGAAATACTATCCAATTTTAAAATTTAATTTCAAATTACAAACCAATAGGCCTGTTAAAGGGGAATTGAAGTTTAAGATAACTTGATTTAAAGTGATATCTTTCCTATTTTAAATTTTGAAAGGTTCAAGTCAGAAGACTTGGACCTTTTTTATTTTCTCAATTTTCATTCAAACCAACTTAATCAAGTTTTCAGACTTGTACTAGCTTATTATAGAAACTACAATTGTCAATTATATGAAAAAAAAAACACTACTATTTTCGGCATATTCTAGGCCTTCGCCTACTTTCCCTCCTCTGCCTCAAAAAAAGCTGGATTCCAATTTTAGGCGGATCTACCTTGAGTTTAATTATGCGGCTTTTAATGATTTCTTCTGCCATTTCTGAAGGTGCGAATCCGTCAAAATCTTTTAAGCTTAATGATACTAATAGGTGGCGGACAATTTCGGATTTGAATTACGTTATCGACTTCAAAGGTAAAAATGAACTGGGCTTTGGATTTTCTAAGCAAGTACATCGAAAGAGTATTTAACGAGCAAATCCAGACATCATATGCTTTTATAGAAACCACCCCATGATTGAAATGTATTGAGGGATACTTTAAAAAATTCCTTATCTCTTCTGAAAGGCCGACATTATCGAAGATCGGTTGATGGGTACTGTCTGGGATTGTATAAATCTTAGATATCGTACTCCATCAGTCACCATATTTTAACAATCGGATCAAACGGAAGTGTATCTTTAATGCATTCGTCTATCAATATAGACTTCGGTAATTTTGTTGTCTGGAGTATTACCATGATATCCGAAATTTTCCAGATTGATTGAGTCTCGCTTGTTTTATTACCCAAGGGTATAGCGAAGCTTTAGCACGAGTTTGAGTTGTGTACTCATCAAAAGTGAGCTGAAGGTATTGACAGTGTAAGAGAAGTGTATAGCTACTCGCGAAGCAGACGTATCTGAGAAACTTCTATTACTCTCCAAATAAAGACAGATAGACCTATCGCTCAAACTTAACAAAAATGAATCCAATGTAGGGATACTCATTAGTTCTTAGATTAAATTTATTTAGATGCTACAATCCAAACAGTCTGAAGACTATAATTATATTAGAGTCCAAGACTGAAGTCTTTGGACTAGTCCTTTGGTTAAATTCATTTCAGACTTGCGACCATTTTTTATTCCCTTCTTTTTTGACCAACGGCAATTTTTCCTCCCTCATTTTTTTAACTTAAACATTCAAATCTTTCTGCCTACCATATACCGCAGGATAGTGTCTGGGAAGGCTTTTTTTTTAGATGAATCCCTTTACAAAAACCCAAAATTGAATCCAAAGACAAGCAAAGCTGGAATATTAAAACTGTCCAATGCGCCAACCAAATCGTTGGGATACGAAACCTCGATTCTGGATAATGGTGGCAGGAAAGGGACTCGAAATCGCCTGGATTAATACAGGAACTGGGCTTTCGCCTACAAAGTGGTACTCGATCGTGGAATGGATTATTTTGGATGCCTTTTTTCAATGAAAATAGTCTGGCTTGGATCTCTCATGCGGGAAGGCCTAGTCACCTCAACCTTTCTTCAATCAGAGGAAATCGACTGGTTGCGCACCTTTTGGTGGAGGATTAGAACCACCTTGCGGGCTATCGAATGCTGGGCCGCCGAACTCGGTGAAAGTGGTGCTAGAGGTCTTCCACTGAAATTATTCGAATACTCCGGCAGAGCTGGATCTCGATCAAGCAACGCGATATTTTCTCGGGGATCTAAGTTTTTGCAGATCGTAGGGAAAGTACGGGAAACCACCACTTTTGGGGCCTAGTCTCGAGCTTACACGAAGCATCTTCGGGAAGCTTTGGTTTCAGCGCAGAAAATTCATATCAAAGACTCCGTCATCAATCGAGGGAATTACGGGCCTGCGCCACCACATTGCTCTTGTACCACATCAATTTGCGCGTTGCCGCTGATCGATGAAGGCACCCGAATCATCTGGAAAGGGGATAAAAAAGCCAAAAAGCCACCGACGCGAATAACACAGATTTCAATCTCAACATGAGTTTACCAATGTGCTGCCCCGATGGATGCCCAATTGCAGGATTTGGCTTGAAGATGTGGCATTTTATGACCCTAAAGCTGATTCCAATGAGTTGGGGACCTGGTGGCTATGGCAAAATGATGGAGTTAGGATTTGCCTTGTGAAAATCGAGTTTCAAAAATCTTCAACTCCCTTGGCTGATCAACTTGGGCAGCACTGGGCAAAAAATGAATACGTCACGGACCCTCGAACCGGGCAAAACTCATCCGCCCAATCGGTCAGGCAAAATGCCCGAGCCGATGGCAGCTTTGATTCTTATTTAGAACCCGGAGGAAAAGCGGAGAATATGAGTTGAAGCTTTCAGTGCTTTACCGGCGACAAATCCAGAGAATTTAATGTTAAAATGAGCACTAAAACCCAAAACCTATCAACTTTTCTTACTTTTCAACCTCAATAAATCATACATTACCAAAATCATAAATCATATATTCAAAATTGAGTTTAGCAAAAAAGCCCTCGAAACAAGGGGAAGGAATTTTAAGATTAACACCTACTGGGTGCCAAGATCATTTTGTGTGCCCGGTCGCCGAATCAAACTCCATCCCGATGATTATTACAGCCTGGGTGGCAAACCGGGAGGAATTGATGAGCGCTTGGTTTTTTCAAACCACTGCCGCAACAAAAATGCGGCCAGTGACTTCCAAAAATTTGATAGGGTTGAGCCATATCACGCTTTTGAAGATGCGGAGTTAAAACCGAACTCTTTTACTAAAAGACGCAATTGATGAACTAGGTGCTCAGCATCATTGGTGATAGACTTTTGGAATGGTCACAAATTCCTGGCGATTGTATCCTAAGTTTTTTGACAAACATGGGACCGCTTCCGCCACCATTGATTCACCCGAGTGTGAATTGGAAAATTGGGGACCGCGGTTCAAAAACGGAAAGGCCAGGAGGCCTATTATTTTCCCTCCTCAAGTCAATAATCAGACGGTGATTTTCCCATACACCTTCTTTGGAATAAGCTCCGGGAACATAGCAAAGAAAAAACCATTCTGGGATTGCCTGAAAAACTTTAATAAGGCGATAATTAAAATCACAAAACTATTCACCAAGCCTTCGACTTCAGTCCGGGTACAGGGTTGGAAATGTTCCTCCGGGGAATGCTCCATGCGCCGGGGTCACTTTGTAACTTATGAGGCCTCAAAAAGCAGGCGGATATCTTTGCCATGCTATTCAATCACTGGTGAATGAGGCAATTATTCCGGATGATTGCTTCTGGAATGCTACTCCCAAAGAAATCGATGGGGAGATAGAGCTTTTGGTGGAAATGATTGACTGGATTCTGAAGTGAACCCGAATTCTGATGGATAATCATTACATGGCAGCCAAAACCTTTGTAGAGGCCGTAGAAAAGATTGCATGCTTCAGGCTATTCCACGATGCTTGGATTTTGCTATCCGCTCGCGATGACTATTCTTGCTAAGGAATTGACCGTATTCCCTGCGTCAGACTGTTTCACCATCACTGATAATGCGGCCTTCGAATGATCATGCATGCAAGGGGACATGCACAATGGGAAATTGGGATATCGAGGACGCCTTCGTTTGATTACGCTTTGGACAACTCACGCCATGATGAGTATTTTGATCTGAGTTTCGACTGCTCAAAGCCGGCGTTGAAGATTACCCAATCTTTTCGAAAAAACCGCCTATCGTGATGCTGAAGCATTTTGGCCCGAAAAACCCGGACTGAAAGTGAGTTAGGATGTGATGCTAAGATATAGAGATTAAGGAATTCCCGATAATAGATTGACCATTCTTAGCTTAAGCATCAATTAAAATCATTTGCAACATTTTAAATATTGAACATCGAATGGATGAAATTCGAAATGGTACGATTCAACCTTTTTCCATTTAAAACTTTTAAAACTCACAACCCAAAAACCCATGGAATAATGTTCCAAAAACTTACACAATGCCAACTTGGCCCGGCGATTAGTCGGTAAAGGACCGGATTCCGAACCTATAATTCCAATTTGATCACTTGCTTGAAATGACCCGCTGCCGCTGAGCGTAACGCGAGTAAAAATTTGATTGAGATTGGATCTAGGGTTGCTTAGGAGCCTCATTTTTCAAATAGATGATTCGGACGAGACAAAGATTCTTGGCAGAAAAGCTTTCAGAAAACATAATCTGGTAGCAGGTTCCACTTTGTCGCTCCGATTCTTGGGCTGGTTCGGGCCAATTGGTACTGCAGATCAGCGGAAGACTTCCGTGGAGACTGCGTTCGCAAGTCCTGCGAATTCTGGGAAGAAAACTTAATGATTCTTGGGGTTCGGACATTACGGGATAGTCAGTCGTTCCAGCCGCCGGTGTATCTGATTGCGGCCAAAGATCCCAAAGGGAATACCAGCAAAATCGTAGAAACCTTCCAATTTGCTGTGATGTACGGCTGATTTTGAGAGCGAAAAAACTAGGCGGCAGAGGGAGAAAACTGCTGGGGCGAGCGATGCCACAGTTGGAAAGCACATGGTAGAGACTTTAGAAATGGGTCGATCGACGCGAATATCGCGTTTTCCAAGCGGATATGTCTCATACCTTTTTATACACCTTGGGCTAACAATTGCACCTGAGCACAGAATACTTCCCAAGGATGCGGATTTGAATGATCGGGAAGGCTATAGAAGCTGCATTGAAAACAGTTAACAGATCACTGCGACCTTGGACGATTGACTTTCACGGTGCACAGAATGACGTCAGTTTTCGGTTCGGGTTCACATGACAAGACTGGTAGACATTTGTCAAGCCACGATCCAAATGGAGAGTTTTTGGAACATCGCACATGATGCCGGTTATTGGCTACGAGATGAAAATGGAAATTTGACCAAAGTCATGAAGCATAAATCTGTTGGATGGCTGCATTGCTTCCAAATGAGGTCATGCAACAATCAGCAAACCCTGGAATGATATCCTCGCAGCCTTCATTTAGTGTGCGGGATGCGCATGGATGGAAGTAATGTGAGATATTGGATGTATGAAGTATGATTTAAAAATCAGAAAGCCTAAAATCAGAAAGCCTTGAAATTGACTTGCCTGAACCTCCATACATTTCCACTTGAAACCTTTCAAACCTTTTTAACTTTACAACTATGAAGAAGAAAATAAGAATACGGACTCATTGGCACTGGGCTGATGGGCCGAATACATACAATGGCTTACAAGCGTATGGCTGACTTTTTCCCAGAATACGAATATCAACCTGTTCCTTCAGGCCTGTTGCTCACGCAAAGCTGAGGCGAGCAGAAGCTTTTATTGAAGCAGTGGCGACTATGCTTCCTTTGAAACGGATGCGAAAGATGATCGCTTCGTGATGATATTTGATGCAGTCGATATTTGTACGCCAAATTGACATGCATGCTGAGATCCGCTATTGCCGCAGCAGAAGCAGGCAACATGATTCTCTGCGAAAAAACCCACTCGCTCCGGACAGTTGGCCGAAGCGAAAACTATGCTCGATGCGGTAGAAAAAGCTTGGAGTTAAAAAAGTACGGTTGGTACAACTATCGACGAGTACCCGCGGTGACTTTGGCCCAAGAATATTGCTGGCTTCAGGGAAACTGCGGTAAAGATTTTCAATACCGAGGCAACTTCCTTCAAGGACTGGACGATCCAGTCCAGATTTGCCACAAGGAGGAGATGGATTGTGGAGGCTGGATTGTGGAAGCAGCCAGGGTCAGGGGTGACAGGTGATTTATTAGCGCATTGCATTTGATACGGCGATGTGGCTTAATGGTTGGGATCAAGATGTCTCGGCTATGACCGAGACTTTTATCAAAGAGCGGGTTCACACGGCTACTGGTGCCCAGCTACAAAAAGTTGTGATCGATGATGCTTGTAATTTTTCCATTGTCCATTTTGAAAACGGTTCACTTGGCGCTTTTTTTGAACTACCGCCTACGCGCGAGGGCACAAGGCACTCTATACATTGAGGATCAACGGCGAGAAATGGCATCCATCCGTTGGGTATTAACATTGATTTTGAACTTCGTTTGGAATATTTTGATCACAAGTGATGAGGGGATTGTCAGAGGCTGGGCGCTCGATTTCACGTCCACAGATGGTGATCATCCGTATATGAACGCTGCGTGGATTCCAGGGCACTTCCATCGCTATGAGCATCATTTATTTCATCAAAAGTAGCAGACTTCTTCCATAGCTTGGAGACAGGTGAAAAACATGCCATCCACACGTTCAGAGATTGCTTTTTTGAAAACTCAGAAAAAGTTTGTGAAGCAGTTCATCAATTCCGCCAAATTGATCCGGGGGCCTTGGAAGGATTACCGTGTCGATTGACTAGAGAAAGTTTAATTTTTTAATAGGTATTGGTGTGGAAGGGCCAAGTTGCACGAGACTTGGGCTTTTTTTGTTTTCTAGAGGGTTTGAAATTGGTTGATCAAAAACCGCTTCTCAATTTCTGAGATTTGAAAAAAACAATTTTCCTTTCCTTAATTTCAAGACATCTAATTTCATTTCCATGAAAAATCTTTACTTCCCCTAAAGCTTATCCTAGGATTACTTTTTCCTTGCAGAGCAAAATTGGGACTCTGTTCAAATTCGATTGAAGATTCCTCACAAGTAACCACTTAGAGGAAGGAGTCAGATGATTCCGATCACTACAACCGGAAAAGGGGAATTCAATGTATTTACCCAGCGGGGTTAGGAGATTAACCGGAGTATTAAAGTATTTGCTTCTCCATGGGCGGGCGGGGAATGACCCATGAAGCAATATTGCTAATTTTCAAAGGACTACCTTCCTCAGGCAGGAAATTGAGTTTATCTGGTATGATCAGTTGGGTTTCGGGCACATTCCGATCACCAAAGTGATTCTACACTTTTGGGACGGTCGACCGTTTTGTTAGGGTGCAGTGGAGGCAAAGTGCGAGTTTGCATTGCGGACTGAATAAGGGATTAATTTCTACCTCTATGGTCAGTCTTGGGAGGGAATTGCTAGGGATGGAATACGCGTTCAAAGCACCAGGAAATAAACCAAAGGCCTAATTATCTCTTAATATGATGGCGCGAGTTTTTGGATGGAACTATGAAAAATATTGCCAAGGAGTTTCTGGGGCCTCAGATGCCCCTTGCGTTTTTGCGGAATTGATGAAATGAGAAAAAAACATGACTGTTCAAAAAAATTTCCCCGCTATATGGAAATTGGCTTGGTGGGAGCATTCATTATCCGCTCAACGCTTGCTTTCGTATGTCTCCCCGCCGACATGGCCGGAAGAAGTTAAATCGTTATTGATGTTCCCAAGTTCAACCCCGAATTGGTTCTATGGTGTACATGCAGGGCTACAGCGAGTTTGGGAAATCCAACCACAGGAGCAACCCCTCGGAAGGTTGGGATTGTTGAAAAATCAAACTTTTAAAAATAATACGGGTCCCTTCTTTAGGGGTCATTTGCGGAACACCATTGGATTACCAATGGACCCCCAAAAGGCCCATTATGGAGGGCTTTGGATTGTTCGCAGGGAAGTTGGCCGGAAAATTGGCCCGATTTTTGCTTTGTCCTTTAAATGGTAAAAAGTCCCCAATCTTCAGGGGTTTTCAAAAATTTTTTTTTTTTTTACCGAATTTTTTTTTTGGAAAATCTCTCCCTCT